>JAEEGF011514116.1_pt1 | contig 34579 bp, 28 predicted proteins | sample 9134171 | NCBI WGS metagenome assembly JAEEGF01 (sample SAMN16246542, study PRJNA631951) | gut metagenome | biome: gut microbiome; feature: rumen; material: AP-attached | host: Bos | place: Iran: Karaj | collected 2018-10
TTTATTACTAGGTCTTTAACTTGGACAGGAATCTCCGATACCACGTATGGTGGAGAATCTTGATAATCGTAAAACTGTTTTTCTGCAGTATCATTGAATACGATAAGTGCCACAGCAGCAGCTGCTGCTGTGACGAGGGAGATTGACAAGGGATAAAACCATCTGCTTCTTTTTCGCCTCTGGTATTTGTCTTCTAGTATGTCCCAATCACCCGGAGGAAGAGATACTCTCTCTTCGCGCAGTTTCCTCGCAATTATGTCAAGCCATTCTTCCATAGTGATCACATTCTCTTTTCGATGTATTCATTAACCATAGCAGCCAGGGACTTTTTGGCTTTTGCCAATGTCGAGGTTGATGTGCTTACCGAGATTCCCATCAGTTTGGAAATCTCTTTATGAGAGAATCCATCCACACAGAACAGATTGAAAACCATTCTTTTGGACTCGGGAAGACTTGACACGATTCTTTGTAATTCGGGTAGGGGAATTATCCTTGTTAACTCAATATCTGGATCTTCACTTTCAGATATATCATCTTGCAATTGCTGGAATTTCCAACGTCTTTCCTTCCGCATTCGATCGAACGCCAAATTGACAGCTATCTTTCTAAGCCACGCGTAAAGAGAGCCTTCTCCTCTATGGTTGAAGCGACCTATATTATCGAAGGCTTTGATTATGGTGTCGTGCAATAGATCCTTCCCCTCTTCCTGATCTTGAGTGTATCTGGTACAGAGCGAGTATAGCCTTGTTGCATATCTATTATACAACTCCTTCCTGGCCATAATATCTCCTCTCGCACAAGAAAGGGCCAGTTCTTTTTCATCTATCTCTTTTCCTTTATCCAATTCTTTCGTTAATAAAACGCCAAGAATCACAAAATGCGGCTAATAATATATCTTTTTTTCATTATTCAAGCCGCATTTAAATTTAATCATCGTTTCTAGAATAGAAATCACTAAATTTGAATATCATGAAACAATTAGTATCATCGATTCTTGTTCTTTTAGCTTTTGCCAGTACTTCTTGCAACAAGGAAATCGGCATATTAGAGCAAGATGAAACTATTCCATTGGAAGACTTGATACCGAGGAAAGATATCGAACTGACCCGATCCCAGGCCGAGTATGTGAAGTCCGGTGGAAATGAGTTTGCGTTGAATTTGTTTAAGGAAATCTCTAAAGACGAGTCTTTGGTTATTTCTCCTCTAAGTGTCACTTTTGCCTTAGGAATGGTTGACAATGGAGCATTGGCAAATACAAAGTGCGAGATAGAAAGGGTTCTTGGGTATGACGAAGAGTCTGTCGATGGATTGAACAATTATTGCAAGACAATGATCAGTAGCGCAAAGGAGATAGATCCAACTACAAAGATTGAGTTTGCAAATGCTGCCATTGTCAATAAAACAAGGGCAATTCTTCGTGAAAGGTTCAAGAATGCCATTGAATCCAATTATTTAGCGGATGTATGTTATAAAGACTTTGCTAACGAAGATGTAAAGGGTTATATCAATGATTGGTGTGAAAATAAAACCCATGGTATGATTCCCGGGTTATTGACAAACCCACCGTCTCCTAGAGAAGTTGCTCATTTTCTCAATGCTGTATATTTCAAAGGAATCTGGTCAAGCCAGTTTAAAAAGGGAGACTCAAGGAAAGAAGATTTCCGTGATCCATATGGGAAAAAGCACAAAGTGAACATGATGCGCCAGGAGGCGCACTTCAACTATGCCGAAGTGCCAGGTGTGTGCACTGCTATTTGCTTGCCATTCGGAAATCAGGCATTCCGTATGTTATTCATCCTTCCTGCCGATGGCAATTTATATGAGTTGAAAAAGACACTGAGTTTAGAAGTATGGAACGATATTTCAACAAGGCTTCACGATGAAAAGGTAGATGTTAGAATCCCATCTTTTGAAACGACTTCCGAATTACCATTAAAGGATTATCTTCAAAATCTCGGCATTTATGACGCTTTTAATCCGACTGCTTCTCAGTTCGGCCTTATGTGCGAGACAGATGCTTGGATCGACCAAATCCTTCATAAGGTAAAAATCATAGTAGATGAACAAGGGTCTGAAGCGGCTGCGATTACGGATGTTAAAATGGCGACTACTGTTATGGGCCCTGATGGTATACCGGTTATTAAATTCCATGCAGACCGTCCCTTCCTTTATGCTGTTACTGAAGTCAGCACCAGCTCTATCATATTCTTAGGCCAATATACCGGCATAGACATTTAGATGTGATACCCAACCACCTGATTTATAATCAATTAACAATAAGCCATCCCTTGTTCCCAAGGGATGGCTTAATCTTTATGTGCAGCTTCTCTTACTTCGTCGAGAAAGCGAAGATGCAATGGCTGTGATAGGTCTCGCCGGGACGGAGAAGGGCTGAAGGCCACTCGGGCTTGTTGGGCGTGTCCGGATACTTCTGGGTCTCGAGGCAGATAGCGTGACGGAACTCGTAAGTCACGCCCTTCTTACCTGTGACTGTACCGTCGAGGAAGTTGCCGGCATAGACCTGGACACCGGGCTCGTTAGTGTACTGCTTCATCACGATGCCGGTCTCAGGGCAATACAGTTCCGCTGCAAGGACGGTATCGTCGCAATTGGTATCAAGGACCCAGTTGTGGTCATAACCCTTGCCGTTATGGAGCTGGTCGTAATCAGCCTCGATATCCCTTCCGACAAGTTTGGCAGTCCTGAAATCCATCGGAGTGCCCTCGACAGGGACGATCTCACCGGTAGTCATGAAAGTGCTGTCAACCGGAGTGAAGCAGGTAGCATTGATGTAGAGCTCATCGTCGACGATGCTGTGTCCTGCGGGATCTCCGGCAAGGTTGAAATAGGAGTGGTTCGTCATGTTGATGACGGTAGTCTTGTCCGTAGTCGCCTGGTAGTCGATGTCGATGGCGTTGTCCTCAGTCAGGGTGAAAGTGACGAATGCGGTCACGGTTCCGGGGAAGTTGGCATCTCCATCGGGAGAGACAACCTTCAGCTTGATATGGGAAGGATCAGCCTCCACCACATCGAAAACCTTGTACTGCCAGCCGTCGGGACCGCCGTGAAGGCAATGTCCGTAATTGTTCTGGGGCAACTGATATTCAACACCATCCACGGTGATCCTGCCCTGGGCGATACGGTTTGCGTAACGTCCGATGGTGGCTCCGAAATCAGTCTGGTTGTTCTCGGGGAAATAATCATTGATGTTGTCGAAACCGAGGACGACATCCTTGAAGTCGCCATTGCGGTCGGGGACCATCACGGAAACGATACGGCCACCGAAGTTGGTGACACAGACTTCCATTCCGGCCTTATTTGTAAGGGTATGGAGGATGGTCTTGGCACCGTCCCTCTCGGCGACGAAACTTTCAGGATCGAGCCCTGACTTGGTGAGGGTGGTCTTTTCCTGTCCGCAGGACATTACCATAACTGCAGCGGAAAGGAGAACGAACAATTTCTTTACCATAACTATAAGATTTTAAATAATTTCCTGTCTGTTAACCGACAACGGCTCCATTGGTCACGACCTCCTGCGGAGTTATGAAGCGCATCTTGCCGTCGCCCTGCTTGGCCATCAGGATCATTCCCTTGGATTCAATGCCGCGGATGGTCCTGGGCTGCAGGTTCGCGAGTATGCATATCTGCTTGCCGAGCATGTCCTCGGGTGAATAGTATTCGGCTATTCCGGAAACGATCGTACGCTTGTCTATGCCGGTGTCGATGGTAAGCTTGAGCAGCTTGTCGGTCTTGGGGACACGCTCGGCCTCAAGGACGGTGGCCGTACGGATATCCATGGCACCGAAGTCATCGAAGGTAACCTCGGCTTTCTGCGGTTCAACCTTCTGGGCGGCCTCAGCTGCGGCAGCTGCCTTTGCAGCAGCCTCGTTTGCTTCCTTGGTGGCATTCAGCTTCGCGATCTGGACATCGATCACGCTGTCCTCGACCTTGCTGAAGAGCAGCACGGCCTCTCCGAGCTGATGACCGACGGGCAGAAGGTCGGCCCTGCCCAGGTCATCCCACTTGAATACCGGCCCTTCGACAAGCTCAGGGACAGGTTTGCCGTGGACCGGGAATACGATATCCGCCGGACATCCATGGTCAAGGGCTGCCGCCGAACTTCCGGCAAGCTCAGGGACCGTATGCAGTGCACGGGCTTCTCCGGGCTTGAAGAAGTTGACCGTAGGCTCGCCCTCACCGGAACGATGGTCGAAACCGGCATCCAGTCCGACGTTCAGTATCCCGCGCAGTTTCTCTGCCGAGAACGGAGTGAACGGCTCGAACGCGATCGACAGGCTGGCGCAGATCTGGAGCGAAGTGTAGAGGATCGAAGCGGTCCTGTCCATATCGGTCTTAGCGACCTTCCAGGGCTCAGTGTCGGATATATACTTGTTGCCTATTCGGGCGATGCTCATCGCATCCTTGAGCGCCTCCCTGAAATGGAATCCCTCCAGATTGGCCTCAAGGCTGCGGCGCAGTCCGGGAATCTGTCCCAAAGCCTCCGTATCAATCGCTTCCGGCTTCAGGTTGGCGGGGACCTTGCCGCCGAAATACTTCTGCGTCAGGACCACCGCCCTGTTTACGAAGTTTCCGAGTATGGCCACGAGTTCGCTGTTGTTCCTCTGCTGGAAATCCTTCCAGGTGAAGTCGTTATCCTTGGTCTCGGGAGCGTTGGCGCATAGCACGTAGCGCAAGACATCTTCCTGGCCGGGGAACTCGTCCACATATTCATTGAGCCAGACGGCCCAGTTGCGGGAGGTCGAGATCTTGTCGCTCTCGAGGTTCAGGAACTCGTTGGAGGGTACGTTGTCCGGAAGGATATAGTTCCCACGCGCCTTAAGCATCGAAGGGAATACTATGCAATGGAATACGATGTTGTCCTTTCCGATGAAATGGATCAGGCGGGTGTCTTCGTCCTTCCACCACTTCTCCCAACTCTGGGGAAGAAGCTCCTGTGTATTGGATATGTAGCCGATCGGGGCATCGAACCAGACATAGAGCACCTTGCCTTCAGCTCCTTCCACGGGGACGGGAACTCCCCAGTCAAGGTCGCGGCTGACAGCCCTGGGCTGCAGGCCTCCGTCCAGCCAGGACTTGCACTGGCCGTAGACGTTCGTCCTCCACTCCTTGTGGTTTTCGAGTATCCACTCGCGGAGCCAGGGTTCGTACTGGTCCAGAGGAAGATACCAGTGGGAGGTCTTCTTCTTTATGGGCTGGGCGCCGCTGAGCTTGGACTTCGGGTCGATCAGTTCCTCCGGGCTCAAGGTGCTGCCGCACTTCTCGCACTGGTCGCCGTAAGCGTTAGGGTTGCCGCACTTGGGGCAGGTACCCACGATGTAACGGTCGGCCAGGAAAGTCTTCGCCTCCGGATCGTAATACTGCTCACTCTCCTTGGTGATGAACTTGCCCTTGTCGTACAGTTCGCGGAAGAACTCGGAGGCGTTCTTGTGATGAACCTTCGAGGTCGTGCGGGAATAGATGTCGAAATTGATTCCAAGCCTGAGGAAGGAATCCTTGATTATTCCGTGATACTTGTCGACTATGTCCTGCGGGGTCACGCCGTTGGCGCGGGCCTTGATCGTGATAGGCACACCGTGCTCGTCGGATCCACAGACAAAGAGCACATCCTTGCCCCTCATCCTGAGATACCTCACGTATATGTCGGCAGGCACATAGACTCCGGCCAGATGGCCGATATGCACGGGGCCGTTGGCGTACGGCAACGCGCATGTCACAAGCGTTCTCTTGAAATTCTTTTCCATAAATGATTGTATTCAACCTGCAAAGGTAAGAAAAACCGACGGATGTTCCGATAAGGAACATTATTTGTTGCCCTAACGGCTGCATAAAACAATTTCACAGGCAAAAACGATATGAGACGACTCATTATCATCGGGTCCTTGCTGGTTCTCTCCATCTGCGCCGATGCACAGACTGCTGCAGAAAAGCGCTCGAACCTTTCGGATGACATCGGCTTCTATGCCGGAGTCTATGATCCGATGTACAAAGGAGAGGAAGCCGATGCCGTATTCGGGATTACATACGCTCATTTTTACTCGAACGGGATAGGATACAGGACGGGATTCCAACTGGCCTCCCGGGTTGCTGAAGTAGACAATGCATTCGGAATACCGGTAGCCTTCGCCTACCGGACCAGGTCCCTGAATTCCTCCAACCGGGCCAGGAGAGGGGTCGAGGCAGCGGGAACCTCATTCGGCTATGATGTGATAATGGGTAATCCTCAGCCTCTTCAAGGCGCCCTCGCCGCTTTCCTGATAAACTTGTTCAGCAATGTGGAATTCCACGCCGGACTCACTCCCGGATACATTTCAGGGGAGAGTTCTCCGGTTTCAACGGCCAGTTGGGGACCGGGATTTATGGATATCGACAGGACATGGACCGAAAGGAACGGACGGTTCTCCCTTTCCTTGGATGCAGGCGCTTGTTTCAACTACAGGATCTGGAGATTCGACCTGAAACTCAATCCGGCCTTCCATTACAACCTGACCAGGAATTACATCTTCAACACCGAATCAGTGCGGTTCGAGAACGGGTCTGACGTAGGAGTCTTAACCTCAACAGAGCAGCCCCTCCGCTGGTTCTTCTCCTTCACAGGCGGCCTCTCGTTCAAGTTCTGACGGCCGGCTATTTCTCGCGGCCGAGGCGGACCTTGACGGCCTTCATGGTCTTGCGGATTTCGATGAGTTCATTCATCACGGAGAGGATGCGTCCGGAATCCGCGTCCTTCTGGGCCTGGGCGAGTTCCAGTTTCAGGCTGTTCTCCTTGTCCTCCAACCGGCAGTTCTGGAAAACCAGGATCGCCTTGGGAACGAACTTGGTAAGCCATGAACCCCTGGACATCATAGCATCCCGCAGATTCTTGATGGTCAGCTCATAGACCTCGGTCATGGAGAGCTGCGAGACGACATAGGCGATATTCCTGTCCGGTCCGTCCAGCAGGTGCTTCACAATCTCATCCTGGGCATAGCCATCATAATAGTCATCGGCATAAGCATCGTAAGTGGCCTTGTACACCGAGTTGGAGAAATGGGCATCGTCCTCCTCAAGTGCCTGGCTGATGAAGTCGAAGACCGTCCGACGTTCATCCTCGGAATCGGCATAGAATTCCGAGTCACTCTGGAACTCCAGGGTGGTGGTACCGTAGGTCAGGATGAAATTCAGGAGGTCGCGTTCGGCCTTGGCCATAATCTTATTCTCTTCAAGCCTGGCCAGGCTTGAAGAAAAATCACCTCCCTGAACCCTCGAGTCGATTCCCGGCCGTGGTTCGGCAGGCTCACCAACCGTGGTTCGACGGGGCTCACCAACCGGTCCTTGTAGCTCACCTTCCGGAGCAAGGGACTCACCTTCTGCGGTCCGCTGCGACCCTTCGACACGGCTCAGGGACCGTGGATGGACCCGTTCGGCTGCCTTACGTTCTGCGATTATGTTCTTGGCCCTTGTCGCTCCGACCCTGTCTTCAAGGGCGTCGCGCCTTATGTCGAACTTCCTGCTGAGGAAATCGATGTAAGTTTCCCGCTTCACCGCATCCGGGATATCAGCCACGGTGTCAGCTATCTCATTGATCACATTCGCCCTCTTGAGAGGATCCCCGGCAGTGTCCTCCATAAGGAGGGAACTCTTGAAGTCCACGAAATCCTGTTCCGACGAAGCAAGGAACTCTTCCACTTCCTCAAGTGTATGCTTGCGGGAGAACGAATCCGGATCATCTCCGTCGGGTAGGAGGACTACCTTTACATCCATGCCCTGCTTAAGGAACATGTCGATTCCCCTCAAAGCCGCCTTTATACCAGCCGGATCGCCGTCATACATTATGGTGACGTTCTTAGTGAACCTCCCTATGAGCCGGATCTGCCCGTCGGTCAAGGCGGTCCCGCTGGAAGCCACCACGTTGGTGATGCCCAGCTGATGCATGGAGATGACGTCCAGATAGCCTTCGACAAGGTAGCACCTGTCTTTCTTGGCCATATCCCCCTTGGCGAACCAGATTCCGTACAGGGACTGGTTCTTGACATATATGGGACTCTCCTTGGAATTCACATACTTGGCGAAGGGCTTCCCGTCCTCCTTCGATTTCAGGGTCCTGGCTCCGAAGGCGATCACCCTGCCGCTCACGGAGTGTATCGGGAATACCACCCTCTCCACGAACCTGTCGTGGAGTTCCTCGTTGTTGTCATATTTAGCGCACAGTCCGGTCTCGAGGAGATATTCTTCCTTGAATCCCTTGGTCCTGGCGGCATCAGTGAAGGAGTGCTTGTCCGACGGCGCCCAGCCCAGGCCGAACTTGGAGATAGTCTCATCTTCCAGCCCACGGGTGTGGAAATAATTGAGCCCTATGGATTTACCTTCAACGCTTCCAAGCTGTTCCCGGAAGAACCCTGCAGCGAACTCCGACACCAGGGTCAGGCTCTCGTTCCTCTGCCGTGCAGCCAGGTCTTCGGCGCTCACCTCCTCTTCGACTATCTCTATGTCGTATTTCCTGGCCAGGTAACGGAGGGCGTCGGGATAGGACATATGCTCATGGTCCATCACGAAGCCGACCGCAGACCCACCCTTATGGCAGCCGAAGCAATAGTATATCCCTTTTGCCGGGACAACGTGGAACGAGGGGGTTTTCTCATTATGGAAAGGACAGCATCCCCACCATTCCGCACCACGCTTCCGCAGGGATACGAAATCAGCAACCACCTCTTCTACACGGGCAGTGTCAAGGATTCTCTGTACCGTTTCCTGGGGTATCATGCCGTCAATTCATGTCGTCGAGGTCATCCGGATCGTCGATCCTCTCAAATTCGACTTCCTGGGCATCGCCTATACCGGAAGCGTCGATCTTTCCGGGAACGGGAGCCTCGGGACTCTCAGGGGCCGGTGCACGACGGATCTCATATTCATTCCTGGCCTTGAGAACCCTCCAGGTAGAGATCAGTTCGGAAACTCCGTAAAGCACGAGGAAGCACCCTGCGATTATACTCATGACATTGATGGTAAACGGATTGAAGAGGAGGAAGGCTCCGCCCACAACCGCGCAGATGGAAAGGATCAGCGAGGAGAAACCTGTCCCGATCAATGACATCGCACCTGCCAGTACGAAAAGCTGAAGGGCTCCGAACAGGATCAGGACGATACCTATTATGGACACTATGAATCCGGCCACCCACTGGGGATTGAAGAACAGCAGCAGGCCAAGCACTACGTCCAGGACGGCATTGACGATCAATACCTGATACATGCCGCGCTGGTCCTTGGACTTGATCAGGCCGTATACCAGCGATGCCACACCGGCCGCAATGAGCAGGAGGGCGATGATCTTCACGACCTTGACCGGGGCGTTGTTACCGAATATCATCACCAGGCCTATACCTATGGCAGCGACGGCCCTGGTGATACTGTCGAACTTGGTTTTGTATCCTACGAAGAACATATCTGGGAGAGGGTTTGAATTACAAATTTAATTAAAATTTGCTATATTCGTGAATATGTTTTTCGACACACACAATCACAGCCAGTTCTCGTTCGATGGAGGAGGCACGTCGGTAGAGGAGAGCGTCAAATCCGCGGTGGAAAAGGGTCTGGGAGGGATATGCTTTACCGACCATTGCGACTATTTCGTCCCCAAGATGAAGGAAGAGTTCGAACCGATCGTCAATGAGGTCTTCGACGTGAAAGCACAGCAGGCGGAGATCGACCGGGTGGGCGGACTCGTATCCGAAGGCGCCTTCGGCAGGAATGCCAGGAAATTCAAGGTCCTCAAGGGAATCGAGATAGGCCTCGAAGAGAACAGCCGCGAACTGAACCGCAACCTGCTGGCCGCACAGAACTTCGACCAGGTCATCGCATCTGTCCATTATCTCGAGGACACCGATCCTTATTTCGGGCCTTACTACAAGGGGAAGAACTGGAAGGAGGCCTACGGCCGTTATCTGGAAACCCTCCTCAGGGAAATGAAGCGGCTGGAGGATTTCGACATAATGGGGCATTTCGACTATATAGTACGGTATGCTCCCTATCCCAAGGAAAGCATCCTGTACAGGGACTTCCCCGGACTTATCGATGAAATACTCAGATATCTGATAGAGAACGGGAAGGGGCTTGAAATCAATACCAAGTCCTACAGGACATACGGTCTCCGCACCCCGCAGCTCGACCGGGAGATACTAATCCGGTACATGGAACTGGGCGGTGACATAATCTGCCTCGGATCGGACTCTCACAAGGCCGACCAGGTCGGATTCAAATTCGACTATTTCGCTCAGTATGTAAAGATGTTCGGATTCAGGCGCCTGGGGCATTTCGAGGGGCGAAAGCTCAGGATGGTCACCATCTAGGACGCAACCTCGCAGAGGAACTTGATCCTCACCAGCCTGATTTCGAAGTCGTCATAATCGGGGCCCAGTTTCTCCCTGGCCTCCTCCACGGAATCTGAAGTAGCCTCTTCCTTGAAGTACTCGAATATGTCTTCGACTATGTCGTCATCCACCATTTGGCGGATGTAATAGTTCAGGTCTAACTTGGTTCCGGACGATACGATGACCTCCAGTTCATCCAGCAGCTCATCCATCTCCATCCCCTTCGCATCCGCAATGTCTTCCAGGGACAGTTTCCTGTCCACGCTCTGGATTATGTAGATCTTGTTGGACGACCTAGTAGGGGCGGACTTCACCACGAAATCCTCGGGCCTGGTTATGTCGTTCTCTTCGACGTACCTCTTGATCAGCTCGATGAACTCGGCTCCGTATTTCCTGGCCTTTCCCTCGCCTACGCCCTGGCAGTTATGAAGCTCGTCAAAGGTAATGGGATAGAGTATTGACATGTCGTCCAGAGCGGGATCCCCGAATATGATCCAAGGCTGCAGATGAAGCCTCTTGGACATGTCCTTGCGCAGGTTCTTCAGCATTGAAAGCAGGACCGGATCACCACCGCCTCCCTTCATCGCAGCCTTGTCGGAGATGGCGTCATCGTCATCCTCCCCTCCGCCTGCGGTGCCCTTGAACACACGGTCCTCCACAAGGCGGATCTCATACGGGTTCCGGAAGAATTCCTCGCCCTTCTCCGTGACGTACAGCAGGCCATAGGATTCTATCTCCTTTTCAAGAAGATGCAGGATCAGGCCCTGGTGTATGACTGCCGACCAGAATTTCTCGTTATGGTCGCTACCGGCACCATAAAGAGGAATCTTGTCGTGGTTGTAAGACTTGACCATAGCATTGGCCTTTCCGGAAAGGATCAGGGCTATGTGCTCGAGCTTGAAGTGCTCCGGCAGGGACTTGATCAGCTTGATAACCAGGCCCATCTCCTTGCGGCCGTCGAATGTCTGCTTCGGGTTCAGGCAGTTGTCGCAGATCCCGCAGTTATCCCTGGGATAATCCTCTCCGAAATAATTCAGGAGCAGTTTCCTGCGGCACTGGCTGGACTCGGCATAGGCCACGGTCTCCATCAGGAGCTGGCGTCCTATCTCCTGCTCGGAGATCGGTTTCCCAAGCATGAACTTTTCCAGTTTCTGGATATCCTTATAGCTGTAATAGGTGATACAGTCCGCTTGTTCCCCGTCACGGCCGGCACGACCGGTCTCCTGGTAATATCCTTCTATGCTCTTCGGAATGTCGTAATGTATGACAAAGCGGACATCCGGCTTGTCGATACCCATTCCGAATGCGATGGTGGCCACTATCACCTCGACATCCTCCATCAGGAAGCGGTCCTGGTTGTCGGCCCTGGTCTTTGCATCCAGACCGGCATGGTACGGAAGGGCACGTATCCCGTTTATATTGAGAAGGTTCGCTATCTCTTCGACCTTCTTCCTGCTGAGGCAATAGATTATTCCCGACTTTCCGGGATTCTGCTTTATATACCTGATAATATCCTTTTCCGGCTCGACCTTGTCACGTACCTCATAATAAAGGTTCGGGCGGTTGAAGGAAGACTTGAATACAGTAGCGTCCATGATGCCCAGGTTCTTCTGGATATCGCTCTGGACCTTCGGCGTCGCCGTCGCGGTAAGGGCCATTATGGGAGCCCTCCCGATCATCTGGACCATATTCCTGATCCGCCTGTATTCAGGACGGAAATCGTGGCCCCATTCGGAGATACAGTGTGCCTCGTCTATGGCATAGAATGAGATGTTGACATCCTTCAGCAGCTCCACGTTCTCATCCTTGGTGAGCGATTCCGGTGCCACATACAGGAGTTTCGTAACCCCGGACAGCACATCGTTCCTGACTTCCTGGATCTGAGCCTTGCCGAGGGAGGAATTGAGGAAATGGGCTATCCCCGTCTGTTTCTCCTCGAACCCCCTGATGACATCGACCTGGTTTTTCATCAGCGCGATCAGCGGAGATATCACGATCGCGGTACCGGGCATCACCAGGGCAGGGAGCTGGAAGCACAACGACTTGCCTCCTCCGGTCGGCATCAGGACGAAGGTATCCTTGCCCTCCAGGAGGTTCCGGATAATGGCTTCCTGGTCTCCCTTGAAGGCATCATAGCCGAAGAAAGTTTTCAGCTTGGAATAAAGAAGTTCGGAATCTATCTCCATGGCAATGCTGATTTATGTATAAATATAGTCAACATTTTCCGTATTAACAAAAGAAATGGTTGTAAAATAATGTGTTATTATGAATTATTTTTACGATATTTGCGCCGATTTTTTGAAAAGCAAATGATTATGAAGACACTCAAATTGTTCGCTGCAGCGGCAATGATCATAGCCGCAGTCGCATGTAACTCCAACAAGCCTGCTGGAAAGACAGCAGACGCAGACAGCACCGGTGTCGCCCCTGCCGTCCAGAATTTTACTCCTGCAAAGGAACTCCTTCCTTCAAAAGCAGAGATCGACTCCGTCAGCTACCTTCTCGGAATCAACTTCGGTTCCATGATCAAGGGATACAACATGGGAGACCTCAACTTCAACGAGATGAAGAAGGGTATAAACGATTTCGTCCACTCCAAGGGCAACCAGCGTGACACCGATTTCGTGAAGCAGTTCAAGATCAATCCCGAAGAGATGCAGCGCATCATCAACGGATTCATCGAGAAGAGGTCTGCTTACACCGCAGCCGTCAACAAGGAAGCCGAGGTCAAGTTCTTCGACGAGATCAAGAAGAAGAGCGGTGTCGAGACCACTCCTTCAGGCCTTGCATACATTATCAAGGAAGCCGGCAGCGACAACAAGCCGGGTCCCAGGGATACCGTGTTCGTACACTACAAGCTTACCCTTAAGGACGGTACCGTCATCGAGGAATTCTCCGAGGACAATCCTTCCGTAAGGCTGTTCCTTGACAGGGTCATTCCCGGTTGGACCGAGGGTCTCCAGCTCATCGGCGAGGGTGGCAAGGCTACTCTCTATGTTCCTGCCGAACTCGGTTACGGTGAGCGCGGTGCCAACGCCATCGAGCCCAACTCCACCCTTATCTTCGACATCCAGCTTGATTCCCTCAAGCACTTCGTACAGCCTGAAGAGAACTAAGGATGGCAGCTCTTGAAATTGAAGGCAGGATTGCGCAGAAGTTCGCGAAGCAGAGCGGACAGAGCGCCAGGGGCCCGTGGATGAAGCAGGACTTCATCCTTGAGTTCCAGGATGGCAGCTTCACCTCTGAAGTATGCTTCACCTCCTTCGGCAACGACAAGGTCGCCGAACTGGACAAGTACGGAGTCGGTGACGAAGTGAAGGTCTCCTTCAATATCAGGGCCCGGGAATTCAACGGCCGCTGGTACAACGATGTGCGCGTATGGCGCATATCCCCTGCCGGACAGGCCGCCCAGGCTTCCCAACCGGCACAGCCGGCTCAGGCCCCGCAGGCCCCGGCCCCGTCGATCGAAGACATGCCGGCCGAAGAAGATTTCAACGACCTTCCGTTCTAGTTATAGGCTGATCCATTCGATAGAAGGATCCCTGCGCCACCAGGTGAGTTGCTTTTTTGCATAGTGGCGGGTATTACGCTGGATGAGGCGGACAGCCTCATCCAGCGTTGTTTTATTGTCCAGATAATCGAATAATTCCTTATACCCTACGGTCTGAAGGGCCTGGCAGTTACGGTATGGCAGCAGGGAGCGGACTTCTTCCACGAGGCCCGCTTCCATCATATTCAGTACCCTCGCGTCAATCCTGGAATACAACTCCTCCCTGGGACGGGTCAGGCCGACCTTGACTATCTCAAAATCCCTTTCTTTACGAACTCCCGTCTTGAAGGAAGACAGCGGCCGTCCGGAAACCAGGAGTACTTCCAAGGCCCTGATCACCCTCTGGCTGTTCCGGACATCTATGCTGGAATATGTCTCCGGATCCTTGGCCTTCAACTCCTCCGCAAGACTGCCGACTCCCTCTTCCGACAAACGGGCCCATAGCCGTTCCCGGACCGCAGGGTCCCCGTCGGGAAGGTCGTCCAGACCGTTGCAGACGGCATCGATATAGAACATAGAACCTCCGGTCATGACAAGGGTCTCGTGGCCCTGGTCAAAAAGGGACCGTACGAGTGCCAAGGCATCCCGTTCATAATCCCCTGCCGTATATGCTTCCGTGAGAGGAACCGTCTGGATGAAATAATGCTTCACGGCGGCGAGCTGTGAAGCATCCGGGACAGCCGTCCCTATGGTCATACCTTTATATATCTGCCTGGAGTCGCAGGAAATCACCGGGGAGCCATATTCCAAGGCCTTGCTGATGCTGTAGTCCGTCTTTCCCACAGCAGTCGGCCCAAGGATTATGACGAGCCGGCGGGACATCGCCTAGAAATCCAGGTCCTCGGTGCCGTCGAAAACCTCCTTGCCGTCCTCGTCGTCATCTTCCTCTTCTTCAGGATCATCGTCGTCGGAGCCTCCGGGCTCGTCGGATGACAGAAGGGCGCCAAGACCCCAATCCGGTTTCTGGCCGGGAAGATGGCGCTGCGAATCAGGGAGGTCTTCGAAAGCGACGTAGCCGTTCTCGAACTCGATCGGGTTAGGTCCCTTCACATCGACGATCTGGGGAGGGAAACCCCTTCGTTCCTCAACCCCCTCGAATGTCACGTTGACACTCTTCTTGTTGGGAACGTCATAGAAGTAGACGAAGCTTGCAACTCCCTCATCGATTACTTGTTCAACGGTGATATTGTCGACAGTCCCGGCTCCCAGGTCGAAGAGGCCGTAACGGGCGATGACGGCACCGTCAGCACCCAGAGCCTTGAACATGATGAGCTGGTCCTGAGGAAATTCCATATCGGCGCGCATCTGCTTGTGGAAGTCATAAAGCGTGCAGCCGCCATCCATCTGGTATACCCGGTAGAATCCCTTGATTCCGGTAAGCGTTACTCTGAACTGATAAACCATATAACTCAAATAGTTTTCAAATGTACGAAAAAAATCGCTAATTTCGTAGATTGAGAATGGAAGCAACCGAAACAATCATCCGAGACTCCTACAAGAGCATTCCCGCTCCTGCCGAAGGGTTGTTCAAGGACAACGGCAGCCGCTTCATCTCATTTGCATTCCCCGTCGAGACAGAAGAAGAGATCAAGGACATCGTGGCCGAGCTGAAGAAGAAGTACCACGATGCCCGGCATCATTGCTACGCATACCGTCTTGGCTACCTGGGAGACCGTTTCAGGGCCAATGATGACGGTGAACCCTCCGGATCGGCAGGTCGTCCGATCCTGGGCCAGATAGATTCCCGTGGCTTGAGCGATGTGCTTGTAGTGGTGGTCCGATATTTCGGAGGGATAAAGCTGGGGATACCGGGACTGATAAGGGCCTACAAGACTTCCACGGCTGAGGCCCTGGACAACGCAGGCACGGTGGAGAAGGTCGCCGGGAAGTGGTTCAGGATAGACTTCGGATACGGAGCCATGAACCAGGTGATGAAGGTACTGAAGGACATGGATCTCCGCCAGAAGGACCAGGATTTCGGTAACGAATGCTCCCTGAAGGCCTGGGTAAGGCTTTCAGTGGAGGATGATTTCAAGGACAGGCTTTCCGGAGTGGAAGGCTGCAGGATCGAAGAACTTTAACAAAGAGAATATATGCCTAAGAGTCTGATTTCAATCCAGGATTTCTCCAAGGAGGAAATACTCCACATCCTGGACGTCGCCGCCGAGTTCGAAAAGAACCGCGAACAGAGTTTCCTTTCCGGAAAGGTGGTAGCCTGCCTTTTCTTCGAGCCATCCACCAGGACCCGCCTCTCGTTCGAGGCCGCGGTCAACAGGCTGGGGGCCAGGGTCATCGGTTTCCCTGACAACCGCAACACCAGCCAGACCAAGGGGGAAACCCTGGAGGATACGATCAGGATCGTTTCGAACTATGTCGACATGATCGTGATGAGACACCCGAAGGCAGGGGCCGCAGACATAGCGGCATCCGTGGCTTCAGTGCCCGTGATCAATGCCGGAGACGGCGCCAACCAGCATCCCACCCAGACACTCCTCGACCTGTACGCGATCAAGAAGACGCAGGGAAGGCTGGAAGGACTGGACGTGAATATGGTAGGAGACCTGAAGTACGGCCGTGCCGTCCATTCACTGGTGGAAGCCCTGAGGCACTTCAATCCCCGGTTCACCTTCACTTCCCCGGAAGAGCTCGACATGCCGAAGAAATACCTCGAGATGCTGGACAGGGACGGTGTCCCTTACAGGCAGGTGACCAGGATCGAAGATGGACTGGACGAATGCGACATCCTCTACATGACCAGGGTCCAGCAGGAGAGGTTCCCCGACATGGAAGAATACGAGAAGGTAAAGGATGTCTACCGCCTGACGGCATCGATGCTGGGCGGAGTAAGGCCTGGAATGAAGATCATGCATCCCCTCCCAAGGGTCGGCGAGATCGCCACGGACGTGGACACCACACCCTATGCATACTACTTCCAGGAAGCAGGCGGCGGAATGTATGTCAGGATGGCCATCATCTCCTATCTGCTCGGGTACAGATAATCCGGAAATAGTTGGTTAATTACTGATAATATGACTATCTTTGACGCCGATAGGTTTTGATTTAAAATCATATAAATTAATATCAGTTAAAATCCTTAATAACTATCATGAAAAAGGTTCATGTTTTCAATGCAGGTCCCTGCCTGCTGCCCCAGGTGGCCATCGATAACGCCATCGAAGCTTTGAAAGACTTCAAGGGAACCGGAGTCTCCGTCCTCAGCATCTCCCACCGTACCAAGGAATGGGACGAGACCATGGACGAGTGCCGCTCCCTCTGGAGGGAACTCCTTCATATTCCTGACACCCACGAGGTGGTATTCCTCGGCGGCGGTGCCTCCCTGCAGTTCCTTTATGTAGCCATGAACTACCTTGAGAAGAAGGCCGCCTATCTTGAGACGGGCGTCTGGGCCAAGAAGGCCCTCAAGGAGGCGAAGGGTATCGGCGAGGCTTACGCCCTTGCCAGCTCCGCCGACAAGAACTACTCCTACATCCCGAAAGGTTTCGAGATCCCGACCGACATCGACTATTTCCACATCACCACGAACAATACGATCTACGGTACCGAGATCAAGGAAGACATCGACTGCCCCGTCCCCCTCATCGCAGACATGAGCTCCGACATCATGAGCCGTCCCGTGGACGTTTCCAAGTATGACCTCATCTACGGCGGCGCCCAGAAGAACGTCGGTCCTGCCGGTGTCATCTTCGCCATCATCAAGAAGGACTCCCTCGGCAGGGTCAGCAGGTACATCCCTACCATGCTCGATTACCGCACCCATATCGACAAGCTCTCCATGTTCAACACCCCTCCCGTGTTCTCGATCTTCATGATGAACGAGACCCTTAAGTGGCTGAAGGGCATCGGCGGAGTCGAGGCCATCCATAAGATCGACACCGAGAAGGCCAACCTCCTCTACGGCGAGATCGACCGCAACTCCCTGTTCATGGGAACCGCAGCCAAGGAAGACCGTTCCATCATGAACGTATGCTTCGTCATGGCTCCCGGTTACGAGACCCTGCAGGACGAATTCTTCGCATTTGCGAAGGAGCGCGGCATGATCGGAATCAAGGGACACCGTTCGGTCGGAGGCTTCAGGGCATCCCTCTACAACGCCTGCACCCTCGAAGATGTCCAGGCCCTCGTGGACTGCATGAAGGAATTCGAGACTCTTAAGAAATAACAGGTCATGAAGATATTAGTTGCAACCCAGAAGCCTTTCTCCGCAGCTGCTGTAGCGGGGATAAAGGAGATCGTGACAGGAGCCGGACACGAGTTCGCCGCCCTTGAGAAATATGCCGACGCCTCCGAGCTCATCGCAGCCGTGGCCGATGTGGACGCCCTCATCATCCGCTCAGACAAGGTGACTGCCGAGGTACTCGATGCCGCAAAGAACCTCAAGATAGTCGTCCGCGCAGGTGCAGGCTTCGACAATGTCGACCTGGCAGCGGCCACCGCCCACAATGTGGTCGTGATGAATACTCCCGGACAGAACTCCAACGCAGTGGCCGAGCTGGCGGTCGCCATGATGATCTTCATGGCCCGCACCCAGTTCACCCCCGCCACCGGAAGCGAGGTCCAGGGCAAGCGCCTCGGAATCCAGGCTTTCGGAAACGTCGGCCGTCTGGTCGGAGCAAAGGCCAAGGCCCTCGGAATGGAGATCCTCGCCCTCGACCCGTTCCTCACTCCCGAACAGATCGAGGCCGGTGGAGCAAAGCCCGTCTTCAACCTTGACGAGCTCTATTCCAATTCCGACTACGTCTCCATCCATATCCCTGCCCTTCCTTCAACCATCAAGAGCATCGGTTACGACCTCATCACCAAGATGCCGAAGGGAGCCACTCTCGTGAACACCGCCCGCAAGGAGGTCATCGACGAGGAAGGCCTGGAGAAAGCCCTCGAGGAGCGTCCCGACCTCAAGTACGTCACCGACGTCATGCCTGACAACTACGCTCTCCTGCAGGAGAAGTTCGGACTCCGCGTATTCGCGACACCCAAGAAGATGGGTGCCCAGACCGCTGAGGCCAACATGAACGCCGGCCTCGCCGCCGCACGCCAGATCTGCGACTTCTTCGCCACAGGCAACACCAGGTTCCAGGTCAACAAATAATCGGGTCATGGTAAGAGTAAAACCGTTCGCGGCGATCAGGCCGCCCAAGGGCATTGTCACGGAAGTTGCAGCCCCGCCGTACGACGTACTGAATTCCGCGGAAGCCAAGGAGATGGCAGGAGAGAAATCCCTCCTCCATATCACCAAGCCTGAGATCGACTTCGATCCCATGCTTGAGGACCACGACCAGAGGGTCTATGACAAGGCCGTCGATAATTTCAAGGAATGGCAGGCCAAGGGTTGGCTGCGCCGTGATGCGAAGGAGTGCTATTACGTCTATGCCCAGACCATGGAGGGTAGGACACAGTATGGCCTCGTGCTCTGCGCCCACACCGACGACTATGCAACAGGCAAGATCAAGAAGCACGAACTGACCCGCAAGGACAAGGAAGATGACCGCATGGTCCACGTCCGCATCCAGAATGCCAACATCGAGCCCGTATTCTTCGCCTACAAGGACAACGACATCCTCAACAAGATCGTAGCCCAGACCGTCACCCGCGAACCCGAGTACGATTTCATCGACGAGAACAATTTCGGCCACAAGTTCTGGGTCATCGACGACGACAAGACCATCGACCAGATCACCCGTCTTTTCTGCGGTGACGTGGAAGCTTTCTATGTCGCCGACGGACACCACCGTACAGCAGCAGCCGCCCGCGTCGGAGCCGAGAAGAAGGAGCATAACCCGAACCACACCGGCGACGAGGAGTACAACTTCTTCATGGCCGTTTGCTTCCCCGAGAGCCAGCTCAAGATCCTGGACTACAACCGCGTGGTCAAGGACCTCAACGGCCTTTCGAAGGAGGAGTTCCTTTCAGCTGTCGCAAAGGACTTCACGGTGAAGGAAATGGGGACGGAGATATATCATCCCGACCATCTGCACAACTTCTCGATGTACCTGGACGGCAAGTGGTACTCTCTGGAGGCCCTTCCGGGAAGGTATGATGACAAGGATCCCATCGGAGTCCTGGACGTTACCATCCTCTCCAACCTGGTGCTTGACGCCATCCTCGGCATCAAGGACCTTCGCACCGACAAGAGGATCGATTTCGTCGGAGGTATCCGCGGACTCGGCGAGCTTTCACGCCGCGTCGATTCCGGAGAGATGAAGGTCGCTTTCGCCCTTTATCCCGTTTCGATGAAGCAGCTTATCGATATCGCCGACACGGGCAATATCATGCCGCCGAAGACCACCTGGTTCGAGCCCAAGCTCCGTTCCGGACTCTTTATCCACTCTTTGGACTAAACTAATATAGAATCCTGACAGGGCCCATGAGGCCGGATTCATGGAGTTCACTGCCCGCGGCGGGACCGTTGATGGTCCAGGTCTTGCGGGCAGTTTCTTCCTGTCCGGCATCATAGACCAGGCGGTTGTACCATGTTCCGGTGACATCCACGGTGACGGTATTCTCGCCGGCTTTGACAAGGTCTCCGATGGACAGCCTGTACGGGACGGTCCAGCAGACACCGGCAGGCTCGCCGTTGACCTTAACGTCAGCGATGAAATCGACCTTGCCGAGGTCCAGCACCATATCCTTTCCGACCTGACCGGCAGGGACTTCGAAAGTCGCGGAATATGTAGCCGTACCCGAGAATGCGCTGCCTTCCTCTCCAAGGCCAAGGTCTTTCCAAGGAGCCAGATTATCCAGTTTGACAGGCTCGGTAGGGATTCCCCAACCTTCAGGGAAGCATACCGACCAGTCTTTCAATTCTGTCTGACGGTTCCCGACGGTGGAAGCGAAAGCAGTCTGTACGGGGGCTACGGCTCCGGCATCCTGACGGAAGACTATGAATCCTCCTTCAGCCTGCTCGAGGTCAAGACGGACCTTCCTGTACCTTCCCCAGCCCCTTGCCTTGAGCTTGCGGATGCTGCCGTCCACGGGATTCCACCACTGGGCCTTGCCCTTGCCCTGGATACGGACGGTTCCATGGAAGTCCTTGCCTACAGGGGCAGCGACAAAGTACCAGTGCGCTCCGTCAGCCTTCCTCTCTGACCAGAGGAAATCGGGATCCGGGCTCACCAGATGCGGACGGAGCCTGAATGCCCTAAGGGCTTCGTCCAGGGCCATCCCGACCGCGATGGCTCCGTTCCCGATCCTGGTGACCTTGCCTTCCGAGGTGCCGCCCCATAGGGCATCAACAGCCTCTTTCAATGAAGCATCAGCCTGATCTCCACCCTTCAGGGTTGCAGGAGATACCGGAGGATTGGCAATGACCTTCGCACCGGCCTTGACCAGCTCAAGGATCCTGGCCACGGTCTCAGGCATCATCCTCTCGTTCTCGGGAATCCACAGGACTTCATATGCAATCCCTTCCGGAGTACAGATCCTGCCGTCAACTACGCTGAGGCGGTTGAGGAGCACATCGGGATTGCAATAATCGTATTTGTAGCCATCCGGGAAACGGATCGAACCGGACTGGCGCTCACCGTTGCCGGTATACTGGCTGGGCTTGTGGCCCACTTCATCCCCGAGATACCACAGGACGTCCGCGACGGGCAATCCCCTTTCGAGCATATAGCTGGTACGAGCCAGGAAACCGGTGAAAAACGGCATAAATTTCCACCAGGTCTGTCCGCGCAGGAACGGGGTCCCGATGCCGCTGCCGAAACTCGTTCCGGGAGGAAGGAATCCCACCTGGGGGTTGTGGGTATAGGTATGGAAGACATTATGGGTCACGCCTTCGCTCATGTTGAGATTGGCGACCTCACGGAGCATCTGCCAATGCTCGTCCCAGGTAAGGGAGAAACTGGTGAAACTCTCCGCAGCCACCCTCGGCTTGCCATAGATATGTGCAGCAGAAGCGGTCGGGTGGATGGGCTTGAAGTCAAGGTCTCCGACATATCCTTCCATTATCGGCTGCCAGAATTCGCACATCGGAACGTCGGCGTACTTGAAATACTCCATCGGGTCCATCGTCACCACGTCGCTGCCGGCAGTCTCGAACTGAACCTCCATTCCCTTGGCGTGAGCCAGGTCGGTCATCTTCTTGAAGAAATTCTCGCAATACAGCCCGTTGACCGTACGCCTCCAGTCGATCAGGAAGCGGCTGGTCTCCTCCTGGCTGTCAAGCACATAGCCCATCAGGGCAGGGACGCGCTCGCGCAGGGAATAACCGGCGGACCTGGAGAAGTCTTCCTCCATGGAATCGGTCCAGGTCTGGGTATGGCACTCCCAGCTGTCCATCAACATACCTCCGGCCCTGCCGCCCAGCGGTCCGTCCTGCAGCATCCCTACGTAGTTGGCGAACTGGACCTCGGCACCCCTGGGATCGAACTTGCTGCATTCCCAACCGGTTGCCTCAGGAGGTGCAGGGGAGTTCTTGCGCCCGGGATTGACATGCCCTATGCGCAGGACCGTCCAGCTGCCTTCGGGGCAGTTGCCTTCCGGAGCCGTCCAGTCAAGTTTTCCGGAAGCGTCCATCCTGTCCGTGATGTCGATTATGTCCCTGGTCCTGACAAAAGCCAGAGGATTCTGTTCGGTGTGCTGCTGGTAAGGTTCCTTGGCGATCAGCGACCATCCGGCCTCTCCCCTCCAGCTGTTTTTCCTGGCGGCAGAGAAGAAACGGACGAAACGTACGTTCGCAGGGTGGGCATTCCTGAGAGTGAAGGTATAACTCTCCGCATCCTCAACCTCATTGCAGGCCAGTACCATGTTGTACGGGTTGCCGTCCTGCCAGTTGCTCATCGGGAGGTCGGCGTCCACAAGGACCTTCTCCTCTCCGGAAGCGGTCCTGGCAGTGAGCTTTACAGATATTCCTGGATCATAGCAGAAATTGTGGGAAAATGCGCCGACCGGAGGGAGTTCCAGGGTACGGATCACGCTGCCCTTGGGCAGGGTGAAGGAAACCGTACCGGAAGAACCGGCCTTGAGGCTGAGATCCTTTTCGTTACTGCCCTCCAGCAATGCTTTCCAGGACTCATCGCCGGCTTCTGTCACCGAGGGACGGAGCGGCTCGCCCGTATCTCCCAGAGGAGTAGGGAAAGCAAGCACCATTATGTCACGGTAATCCCTCCAAGCCTCGTTGGATACGATGCCTTTCGCAAGCGGACCGGAAACCTTCGTCCCGACGGGGACGTCAGTCCTGGACCATACCAGCTCCCTCATGGCGTTTTCGGGAGTGATCCACGGGCCTCCGGCCATCGACCATCCGGGGCATGTCTGGACAGTCAGCCTGAGCCCCAGGCTCTCGGCCTTGCGTCCGAGATAGCCTACCATATCCTCCCACTCGGGACTCAGGGTCGTGAGCTGGTGGCCGGTTCCTGGCCATGGTCCTCCGAAGTAGCCGTGGAACCATTGTATTCCGGATATTCCGGCATCCCGGATCGCTTTCAAATCCGCATCAATTCCCTCCTTGGACACGTTGCCACCTATGAAATGGAACCACGTCTCCGGGTAGAATACCTTTGGAGGCTGCTGGAAATTCGTTTCATCCTGTGCGGAGAAAGGAGCCTGGAGCAGGTCCCCGTCAGGAGCGATGTCCGCCACCTGGGCGGTGGCGCACATATTACTGCAAACCAATGCCACGACGGACGCGGCAATCAGAAGGTGGCGTGACATGATGGGATTATTTCTTCCCTATGAGGGAATTGACGTATGAATAGAACTCGGGATCCTCGCCTATGACAGTCTTGTTGATCGTACCGTCAGGATTGAGGATAACCTTTGTCGGATAGCCCTGGATCGCATAAGTGAGGGAGACATCCTTGCCGTCCTTGCCCGGATTGTAGACATGGAGCCAAGGCAGCTCGTGGTCGACGATAGCCTTCTTCCATACCTCCTCGGTGTCACCGCAATCGATGCTCAGGATCTCGATCTTGCCCTTTGCATCCTTGTAGAGCTGCTTCATGTCAGGAATACCCTTCTTGCACCAGTAGCACCACTCTCCCCAGAAATCGAGGATGATGAACTTGCCCTGGTTGTAGATCGAAGACAGGGTGAAGTCCTCACCCTTCTCGTTCTTGAGGGTGAAGTCAGGAGCCTGCATTCCATCCTTTACCAGTTCGGCAGCCTCCGCCCTGGCCTTCGTCTTTTCAGCAGCAGTCTGAGCCCTGTCGACAAGGGGTTTCATCACACCTTCCTTGACAGTTGCCGGCATGGCTTCGAGTGCCTCGAGCGCGTCCTTGCCATCGTCACCGATCAGGCGGGTAAGGAGGGTTGCGGCATACAGACTGGCAGGATTGTTCTTCACGAAATCCTTGGTCAGGGAGGTGACATGCTCGCTGATTTCATTGTAGGACTCCATGATGGAATCCTGCTTGGCCTCGTCTCCTTCAGCTGCCCTGTATTCTTCGACGATCGCCTTCATCTTGGCCTGATCCTCTGCGCAGAGGGCCTCATAAGCCTTCTGGTCCTGGTAGAACTTGCTGCCGTCGACGACAAGCGAGTCCAATGTACCGCTGATCTTCGCGGTCTCGCCGGGGACATAGGTCAAAGAAGCGACCTTACCTCCTTCAGCTGCGGGATCGCTGATACGCAGTCCCCTTATGGTCGAATCAGCAAAATCTAATGCGATGTTTCCGCCGGTGGCGGGAATCACCAGGGTCTGGAGCGGAGTCCTGGGACTGAGGATGTCGAATACCTCGACCTTGACGGAATCACCGGCCAGTCCGTCGACATGACCTGAAACGGCACTCTTGCTCGCGCAGGAGATGCAAGCCAGCAGCATGGCAGCCGCTGCAAAATAATTGACAAGCTTTTTCATATTGATTTGTATTGTGTTCTGATATAATTATTTACCAATCGGCTCAAGCACTGATGTTATCGGCGTGAACCTGTTCCCCGAGCGGACGAAGGCCCCCAGGTCATAGGCCGGCCATCCATTGCAGATCAGACTGGGATTGCTGTATATAGCCGGTTTCCACGTACCGTCCACCTCGGGTTCCCAGTAGAAGACACCGCTGCAGACCTTGGCTCCAAGGCGTTTCACCGACTCCATGAACGATGTCATGCACGAAGCCCCTTCGGAAGATGGCTTCACCCCGGTCTCGCATACCATGACCTGGCAGGAGAAACGGGAAGAAAGCGCCTTGATGGCATCCAGAGCCAGCCTGTTCACGTCGCGCCAGGTGACAGGTGTATTCCCTATCTCGGTCACGCTCATGGGATAGTGCGACAGACCGATGATGTCGAACTTGCCTCCGGCCTCCTTGAATTCCTTGAAGAACGAACACCCGTTGTCAGCGGCGCTGTAAGCATCTGCAACATGGACGATTACCTTGGTATCGGGGAAAACCTTCTTCACTGCATCGTAACCAGCATTGCTCACAGTCACATAGCCCGCATAGCGTTCCGAGCCGGTCTTGTTCCAATCGATCCTGCCGGCATCCCATACCATGCCATTATTAGTCTCGTTACCCACCTGGACCCATGCGGGAACGCCACCGACATTCTTGAAGGCTTTCAGGAATTCTTCCGTATAGGAAGAGACAGCCTCGGCGACCCGGGAGATGGATCCGGAAAAACCTGCCCAGGCAGCAGGGGCCGTCTGACGGTCCGGGGCGGTGAGGAAGTCACTGTACTGCAAGTCGAACATGATGGCGAAACCCTGGTCGAAAGCCCTTTTCGCCATTTTTATCACGTCCGCCTGCCCGCTCCATCCTTTGGTGTCATACGGATTGACCCACACCCTCAACCTTATGGCGTTCATTCCAAGGTAGTCAAGCACGCTGAGGATGTCGTCGGAACCGTGGCTGTCGGTAAAGACAAGTCCTTCGGCCTCCATCTCGGAGACCCAGCTGATGTCAGCACCGCTGGCGAAGTCGACTGTGACCACCGGTTCAGGCGTCGGTCCAGGCACGGGGATATCTCCGTTCCCGTGACAGCCCTGCGACGCCAGGAGAACGGCAGCGAATGCCAGTATCGTCAGTAACCTATTCATCTATCTGCTTTACTTCAGGGAAAAGGCCGAAAAGTTCGGCATCGATCCTGTCGGTTATTGTCTGGAAATCCTCAGGGCGGTTCTCGAACTTGATGTCATCCACGTTGATGATGAGGAGATGACCGTCATATTCCTTGATCCAGTCTTCGTAACGCTTGTTCAGGCCGGTAAGGTAATCTATCCTGATACTGCTTTCATATTCCCTGCCCCTCTTCTGGATCTGGGCGACAAGGTTGGGGATGGAGGAACGGAGGTAGATCAGGAGGTCCGGCTTGCTCACCAGGGACATCATCAGGTCGAAAAGGTCCGAATAGTTCTCGAAGTCCCTAGTGCTCATCAAGCCCATGCCATGGAGGTTGGGAGCGAAGATACGGGCATCCTCATAGATGGTCCTGTCCTGGATGATTATATCGCTGCATCTGGAAATCTCAACCACATCCTTGAACCTCTTGTTCAGGAAGTAAATCTGAAGGTTGAACGACCAGCGCTCCATGTCGGCATAGAAGTCGGCAAGGTATGGATTGAAGTCGACGGACTCGAACTTGGGAGTCCAACCGTAATGGGCGGCCAGCATCTTGGTAAGGGTGGTCTTGCCACTGCCTATGTTTCCTGCTATCGCGATGTGCATATTGTTGTTATTTAATATTATTGTCAATCGGGAAAAGTCCGTACAGTTCTGCGTCGATCTTATCGGTGATAAGGGCGAAATCCTCGGGGCGGTTCTCGAAGTCCAGGTTGTCGGTTTCTATGGTGAGCACCCTGCCCTTGTATTCGGCGATCCATTTGTCGTAGCGGTCGTTCAGGCCGGCGAGGTAGTCCAGGCCTATGGACTGCTCATAATCCCGGCCCCTCTTCTGGATCTGGGCGACGAGATGCGGGATGGAGCATTTGAGGTAGATCATCAGGTCGGGCCTTCCGGCCATGGATGACATCACCCCGAAGAGGTCCATGTAAGTGTCGTAATCACGTTTGGACAGGTTGCCCATGGCGTAATTGTTGGCCACGAATATGTAGACGCCTTCGAACAGGGTCCTGTCCTGGATGATGACGTCCTTGCTCTTGGATATCTCCAGGACATCCTTGAACCTCTGGGCGAGGAAATAGGTCTCCAGGTTATAGGACCACCTGGGAATATCCTTATAGTAATCCTCGAGATAGGGATTGTAGGTCACGGACTCATACTTCGGAGTCCAGCCATAGTGATTGGCCAGAAGCCTCGTAAGCGTGGTCTTGCCACTGCCAATGTTGCCTGCTATTCCGATATGCATATTCTTAATCAGTTTCGATTTCGGTTTCCCACGGTTCGTTGAAAGGCTGGAGGAAAGGATTCCCGGTCCTTTCTTCGGCGATGGATGACCTGGGGCCGTGTCCGGGAAGGACATCCACATCTCCTGGCAGGACCATGAGTTTTTCCATGATTCCCACTATCTCCTTGTCGTAATCACCGCCCTCCAGGTCGGTCCTTCCTATGGCTCCTGCGAAAAGGGTATCCCCGGAAAGAAGTACCCCGCACTCCTCACTATAGAAGCAGACTCCGCCGGGAGTATGGCCGGGAGTGGATATGACCTTGAAAGCAGGGGCATCGTCATCAGGGCCGATCTTCAGTATCTGACCTTCGGAAAGGTCGTCAGTTTCAAAAGTGGCATCGGGTCTCATCAGCCCGACCCCGGAAGCATATTCACCGTCCTTATCCAGTATGAACCTGTCCTCCCGGGACATGAATACCGGGACCTGATAATCCCTGACAAGACGGGAGACTCCGAATATATGGTCGAAATGGCCGTGTGAGAGCCAGACTGCACAGGGCTTCAGCCCCTTCTTTCCCACAAAGGATTCCAGCACGGCATGCTCGGAATCATCGTAGCAACCCGGATCAACAATCACGCAGTTACCTCCCTCGCTCCAGAGAATATACGTATTCTCACGGAACGGATTGAAGCAGAACGACTTGATATTGATGGTGCTCCGAGGATCCATAAAACCGATAAAAGGCTATTCCTACAAATTTAGGAATAATTCCATAAATCATCAATATGGAAAAACTACCCCTTGAGAACCTCTTTCAGATAGGGGCCAGTGACGGAATGCGGATCCGAAGCCAGCTCCTCGGGAGTGCCCTCCGCCACGATCCTTCCTCCTCCCTGGCCACCGTCAGGGCCCAGGTCGAAGATATAGTCCACACTCTTGAGGATGTCCAGGTTGTGCTCGATGATGATCACCGTATTCCCCTGGTCGACCAGTTGCTGCAGGACGCCCAGCAGGACCTTGATATCCTCGAAATGCAGGCCGGTGGTAGGCTCGTCAAGGATGTAGAGGGTGTTCCCGGTAGCCTTGCGGAACAGTTCCGCAGCCAGTTTCATCCTCTGGCTCTCACCGCCGGAAAGGGTCACTGCACTCTGCCCGAGATGGACATAGCCCACGCCCACGTCGACAAGGGCTTTCAGTTTCCTGGCGATGGAAGGGATGGGCTTGAAGAAATCATAGGCCTCGCTGATGGGCATCTCGAGGACATCGTTGATGTTCTTGCCCTTGTAATGTACGGCAAGGGTATCCTCCTTGTAACGTCTTCCGCGGCATTCGTCGCAGACCACATTGACAGAGGGGAGGAAGTTCATCTCTATGACCTTGATTCCGGCGCCGTTGCAGGCCTCGCAACGTCCTCCGGGCACGTTGAAAGAGAACCGTCCTGCCTTGAAACCGCGTACTTTTGCATCTGGAGTGTCTTCGAACAGGTTCCTGATATCGCTCATCACGCCCGTGAAGGTAGCGGGATTGGATCTCGGGGAACGGCCGATAGGGCTCTGGTCTATCTCGATAAGCTTGTCGATGTTCCTGATCCCTTCGATGGAGCCGTACGGAAGCGGACGCAGTTTGGCACGGTGGAGCTTGTTCTTCAGGATGGGCATCAGCGTTTCATTGATGAGCGAGGACTTGCCGCTTCCGCTCACCCCGGCCACACCTATGAAACGGCCGAGGGGGAAGGTTACGTCTATATCCTTGAGGTTGTTGCCCCTCGCCCCTTTCAGGACGAGTGAGAGGCCGTTTCCGCTGCGGCGGGTCGCAGGCACAGGGATCTCTTTGCGTCCCTGGAGATAATCCAGGGTAAGGGACCGTCCGAAAATGCAGTGACCGGATTCTTCCCTGTCCAGGGAAGAGGGTATCTTTCCGTCTTCGGGAGAGTACTTCATCAGGGCGCCCAAAGGAGCGCTGAGGCATATCTTCCCACCGTTCTCTCCGGCTCCGGGCCCCACGTCGACTATCCAGTCCGCGCTCATCATGGTCTCCATATCGTGTTCCACGACCATTACGGAGTTTCCCTCGTCACGGAGTTCCTTCAATGAGGCAATGAGCTTGCGGTTATCCCTCTGGTGAAGGCCGATGGAAGGCTCGTCAAGGATGTAAAGCACCCCCACGAGTTTGGACCCGATCTGGGTGGCCAGCCTGATCCTCTGGCTCTCGCCTCCGGAAAGGGACCCGGTGGGCCTGTCCAGGGTAAGGTAGTCAAGCCCCACGTCGAGCATGAAACGGACCCTCTCGTCGAGTTCCTTGAGAATATCCCTGGCAATGTTGTTCTCCCTTTCGGAAAGTTTACCGGGAAGGGATGCAAGCCATTCCTTCAGATCCGTCATCTCCATCGCGGCGACTTCCGAGATGGTCTTGCCGTCGATCCTGAAACACTTCGTATTCTCGTTGAGACGGGTGCCATGGCAGACGGGACATTCTATCTTGTCGTCGATGTCGTCCACTATTCCAGGGAATGACACCATCTCGGAAAGGTTGCCCTCCCCGACCCTGAACAGTTCGTCGCTTCCGAATATGATGTGGGATATGGCCTCGTCCGGTACTGTCTCGATAGGATCGTACAGGGAAAAGTTATACTTCCTCGCAATCGAGCGGATTATGTCGAATTTCTTGTTCTCGCGGACCCTTCCCAGCGGTACTATACCTCCGTCTGCTATGGAAACGCTGCGGTCCGGGATGATCATATCCATATTCACGTCCACTATCATCCCTAGTCCCTTGCAGTGAGGACAGTAACCCTCCGGAGAGTTGAAAGAGAATGAATGCGGGGCAGGTTCCTGGAGGGACAGGCCGGTATCCGGATCGACCAGGTGCTTGGAGAAATGGCGCAGGGTGTCCGAACCGCTCTCAAGCATCGCGATGGATCCCTTTCCAAGGTTCAGGGCGGTCATAACCGAATCCCTAACCCTCTTGGTGTCACCTTCTGAAGGCTTTAGCTTGTCGACCACCAGTTCGATGAAATGGCCCTTGTAGCGGTCCAGCGCATCTATCTCATTCAGGGGCTGGATTTCTCCGTCCACCCGTACCTCCGTATAGCCGCGCCTCCGGAGCTGGTCGAACAACTCGCGGTAGTGTCCCTTGCGGCCCCTTACGAGAGGAGCCAGGAGATAGCACTTCTTCCCCTTGTAGCCCTCCATGATCAGGTCCACGATCTGCTCGTCGGTATAGCGGACCATCTCCTTGCCGGTAGCCGGGGAATAAGCCCTGGAAGCCCTTGCGTAGAGCAAGCGGAGGAAATCGAATATCTCCGTGATGGTTCCGACTGTCGAGCGGGGATTGTTGCCGGTGGTCTTCTGTTCAATGGCAATGATGGGACTCAGGCCGTCGATGCTTTCCACCTCCGGTTTCTCGAGGATTCCCAAGAAGTGCCTGGCATAGGTGGACAAGGTGTCCATATAGCGCCTCTGGCCTTCGGAATAGATGGTATCGAAGGCAAGGGAAGACTTCCCGCTGCCGCTGAGTCCGGTCACCACGACGAACTCATTGCGGGGGATGTCCACGTCCACACCTTTAAGATTATGGGCCTTGGCCCCACGGACCTTTATATATTCCTTGCCTTTACCGCTCATTGAATACAAAGTTAGCAAAAAAGAAGAATTGGCCGCCTGCCGGACTCCGGCTCACGACCAATTCTTTCAGAAACTGTCCCGGTCCTACCAGGCGAGGGCCGAAGCGCCGAGGATGGCGGCATCGGATTCCTTGAGGGCTGAGTAGACGAGCTTGACCTTGCCTCTCCAGAGAGGAAGGACATTCGCGTTCATAGCCCTCTCGATAGGCTCGGTAAGGAATTCCTTGCTCTTTGCCATTCCGCCGAAGAGCACTATGGCCTCAGGTGAAGAGAACTCGATGAAGTCTGCGAAAGCCATTCCGAGCATCGTGCCGGTGTAGTCGAACAACCTCAAAGAGATCTGGTCGCCTTCCTTGGCTGCATCATAGATGTCCTTTGCAGTGATCTTGTCAAGTTTCCTCAGGAGGGAAGGCTCATCGGTCATATCCAGCCACTCGCGTGCAGTCCTGGCGATTCCGATCGCCGAGCAATAGGCCTCGAGGCAACCGTTCTTTCCGCAGTTGCAGAGGCGTCCGTTATGACGTACGAGGGTGGTGTGGCCGAGCTCGCCGGCAAAACCATCATGGCCGTAGACCATCTCACCATTGATGACGATACCGCTGCCGACTCCGGTTCCAAGGGTGATGGTGATGAAATTCTTCATACCCCTTGCAGCTCCGTAGGTCATCTCACCCATCGCGGCGGCATTGGCATCATTGGTCAGGGTGACAGGAATGCCTCCCATCGCATCCTTGAGCATTGCCGCGAAATGGATGGAGCCCGCACGGCCCCAGGAAAGGTTGACGGCGTTCTCGATGTCGCCGGTATAGTAATTCGCGTTGGGGGCTCCGACACCGATACCGCGGATCTTGCCTTCCGCGCCGGTCTCCTTGACAAGCTTGGTCAAAGCTTCCGCAAGCTCGGCAATGTAAGGTTCGACGGTATCGAAGTTGTCAGTCCTGATGACGGTCTGGGCTATGACGGTACCCCTGGCATCGACGATTCCGCATTTGGAAGTCTGTCCGCCTACATCAACACCTATTACGAGATTCTGATCGATATTATCCATATTCATAATCATTAGTCGACAGGGATGTCCTTGTTAACGTTCTTGCAACCGACAAGTGCATAGTAGAGGAGGTAGCAGAGCATCGCGATGACGAGCCAGTAGCTGTTCATGTAACCGGCACCCTTGGCGATGAAGTCCTGGATGAACGGCATGATACCACCACCGACGACGAGCATCATGAATATTCCGGAAGCAGCTTCGGTGTACTTGCCGAGTCCTTCGACTGCGAGGTTGAAGATAGCGCCCCACATGAGGGAGGTGCAGAGACCGCAGAGGACGAGGAGCAGACAGCTGAGCGGAACCTGGAACATCGAGAATCCGTCTGCAGCGCTGTAGCCGGGCATGTTGACAGTGACGGTCTTGGGGATGAATATCGCGACGAGCACTAGGAGGATGGCTACTGAGCAGACAGTAATCATCTGGGCCCTGGTGCTGACCTTGCCTGAAATGAACGTACTGCACAGACGGCCGACCATCATGAGCAGCCAGTAGATGGCAGCGATGGCTCCACCGATGGCGGCAGCACCTGCGAATCCAGCCGGGAAGGCGCCCCTTCCGGTAGCGTCGGCGAGGTAGAAGTTAACCTGTGAAGGGATACCAATCTCGATACCTACATAGAAGAAGATTGCGATGGCTCCGAGTACGAAGTGGCGGAAGTTCCATGCGCTGTGCTCATAGACGGTAGCGTTGCGCTCCCTTGCCGGCTCGGGAATCTTGACGAGCGAGATGATGATGAAGGCCAGTGCGAAGACACCCATTGCGATGAAGAGCAGAGGTGCGACATCGGACATCGATGTGTTGGCGGTCACGGTACCGATAAGGGCACCTACGAGGAGCGGAGTGAGGGTTCCGGTCAGGGAGTTCAGGGTTCCACCGATCTGGATGTACTGGTTACCCTTGTTGCCGCCGCCTCCGAGAATATTCAGCATCGGGTTGACTACGGTGTTGAGCATGCAGACGCAGAGACCGCAGACGAATGCACCGATCAGGTAGACGATGATCGCCGAGGTGTCAGCACCGATCTTGCTGGAAAGCCACTGGATGACGATTCCGATGAAACCGGTCGCGAGAGCAGCGAGGGTCGTGTTCTTGTAACCGACCTTGAGGAGCATCTTGCCTGCGGGGATACCCATGAAGAGATAAGCCGCGAAGTTCATGAGGTTTCCGGCCATCTTGGACCACTCGAACTTGTTGCCCCAGATGTTGCCGAAAGGAGCTGCCATGTTGGTGACGAAGGAAATCATCGCAAAGATGAAGCACATCGTCACGATGGCCACCATGTTAGTTTTTTTCTTTTCCATGCAGAAACAGTTTTATGAAATTAATGATAATACGTGTCTTACTGTGGTACATTACACAAATCTAATAAAAAATCATTAAAAACAATTTTCTTGGAATGTAATTCTCCAGATTATTTAGTAATTTTACATAACACCAACGGATATTATCGTCATGGAATTCAACACCGTCTTACAAAGAAGATACTCCTGCAGGGCATTCGCGGCACGGGCCGTCGAGCAGGAGAAAGCCGCCCGGATCCTCGAGGCCGGACGGATCGCACCCACGGCCGTGAACAAGCAGCCGGTCCATGTGTGGGCAGTCTCCGATTCGGACACGCTGGAGGCCATCAAGGGTGTCACGCGCTCCAACTACGGTGCGCCTCTGCTCCTTGTCGTCGGATGCCGCCCTGCCGATGCATGGGTGCGGCGGTACGACGGCAAGAACGGGGCGGAGGTGGATGCTTCGATCGTAGCCACATACCTGATGCTCGCAGCGGAAAATGAAGGGCTGTCCACCCTCTGGGTCGGCTCATTCGACCCGGCCCTGCTGAAGGAGATACTTCCCGGGACCGACGGCTACGACCTCGTCGCCATCATAAACGTAGGTTATCCATCTCCAGACAGCACACCTTCGGCATTACACGGAAGCCGTGTGCCCGTTAAGGAATTCGTGACACATATTGACTGAATCGGGATATTCATCCGCAAACCACGGAAATCAGTATGGTATTCCCGTTTTATGACCGGGTTTCTCAATGCCATATTAAATGCTGAGAAGCCTCGAGACGGCCAAGACGGTTTCAATAAAGAGATTGAAGGCCTCAATTATTAATATCGGCGCAAAATGGTGTCCCGGATCAGTGAACAATATTCCCTATCAAACAAAAAGCGATTATTGCGCTAACACAAAGATTCGGGCAACCCGAAATTCGCCTTCCCTGATAAATGGCCCACACAATTGTCAGGCGCCGGTCAGTTGGGCATAGGTTCAATAAAAATTGGTGATATACCTGATTATTGTTTGATTATAGAAGCAAATTGAGGCATTAGACTGACCATGTGGTGCTGAATAATGGACCACATAGCCGGAAAAGGAGCCGAAAACCAGCCATGTGGCACAAGTATAAGCACCACATGGCCGGAAAACATGGGGGAACGTGACATGTGGTGCCATAAAACGAACCACATGGCCGGAAAACATGGGGGAACGTGACATGGCCAATAACAAAAAGAAAACCGGCCTCAGAGAGATTCTGAAGCCGGTTTCGGTGCGGTAGGTGAGAGTCGAACTCACACGGGCTAACGCCCACTACCCCCTCAAAGTAGCGTGTATACCATTTCACCACTACCGCAAGTATGTTTTCCCGTCAGACGGGACTGCAAAAATAGGTAATATTCCGTAAATACCAAAATTTTTTCATGGTTTCATAATTATTCTTATCTTTGCACGCTCCCACGGGTTGGGAGGCAATGGTTCA
>JAEEGF010430298.1_pt1 | contig 34565 bp, 29 predicted proteins | sample 9134171 | NCBI WGS metagenome assembly JAEEGF01 (sample SAMN16246542, study PRJNA631951) | gut metagenome | biome: gut microbiome; feature: rumen; material: AP-attached | host: Bos | place: Iran: Karaj | collected 2018-10
GTGTTCGAGGAATACTACCGTAAAGCCGATCTCAAGGCCCTCGAGAATCTCTGTCACAGGATAGAAGTCAAAGTCGGAGAATCATACTTCATAGGCGGAGGCGTACCTCATGCTCTCGGAGAAGGCTGCTTCGTGATCGAGGTACAGGAGCCAAGCGATATCACCCTTGGCGCACTGCCGATGGAAGCAATAGCAAAGGAATGGAACATCAAGTTCCCCGACATGTCCGAAGAGGCTCAGGCTCTCTATGATGAGAGGCTTCTCGGTGCATATGTTTATGACGGCTGCTCTTATGAAGAGAACTTAAGGAGATGGAAATCCCAGAAGAAGATCCTGAGGAGCGGAGACTGGGGAAATGAGACGATAGTCATAGGTCCTGACCACACCACGTATTTCTCATTCACTGAACTCACCGTAAACGGAACAGCACCATTAAGAGATACCGGTTTCCCCCAGGTGGGCATAGTTCTCAAGGGAGAAGGAAAACTCACTTATGAGGGCGGAGAGATGGATATCAAACAGGCTGATGAGATATTCTTCCCTTACGACATAAAGTACCTGAAGGCAGAGGGAGACGTAAAGATCATTCTCTGTCATCCGGAAGGTGTCACATATTAATTGAGAAAGATAATAAAAGAGGAGGCTCAGATCGAGTCTCCTTTCCATATATCCCGTATCCCTACGGCATATCGATATACAGTTTGTTCATGTTCTCCCTCTGGGGGATCACGATGCCAAGTATCCTGTCCCTCGTAATGGGACCGTAGGTATCGCTGTCAAGAGAGATGGCCCTGTTGTCCCCTCTCAGAAAATACTCGTTCTCCTTAAGGGTGTATTCCTGCCCGGTTCGAAGAGTTATGGTGGTTCCGGGCACTCCCGCAAGTCTCTTTATGACGATCTTGTTTGAGCTTAAAGACCTTGCGATCACGACGTCTCCGACCTTTGGTTCTGTAAGCCAGTAGGCAGTCTTATTCAATCCCACTATCTGTCCTTCCTTATACGTCGGAAGCATGGATTCTCCGTCCACGTACATTATGTCCAGCATGAATATCTTTATGAGGATCAGTACTACGATATAAAGTATTGTGAGCCTGTCCCACATCCTGTCCTTATCCTTCTGAAAGATATCTATTTCCATATCATTCTCCATCCGTTCTTATATGAGGAGCCCCTGCATCTGCGAGAGGCTGGCCAGGGAGAGATCCGTATGTGAGACCTCCTCCTCCGTCATGTGCAGCATCAGGGCATCCTTCCATGTCATATGGTACCCTTTAATCATAAACCTCAGCACCTCTCCCATGGAAGAGAGATTCTCGATATTGTTTCTCAGTAAAGAGACAGACCTAAGGGAGGCATCAATGATGTACATCCTTCCCTCAAAAAGATCGAAAAGAAGTGTGCTCACATTATTCGTATCAGTATTGAGGGAGAATCCGTTGATCACTGAATCCTGAAAATACAGCTGTTCATTGGACTGTTCCAGAGGGATCTTCATGAATCCGAAATTGCAGTGTTCCAGCTTTGAGAGCTCCTTGAACGTCTGTTGAGTGAAGGAATTGACTGTGACGAGCACATATCTGTGTCCGAGCTGCTTCATCCTGTCCGGATCTCTGATGTCGATATATTCCGTGGCTCCCTCAGGTGCGTCTACTATATCTCCTGAATGGACTATACTTTCATATCCCTTGAGGTCCCCGTAGTACACGCTTCCCACCTTTCTGAAATCACTGTCGAAGACGACTGCGGAGAGGTCTATGTCTATCCTTTCCTCTCCAAGGTTCTTCCATGCTATGAAGAGTCTGATGACATCGTTCTTTTTCATATCCAGTTCCATATATGAGCCTCTGGTGAGTACGGATATGTTCCCCATGGCATCCTTTGAAATATTGACATTGCTGTCCCTTTCTGATGTGGAGAGGATAAGACTGTCCAGCTTGTCCAGCATTTCTGCATTGTCTGTTATGCCATCCGATCTGAACATGGAAAGGTATTTCTTTAAAGGGTCCTTGTCGGAGCTCACCATATATGAGAGCTTCAGCCCGTTAAGGAGCGTGTCAGCTGCTCTTGAGGCATACAACTGTCTTGCAGCGTCTCCCGTGGCATAGGTCTCCCTGATCTCGACATAGGTCCCCTTTGCATTCACCACTCTTGGTATATCGAACGGATCATCCTTGAGGCCTATGTTCCTTAACCTGACATAGAGCTGTATCAGCACCCTTCTGTTCACGGCGCCTACCCTGCATATCTTTTTCAGCATATCCATGAGAAGAGAGAAAGCCTCCTCATCCTGACTGTTGAGGCTGTTGATCAGTGAAACCAGATTCCTTATGAAATATCCCTGTCCCGTGACTGCCTTCGAACAAAGAGAGATGTATCCCTTTATCGCGGCGATCTTATCCTCTCCCGAGGTGTTCCTTGCCTTCAGAAAGAGATCGTTGAGTTTTCCCGTGAATGTGACATATCCCGTCGAAGAGGAGTTGAACAGAAAAGTCTTAAGCCTTTTAGTCCTCTCGAAGCTGTTCCAGTTGACTTTCTGTGATGTCAGAGTGAAGAACCTCTTCCATGGTTTCTCATATCTCAGAATATCGTCGAGTACGGGATAAGCGTATACGGCTTCGTCATCCCCTATAGTCCCGTATCTCTCGGCAGTCTCTTCTATCAGTGTGTACAGATACCTGAGCTCAGTCCTGCTGAACTTTCTGAACTTTATATGCCTGGAATCCAGTCTTTCTCCTGAAAGATGGGAAATGAGCCTCAGGACGTCAGTGACAGTGGAGAACTTCACCGTGATGTTCCTTTTTATGAGAGCAGGAGCTATATGGATCAGAGTTTCCTTCATCTTTATCTCTGAACTGTCCAGAATGTTCCTTATATCATCCTCATTCAGGACAAACAGCAGGTCCTCAAGGGACTGAAGATCCGACTCTGACAGAGTAACGTTGGAATTCAGAAGCGTCTTCACTTTCCTGCAGAGTCCGGAATACTCGACTATATCGAGCTCTGTCAGATTGGCTCTGTAGGTCTTATACAGTCTCTGGCGGCTCACCTTTTCCACCATGGTATCGCTTTCAGGAACATATCCGAAGAGATAGTGAAGAATGGCGTTGAAATACAGTTCGTCTTCACTCATCCTCATGACTTCTTCCGGGAAGCCCTTATAGAAGACCATGTAGTCCTTTCCCTTGTGGAATCTCTCAAGTACCGAGAAGAATGCCATGAGGTACGGAAAAGTGACTGTCCTGTCCCCTTCCTTCAGTTCCTCTGCAAGGGATCTCGACGGAGTAAAACCGAAACCTTCCAGTTTTTTTATTATCGTAACGAGTTCACTGTCTGTATACTTTACGGGCTTTGCGGTCCTTGCCTTAGGTATATACATCCCCTGGAAGTTCAGAAGAGCAGCCTTCTCGACCCTGAACATGATGTCATTTCCCGGCACTTCGTTTACATCTATCATCTGTCTTTCCTTTTCATGCTATTTTTCTTTTTGCAGACGAGATCCTGCCAAAAGAAAACAGGTGATACCCCTGCCGTAGATGGGAAACTGACGTTGACAAGAACAGAAGTAAGCTTCCCTATTACACGGCAGGAGTACTTTAGCCGTAGGATGAGGTGCAGAATCTCCAAAAAAACAGAAGTATGCCCCTCCAATACACAGCCATAACCATTATACTTGTTCCAAACCTTTTTTCCAATGAACCATACAGGATAGGTCTCTTCCGACCGTTACTCTGTTCCGTTTAAGGTTTATAATATAAATATAGAGAAACACACTTCGATGAAAAGTGTCACGGTCACTTAAAGGTCTTTGGCCTTTTTGATAAAGATTTAGTAATTAGGGAGGATAAGAAATGAGAGTACAGTTTGCAGTAGACTGCATCACACTGGCACAGGGGCTCCATCTCGCGGAGCAGATAAGGGATTACATCGAGATAATCGAGCTCGGAGAGGAATTCATCGCAAGATACGGACATATGGCTATCAGAGAGTTCAAGAACGAGTTCCCTGAGAAGAAGATACTGGCTGATATCAAGATCATGGACTCCGGATATAAGGTGGGTCTTCCCTGCCTCGAAGCAGGAGCTGACATCATAACCGTATGCGCAAGAGCCAAGGAAAAGACCATTGCTGAAACTATAAGGGCATGCAGGGAAACAGGAAAGGAATGCTTCGTAGATCTCGTTGCAGTTCCGGACTACAAGGAAGTCGTGGATATGATCAACAGACTCGAACCTGACTATGTGTGTGCACACCTTTCAGGCGATGACTCAAGAGACGGACAGGCAAAGACCACGGAGAGGCTTGAAGAGATGTTCAAAGAGATCTCCGAGTGCAACTTCAATGCAAAGCTGGTCCTTTCGGGAGCTATCAAGACAGAGAACATCGAAGCTATCAAGAAGGTTAATCCGTATCACATAATAGTCGGAAGGGCCATAAAGGAAGCAGAGGATCCCGTTGCTGTAGCAAAGGCATTCTATGAAGCATGACCATCTGTCTGGTGAATCTATTTAGTTAACAAATATCCCCGGAGCACATATCTGTGTCTCCGGGGATCATTTTTTAATTGGTTCAGTATCCGAGCACTTCATCTACGAGCACTATATGGTACTCTCTTCCGGGAAGAGCATAGCTGAGTATCGACGTCACCTTACACTCCATTTTGGAGGAAGTGCACATTATACATCTGTCAAGCACCGTACACGGGGTCCCTGCATTGTTTCTCTTTGCATGCTTGACGCATGTCACGTTCTTGAGCTGATGCCACGCTGTCTCGGTATCGGGATATATCTTGTTCTTCCCGACCACCATTATCACCTTTTCAGGGCCATAGATGATGCTTCCAACTCTGTTCCCTATCCCGTCTATATTGAATATTGTCCCGTCTTCGGAGATGGCATTTGCAGAGCAGATATATGCGTCTGCCGTCTTTCCCTTCTTAAGTGCTATATCCGGGTCGAGCCCCTTCATCTTATATAGCGTTGTTGCAAAGAGCTCTATCCTGTCATCTCCTTCGAGGGCATCCTTTCTTACGAGCTCATCCCAGATTCCGGTCTCCTTTAAGGTATTGCTCCCTCCTTTGCCAAGAGTCCTGACACCTTTCAGGAGCTCATACATGACGATGGTCCTTGCTTCCTCCTTATCGGATGCGATATATACATTAAATCCTCTTCTCTCAAGTCCGGACCTTACTCTGCCGAAATCCATAACTCTCCCTCCGTAAAAGAACTTTTCGGAATAATCATATCATGTTACAGACGAAAAGGCCCATTTCTCTTTCTGCTCAGTCTGTTTTGCTGAGATCAAAATAAATACCTATAAAATACCAGTTTTTATCCGAAAAAGCCCTTTATTTATGATATTTGCTGATATAAAACGAAAAAACGGGTAAAAGAAAAATCCCTGATTTTTACTTTTATATCAGGGACTTTTGTCTATTAATAATTGGTCTGGGTGACAAGATTTGAACTTGCGACCTCTTGAACCCCATTCAAGCACGCTACCAAGCTGCGCCACACCCAGTCGCCTGTATTATATTATACGATTACAGTCGGAAAATCAACAACAAAAACCTGCTGTGTCATAATCAAAGCATATAAATCAAAAACATCTGTTATCTCCTGCCCGGTTCTCCCCGTATTGACTGTATTTTCCCTGCACGATATATTGAAATAAAGGTAAGGTGTTTCATGAGATACAGATCGATCATCCTCATCCTTATTGCACTTTTATTGGCAATTTCCTCATGTTCAGGTAAGAAGAGCTATAAAGATGAGATCGAAAACATAATACTTGATGGTACGTGGAAAGGTTCCGTTTCCGGGATGAGTGTTTCCGTTATGGTAAAGGGAAATACCTTTGCCGTTTACGTGGATGATACTCTCCTGCTGGAGACAGGCATATATAACTATGTCCAGAATACTACCGGCGGACAGATGGTATTCTATAAATTTGAAGAGATAAGCCTTAAGGATCCTTCCTCAAGGGAGACTCTCTATTATATTGATGAAATGTATGTGAGGGGGCTCTACTATGACAGGAAAACTCATACTGAAGACATATATCCGCTGTCCTTATCCCTGACGCTCGACAGCGAAAACCATATGCAGAACTATTCCGTTATTCTTTCAAAAGAAAACTGAATACACTAAAAAGACCGCTCACTTAAAAAAAATGAGCGGTCTTTTCATTAATCTTTTATTCTATGTGTATCTCTTTTCTTGTGAAACCGCATCTGCTGTTCCCTATGGTCAGAGTAAGCATGTTATCGGATGCTGACCTTATGACCCATTCGACCTTTTTCTCATTCGGTTCCCACGGGAATATCCACTGTGACCATTCTGATTCTCTTCCGAACCTGCCCTCAAGATGTGGTATCGTTTTCTCATCAGTAGCACAGATGATCTCACAGTCTCCATCCAGGGACACCTTCAGGTCCTCGCAGTCTCCGACTTCCCTTGACTGTGAAGAGAGATATGTCGGAAGATATCCCCTGTTTCTTATTACTGCCTCGATCTTGTGTATGCTTCCCTCTATGTTTCTGACCTTTACATCCCTTATCTCCAGTTCCGGCAGGCACGATGCCAGTCTGATCGCATACCTGGCGGTCTTGTCTGAAAGATCCTTCAGATAATCTTCGGGGGGATTCCTGAAGACTCTTATGCGGTTGAAGCCTCCGATCTCCACCTTTCCGAGTTCCGGATGATCGTATTCCTTCCAGTCAACGTATGCCCTGTCTTTAAGATGCTCTTCAGCCCATCTGAGCACCCTTATCTCCGCATCCTCTCCTAGATAATCGGGCGGATATGGAGACGTGATACCGCAGTCAGATTCCTTTCCTACGTTCCACTGCTCTATGACAAGACTCGGGATCCCTTTAGTGAAATATGTCCAGTCGGTTAAGGTCCCTCCCCTTACAGCTTCCGATTCGGGAGTAAATTCCTCGAAGACCGAAACTACGGGATAATCCAGTATCTCGGTCCCCATCTTTCCGAGTTCCTCGAAAATGTGAAGGTCTCTTCCCTTGTAATGCGAATCCGACTGATGTCCGAAAGGTCTCAGTATCACTCCCGCGTTCGTATGAAGGGAAAGTACCATGGCTATGTTCTTATGAGTTACCATGAAATCAGCGACAGCTCTCGTCTCGGGCTCCGAAAGAGGCAGGTCTCCTGCTCCGTACTGCATGCCCTCAGGAGTCCATAGCGAAGGATAGTTCCTGTTGAGATTTCCGTCCCGCGGCTTAGGAAGGGGTGCTCCCTCGACCTTTCCCCTTATCCTTCCTTCGGGGTAGAGCCTGTAGTACTTTCCTCCGTGCTCTCCCGGACTTCTTAATGTCATGAGTCTTGGTTCCTTCTCGGAGATCTTCCATTCCCCGTCGGGATCCTCAATTCTCATGTTTGCTATTATCCCGTTATCATCGAGATCCTCCCAGTAGAAGCCATCCAGTGGCTGCGATTCGGCCGGAAGATACCTTCCGTTACCGCACCAGGGATGTCCTTCCATAGCAAACTCTATACCGTCCGGGTTGAGCCTCGGAATGAGATAGAAGACGGTATGTGAAAGAAGGTCCCTTATTTTCTCATCCTTTTCAAAGTCTTCTGCCAGCTGCTTTATAAGACTAAGAAGAGCATTGCATCCCGAGAATTCCTCTGCATGGGTGCAGGCATCGGCATAGAACGCGTTCTTGTCTTCTTCCATGCCTTTACTGAAGTCCGTGACCTTTACTAGGAAGATCTCCCTTCCCCTGAAGGACGTTCCAATCGTTTCCAGCCTTACAAGTTCAGGAAATGCTCTTGCGATCTCCTGCAGCGTAATCTTAAAGTCTTCAAATCTCTGATACCTGTATATATTCTCGAACATAACTGCCTCCTGACCTGATATCCATACTTAAATGATACCATCACCGGGACATACGGGATATTGCCGGAAAAGAAAAACACGGGATCCATGACCCCGTGGTTTCAATGGCAGACATTGATCACTGCTTGAACTGACTGTTGTAGAGCTCGCTGTAGAAACCGCCCTGAGCCATAAGTGAAGCGTGATTGCCCTTCTCTATTATGTTTCCATCCTTCATGACGAGTATCACATCGGCGGACCTTATGGTCGAGAGCCTGTGGGCCACTATGAAGCTTGTTCTGCCCTTCATCATGAGCGCAAATGCCTTCTGTATCCTGATCTCGGTCCTCGTGTCTATGGAGCTCGTAGCCTCATCCAGTATCAGCATCGGCGGCAGACACAGCATGACCCTTGTAATGCATAAGAGCTGTTTCTGTCCCTGGGACAGGTTTCCTCCGTCCTCTCCGATGAGGGTGTCGTATCCGTCCTTAAGCCTCATTATGAAGCTGTGAGAATGGGCAGCCTTCGCGGCCTCTATTATCTCTTCATCAGTGGCATCAGGCTTCCCCATCCTGATGTTGTCCCTCACTGTCCCTGACTGCAGCCATGTATCCTGGAGCACCATCCCGTATCCGCTGCGGAGGTTCTTTCTCCTGAGAGACCTGATATCCTTTCCCGATACAGAGATGCTCCCCTTGTTCACATCATAGAACCTCATGAGCAGGTTTATGAGGGTCGTCTTTCCGCATCCCGTAGGACCTACTATGGCTACCCTCTGCCCGGGCTCGACCTTGAGATCAAATCCGGTTATAAGGGGCTTGTATTCCGAATATGAGAAATATACGTCGTTAAGTTCCACTTTCCCGTCGAACTCTTTAATTACTTCCGGAGCATCCTCATCGGAGACCTCCTCCTGTTCGTCTATGAGTTCGAACACTCTTCCCGCACATGCAAGTGCATTCTGGAGCTCTGTAATGACTCCGGATATCTCATTAAAAGGTTTCGTATACTGGCTCGAGTAAGAGAGGAAGCTCGAGAGCTGTCCCACGCTCATCCCTCCCATGATGGCTGTAAGTGCTCCCACGATGCCGACCACGGCATATATCGTGCTGTTGACGAACCTTGTTGCAGGATTCACCAGAGAGGAGAAAAACGTTGCTTTGAGACTCGTCTTCTCAAGTCTCCCGTTTATCTCGTTAAACCTGTCCACGTTGTCCTGTTCCCTTCCGTAAGCCTTTACGACCTTCTGGTTACCTATCATCTCGTCTATGAGGCTCGTCTGTTCCGCTCTCGTCTCAGACTGCTCCCTGAACAGGTCGTATGTCCTCTTTGCTATGAAGTTTGCTATAAAGAGTGAGAGAGGAGTCAGTATCACTACCACTAGAGCGATCCAGAAGTTTATGGAGAACATGAACGCCAGGGTCCCTAATATAGTGATGGCTCCCGTGAAGAACTGGGTGAATCCCATTATAAGCCCGTCGGAGAACTGATCCACGTCAGCGATTATCCTGCTCACTACCTCTCCGTGCGGCCTTGAGTCCATATATCTGAACGGCAGTTTTCCAAGTTTGTGGAAAGCGTCCACCCTTATATCCTTTACCACGTTATACACTATCCTGTTATTGCAGCTGTTCATTATCCACTGCATCAGGGAAGTAACGAGTATGACTATCACGAGCCGTATGAGGAGCTTAATAAGATGAGTGAAATCCACGTTGCCCTTTCCCACTATGAGGTCGACAGCATCTCCCGTGACCACCGGCACATAAAGCGTGAGGGCCACCGTCCCTGCCGCAAAGAATATCGAACAGACTATGAGCACCCAGTATCTCTTTATGTATCTGAGGACTCTTGATATGGTGCGCTTATCCTTCATATGCCATATCCTCCTTCGGGAACTGTGAATAGTAGATCTCCTGATATACGTCATTGTCTCTCAGGAGCTCTTCATGCGTGCCTATTCCGGAGACCTTTCCGTCATCCAGCACTATTATCCTGTCGGCATGGGCTATGGAGCTCGTCCTCTGAGAAACTATGAATACGGTGGGACCTGAAGGCATGTTCCTTATCGCCTCCCTGAGCCTTGCATCAGTTGCAAAGTCGAGAGCAGATGCGCTGTCGTCCAGTATCAGTATCTCCGGTTTCCTTATGAGGGCCCTTGCTATAGTAAGCCTCTGCCTCTGTCCTCCGGACAGGTTAGTGGCTCCCTGAGTGATCTCGGTATCGAGGCCTTTCTCCTTCTCCATCACGAAGTCATATGCCTGTGCGGTCTTAAGGGCCTCTTCCATCTCCTCTTCGGTGGCGTCTTCCTTGCCCCATCTGAGATTGTCCCTGATCGTTCCCTTAAAGAGCACGGCTCTCTGGAGCACTATCCCTATCCTCTTTCTCAGCTCTTTGAGATCCAGCTTCCTGACGTCCTCTCCGTTGACACTTACGGTCCCTTCCGTTGCATCATAGAACCTCGGGATCATGTTAACGAGGGAAGTCTTTCCTGAACCAGTGCCTCCGATTATGCCTATCGTCTCGCCTTTATATGCTTCGAAACTCACGTGCTCGAGAGATTCTGCTCCTGCAGAGCGGTATCTTAAGGACACGTCATTAAAGGACACGGCCGTATCGTTTCCTTCCCCTGTCTCTTCAAATGTCCTGTCGCCCGACTCCATGGACGGTTCGATCTCAAGGACTGCCATTACCCTGTTAAGGCATGCCATGGACTTTGTCATCGTTATTATGAGGTTTGCAAGCTTTATGAGCTCTATCAGGATCTGGCTCATGTAGTTTACGAGAGCTATGAGTTCTCCCTGTGTGATCTCCCCGTTGAAGACATAGTTTCCGCCGTTCCTTATCAGGAGCAGGGTCGCAAGATTGATTATTGCATACGTGATAGGATTCATGAGGGCGGATATCCTGCCCACGAACTGCTGGAGCCTTGTGAGTTCCCCATGTTCAGCATCGAATTTAGCCAGTTCGTCCTCTTCCTTGTTGAATGCCCTTAAGACCCTCGCTCCGTCGAGGTTCTCCCTCGTAAGCAGGAGCACTCTGTCGAGTTTTCCCTGGACCTTCTTATACAGCGGCATCGTTATGAGCATTATCCCGAAAACCACTATTGAGAGAAGAGGTATGGTGACTGCGAATATGAGGGCTTCCTTCACATTTATCGTAAAGGCCATTATCATGGCACCGAACACTATGAACGGAGATCTCAAAAACAGCCTCAGAGTCAGATTGAGACCGGACTGGATCTGGTTGATATCGCTCGTGAGCCTCGTTATGAGAGTGGAAGAACCGATCTCATCGAGCTCCGTGAAAGACAGTGTCTGGATGTGGCTGAACACGCTCTCCTTCAGTTTGGAAGAGAAGCCCACTGCAGCCTTTGCTGAGAAATACTGAGCGCTCAGGGTGCAGGCAAAGCCTATGACTCCGAGGGCTATCATCAGAAGCCCGTGCCATATCACGTACGGTCTGTCCCCTTCAGCTATCCCCTTGTCGATTATGGATGCCATCACGAGAGGCACCAGCAGCTCGAAAGTCGCTTCAAGAAGCTTGAAGAACGGACCTGCTATGCTTTCTCTAACGTATCCTTTGAAAAAACGGCCGATCTTTTTCATAGATCCCTCCGGTTGATAGTTCTTTACTCATATATTATCATTTATACAGATATATCAAAAATATCTGTTTAATATGGTATATATATTCTTTTCATATATAAGGAGAAATCATGGACATCCGTCAGCTGAGATATTACATAGCCGTTGTGGAGGAAGGAAACATCTCCTCAGCAGCCCGTTCCCTCCATGTGTCACAGCCTCCCCTTTCATCTTCCATGCAGAGCCTGGAGGAGGAGCTTGGTGTAAGGCTTTTCGACAGGGGTCCAAGGAAGATCGTCCTTACGGATGCAGGCAAGGCCCTGTATGAACGGGCCCAGGTCCTAGTGAACATGTTCGATTCCGTCCGGGAGGAGATCAGTTCCCTCGGTGAAGGAAGCAGGGGCACTCTCCGTATAGGGATGGTTTCGTCCCTTTCAAGGGATATGGTCTCAGGATGGCTCAGGGCATTCTCAAAAAGGTTTCCCCAGATAGCCATCGAGATAACCGAATCTAATACCTACTCCCTTGTTGAGATGCTCCATGCAAGGACTCTCGACATGGCGGTCATAAGGACTCCGTTCAATGACGAAGGTCTGGAAGTAAGGGAGATCAAGAGCGAGGAGCTGTGCATTGCACTTGATCACATGAGCAGTCTCTCTCCAAATGAGATCCTATCTTCCTGTCCTCTCATAGTATACAGAAGATGGGAGAACATACTTCAGAACTTCTTTAAAGCCAAAGGCATACGCTCCAGGATCGTACTTAAATGCGATACTGCAGGTACTGCTCTCTCCATGGCCAGGAAAGCCATAGGAGCTGCAATAGTCCCGATGTCCGCTCTTGACGGTCCTGAGACTGACGGTCTATTTCTTATCCCTTTGAAGGATGAGAGTCTGTCATCAAGGATATCGCTTGTGACCCTGAGATCCAGAAAACTCTCGGAGCCGGAAAGATGGTTCGCAGACGGTTCTTCGTCTATTTCCAAATAAACATAATCGGTTACACTTTTTTGAATTTGTAATATAATATAGAAAATACTGTTTTTAGGAGTATGTTATGAAGAAAAGATTATTGACCATAGTGGCAATGGTGCTCGTTATGAGCCTCATGCTCTCGTCTTGCATGTATAATGCCATCTTTAACAAGTCATCTCAGATACCTCCTGTACCCCAGAGTTCATCTGAGCCTGAGCCGTCATCTGCTCCGGTACCGACACCTTCAAGCGAACCGGTCTCATCAGAGCCCTATTCTTCCGAACCGAAGAGTTCTGAGCCTGTGATGCCCGTTGTTCCTGCCGATACGATCAGATCAGATGCATACAAGAATACAGAAGCACTGCTCCTGAAAGCTCTTAACTATGTCGTGGGCTTTGCGGAATATGAGAATGCATATTTCAAGTTTGCCAATCCTTTCACCGGAAAGACAGCCATAAATCATGTGACTCTGGACAAATACCTGCTTACGACCTTTAATAACAAGTCTCCGTCACTCCTTCTGTGGTGCCAGACCGTTGTCGTCAACAACGGAAAGGAATATCCTCAGCAGGTCATGATAATCAAGATGGATTACTCAAAGAACATAGAGATAGATGAGAGCTACGTTTCCAGCCTCAGCGGAGGTTCCGAAGGTACGTTTATCTGCAGGCTCGATGAGATCCAGCACAGATACGGCATCGTTTCCCAGGTCCTTACCGCAGGCTATTACATCCGTGACGGAATGCTTGCATCCAAGCTCTATCCGAACGGATTCATGGAGAGCGAAGCACAGGTGCTCTACAGTTTCCATACCGATTATGCAAAGAGCGTAATAGAGACCATATTCGGGGAGAGCTCCGACAGAGAGAGCTTCCAGACGATACTCAAGTTCAAATTCAGCGACAAAATCATCGAGGAAGGCTTTATCACTAACACCAAGCAGCAGTCTGTATCCTCTAATGAGATGACCCTCATATACAATGAGATCACCAAAGACAAGGATAATGCAAAGCAGCTCCGCTGGATTGACCTCACAAAGAAGACCCTTCAGCTCGGACAGGAGAACCTGCCGGCAAGGAACTACTCTGATGACAGCCTGCTTGAAATGATGGATTTTGTGCTCAACAACAAGATCACAGCGAAGTATCTCCAGAACTGCTCCAAGTCAGACCTTGAATGCCTGACCATGATGGTATATGCCCATGAAGGACTCAAGATGTCAGGAGACTACTTCAGCAGCTTCTTCAAATACGGCGGATTCAGCTGGTATGATCCGGCAAAGAATACCATCTCCGATACCAATGAGATATACCAGCAGCTCAACGATACTCTGAAAGCCAATATCGACGTATTGAACGATTGCTTCAATAAGCTCAGCTGACAGATCTGAACTCACAGGACACGCCCGTTGAAAAGGGCGTGTCTTTTTTATATCATAATAGCATCTGCAGAAATGAGGAGTTTATATGACAAACAGGATTGCCGAAGTGCTATCAAAGGAAAGGATAATGATAATCGACGGTTCCATGTCCACTGCTCTTGAGCATCTGGGAGCCAGCCTGAATTCAAATCTATGGACGGCGAAGGCACTTGCCGAGACCCCGGAACTTGTAAAGCAGGTACATATCGATTACTTCAAAGCCGGAGCTGATTGCGGTATAACATGTTCATACCAGGCGACCATTCCCGGCCTAATGGCCAACGGATATTCCTTTGAAGAATCCGAGAAGATCATAGTGAATTCCGTAAAGGTCTTCAGAGAAGCAAGAGATGAATGGTGGGAAAGCGAAGGAAAGGATGGAGGCAGGATCTGGCCTCTCTGTCTTGCGGGCATAGGCCCATACGGTGCGTATCTTTCAGACGGTTCAGAGTTCCGCGGCAATTATTCCATAACTGACGGAGAACTGTATGATTTCCATTTCCACAGGATGGAGCTCCTCTGGAATGCCGGGCCTGACCTCCTTCTCCTGGAGACCATCCCCTCTTTAAGGGAAGCCCTCATTATGGCAGACATCGCAGAAAAGCTCAATGCTCCCTACTGGATCAGTTTCTCATGCAGGGACGGTCATCATATAAATGAAGGAAACGAGATAACAGAATGCGCTGAAGCTTTAAGGGAAGATCACCCGAACCTTCAGATGATTGGAATCAACTGTACCAAGCCCGAATACATCTCAAGCCTGATAAGGGATCTGCGAAAAGTATCTTCGCTCCCCATCGGCGTGTATCCGAACAGCGGTGAGGTATATGATCCTCTTACAAAGACCTGGTCCAAACATAGCAGTTTCGATACGGTATCCTTCGAGGAATATGCGTACAGATACATGGTTTCAGGCGCAAGTGCCGTCGGAGGCTGCTGCACAACTGTGGAAAAACACATCAGAGAAGTCGTGAAGGCAAAGGAAAGATTCCTCAGGGACGGAGGAAAGGTACTTCCCTTCATCTGATAAAGGACATGCATCGTGGAGAATCTGAATGAGATAAAAGATGAGATCACCTGCTCTTTCGATAAAGGAGTGATACGGGTGGACAATGACAAGGCTCTGAAAGACCTGATCCTAAAAGGCGGAAAGAAAGCCGTAATGGAGCTCGCCACGTCTCTTAAAGAAAGATATGAGGCCATGTTCGGTCATTCCATATGCATAAGAGACCGCTCTCTTGCCTGTGAGATCTACTATCATCACAGACTGAATGAACGTTACAAGAGATCTGAGGCGAAACACGGGCCAAGACGTTTTTCCACATGGATGTTACGTCACATGAGTGTCATTGACTGCGGAGAACTGAAGGAAGACAATAACAGGCTCATCTGGGATCTCGTCTCTCTGTTCTACAGATGATCCTTATTGATAAATGGGCTTTCAAGGGATAGAATCTATATCCTGGAGGATATTGAAGATATGAGCGAAGGGATCAAACTGATCGCAAACAACAGAAAGGCAACTCATGATTACTTCATCCTGGACAGATATGAAGCCGGGATAGCTCTTGCCGGTACCGAAGTCAAATCCATACGGCAGGGAAAAGTAAATCTGAGGGATTCCTATGCCCAGATCTCTAATGGAGAGATGTTCATACATCAGATGCACATATCCCCTTATGAGAAAGGAAATATCTTCAACAAGGATCCTTTAAGGGTAAGAAAGCTCCTGATGCACAAAAGGGAGATCAACAGGCTGTTCGGACAGACAACACAGAAGGGACTCACCCTTGTCCCCCTTTCCATCTATTTCAAGAACGGAAAGGTCAAACTGGAGATAGGGCTCGCTCAGGGCAAGAAGCTCTATGACAAGCGCCAGAGCCTCAAGGAAAAGGCCATACAGCGCGACAACGAACATAAAGACTACTGAATGATATTGGGGACGTATTCTGGTTTCGACGGGATTCAGTTCTTTCAGATAAGCAGGCTGCAGCGCCTGGCTGCATAAAAACGGGCAATTAAACATAAACGCAAACGAAAACGTTGCAGTAGCCGCTTAACGCGACTTGTCCGATTCTTTGTTTACTGACTTGGCAAAGACGGGCATCAAACCAAAGTCAGGAAACATCTCCTCTGCTGTTCCGAGGAGGATGATGGAACTTCCGGGACTACCGTTCCCTCTCCAGCCGTAAAGGTGCAGGGAACGGGAAATACCATATTTACGGCTAAGCTTGTAGAAAGTCTGGGAGAAGGTTTTTCGGACAGGGGTTCGACTCCCCTCGTCTCCACCACTTTATGCCCCTGCCTTGACCCGGGTCTGAAGACCGGTTTCTGACAGGGGCTCTTTATATCAGCCATATACGGAAACGGTCTGCATATGCAATGCTGATATAGATTACATAAACTGTTCCATATTCGGGGTAATAAACATGATAAGCATAAAACGTGCTGTATCCATAATATGCGTAATAATGATCGCGATCATGATCACAGGCTGCAGCTGTTCAAACGGTGCCCCAAAGGCAACGGAAGACGAGATTCAGCTGAAGATCAGCCTTGATCTGAAAGAAGACATAGGACTCCTTGTGATAGATCACCAGCTGGACGGAGTGAAAGGAAGCGGCGGAATGTCCAACGCTGACAAGTCCATGATAAAACATAATGATGTCCTGTACTGGACCTTCTGCAAGAAGGATCATGAAAAGGTCACTGATCCAGTGGAGCTTACTATAGTATTTACAGTCGTTACTGAATACTGTGAGCCCAATTATGAGAACATCTATCCTGAAGAACTGATGATCCCTCTTGAACCCGTTTCCTTCATGGCGGAATTCTGCAGGACTTATGAGATAGTCATCACCGGCAGCAAGTCTGATGGCTATAAGGCTGTTTTGTCCGGACGTCAGTAAAGAGATCCGTACATAAAAAAGCTCCTGTGAGTCTTTATACTCACAGGGGCTTTTTCAGTTCACTTTTTCAGTATCCCGTTACTATTCCGATGAACATGAACAATATCACCAGGGCAAGAGTCCCCACGAACAGCGGCAGGCTCTTCTTCACCCATTTGAAATAATCCACCTTTATCATGGAAAGGCTTATCAGAAGCACCGGAGAAGTCGGAAACAGCACGTTCGTATATCCGTCGGCAAATGTATAGATGAGGACTAGCATCTGCTTGGAGAGGCCTACATTGACGACAGCTAGCATTCCCATCACCAGTATCGCCTTGGCAGTAGAAGAAGATATGAAGAACTCGAGGACCAGTATTATCGCATACAGCACAAGGGCTATCATATAAGGATCCTTGCCCTCCACTATCCCGTTTATCTGATTCACGATAGTAGGCATTATCTGCCCTTCATCGAAAATGTACTTTACTGATGAGGCAAGTGCAATGAACAGTATAGTAGGGAGTGCTCCTGTTATTCCCTTCAGGAATGAAGAGAATACTCTTTTCGGATCCCTTACGGAAACTATGCCCGCTATCGGTCCGAAGATCAGGAAATATGCTATGAGTATCACTACCGTATAGTCCCTTAATGAACTCATTGCAGAACAGGTGATAAGTATGGCAAGACAGATGAGAAGAAATGCCGTATATGTAAGCCTGATCCTTTTTGCATCCTGAGGTGCAAGGCTCTCCTCCGCACTTTCCTCTCCTGCTGCTCTTAAGCTCCTGTCATGCTCGATCGTAAGGCTCTTCGACGGATCCCTGCCGATCTTTCTGATGTACAGATATATGAATCCCAGAAGGAGCAGATACATGGCTATGAATATGATTATCCTGAAGATGATATGTTCCATGGGGTTCGCACCGATTATGCTCGATGCAAGAAGCACTGTGAAAGGATTCGTTATGGCACTGGCAAAACCGAATCCGCAGGCTATGATGCTCACAAGGAATCCCGTAAAGGAATCGAACCCTATCATCACACACAGTGCCGTCACTATGGGAAGCATCGTGAGCATCTCTTCAAACTGTCCCAGGAATGCCCCGAAGCACATGAAAACGAAGGATATGATCGCAGGAAGAAGCATACGCTTGCTGCTGAAACGCTCGGATACGGCTCCTATGAGTACTCTGATGCCTCCGACGTCATTCATGACCTGGAATGCAGCAAAAATCACAAGGAGGAATAACGAGAGCATTATAAGCGTCAATCCGTTATCCGAGAAGAATACGAGTACCGGTGCCAGCAGCCCCTTATGGATAGGGATCCCTCCCGCTCCTTTTATCTCCTCATATGCCAGATAATCTATGCATCCGTCGGCGTCGACCCTGAATCTACCCTTTGGTATAACATATGTCAGGATTATAGCCACCAGCATGAGTGCGAACAACAATGCTACTACCTGTATGAACGTCTTTGTGGAGAGATCTACGAGTGACCTCTTATCAGTTTTCTTGTTCATCTGCTTTCTCCTTGAACAGATCAGCCATAAGTGCCCAGCGGACGACCTGCACCTTGTTCCTTACTGTATAGAAATAGTACAGTCTGTCTCCGTTATACGTCTCGAATTCCTTGCCGCATGAGAACGGCAGTGCGGAGAGTTTGTCAAATCCTACACTGAAGGAATTATCCCCTGAAGAATAAGTGAAGCCCTCTTTTGACAGAGTGCATGTCCCCTTCTCCTTTGTCCTGTACCTGCCTTTTTCACTGAAGATGACGGTGTCCACGTCCTCCTTCAGGCACGTGCTGTCCATATCTTTCCTTTCGAGGCCCACTATCATGTCATAGTAGTTCCCGATAGTATAGGGTTCCTCCGTAAAGTGATATGTCTCATCGAACGTGAGAGTCTTTCCGCATGCAGTGCAGATGAAATCGTTTCCGATACCCTTGGTCGTATACAGCTCTCCGCAGAAAGCACAGCGATAGAGAACCTGCTCAAGTCCTTCTGCCTTATCCTTCTGCAGATATTTGTTGACTATGTCCTTCGAAGCATCATGATAGAGAGACTCTTCAATTAAAGAGTTAAGTTCATCGTCACTCATTGAGGTCATCTCTTCTTTTGTGATGACTTTCTCTGCCCTTACGTATATATCTGACTTATAGAACTTCTTGCGCCATTTCGGGTTTGCAAAGAAGGCTCCTCTTATGCTTCCTATAACAAGGTCGCACTTGAGTTTCCTGTAGAATGCTGCGCCTCTGTCCAGGATAGGATACGAACGTCCCGTAATGGAAAGCCTTGCCTGCGGGAATATGACTACGCTGAAGCCGTTTCTGACCATCCTCATTATCTGCATGGGAGTGGTCATATCAAAGGAGAACATGCGTTTCGGTATGAATCCAGCCTTGACTCCGAGGGATCTCAGCGGCCATGGTGACATGAGATGCCTGTTGATGACGTATGCCGGGTTATTGTTCTTAATGAGCTGACGGCTGTAATAGAAATCGAAAAAGGAGTCGTGATTGAACAACACTACATAAGGCGCTTTTCTGTCCTTTATAAGCTCATCGTCCACGTGAAGCTTCTGCTTTCCTCTGCGGAGCAGATGGACCAGACGGAAAAAGAAAGAATTCAAAGCAGAATCCGGTGTCCCCTCATCCTCCTTGAAATACACTTTATACAGTATTATGAACAGCACTGTGAACAGAATGAGAGCAAGCAGCACTATCAACAGTATCAGAATCGGAAACGGCAGATCCTTCAGTATGAAATATGTGGTAGCAGAACCTATCAGGTTTGCACTGATAATGTCCGGTATGACTCCGGTAAATACAGTGAGGATATACTTTCCGTACGGAAGTTTCTTCCTGCTTCCGTAATAGCAGATCGCACCAAGAGATATCACCGGCATTATGAACAGTATATACATGAGAAGGATCGTACCGCGCTCCTTCTTCTTTCCCGTAGTCACCTGATCTATCCTGGCCTCTCCCATCTCGGAGCCCCTGCTGCTGAAACTGAAAAAGCGTACCAGTATGTAAATGATCGTCGCTCCGAGGCATACTCCGAGCTCACAAAGGAGCATTGAGATATAGAAAGGATAGCTGAGACTGCTTGAGATCTGTATGAATTCGGTCGGAATGAAAACCACCAGCATCTGGAGCGCCTCGACAATGACTATTGCAAGGCATCCGAATATGCCCTTTGATGCAAGAAGCTCTCTTGCCCCGTCAACGTCATTTCTGATCTCCAGCCTGATATATGGTACAAGGATGTCCTTAAGGAACCATGCGAATATCAAGACTATAGCAAGTACTGAAATGGCTATTATGGTTTTCTGGACTTTCTTGTTCATCTCATTCCTGCCCTGCATTAAAATCAAAAGAGCCTCAAGACCTTACAGAGACTCTTTTATATATAAGTCAATTGTATGGAGAAGCTTCAAGTATGTCAACACCATGAAAGCGTACGCATGCGACCAGGTTCATGGAAACAGACTTGCCCAAACACCCATGTTCTCTCATGCTTTCCATCAATTTTCATGAGATAATAAATGATGTGATCTGTGATCTGCTGATTAGCTAAAGAAAAGATTCACAGGACAGAAAAGAAAGAGGCTTTAAATGGATAATCATCCCGAAGGTTTGAATCATTTTTCCTTTTCTGATCTTCATAAAGATATAATGTCATTTTTATAATCATATGGTCAGCCGCAAACTGACCATATATTTTTGTTCTTTTTTGGGTATTTATATATGATCAGATTCTCGTATAATGATAATAAACGGATTGGAGGGCAACCTTATGAAAAATGAAAAGATAAAAGTATTCAGTCCTATATGGATCACACTCACCGGATTATTCACTGCTATGGTCGTGGTTTTGAGTTCCTTCGGGATCCCTGTCCCTGGCGGACACCTGTATCTCAACGATGTTGTGATATGCATAACTGCTCTGATAATGGATCCTCTTGCAAGTTTCATCATAGGAGGTATCGGATCATTCCTCGGAGATTTCTTCTTCTATCCTACCCCGATGTTCGTTTCCCTTGTGACACACGGTATCCAGGCTGTAGTGATCTCTCTCATAGTCAGAAAACTGTTCAGGGACAGACCTCTTCTCTCGCACATAGTCGCTGTTACGGTAGGAGCGCTTATAATGATCACCGGATACACCCTCGGAAGAGCGTTCATATATGCTTCTCCGGAAACAGCCATGATCAAACTTCCCTTCCAGATACTTCAGGCAGCCGTCGGAGCCATTCTCTCCGTTATACTCGTATACAAGTTCAAGTTGAGAGAAAAGCTCTACAGGACCATAAACCTGACATGAACGGATAATGATTATCAAGGCAGCTTCCGGCTGCCTTTTTTGTTTCCGAAAGAATGTCGGAACAGTGTTATAATTATAGAGATATCAAAAGATAAAGGAAGATATTTATGGAAAAACAGATCGCCAGAGACAGAGGCTCGATGATCGTCAAGACAAGCATTATAGCAATTATCACAAACGTATTCCTCGTGATATTCAAGATGGCCATAGGACTGATATCGAACTCTATAGCTATTGTCCTTGACGCCGTCAACAACCTGACTGACGCCATATCATCAATAGTCACCATAGTCGGAACAAAACTTGCCAGCAGAGGTCCTGACAAGAAGCACCCCCTCGGTCACGGAAGGATCGAGTATCTCAGTGCCCTTATTGTTTCCGCACTCGTCATATATGCAGGTATCACTTCCCTGATCGAATCGATAAAGAAGATCATCTCCCCTGTTGTCCCTGAGTACTCCGCAGCTTATCTCATTGTCGTAGTCGCAGCTATAGCAGTCAAGATCATCCTCGGTTCATTCGTAAAGAAGAGAGGCGAACAATATAATTCCGGTGCTCTTGTCGCTTCAGGATCTGATGCATTAACGGATGCCATCATTTCCGCTTCAGTGCTGCTGAGTGCTGTAGTATACCTCATCTTCGGGATAGGGCTTGAGGCATATGTCGGAGTCATAATCTCCCTCTTCATCATCCGTACCGGAATAGAAATGATACTTGAGGCCCTGGATGAGATACTTGGAAAGAGAGTTGACAGCGAACTCATACGTGAAGTCAAGAAGACAATATGCGAAGATGAACTCGTAAGCGGAGCATATGATCTTATTCTCAATAACTACGGACCCGAAAGATTCATCGGATCGGTACACGTTGAAGTCCCCGATACTCTCACGGCAAATGAGATAGACATGCTTGAGAGAAGAATAGCCACCAAGGTGATCGAAAAACACGGGATACTTCTTACAGGCATAGGCATCTATTCCATAAATGAAACGGATAATGATATAAGGAAACTGCGCCATGATGTGTATGATGCTGTAAATCAACACGATGGCGTGCTTCAGATACATGGCTTCTATGCGGATCTTGAGGAAAAAACGATGTCCTTTGACGTCATCCTGGATTTCGATCTCAAGAACAGGCATGAGATCTATGAAGAGATCAAAAGGGATCTCGATGAGCGATTCCCGGATTTTAAAAAATCCGTCACCCTTGATATAGACATCGGATAAACAAGAACCGGCCGCAGTCATCTGCGGCCGGTCTTCTGTCTATGATAGTGATCAATAACTTGTAAGTATATCCATCATCTGTCCCGGGTTCTCCTGGGCTTTTACATTTCCGAGAGCCCTGATGATGATCCCTTCCTCATCTATGAGGTATGTGGATCTCACTACTCCGAATGATACCTTTCCGTAATTCTTCTTTTCCTTCCAGACATCGTATGCCTGGATCACTTCTTTTTCCGTATCGGAAAGAAGAGTGAACGGGAGTCCGTATTTCTCTTCGAACTTCTTGTGGGATTGCACGCTGTCCTTACTGACTCCGAGAACGACTGCATTCTTCTCCATGAACTGAGGATACAGGTCACCGAATGCGCATGCCTGCTTGGTACATCCGGACGTATTGTCTTTCGGATAGAAATACAGTATCACTTTCTTTCCCTTATACTCTTCAAGGGTATGTATGACTCCGTTCTGGTCAGGAAGACTGAACGACGGAGCTTTTGTTCCTACTTCAAGCATCTCATATCTCCTTTATCATTATCTGTGATATATCAAAGCCTTCCGTAAAGCCTTGTCATCTCTCTTATTTTATTTTTGAGTTTATCATCCGCCTGTCCGTCAAGAAGTCTCCACTTCCAGTTCAGACCTATCGTTCCCGGAGAATTGGTCCTGCAATCTTCTCCAAGTCCCAGATAGTCCTGCATCTGACAGACGAACAGATTGGCAACGCTGGACATTCCTGCCCTTATGAAGCCGAAATTGAAGCCCTCTTTCGGATTCAGGCCAAGATACTTACGTGCAGTCTTCACATCGCCCTTATCGGCGTTATCCTTCCAGCCCATGATGGGTGAATTGTCATGTGTAGAGATATAGCATACACAGTTCGGCACATGATTGTGAGGAGTATGGTAGCTTGGTCCCTTGGGATCCATTCCGAATTCCAGGACCCTCATTCCCGGAAAGCCGGATTTTCTCAACAGCTCATTGACATCTTCTGAAATGACTCCAAGGTCTTCAGCTATAAAGTCCACATCATTGAACCATTCCCTTATCACCTTGACAAAAGTATATGAAGGACCATCCACCCATCTTCCGTTCCTTGCGGTCTTGTCTCCGTAAGGAACTGCCCAGTACTGCTGGAAGCCGCGGAAATGATCTATCCTTATGACGTCATAGCACTTTGCTGCAGCAGCTATCCTGTTGATCCAGAATTTGTATCCTGTCTTCTTGAGATGATCCCAGTCATACAGCGGGTTGCCCCAGAGCTGCCCGTCCTCACTGAAGTAGTCCGGAGGAACTCCGGCCACCTCTGTCGGATATCCGTTCTCGTCTAACTGGAAAGTCTTGGGATCTGCCCACACATCTGAAGAGTCAAGCGAGACATATATCGGAATATCTCCTATTATCTTCACCCCGTTCTCATGAGCATAAGCTCTCATCTTTTCATACTGTTCAAAGAAGAGATACTGCATGAACTCGTAGAATTCTATCTGCGAAGCATGCTTCTGTCTGAATCTGGCAAGGGTCTCCTTGTCTCTCAGCCTCATGGCCTTTCTCGGCCATTCTATCCAGGAAACGTTATCATAGTGATTCTTTATGGCCATGAACAGAGCATAGTCTCCTATCCAATCACTGTTCTCTTTCAGAAATGCCTTGAATTCCTTTGTCCTTGTTTTCTTTCCTCTTCTGTAAGCCTTTTTCAATACATCGAACCTTGTGTTATAGATGTATTCGTAATCGACAAACTGGGGATCTGAAACTGTAAGTCCGCTGACATCCTCCTTTTTTAGAAGGCCTTCCTCTATCAGGATGTCAAGGTCTATGAAATATGGATTCCCTGCAAAACTCGAAAAGCTCTGATATGGAGAATCTCCATAACTGGTGGGGCCTATAGGCAATATCTGCCAGTATTTCTGGCCTGCCTCTTTCAGAAAATCAATAAATCTGTATGCTTCTTTGCCAAGAGTCCCTATGCCGTAATTCGACGGAAGGGACGAGATTGGAAGAAGTATCCCTGCACTTCTTTCGATACTCATTATGATCTCCTTATATAGTGGTTTTCCTATTTCTCATTTTACAATACACTGTTTATTCATTAAAGCGATATTTATGTCATTGCCGGATTCCCTTATTATCCCGCTGCATGGTTCCGGCAATGAAAAAACTCCGGGACCTGCCCGGAGTTCAAGATCATATTGTGATTTATATCAATCCTGTTTTCTTTCCTTCATTTCTTCCCATTTACGGCATAGAGTCTCATATACGCGGGAATTGGGGACTCCGTCCTCGAAATATCTTGTTTCATCCTTTCCGAACATTTTGAGAGCAAATGCCCCAACAGCTCTGGATCTCGACTGACCTCCATAGCAGTGTATGAGAAGGGTATCGACATTCCTGTTCCTGATTATGAATGAGAGGATCTCTTCTGCCTGTTCTTCGCTGAAAAGGACTGCGCCTTCGACCTCCTTCACTATATCGTCGAAATACAGGGTCAGAACCCCCTTGCAGCATTCACTCTTCATGAACTTGAAACCGAATCCGCCTGTATGGGTATCCTGAATGGAGATCACGGCATAGGTATCCTTCTTCTCTGCAAGGTCCTTAAGTCCCGCGGGATAATAGTGGGCCATCACGTAATCGAATGCATCAAATACGGACTTAACAATAACTCTCTTCATTACAGATATCCTCCATATAAGAAAAGGCACTCTTACGAGTGCCTGTGCATGCTTAATTTGATCAGCTCAGTCTCTGAAGGACCACAAGTGCAACTGCGAGTACCATGAAAGTAATGGCTGCAATCTTTGTCAGTTTTGCAAGAAAAGCGGAAGTTCCTCTTGCCTTTTTGCTTACTCCGCCGCCTCCGACGGTGTTATTCTGCTCGTTATCCTGTAAAAGGACCACAACGACCAGGAACAATGATATAAGGCACAGAACTATTTTTATTATTAAAGATAAGACTTCCATTTCTTAGACCTCCGTATTTGTCAACGTTTGAAATTATAACACAGGGCTTATAAGTATGCAAATACTATTTGACCCCGAAAGCTCATGCGAGGTTTCTCTTCACAGCTTCGGCATTCTCCACAAGCTCTATTGCGTGTTCTCGTGCCTTGCTGCTCTGTATGCCTCCTGAGAGGCGTGCTATCTCGCTTAGCAATCCCTCCCTGTCAAGTCTGGTGAGAGATGTGGAAACGAATTCCTCCTTCTCGTTCTTGGTGATCACATAGTTGGTATCCCCCATGGATGCTATCTGGGGAAGATGCGTCACGCAAATGACCTGTCTCTTCCTTGAAATGTTTGCGATCTTTTCCGCAACCACCCTTGCCATCACTCCGCTGATACCTGTATCTATCTCATCGAAGATCACAGTCTCGATGTTCTCGTTCTCAGCCACTATGTTCTTTATGGCCAGCATTATCCTCGAAAGTTCTCCTCCGGAAGCTATCCTCGAAAGCTTCCTCGGCGGAGTTCCCCTGTTTACGGATATCATGAACGATATGTAGTCCCATCCGTCTTTGGAATAAGGGATCTTCTCATACTGGGTGACCAGTTCTGCATTCTTCATCCCGAGATCCGAAAGCTCGCCAATGAGTCTCTTCTCGAATCTGCGGGAATACTCTCTCCTTTTTGAAGTGAGCTCAGAGAATACCTTTTCCATATCCTGTCTTGAGGCATCAGTCTTCTTTATGAGCTGCTGAAGCTCATATTCGCTGTTATCCAGTGTGTCCAGCTGAGACTGGAGATCCTCCATAGTCTCCAGGACCTTTTCAAGGGATCCTCCGTATTTTCTCTTCAGGCGGTTCAGTTCCTGAAGTCTGTCCTCTATCCAGTCAAGCCTTCTCTCATCGAAGGTGACCCTGTCTGATATATCAGACAGTTCATATGAAGCATCCTCTATCTCATAATATGCATCGTTAACGACCTGCTCCAGTTTCTTGAGTCTGTCGTTTATATCGGATATCTCCCTGATGTTCTCAAGAGCTTCATAAAGTGTCTCAAGGGTCCCCTTGTTTCCGGATATGTTCTCCTTTGCTTCATACAGATGCTTTGCCAGTTTCTCCGCATTGAGCATCATGTCTCGCTCTTCAGTCAGTTCGTCATCCTCTCCAGGCTTAACATTTGCACCGGAGATCTCGTCAATCTGGTACCGGTACAGATCAGTGAGCCTTTCCTTGTCTTCAACGCCTTTCTGCAGTTCCTTAAGTTCCCTGCTGAGCCGGTGGTATTCTTCATAGGCTTCTGCAGCCTTTTCCTTAAGAAGGGAGATCTCCTCTCCTCCGAACTCATCCACAAGGGTCATATGATATTTTTCGTCCAACAGCATTATGTTGTCGTTCTGGCCGCATATGTCTATAAATCTCGATACAATGTCCCTTAACTGCGTCAAACTGGAAAGCTGTCCATTTATCCTGCACACGTTCTTTCCGCTCTGTGAGAGCTCTCTGGAGATGATAAGCTCATCACCCTCTATTCCGTAGGCCTCCAGGCATTCCTTCAACAGTTCCTTATTCCCTGTCTCTATCAGCGCTTCAACTCTGGCTGTCTCCTGTCCCGCCCTTATGAGATCCTTATCGGCTCTTTTGCCCAAAATAAGATTAACGGAATCAACTATGATGGACTTTCCTGCTCCTGTTTCGCCGGAAAGCACGTTGAATCCGTTCTCTAGATCAATGCTTAGTTCTGTTATGAGTGCGATGTTCTTAATGAAAAGATGCGAGATCATTATCTCTCCTGTCAGCCGAGCATCATCTTGAGCTTAGTCATTACCTGGTGCTCTGTTCCTTCTCCTACAACTATGAATACGGTATTGTCGCCGGCAAGAGTGCCGATGATCTCGGGGAACTGGAAAGTATCGATAGCCTCTCCTGCGGCAGGTCCGCTTCCGGAAAGGGTATTGACCACTATGATATTGCCGGAGTTCTTGATGGAGACCGTGACTTCTCTGAACACCCTTATCATCCTCTCTGTATAAAGGACAGTGCTGGATTCATTCACGGCATACTTATAAACTCCGTTCTCGATCTGGACCTTGATCAGGTGCAATTCCTTTATGTCTCTGGATATGGTGGCCTGAGTCACCTTGAATCCCATTTTTCTCAATATCTCGCTCAGTTCTTCCTGAGTCTCGATGTTTCTGGAAGAGATGACTTCCAGAATCGCCCTCTGACGATCGCTTTTCATTGATGTCTCCTTAATTCCATTCTGATATTTTTTCTCTGAGTAATGTATAGAAATCCGTGTCGGAGATATGGAGGAACCTTGCAGGATGCTCAGCCCTCTGTATATGTATGCCGGAAGACCTTTCCACCTCGAAATACTCCTGTCCGTCAAGGACAACAGTGGTCACGCTTCCTTTGGTCTTATTGGAGAGAATTATGTCAGACTCTCCTCCGACTACGAAATCTCTTACATATAAAGCATGGGGACATATGGGCGTTAAGAGGATAACATCCAGTGTCGGAGCTATTATAGGTCCTCCTGCAGAAAGAGAATATGCCGTGGAGCCTGATGGTGTGGAAACTATCATTCCGTCACACCTGCACTGGAGTGCAGACTTCCCGTCCACTTCCGCGTCTACCTCTATCATTCTGAGTCTTACCTTCTGGGAAACGATAGCTTCGTTCATACAGTATCCCAGAAAAGTCTCTTCTCCATTCTTCCCTGCAGATACCCTGAGCATCATCCTGTCCTGGACCTTGAATTCACCTGACTTGAGCTTTTTCATTGCTTCGTCAAGACAGCTGATGTCTGCATCGAGAAGGAATCCGATCCTTCCAAGATTGACTCCCAGAATATATATTCCTGTAGGCGCATATTTCCTTGCAGCAGCAAGCATGGTCCCGTCTCCGCCAAGCACCAGCAGACAATCTCCGCTGTTGTTCTCGGCATATCTGTCCTCAGGCATTCCCAGTCTCTTCGCGACTGCTGAATCACAGAAACACTCCATTCCGTTCTCTTCAGCGGAATTCATGACCTTTTTAGTAAATTCAAGGTCTTTATCCTTTTCAAGATTGGTATAGATGGATATGCTCCTGATCGCCATAATCGTCCGCCTTTGCCTTCTGTTCTTTCATATAAGCCTATGAAAAAGTGAACATAAATTATTATACATTTCCACTAAAGAATATGCAATTATGCATTTTTCATATGAAAAACAATTTGAAATGTGCTTATTTATGCAGTTTCAGAGCTCGTGAGCTCTGCTGACTATATCAAGAATGGCCTCGTCAGAAAGCCTGACCGGCTCATCCGAAAGCACGAAATGACCCAGGAACTCTATATTGCCGTCCTGTCCTTTTATTGGTGAAAAAGTGACTCCTTCAACGGAGTATCCCATATCGAATATACTGTCCGTTATGTCTCTGAGGACTTCCATATGAGTCTCCTTTTCCCGCACTATGCCTTTTTTGCCTACTTTTTCACGGCCTGCCTCGAACTGTGGCTTGATAAGCGCAGCGACTTCTTTTACTCCGAGACCTTTCAGCGCGGGGATTATGAGTTTAAGAGAAATGAACGACACATCGATCGATGCAAAATCCGGATCATCAGGGATATCGTCTTTCGTGAGATACCTGGCATTGACTCTTTCCATCACTACCACTCTCTCATCTGTGCGGAGTTTCCATGCCAGTTGTCCGTAACCGACATCTATGGCATATACCTTCACCGCACCGTTCATAAGCATGCAGTCGGTAAATCCACCTGTAGAAGCCCCTATGTCCATGCATATCCGTCCTCTGAGATCTATCCCGAATTCGTTTATAGCCTTTTCAAGCTTAAGACCTCCCCTGCTCACATAAGGACAGTCCGCCTTCTTAAGCACTATCTCTGCATCTTCCTGAAAACTGTCACCTGCTTTTCTGACAGTAGCCCCGTTAACGCTCACTTCTCCGGAAAGAATGAGAACTCTCGCTCTTTCCCTTGAAGAAACGAGCCCTTTTTCCACCATCAGTAAATCCAGTCTCTTTTTGCTCATATGTATAAAAGGCTATCCGTCCGGATAGCCTTATCTCCTTTACTAAGTGTCATTCCTCGGCAGAATCGCCGTCATCCTCGGAAGAGATATCGAACCCTCCGTCAAAGGACATTATCTTCTGGTAAAGCTCTTCCATCACTTCAGGATTGTCCTTCAGGTATTTTCTCAGGTTGTCCCTGCCCTGCGCGATCCTTTCGCCATTATATGAGAACCATGAGCCTGATTTCTCGAGTATTCCCATTTCGGTAGCGATGTTTGCGATACCTGCTGCTCTGGAAATGCCTTCTCCGTAGTACATCTCGCATACGGCGGTCTTGAAGGGCGGCGCCACCTTGTTCTTCACTACCTTGAGTTTCGTCTTCGCACCGAGGACCTCATCGCCCTTTTTAATGGCATCGGCTCTTCTGATGTCGATCCTGACGGATGAATAGAACTTCAGTGCTCTTCCTCCCGGAGTTACCTCAGGATTTCCGAACATGATGCCGACCTTTTCTCTCAGCTGGTTAATGAATATTGCGACCGTGCTGGATTTGGAGATGACTGAAGTCAGTTTTCTCATTGCCTGAGACATGAGCCTTGCCTGAGCGGCCATATGGGAGTCTCCCATCTCTCCGTCTATCTCTGCCTGTGGTACGAGGGCTGCAACTGAGTCCAGTACTATGATATCGAGAGCTCCGCTCCTGGTGAGAGTTTCCATGATCTCAAGAGCCTGTTCTCCTGCGTCAGGCTGGGACACAAAGAGATTGTCTATATCTACTCCGAGTTTCTTTGCATAGACGGGATCGAGAGCATGCTCAACATCTATGAATGCCGCAGCCCCTCCCATCTTCTGAGCTTCTGCTATGGCATGGAGTGCAAGGGTTGTCTTTCCTGAAGACTCAGGTCCGAACATCTCTATGATCCTTCCTCTCGGAAGTCCTCCGACTCCAAGGGCAAGGTCCAGTTCCACGCATCCGGTAGGTATAACAGACACCTCCATGTTCTCGATATGGGAACCGAGCTTCATAATGGAGCCCTTACCGTATTTCTTCTCTATCTGCTCAAGAGCATTGGTGAGTGCTTCTTCCTTCTCGATGAGATTGTCCTTCTTAGTTATTACGTCTTTTGTTGCTTTCTTTGCCATTTTTAACCTCTGAGCAATTCTTTGTTCTTAGCTATGTATTCAATGCACGACCAGATCGAAAGGATGGTCGACAGATAAACGAGGATCTCTCCCATCGGGATATTCCAGATGCTGAAGATCGGGTTCTCAAGAAATACCAGGCTTATGCCAACGAGCTGTACCACAGTCTTCAGTTTGCCGATGCTGCCAGCAGCTATGACCACTCCTGTGCTGGCTGCGATAAGCCTGAAACTGGAGATCAAAAACTCTCTCCCGAGAAGTATGATGACGACCAGAGGCCCGAGCTTTCCGAGTTTTCCCCAATCCAGGATTATTATGAGTGCCGCCATGACAAGTACCTTGTCTGCCATGGGATCCATCAGCTTTCCGAAATTGGACACCAGATCATATTTTCTGGCGATCATTCCGTCGAGCATATCCGTAAGTGAAGCAATGATGAATATCACTGCAGCATAATAATTCCAATAGGGTATCTGAAGATAGTACAGAAGGATGATGAAAGGCACCATCACTATTCTTGCTATAGTCAGGATATTCGGAACATTTTTATTCATTGTCCTCTAAAACTCCTCTCATTGATAAGGCTTGCGCCTTAAATGGCTACACAAAGATTATACTCTTTATTCGTTCCTTTTTGTATTATTCGATCACAGTGCCGGTGATCTCGTAATCATCTGCTCTGATGATCTTCACTGAGACATATTCCCCTGTCTCGAGTTCTCTGTCCGAATGGATTACTATTAGTCCGTCGACTTCCGGTGTCTCGGCATAGCTCCTGCCGAAATATATGTCTTCTTCCTCATCATAATCCTCTATCAGGACTCTGTAGACTTTTCCGATACGTTTTTTATTCATCTCATTTGAGATCTTCTGCTGAGTGAACATGACCTGCTCCAGTCGGTACTCTTTCGTCTCATCGTCTATCTGATCCGGCATGAGTGCTGCAGGCGTATTGTCCTCCTGCGAATATCTGAATGCCCCAAGCCTGTCGAACCTGAGATCGTTTATCCCCTTCAGGAGCCGCTCAAACTGTTCTTCGGTCTCTCCCGGGAATCCTACTATTACGGTTGACCTCAGTATAAAATCATCACTCGCGTCTCTGAGACGCCTTACTGCTTCATATATGGTCTTACCGGTATCATGGCGGTTCATCCTCTTTAGGATCTCATCATCCACATGCTGTACCGGGATGTCTATATAATTGGCTATATTGTCATGTCCGACTATGGTCTTCACCAGTTCATCGGTGACCCCATCAGGATAGCAATATAGAAGCCTTATCATCTCTATTCCGTCGATTTCTGACAGTTTTTCAAGAAGACTGCATAACCTGGGTTCGCCATAAAGATCGAGTCCGTATTTGCTTGTATCCTGTGCTACAAGGATGATCTCCTTCGTACCCATATCTGCGAGCCACATGACCTCTGAGATTATATCCTCTTCCGTTCTGCTCTTAAGCCTTCCCCTTATCCTTGGGATCGCGCAGTACGTACAGAAGTTATTGCATCCCTCGGCTATCTTGACATAAGCATAATGGGCCGGAGTCGTGAGTATCCTCTCCTGATAACTGGCGTCTATCACGGCTTCATGATAGAGTTCCAGTCTCTCACCTTCAAGGCCTCTGTCCACCATCTCGACGATGTCATCATGAGGAGTAACTCCGAGAAACACGTCCACTTCCGGGAAATTGGATGAGACCTCTTCCCTGTATCTGCCTGAAAGGCACCCTGCGATGATAAGGAGTTTCAGTTTTCCGGTCTCCTTGTAACGTGCCATTTCCAGGATTGTATCGATGGATTCCTGCTTTGCATCATCTATGAAGCCACAGGTATTGATCAGGATGACATCTGCCTCCTCGGGATCTGGTGTCAGATTATAGCCGGCTTTCACCAGCTGGCCGAGCATCAGTTCCGTGTCCACCCTGTTTTTTGAGCATCCGAGAGAAATTGCTCCGATGAAATGATCACTCCTCTTCATCTTTACCTATCATCCTTTGGAACTCATCATATGTGATCTGCAGAGGCCTCGGCTTGTTGCCGTCAGCCGGAGGTACTATCTCCTTAAGCTCCATCTCATCCACGATCCTTGCTGCACGGGCATACCCGACCTTAAGTCTTCTCATAATCATAGAGCTTGAGATGTTTCCGTATTCGAATGCCAGTTCTATGGCCTTCTGGGTCAGCGGATCATCGAAGGAACTCTTATCCTGCTCTTCTCCGACTTCTGAGATGCTGGCTGCAGGCTCTACTCCCTCTATGAGCTGTCTCTCGAGTTCCTCATCCTTTTCCATCTCATCCGTATTGTTCTTCAGGAAGTCTATGACCCTTTCATTCTCCTCATCACTGATGTAGCATCCCTGAAGTCTTACAGGCTTCGACTGTCCTATCGGCATGAACAGCATGTCTCCGTTTCCGAGAAGATCTTCAGCGCCGTTCATATCCAGTATGATCCTCGAATCGAGCCCTGAAGAGACCGTCAGAGCGATCCTTGACGAGATATTGGTCTTTATCATTCCCGTAAGGACGTCGGCCCTAGGTGTCTGTGTGGCGACGACAAGGTGTATTCCTGCAGCTCGGCCCAGCTGTGCTATTCTGCATATCGCATCTTCGACTTCGTGCTTGCTTGCCATCATGAGGTCTGCAAGCTCATCTATTATGACGACCAGCTTCGGAATGATCTTTTCTCCCTGGGAGAGCATATATTTATTGTACGAATCTATCTCTTTGACATTGGTATCCGCGAAGATCTTATACCTCTTCTGCATCTCATTCACAACGTAGTTGAGCATGCTGGTGGCCTTCTTCGGATCAGTGACGACCTTGGTCTTCATATGAGGTATTCCGTTGAACCTTTTCATCTCAACTACCTTCGGGTCTACCATGAGCATGTTAACTTCTTCAGGAGAGGATTTGTACAGTATGCTCATAATAATTGAGTTGATGCATACGCTCTTTCCGGAACCTGTGGTACCTGCGATCAGAAGATGCGGCATCTTGGCGAGGTCTCCGTAAACATTGTTTCCGTTGATATCCTTACCGAGACCGAAAAAGATACTGCTCTTGTTGTTTTTGAACTCCGGAGTATCGAGGAGTTCTCTTATCTTGACACCCATTCTCTCTGAATTCGGTACCTCTATTCCGACAGCAGATTTTCCGGGTATTGGTGCTTCGATCCTGACGCTCGGCGCAGCCAGATAAAGAGCTATGTCGTTCGCAAGAGCGGTTATCCGTGATATCTTGACACCTGGTGCGGGAGTGAGCTCATAACGAGTCACGGAAGGTCCTATTACGATGTTGTTTATCTTGACGTCTATATGAAAGTTCTGGAATGCTTCTTCAAGAAGATTGGCCTTGCTTAGATTGCTCTTTTCCATTCTGCGTCCGTAGTCGCTCTGGACGGGCTTGTCGAGAAGATCCATCCTGAACGGAAGCATGTACGGCTTGTGTTCTTTCTTCTCTTCCTTTTTTTCATCCGTTTTTTCTTCTTCCGGCTCCTCTATAGGCTCCTTTTCCTTCATCTCGCTTGGAGGCGGAGTGAAATAAGCCGTCTTCTCAGGCTCTTTCTTCTCCTTTGGCTTGATGTCTTCTTTCTTATGGTTCGTGGAATAGAAGTTGAATTCTCCGGTATACGGTTCTTCCTCCTCATCATCCACATAATAATCCTCAGCCAGCTGCTTGTTGTACTCATCCTCTATGCTGGTCTGTATATCAAGATGATTCGATTTCTTCTTGGCAAAGAAAGGTTTCTTCTTTCCGTCGACCTGAGGTTTTGCCTTGTTCTTATCATCCCTGAACAGCTGAGCCTGTACCTCACCGGTACCGGTCTGAGGTATCTTCTTCCCTTTTCCTATATCATTACTCATGAGACCGACCTGCTGGTCTCTCGGATCGATTATGACATCGGGATCTATAGCGGTATCCTTCTTTAAGAATTTCCTCTTTTCATCCTGGGTACCCATTATCTCGGTCGCTCCGGGGCGTGCATTCTCAGAAGGCCTTGCATACTCCTGATCACTGAATGCCTTCTGATAGATCTCATCTTCATCTTCTACCCGCTCTTCGATATACTGCTGCTTTCTTGCCTCTCTTTCAAGTCTCTCGTTCCTTGCGGATTCACGCATGTTCCTGACAGAATTGGAGAGTTTCTCAAATCCGTCCCTTATGGAGAAGTTCGTGATGAGGACGATGAGTACCAGCATTGCGGTA
>JAEEGF010715914.1_pt1 | contig 34537 bp, 29 predicted proteins | sample 9134171 | NCBI WGS metagenome assembly JAEEGF01 (sample SAMN16246542, study PRJNA631951) | gut metagenome | biome: gut microbiome; feature: rumen; material: AP-attached | host: Bos | place: Iran: Karaj | collected 2018-10
AATCTCTTACTTCTATTTCTGATTTTTCAGAAGATATTCTTTGTGCGTAAAGTTTTGCTTCTTCGTTCCAATCAAAACCACTCTTATTTAGTGCATAATCAATTTCACTTTGAGTAAATTTTTTGTAAGTAAGCCTATCAATGTAGTATTTCCTGGATTCATGTATATTACCTCTTATGTATGGAAGTAATTCTTTATATGCCATTTCTTTCCAGTCAGCTCCGCAGTTATCGACAACATATTGACATTCTGGAACAGAAAGATCGCTTTCAATAACTAATTTGTCTAGAAGCTGCTGCTTTGAATAAACCTCTGTTTCAAGCATTAACTTTGTTTTATATAATTCTTTTTCAACTTCAGGTGATACTTTTTGTATTGGCAGCAAACTGCATGAGGATGCAAGCATAACTAGCAATAACGGAATGACAATAAACTTCTTTATCTGCATGATTCCACCCCTCAGATAACGTTGTTTTTATGATAACATCATTTGTTGGTTAGATAGTATAAAAAAACGCCAGGATAACTTCCTGGCGGTTAATGATGATTATTTACAAAAAAAACTCTATTAGTGTTATAGAAACGGTTTACTAGAGGTTAAGAATGATCAAATTTCTACGTTCTATCATAATTCCTTGGTACATTTGATGTACTTTTCTGAAAAAGTGAAGAGAAAGCATGGAAATTAGGTTCGCGCCTAGTGGGATTCGAACCCACGACACCCAGTTCCGAAGACTGGTGCTCTATCCGCTGAGCTACAGGCGCATGTCACGTATTCAGTTCTTAGTCGAGTGGGGTGGGTAGAGAGATTTGAACTCTCGATCTCCAGGGCCACAACCTGGCGCCTTAGGCCTCTCGGCTATACCCACCACAGACAAATAGAAATTATATAAGATAATTCGGTTTCATGCAATTTGACCCGAATTATTCTCATTTTGGGCTCTGTCTTTTACCATTGCTCTGTATCTGATCATTGCGATTATAGTTGAAACGATCGATGTGACACTCATAATCAGATTGGTATATGCACCGACACTGAAGTTATATACAATCCATGACAGCTGATTGAACAAAATCACCCGTCTGAATTTTTCTGAATTTTCCTGAACTGAAGCAATTGCATAAAGTACTGCACATGCCCCGGAGAACAGATCTTTCCAGTCTTTGAACACGATTACTGTTCCTGTGATTGTTACAATGACGAATACAATTGCAATTATTATTCTTAGTTTTCTTTCCCCGGCATGCTTGCTTTTGTTGACAAAGTACATCAGGACTGTCAGGAATGCTGCCACAAAACAGACCCATGCTCCGGACATACCGTCAAGTAAGGCAAATGTAACGACAGCTATTACATTGGTCAGAACATGGCTGATAAGGATATGGTTAATATCCTTGAAATGAATGCTTATAATGCCTATTGCTGTAGTAACAAGCCCTAATATCTGGGCAATGATGAAATTCAAATTGCTCTCCGCTTTCTAATAACTGGATTATATTACTACATCTGTTTAAATTTGACAGCCTTTTAATACTTCAATTACACTAAACAAAGCTGATGTAGCTCTATCGAGAGTGGTGGTGAAGGTGATGGCCTGATGATCCACCCGGCAACCTTTAAAGTTAAAGGTGCCAAAGCCATACCCCGTCTGGGGAACGATAGGTCGCAGTGCGAAAAATGAAGGTATATTAGCTTGTTAAGCCGCACTGTAGAACTACAGTACGGCTTTTTGCTTTATAAAAGGGGAATAAAATGGAGTATTTGTTCAGTTCTGAATCTGTTTCAGAAGGGCATCCTGACAAAATGGCTGACCAGATCAGCGATTCTATTCTGGATGCATATATCGAAAAGGATCCTTATGCACACGTTGCCTGTGAGACAATGCTTGCAAAGGAACTTGTCATAGTTGCCGGAGAAGTATCCGGAAAGAATTCGTCCCAGGTGGATTGTGAAAGAATCGCAAGGGATACTATCAAGGAAATAGGTTATAAATCAGCCGATGATGGTATCGATCCTGATAAGTGCAGTGTTCTGCTTTCTATCTCTGAACAGTCCAACAACATCAATGATGCCGTCTCACATAATGACGGTGATATCGGTGCTGGTGACCAGGGGCTGATGTTCGGCTACGCAACAAATGAAACTCCGGAGTTGATGCCGCTTCCTATTTCTCTTGCTCATAAGCTGATGTTCCGACAGACAGAATTGAGAAAAGCAGGAGTTATTCCCTGGCTGAAACCGGATGCAAAAGCACAGGTGACTGTCCTTTATGATCACAATAAACCTGTATCTGTTAAAAAGGTGGTTCTCTCCACCCAGCATAATCTCGGTATTTCACATGCTGAAATCTCTGAAACAGTTAAGAAACAGATCATCCTTCCCGTTATTCCTGAAAATCTGGTTGCAGATGATATTGAATACTTCATCAATCCTTCCGGTGAATTCTCAATCGGCGGACCTATTGCCGATGTCGGCCTGACCGGAAGAAAAATAATTGTTGATACCTACGGCGGAAGCTGTCCTCATGGCGGCGGCGCATTCTCAGGCAAAGATCCCACAAAAGTTGACCGTTCCTCAGCCTACATGGCCAGATATATCGCGAAGAATATTGTTAAGAGCGGTATTGCCGAAAGATGTATGGTCCAGATCGCTTATGCTATCGGTAAAGCTGAACCTGTTTCTGTTATGGTTGATTCCATGGGAACCAGTGATTATTCACCTGAGCAGCTTACCCGAATGGTTACAACGCTTTTCGATCTCCGACCCAAAGCAATCATTGATACTCTCGATCTGAGAAGACCGATCTATAGGAAAACTGCAACCTGCGGGCACTTCGGAAGAACCGATGTCGAATTCCCATGGGAAAAGACTGACCGATGTGCGGAAATTAAATCATTCATATATTAATGTTTCTCTGTTAGAATTAGATTTAGTCCGTTTTTGGAGAAAACAATGAATATATCGATGAATCCTATAATACTTACGATCGGTTCGCTTGAACTGCGTTGGTATGGCGTGATGGTTGCTCTTGCAATTCTCACTGTAGTTTTTTGGACATATTATCAGACAAAGAAAGGTGCAAAGATAACATCCGATCAGGTCCTGAGCGGTTTTATCATTGGTACTATTTCCGGTATTATCGGTGCACGTCTGCTTCATGTCGTTGATTACTGGAGCTATTACAGCGCACATCCTGAGAACATCATCGGCGGTGATGGCCTGGCCATATACGGAGGTATATTAGGTGCTGCACTCGGCCTGCTGATCTACAGTAAGTTTTCAAAGTTCAAAGCACTTTATTTATTTGATGTTATGGCACCCGGCATAGCTTTTTCTCAGGCTGTCGGAAGAATCGGGTGTCTTATCAACGGATGCTGCTACGGTGCTCAGTGTGATTTGCCATGGGCAATATCATATTCACATCCGGATTCCTTTGCCGAAAGATTAAATGTCGGTTATCATCCCACACAGGTTTATGAAATGATCTTCATGGTCATTCTCGGACTTGGTCTGATCCTTCTGAAGAAAAAGATCAGATTCATGGGATCACAGTTCTATATGTATTTCGGATGTTACTCTGTTTTCAGATTTGCAGTCGGGTTCATCAGAGATAATGAGACTGTTGTTGGAAATCTGGTACAGTCGCAGGTAATCGGTCTTGTCGCATCGATTATATGTTTCGGATTACTGGGTTATAACTATTACAAATACAAGAAAAATGGTTCGGTTGATGCTGAATTGGCAGCAATTGAAGCCGGTGCTCCGGTAGAAGAAGTAAAAGAAGAAAGCGAAGAATAATGGCTGAAGTTGAAAATTTAAAAGTTATGATTGAGATCCCGAAGGGGAGCCGCAACAAATACGAATATGATCATGAGCATCATTGCATTCGATTTGACAGGATGCTTTTCTCTGCAATGCATTATCCCAATGATTACGGATTTGTTCTGGATACATGGGCAGAAGATGATGATCCTCTTGATGCACTCGTCATGGTGTGGGAACCGACATTCCCGGGGTGTCTTATTGAAGCCAGACCCGTCGGTATGTTCAAAATGAAAGATGAACATGGACCTGATGCCAAGATATTATGTGTCCCTCCCGGTGACCCGCTATGGAACTATATCCATACTTTGGATGATGTTCCTCCTCACATGCTTAAGGAAATCGAACATTTTTTCAGAGTTTACAAGGATCTGGAACAAAAAAAGACCGGTATAGAAGGCTGGGCAGGCCTTGATGAAGCTCTGGAGGTTATTGCGGCATCCAAAAAGCGTTATATAGAACGTCAGAATAACCTCATGAATTTCCTGAAATAGATTTTTGGTTCAGACTATCAATGTTATATGTGAGAGATTACAGTAGAATGTAATCTCTTTTTTTTAATCAATAAGTTGATTTGGTGAGACATTTGCTTATCTCAAACGACTTATAGATGAAAGGTTTTGTAAAGGAGCAGATCATATGGATAACGGTGCAGGTAGCTACCGCCGTTTTCTTGATGGTGATGATGAAGGCATAGTGGAGATCGTAAGAGATTACAAAGACGGACTTATACTCTATCTGAATAATCTTGTACAGAACATCTACATTGCCGAAGAAATGACAGAGGATACCTTTTTCCGGCTTATGACTAAAAAACCTAAGTATTCGGGGAAAGCGTCTTTCAAGTCATGGCTTTACTCCATAGGGCGTAATGTAACTGTCGATTATATAAGACACAATTCCAAATATATAAACACTCCTGTAGAAGATATGGAGACATATCTCAGAGATGAATCTGATTTGGAGGAGTCTTACATAAAAGAAGAGCGGAAGTTAATGATCCGCAGACTGCTTGATAAACTTCCGACAGATTACAGACAGATCATATGGCTCATTTTCTTTGAAGGTTTTTCAAACGAAGAGTCATCGAAAGTAATGAAAAAAAGTGCCCGTCAGGTAAGAAATCTCCTTTACCGAGCCAAACAATCTTTAAGAGGAGAACTTGAAAAGGAGGGATTCGTCTATGAAGAGCTCTAAAGAAATGACAGACAGTCTGTTTGATAGACGAGACGAATATATGAAACAACAGAGAACCAGAAGGGGTTTGATGACCGCAATCGCCGGCGGTGTAGGATGCGTAGCTCTTGTTGCACTTGTGGGCTTCGGGATCTGGGGAGCAGTAAATAACGGAATGAATAATCCTGCCCCGACAATATCTGACATGAAAGTGATCTGGGCAGACAGTTCATACATGGAAGTCACTCAGAACGGTGTCAGTACTAAACTCGAAAACGCTATTAATTCTTTTGGCAAGGATAAGGTCTTTGCAATTCTTGCAATGCCTGAAATTGATTACAGTTTTAAATATCAGGGTAAAACTCTCGAGGAACTCAGCAATGCCTTAAGAGAGGAAGTAATGCTTCCTGAAAAACTGTGGCAGCTGCTTAAATCAGGTGATTTCCTGAAATATGGAGAGGCTCTTTATACGACCGGAACACCTGAAGGTGAAAAATGGGATAAAGCCCTTTATGAACAACAGATAAACTTTTTCGGCAAGGATCTTTTGGAAAAATATATTGTAGACGGCCAGTTCCTCAGTGAAAAAGTTGAACAGGATATAGAGAAAGCAGAAAAGAACAATACTGCACAGGATGCCTACAATAAAGCGATGTCAGCTTATCTTGAAAAAATCGCTTCATCAGTCAACGGATCAATGCCGTCCCAAACGGTACCTGAAAGGAATGCAATAATCATTTTTCTGACCGGAGATGCGTTTTCAGAATTTAAAGCTGACCACTCAGAAGGCTGGATATATGATCTGGCTCCCAAGGGTGGAAATACAACACAGGTTACAGTTGATGTTATGACTGTTAATCCGTAGTAAAAAAAGGAACTGACAAAATGACCTCTTCACCCGAAGAGGTCATTATTTTTACAGATATTGTTTGATCTTCTGCGCTGAACTGTTGCCGACGACTTCGGCAAGTTCTTCAACTGATGCCTGTCTGATGTTATCCACTGATCCGAAGGACTTCATGAGTGCCTGTTTTTTCTTTGGTCCGATTCCTGGAACCACATCAAGCAGTGAAACGAATGTATTCTTATCTCTGAGGCTTCTGTGGAAACCGATGGCATATCGATGTGATTCATCTCTGACTCTCTGCAGGAGCTGGCGGGCAAGGGAGGATTCAGGAAGTTTCAGGCTTTCCTCTTCACCCGGAATAAAGATTTCTTCATGCTGTTTTGCAAGGCTGATGAAGGTAATGTTGAAATCCCCGAGTTTATGAACGGCTTCCATTACTGAGTTAAGCTGACCTTTGCCTCCATCGATGAGGATGATATCCGGAGTTGTAGCAAAATCTTCTCCGACATGGGTAAGACGTCTGGTGAGAACTTCCATGAGAGATGCAAAGTCATTGGGACCCTCAACTGTCCGGATCTTATATTTCCGGTATTTCTTGTTTGCCGGTTTACCATCTTCAAAAACCACCATGCTGCCCACACTCTGGTGTCCCTGGGTGTTTGAGATGTCGTAGCCTTCGATTCTGCGGGGGATTTTATCAAGTTTAAGTATTTCCTTCAGTTCTTCCAGAGCAGGCTTTATTTGGGAGGGAAGATGAGTGTTCTTGATACGCATCTGGACCAGACCTTTTTCGGCATTTTCCTTCACAATCTTAATCAGGCTTTTTCTTGCTCCCTTAGTCGGGACTGACAGTGTGACGGCAGCGTTGCGCTGTTCCCTGAGATAGTCTTTTATGACCTGTTCATTTTCAACGGGAAATTCGGTGATGATCGTTCCGGGAATGTTGGTTGAAACTGAATAGTATTGCTCGACAAATGACGACATCACCATTGAATCGCTTTCATCCGCTGTTCCTTTGAGAATGAACTGTTCCCGGCCGAGGATGCTTGAGTTTCTGATCATGAAAACCTGCACACAGCACTGATTGTCGTCCCTGGCAAATGCGATCGCATCCAGGTTGCCTTTGACCATCACTGACATCTTCTGCCAGTTAAGGATCTTTTCAATGGATTGTATCCTGTCACGTATCTCTGCAGCTTTTTCAAATTCAAGGTTTTCGGAATAGTTATCCATCTGTTCCTTAAGCTGTTTGAGTATCTGTTTATCCTTTCCTTCCAGAAAGCTGATGACATTAAGGATTATCTTCCTGTAATCCTCATGTGAGATATAGCCCATGCAGGGTGCAGTACACTTATGCATATCATATTCGATACAGGGACGGGTACGATGCGTGTTGACCTTGCCTTCACAGTTTCTGAACGGAAACATATTGCGGAGAGTTTCCACAGTGATCCTTATCGATCTGGCTGATGAAAAAGGACCGAAGTATTTTGCTCCGTCATCATGCAGACTTCTCACCAGATCCACAGTAGGCCATTCATCATTCAAATTGATTCTGATATACGGAAAACCCTTGTCATCCTTCAATGCAATGTTGTAATAGGGACGGTATCGTTTGATAAGGTTAAGTTCAAGAACAAGTGCTTCTGCTTCGGTGTTTGTGACGTAATACTCAATGTCGCATATATGCTTCACCAGTTCATTGGTCTTAGGTGTATGAGTGTTTCCGGTGAAATATGATTTTACGCGGTTACTGAGATTGATTGCCTTCCCGACATATATGATCTTTCCGTTAATGTCTTTCATCAGATAGACACCGGAATTGGATGGAAGGCTTTTGACCTTTGCCCTGACAAGTTCTGAATTAGTATTGACCATAGAAAAATTGTATCACAAAGAAAAATGATTAATTGGAATTTACGCACAGATTATTTGATTGTCAGGTATAAAATGTGTTTGACGATACGTAAGATTAAATGTTTTAATTATAATACATGGCGCATTCGTCTAGCGGCCTAGGACGTGGCCCTCTCAAGGCCAAGATCACGGGTTCGAATCCCGTATGCGCTATTTCCCATTAATAATATTCCTAAGGACATTAATGAAAGCAGCTAAAGCTATTGCAAAGGAAGTTGTTCAAACGCTTTTGCCTATACTGCTTGTTGTCCTGGTAATGCAGCTTGTATTTATTCGTCCGGGCCTGATGGAATGGCTCGATTTTGTAATAGGTGTTTTGCTTACAGCGGTAGGGATGTTCCTGTATCAGCTGGGCGCAAAACTTGGCTTGCTTCCCATGGGCAATGCCATTGGTTCCGGTATCTCGCTGTGGGGTACTACCGTATTGATAGTCTTGGTCTTTCTGACTATCGGTTTCGCGATAACGATGTCGGAACCAAACGTGGCGGTATTGAGCAATCTGGTTGAAACTATCACCGATGGCAGGATCAGCGGTGATCTTCTGCAATTGTCCGTTGCTTTTGGTGCGGGAGTCATGCTTATTGTTGCCATTATCTGTATGATCAGAAAAATCCCCTTTAAATATCTCTATCTTATCGGATATGGTGTTGTTCTGATTATTTCTTTCTTCGTTCCTGCGGATTATCTTGCTATGGCATTTGATGCCGGAGGTTTCTCCTCAGGTCTGATCAGTAATCCGTTTCTTCTCACCACCGGTACAGGTATCGCTTCACTTATGTCCCGCAGGGGCAGTGCGGCCGCCAATGGTTTCGGTATCATAGGCTTTACTGCTCTCGGACCTATCCTTGCAGTAATGATAATAGGACTGTTCGTATGACGATATTCACTGAAATATGGGATTATCTTGTTGCGAATATTTCCAGCATTGCGAATGGACTGCTGCCTATTGTCGTATTGTTTCTCATACTTCAGATCGCATATCTGAAAATGCCTTTCAAGGGTGTTATGAAAATGATCGCCGGAGCACTTATAGCGGCTGTCGGTCTGATGCTTTTCATCGCCGGCGTGAGTATATGTTTTTATCCTCTCGGAGAAAAAATAGGTGCGGTTATTGCAACGTTTGAATATAAGTGGATGATACCTGTATCAGGTCTTATCCTAGGTTTTGTGGCAGCGCTCAGCGAACCTTCGATCCGAATTCTTGCTGATCAGCTGTCTGACTTTACCAGCGGTGTAATTAAACGCAACCAGGTCATTATTACTATTTCCATCGGTGTAGCCATTGCCTGTGCTGTTGGAATGCTCAGACTGGTTTACGGAATACCGATTCGTTATTTTATCATTCCGGGTTATGTCCTTATCATCGGACTGATGTTCCTTTGCGATCCGCAGTACGTGACTATGGCTTTCGACTCGGGTGGTGTAGCCACAGGTCCTCTTCCTGCAGTATTCCTTACTGCTGTAGCGATAGGACTTCTTTCATCAATTAGCGATGTACAGTCTTCAGCTGACAGTTTTGGTCTTGTGGCACTTATAGTTATGGCGCCAATTATTGCGATGCTCCTTCTGGGCATTGTGTATAGGATTGCAAAAAGCAGAAGCAGAAGAAAAGGAATTGAATACAAAACAAGAGGTTAAAGTGTATGAATACTATGGATGTTTGTTTGATTGTCTCTATTGTGAGAAAAGGCTGGGCTGAAAAGGTAATCAGTGCAGCAAAAAGTCATGGAGCTACAGGCGGCACAACCATGCTGGGCAGAGGTGTCGGAAAAAGTGATGCACCTAAGATCCTCGGAATGGAAATAGAGCATGAACTTGAAATAGTTCTTGTTGTGACCCCCAGAGCCGTCAGTGATTCCGTTATACGTGAGATCTCAGACTCATGCGGTATCAGTGATGACGGACACGGAATACTGTTCGTTGTTCCTGTAGAAAGTGTTATCGGTCTTTCAGAAGCAGTTAATCTCTGGTCTGACGAAGAAATCAAAGCTTCCAAGAATGACAAAGATGAGAAGAATACTGATAAAAAAGAGAAAGAAGACAAAAAGGAAAAGAAAGATAACAAAAACAAGGAAGAGATTCTCAACATCTGGCCTGATGATGAATTGATTCCTCCTGAGGCACGTTAGTTTCGTTCTTTGTTGATATTCAGTCAATATCAGTCAGCTAAACTGTAAACGGAAATGATTGAGTCCATATAAAGGAGGCCTGATGTGAAGAAAATACTATTGAGTATTCTTGTTCTGGCGCTTGTGCTGAGCTCAGCTGCATGCGGAAAAAAGGATGATAAGGATAAGGACAACTATCTATACACTTCAGTTATTGAGTATGAGTACAACAATAACGGCAATGCTGTCAAAACCACTTACCGTGATAAAAACGGTGATATAGAAAGCTGGATCAGAACAGAATATGAACAGGATGGAACAAAGTCACTTACTTCATATTTCGACAAAAACGGAAATATTCAAAACAGACAGTACTATGAATACGATTATGATGGAAATCTGACCAAGGATTCTTTGTATGATGGCTATAATTCTCTCATTTCATACCAGAAATATGAGTATTCAGATGACGGAAAAAGTGTAAAAACTGTTTATTATAAAAAGACAGTTGCGGAAAGATCTTCATTGACCACATATGATTCATCCGGAAATGTTGTCAGTATAGTTTTATACGATGGTTCCTCTAAGATTTACGAAAAGGATGAATATCAGTATGATCAGAGCGGGAGGATCAGTAAAATCACTTTCTATGATGGTACGAATACAGTTACCTCATATGAAGAATATGAATATGATTCATCCGGAAAAAACATCAAGACTGCAATTTATGATTCCGGCAGCACTATGATTATGAGATCTGAAAACGAACTTGATGCGAAGGGAAATGTCACTAAGACAACATTCTATTACTATTCTTGATTTTTAGATTGTATTCTGTGAGTAAAATAAAAAATCTCCTGTTCATCGAAGTGAACAGGAGATTTTTGTTTATGTACTTCTGAGTCAGGATTCTATCCTGCCTGGGTTTCATCCTTCTTTTCGGCAGCTTTTTCCTGTCGCTCTTTCATTGTCTTTTCATATTCATTTCGGACATATTTCTCAAGTTCATCAAGAGCTGGAGGAGAAACATAGAATACCTGGATGTCAGGATCAAACTGCAGCTTATGACCTTCTTCAAGGAAGAGCAGGGCAGTCTGCTGAGGCCCCAGTTCTTTGTTGATGGTATTCTGCAGATATTCATCCCGTGCTTCAATGCTCTTCTTGTAATTTTCTGAAACCACATCATATACAGATTTAGTCATGATCTGGGAAGTCTGAATGATTCTGTTCCAGTCCATGAATACTTCAAAGAGTTCTCTGTCTTCAATTACCTTGAATTTGGTGCCTTCTTCCAGGGCACTTTCGATAATCAGATAACTTCCGCATCCATATGATTCAGTTGTTTTCTTAATGTCTTTATCATCGACCAGCATTTCATGGAAGATGTAATCTGCCATGCCGATTTTTCCCTGAAGTTCGTATACCTGGTCAAATGCCTGTTTCCAATATCTGTCAACATAATCATTGATAGTTGAATTCTGCTTGCTGACAAGGAACAGCAACGGGATAAGGATTAATTTTCGATCGTTCTTATACTGATCTGCTGATGGCTTTTCAATTTTACCTAGTTCTGCCATTTCCCCCTCCTTTATTGGCTATTAGTTAATGCCTGTATCTAATTATACATTAGAAATTCTATGGTACAATTATATTTTAGTTATAATGGAGTGAAAAATGTGGGGTGTCACGGGACACGACAAAATAATCAGCCATCTTGAGAATTCAGTTGTCAATTCATCTCTGGCGCATTCTTTTCTGATTACTGGAATAGACGGGGTAGGGAAAAAAGAACTTGCTGTTGCCCTTGCCCGCAGATTATTCTGTCAGTCAGATGATCCTCCGTGCAATTCGTGCAATGTGTGCAGAAAAATATATGACACATCTGTACGTGATGAATCTATCCGCTTTAAGCATCCGGATGTGATATACGTTACCTGGATGACTGAGAAAGATGAAGAAGACAGCGAAAAAACTTATCTCAAAAAGAATGCAATTGTTATCGAACAGATCAGAGACATCAAGGCACAGATGGCAACGGCTCCTTTTGAAGGCCCTGCAAGGTTTTTTATCATTGACCATGCAGACAGTATGACGCCGGGTGCTTCAAATGCTCTTCTGAAAATACTCGAGGAACCGCCTGAATATGTTCACTTTTTTCTGCTGTCCGACAAACCGGGAAACATCATAGATACAATAGTATCCAGATGTCAGAGAATTGATCTTCTTCCTGTCCCGGTTGAGATAATTGAAAACCATCTCTTTGAAAACCCTGAATATGATCACGACAAAGCTGTACTCGCAGCTCATCTCAGCAACGGCGCTCCGGTCAAAGCTGAGAGATTTATGAATGATCAGAAATGGTGGGATACCAGAAACAGCTCGATAGCTGAAATGCTTTCTTTGGTTAAACTCTCTCCTGCCGCCAGGTTTGATTATGCTGCTTCTTTTAAGGGACAGGGTGCTGATAAGCGTAATTCAATTATCGATACCCTTGATTTATGGCTTACCCTCTGGCGGGATATTCTTCTTATCAACGTCGGATTATCTGATAATGTGATCAACAGAGATTATTTTGCTGACCTATCAGGGATAGCGGAGTATACTTTAGCTAAGGATATAAAGAATTTCCTGTTTGCAATAAAACAGAGTATGGGTTTTATTAAAGGAAATGCTAATATGCAATTGACGATGGAAGTACTGATAATGGACATGCCGGTACTATCCTCGCAGAAGTAGGTGTCAATTGAAACAGTTTATAGGTGTCAGGTTCCGCAGATGCGGAAAAGTATATACATTCCTTGCCACTGATCTGACATTGGAGGAAGGAAATGTTGTTGTGGTTGATACGGTGAACGGGTTATCTCTCGGAAGTGTTGTCACAATCAAGGATGTTGATGAAAACGAAGAACTGCCCGAAGATATCAAGCCTGTCCTTCGTGTTGCCACAGAAGATGATTTTGCTCAGGAAAGAAAGCTCACTGACAAAGAGAGCTATGCATTGAATGAATGCGGAAAGATCATCACAAGACTGAATCTTGAAATGAAACTCATTTCAGCAGAGTATAACCTTGATGCAAGTCATATCACTATATATTTCAGTGCAGAAAACAGAGTGGACTTCAGAGAACTTGTGAGGGATCTCAGTCACATTCTCCACTGCAGAGTTGAACTCAGACAAATAGGACCCAGAGATGAGGCAAAAATACTGGGCGGTTACGGAAGATGCGGAAGAGAGCTGTGCTGTGCAGGTTTTCTGACAGAATTTGCGCCTGTATCCATTAAGATGGCAAAAACCCAGGATCTTCCTTTGAACCCTCTGAAAATATCAGGTGTTTGCGGCAGACTGCTTTGCTGTCTGGGTTATGAAAATGATCTGTACAAAGAACTGCGAACAAATATTCCTAAGAACGGCACCAAAGTCGATACAAAAGTCGGCAGAGGCGTTATAACCGGATCGAATATCCTTTCACAGACTGTTATGGTTACTTATGAAACAGGTGCGTGTGTGGAATATCCGCTGAAGGATGTTAAAATTGTTGCAGGTGCAAAGGTTGATTCATCAAGTAACGATTTACAGGATGAAATAACCGAAGAAGAAATAAAGGATATCATAGATTAAGGCGTAAGTATGGCAGAAGAAAAACAGCAGCAAACAGTTGCAAAAAATGTGTCTAAGCATTCACTTTGTTTAGCATTACCCAATGGCCACTGTGTCGCGATAATAAGAAAAGGTACCGAATTACCTGTCAAGCGAACAATCAAAGTGACAACTACCGAAGTTGATCAGCCTAATATCTGTCTGGATATCAGACTTGGTGAAAACCTGATGGCTGAAGATAATTTCGCTTTCAGTAAGATCAAACTCGATAACATTCCCAAAGGTGCAGCCGGTGCCCCTGTAATCAGGGTGACATTCAAATCATATATAAACAGCGTATATGATCTGGTTATCCACTATACAGAAAAGGATTCGGGACAGACGCTTACGGTTTTCCCGTCTTTCGGTCTCTCTCAGGATGAGATCAAGGCCATCCATAAAAAGGTTCAGGAAAAGGCAAAAACCATCGTACCATTCGATATGGGCGAGACACAGAAAATAATTCCGCTTGGAAAATCCGCCTAGTTTCTTCTGAACGTTTGTTTCTTTTCCGGTATTTCCTGCTCAGGGAACCTGTAATCCGATGCAAGAATAGTAAAGACGATACCGACTTTAGGATCTGCCAGTCGGGATGATATACGTCTGTCCATATCGTTCAGGGATACTGATGATGTGATAACCGTCGGAAGTTTAGAGTTATATCTTGTATTGATTATTCTGTACAGTTCATCCTGATTCCATGCCGATGAATTAACGGCACCAAAATCATCCAGAACAAGCAACGGAGCTTTCTTTACGCGTTCAATGACATCATTGTAGGACGTGTCACTATTGCGGTTGAAAGAGGATTTAAGCTTGTTCAGCAGTTCTGAAACATCCACAAAGATCGCCGGTTTATTATGCTCATACTGGTAATTGACTATGGATGCTGCCAGATGAGTTTTTCCGCATCCGATCTCTCCGATGAATACAAGCCATCCTTCAGGATTCCTTGCATAATCCAGAGCTGTCTGGTAGGCTCTTTCAAGATTTTCCTGTATATCTTTCGGAAGATTGGGGAGTTTGTAATCAAAACTCTCAAATGTCATTGATTTCTGAAGCTGATAGTCACTCGGCCATGCATACTGTTCGTCATTCGCAGCTGCATTAAGTTCAACAACAATGCAGTTGGCTTCATTCTGGAAACGTGCTTTCCATCTTTCATCAAGATCATTTGGGTGGGTACTTGATGTTATGACCATTGGCAGATGGTTATTCAGACGATATGAGAAGATCTGATCCAGTTTTTCACGGGACCATTGGTTATCTGCCTGAAGTCCGAAATCATCAATGATGAGAAGGGGAGTGTTGCGGATCCCGTCAAGAACATCATCATAGGAATTCTCTGAATCAAACTGGGTACTGCTTTTGATTTTATCCAACAGGTCGGATGCACTGTCATAGTAGAAGTACTGGTTCAGAGTATATCTTCTGTTGCCTATGGCAGCTGCAAGCTGTGTTTTGCCTGTACCGGGTCCTCCGTAAATATAAAGCCACCCTTTGGGATCTTCTGCATATTCTCTGCATTTAATGAATGATGCGTTGTATTTTTCCTGGTTCTGTTTTTTCAGACTAGTTCCATTCGGATCAAGGCTGGCAAAAGTTACATCTATAAGCATTCCGATATTGGAAAGCTTCTGAATATACTGCTGTCGATGGGCACGGTTAATGGCGATCGTACAGTCACAGGGTTTGGCGGCAGAATAATCCACAGAACCGTCTTCTCGTCTTGGATACAGGTAACCTGCTCCGTGACATTTCGGACATGCTGCTCTTATTGCATCTTCATCACTAGTGTCTGCTGATGCTTCCATATTTTCCAGTGAGGAATCGCTTGGGGTCATGCTGCGCATTACTTTGTCCAGTTGTTCCCATTCTGCCATCTTTTTTACCCTCTGTCTGCCAATTTTGTAAAATTGCCTTGATATATTTCCAATTTCGTTTGTTTAATGAGACTGCTTCTTTAAATGCTTCATTGATCCATGATTCAGGATATTCTTCACTGGCCATCTTCAGCTCTTCTACGATTATCGGAGTAAGTCTGCCGATGTTGTTTTCATATAAAACATAAATCGTAGGCTTTATATCAGGCTCACTGAAATCATCTTTTACCAGCTCCGATGTTATGTATCCGTTCTTTTTCAGCTCATCAGCGAGTCGCTTCCCATTACTGTTGTTCAGGATGTAAAGAGTATCAGATTCATTTGTCATGGAAATAAACAAGCCGAATCCGACACCTTTGTCCAGTGCAACTTTGATCCTTTCAGAATCTTCAAATGATATATCGTCTGCTTTGCAGAATTTTGATCCGTTCGGTTTCTGATATATGATGTTGAATGCCTGCAAAAGAATGTTGATCTCATCTGCATTCCTGATCTGTTTGACGATATCTGTGATAAACACTCTCGGTACGGGAGTGAAATCCATATTGTTCTGGATATTTGTCATGCCGTTCATGGTGTACCTAAGTTTTCTGTTGCCAGATTACTGAACTTTGTATATTCAGGTTTGAAATGTACGCGGACGGAACCTGTTGCACCATTTCTGTTCTTTGCAATTATGATATCGGCAAGCTCTCTGGGATACTCTTCACCGGGATGTTGTCTTGCCCATTCTTCTTCTGTTCTGTAATACATTGCTTCTCTGTGTACAAACAGTACCAGATCAGCATCCTGTTCGATACTGCCGCTTTCTCGAAGATCCGAGAGCTGGGGGATCCTGGTTTTGTTGCTTTGATCACCTCTTCTGTCGACGGCTCGGCTTAACTGGGAAAGGGCAATAACAGGAACATTCAGTTCTCGTGCGATCGATTTCAGTGCTCTGGTGAAATTACCGATTTCAATAACTCGGTTTTCTGTTTTGCCTTCACCCTGCAGAAGCTGAAGATAATCAAGAATGATCAGATCAACAGGGTGGTCGGCATGAAGTCGTCTTGCCTTGCTTCGCATTTCCGAGATTCTAAGCATGGATGTATCATCGATGAATATTCTGGCATCTCCGAGTTTTCCGATCGCATCCATTCGCCTTATTTCTTCTTCATCAGTGAAATTGTAATCAATGAATTTTCTGGAGTTGATTTCAGCTTCACCGGCAATAAGTCTGTTAGCCAGCTGTCCCCGGGACATTTCAAGACTGAATATTGCAACAGTTGCGCCGTAATTGAGTGCTGCGTTCTGTGCGATATTCAATGCCAGACTTGTCTTACCCATACTTGTACGGCCTGCGAGGATGATCAGATCTGTTCGCTGAAACCCTCCGATATAGTTATCCAGGCCATCAAGACCTGTTTTGATTCGTGTGAGCTCCTGGTTATCAGAATCTTTTTTATGAGCTTCTTCTTCCGCAAGTTCAGTAAGGATTTTTCTCAGTTCCACAAAGTCCTGGGAACCGCGTTCCTGTCTGACTTTATACAGGATGTCCTCTGCCTCGCTGATGGCAGCAGATGTATCAGGATTTGCTGCATATCCGACGTTCTGAATGTCATTTGCAGCAGTGATAATCTGTCGGGCAATTGAATTTCGGTATACATCACGTGCATAGTCTTCAACGTTCTGGTAGGTGGGCGTTGATGCAATCAGATTATTCAGGTATGCATAACCGCCGGCTTTTTCAAGGTTTCCCTGACGGTCAAGCTCTGCCGAAACGGTTGTTATATCGATGGATTCACCGCGGTTATCTATGTTTACGCAGGCCTGATAAATAAACCTGTTGCGTTCTGACAGAAAGTCTTCAGGACGCAGTATGTTTGAAATACGGCTGATAACTTTTCCATTGAGCAGAAGGGAACCGTTTACTCCTTCTTCTGACTCAAGATTATGCGGCAGCTGACGAGATTCAGGCACAGGAACTATTCTCCACCGACAACATTCAGTTTAATTTTGGATGTGACATTCTTGTGAAGTTTAATGGTTGCAACGTATTCACCGGCTTCTTTGATCGGTTCGACTTCAATCTTTCTCTTGTCTATTTCGCATCCAACCATTCCGGAAAGCTCTTTTGCAATATCTGCTGTAGTCACTGAACCGTACAGCTTGTTGCCGGCTCCGAGTTTTCCTTTTATGGTGACGGTGAGTTTTTCAATCTTTTCGCCGAGTTCCTTCATCTTGCTTTCATGTTCGGCCTCAGCCTTTTTCTGGGCTTTTACCTGTGCTTCATGATGCTTGGTTACATTTTCAGTTGCAGGTACTCCCAGCTTCTTCGGAATAAGAAAGTTACGGGCATATCCGTCGGAAACTTCTTTTATCTCTCCGCTTTTTGCTACATTAGGTACATCTTTTAAAAATAATAATTTCATTTACTGACCTCTCTCTAAACACCTTAATTTTACCAAATAATAGTGCCATTTTCCTGCCTTTGTGGCTAAAGAAAAATGGCATCTAATCAGATTCCTCGTTAAGTAAACTAAATATATAACAGATTATATCATCAACAATACATGCCAGAATGATCGGATCGATAAACTGTAGAGTTTATGCCTGAACTCTATGACAGTTTGTTCTTTATTGATACTGCAGCCGTTGCTCCGTCACCGCAGGCAGATATCACCTGTTTAATGGAATTGGTCCTGACATCACCAACGGCATAAACACCCGGAACGCTGGTCTCCATGTTGACGTCAGTAATAATTGATCCGTCAGTACTCAGATGAACAAGATCTTCCACGCATTTGGAGTTCGGGGTTATTCCGACTGCTACAAAAACAGCATCAACAGCAAGAGTTTTCTTGCTGCCGTCCAGCTTGTTTACTAGGACGATATCTTGTACTTTTTCGCTTCCTTCAATTCGCTCTACAGTATATCCGAGCTGAGTTTCTATCTTGGGTTCCTGTGCAATTCTGTCTGCCACAAGTTTGGTTGCTCTGAACTCATTCCTTCTGTGGATCAGATATACCTTGGATCCGAACTTTGCCAGATGCATCGCTTCCATCAGAGCAGTGTTGCCGCCTCCGACTACTGCTATTACTTTGTCTCTGAAGAAGGGGGCATCGCATGTGGCACAGTATGAGACTCCCAGACCTTTCAGTTCCTGTTCACCGGGAACATTGAGTTTGTTTTTGGCAGAACCGGTGGCAACTATAACGGTTTTGCAAAGGAAGTGATTGTCTGTTGTTTCCACATCGAATAAGTTGTCTGTTTTCTTAACTGCTGTAACTTCAGCCATCTCTGATTTCATTCCGAAAGATACAGCCTGATCATATATCTTGGAAGAAAGATCATAACCGTTTATTCCTGTGGGGAATCCCGGATAGTTTTCTATCAGTGTTGCTTCGTTCACCATTCCGCCCATCAGCATCGGCTCAAACAGAATGGTTTTCATCTGATCTCTGCAGCAGTAAAGTGCAGCAGTAAGTCCGCCCGGACCTCCGCCGATAATCCCTACATCATATACTTCTTCTTCCATTTTCTTTCCTTTGGTTCCTGGTGACATGTTTGTTTTCAGATATAAAACGTACAAGAAACAGTCTAACTTGGAACCGGTATTTTTATATACCTTGCAAATATCTATTACAGGTTAATTATAACTGTAGCATTTTCCATTTCAAAAATGTCACGGAATTTCTGACATTAAAATAGCATGTGATCTGGTTCTGTATCTTAAAATTATGCCTGAACGTATAAGAAAACGTTCAACAAAAATGAGGCTTGACTGCAATTATTTTCATTCTTGTACACGGTCTTGTTGTATAATGTTCGCTATGTCCAATAAATATATAGTGATAAAAGGCGCCCGTGAACATAACCTTAAAAATGTTGATCTGACATTTGAAAGAGATAAGTTCGTTGTTATTACAGGAGTATCCGGTTCAGGGAAATCATCCCTGGCATTTGATACCCTTTTTGCAGAGGGACAGAGACGTTATATGGAGTCCCTTTCTGCTTATGCAAGACAGTTTCTCGGAAGGATGGAGAAGCCTAATGTTGATTCCATTGACGGACTGAGCCCTGTCATTTCCATTGACCAGAAGGGAACTGTAAGAAATCCCAGATCCACAGTCGGTACCATAACTGAGATCTATGATTATCTGAGACTGCTTTTTGCCAGGACCGGACATCCTCATTGTCCCAGGTGCGGAAAAGAGATCTCTGCCCAGACTGTCCAGCAGATGGTTGATACAGTTATCAATATGCCTGACAGAACCAAACTTATCATTCTTTCACCGATCATCAGAGACAGAAAAGGAGAGTACAGAGATCTTTTTGCAGGTCTCAGAAAGAATGGTTATGCACGTGTTAGAGTTGACGGCAAGATGTCTGAACTTGCTGATGATATTGTTCTGGACAAGAACAAAAAGCATAAGATCGATGTTGTTATTGACCGTCTGATCATCAATAAAGGCGACTGTGATATATCACGAATTTCTTCGTCGATTGAAACTGCCTTAAAGCTTTCCGAAGGAACAGTGCTTCTGAGTGTGGTAGACGGTGAAGAAATACTGCTCTCAGATAAATATGCATGTGCTGAATGCGGTATCAGCATCGGTGAGATCGAACCAAGATCCTTCAGTTTCAACAGTCCCCATGGTGCATGCCCTGAATGTACAGGACTCGGTTTTAAAATGGAGTTTGATCCTGATCTTATTATCCCAGACAAGTCACTTTCTTTGTCTGAAGGTGCTATTTATCCTTACAGAACTCAGTCTAATGCGTTGAATCAGATTGCGGAGCTTGCTTATCGTTTCGGCGAATCTGTTGATACTCCTGTTGAGAAACTTTCAAAGCGGTTTGTAAACGCTCTGCTTTATGGAGAGAATCCCGATCACCATTATTACAGAAACCAGTTCGGTAAGCTCAGGATGGCAGGCTGGGGATTCGAAGGTGTCATTCCCAGACTGGACAGATTATACAAAGATACTGAATCGCAGCTTGTAAGAGATCAGATCGAAGAATATCAGGTTGCCAATGTATGTACTGCCTGCAAAGGTACCAGACTGAAACCTGAGGTTCTCAGTGTGACCATCGGTGACAAGAACATTGTTGACATATGCAATCTTTCCGTACATAAATTCCTTGATTGGGTAAAAATGCTCCAGAGTGAAGATTCTGTTTTCTCCGAAACAGAGAAGATAATTTCCAGGGATGTACTTAAGGAAATAAAGGCGCGTTTAAACTTCCTGGTTGATGTCGGTGTTGATTATCTGACCATGCATCGTGCCAGTTATACCCTGTCGGGCGGGGAAGCACAGAGAATAAGACTTGCAACTCAGATCGGTTCAGGCCTTGTCGGCGTTCTTTATATCTGTGATGAGCCGACCATAGGACTTCATCCTGCGGACAGTCACAGACTTATCAAGACTCTCAAGGAACTGAGGGATCTCGGAAACAGCGTTGTTGTGGTTGAGCATGATGAAGCCATCATGAGAGCAGCTGATTACATCGTTGATATGGGACCGCGTGCGGGTATATACGGCGGAAGAGTCGTGGCACAGGGAACTATCGATGACATTATGAAGGATGAGAACTCTCTGACAGGTGCATATCTTTCAGGAAGAAAGAAGATCCAGTATCCGAAGAAGCGCAGAAAAGGAAACGGCAAAAGCATTATTATCCGCGGCGCAAAACAGAATAATCTGAAAAATATCGATGTTAAGTTTGACCTCGGAAAGATGATATGTGTTACCGGCGTTTCAGGATCTGGCAAATCATCCCTGGTCAATGAGATTCTTATGAAAGCTCTTTCCCAGCATTTTTACAGGTCAAAGGATAAACCTGGTGATTATGATTCGATTGAAGGTCTTGAGAACATTGATAAGGTTATCAATATTGACCAGACTCCGATCGGAAGAACACCTCGTTCTAATCCGGCAACATATACAGGAATGTTTACTCCGATAAGAGAACTGTTTGCATCTATGCCTGAAGCCAAGGCAAGAGGTTATACTGCTGGACGGTTCTCCTTCAACGTCAAAGGCGGAAGATGTGAAGCCTGCAGCGGTGACGGTTACAAGAAAATCGAAATGCAGTTCCTTGCCGACGTGACTGTCCCATGCGAAGTCTGTCATGGGAAAAGATATGACAGGGAAGTCCTGGAGGTCCTTTTCAAGGGCAAGTCTATTGCAGATATTCTCGATATGTCTGTGGATGAGGCTATTCCTCTTTTTGAAAACCATCCCAGAATCATTTCACGGCTTCAGACCATGCAGGCTGTAGGCCTTGGCTATATGAAACTAGGTCAGCCTGCAACAACTATGTCAGGCGGTGAAGCACAGAGAGTTAAGCTGTCCACAGAACTTTCCAAGAGAGCTACCGGAAAGACTCTGTATATTCTTGATGAACCGACCACAGGTTTGTCTTTTGCGGATGTCGATGCATTGCTCACGGTCCTGCAGAAACTTGTTGATGTCGGAAATACAGTTGTTCTTATTGAGCATAATCTTGATGTTATCAAGTCATCTGACTGGATCATAGATCTTGGCCCGGGAGCAGGGGATGAAGGCGGCAAGGTTGTCTGTGAGGGTACACCTGAGACGGTTTCAAAAAACACCAGGTCGCTTACTGGGAAGTTTCTTAAAGAAATACTGACTAAGTCCTAGTAATGTGAGAAATCCCGTCTGATTTTTCGACAACGATCTTGTCAGGGAATGCTTCACGTAAAGCATCGATATGAGTTATCACCATTATCAGGTTGAATTCGTTCCTGATGGAGTTGATTGCAGAGATTACTTTTTCGATACCTTCCTCATCCTGAGTTCCGAAACCTTCATCAATAATGAGGGTCTGCATCGGAGCGCCCACTCGGTTTGTCAGTAATCTTGACATGGCTATTCGGCATGCAAGGTCGATCCTGAATCTTTCACCGCCGGAATAAGTGGTGTAATCTCGGTCCATTCCGTTCTGCCAGATCGTGATCGTTATTTCTTCTGAAGTGCCTTTAGTCGTCTGACGCTGGGAGGCGAAGTTGATGGACATCTCATTGTTTGTCATTTTTGAAAGTATATTGTTTGCCTCGCGGTTAAGTTCAGGAAGTGAAGAATCAATAATCAGTGCCTTGATTCCTTTGTCACCGAATATAGTGACCAGCTGGTCATAAACTCCAGATTCATTTCTGTATCTTTCAATATCCTTCGTGCTGGATTTCAGCTGTTCAGTATCTTTTTCAAGCTGTTCTTTCTGCTGAATGAGCTGTCCTTTTGTTTTATCGCATATAGACAGTTCTGCCTGGATAGTATCAAGCTGTGCCTGTAATTTCTTTTGTTTATCCTTCTGAAGAGCAATGTCATCCGGATTATAAGTGTTTACTTTGATCTGAGCCTGGATTGCATCTTTCTCTCTGTTGTATTTCTCCAGTTCCGATTGTGCATCTTTCATGGCAGCTGTAACTGTTGGTATGCGCTGGGATGCATTTTCAAGTTTAAACTTGAGAGTTTCAAACTCCTTCAGATCGTTTGTCTTCTTGATTGCCTCATTGAGGATAGTGCTATCAAAGCCGATCAGCTGTATTTCCTTATTCAGATTGTCAATTAGAACACGCTCTTCCTGACAGAACTCTTTTTTGCTGATCTTTTCTTCAATAGATTTTTTGTTTTTTTCAAGATCTGACAGAGTGGAATATTCGTCTTCCACTTCTTTCTTTTTGATTGAAAGGCCTGTCATTTTCTCCTGTATTTCTTTCCGTTCATTTTCAACGTTTTGATAGGTTTTCAGTTCCTGCTCTGTATTTGAAAGATTGTTTTGCTGCAAGGAGAGCTGATACTTAAGGTTCTTGATCGCATCTTCAGCGGAAGATTTTTCATCCGTGAGCTTTTGAGTGACCTTCTGAAGGTTTTCTTCACCCAGTTCGCTTTCACAAAGAGGACACTTTGCGGTGTCATGTTCGTGGTGACTGAGAAGGGTAAGTTTTTCTTCTATTCCAGCCAGGATGTCATTCTGTGCAGTAATATTCTGCTGGATAAGAGCAATTTCCTTTTTGCTGTTAGATATAGAATCAGTCTTTTCTTTTCTGAATTCTATTTTTTCAGAAAGATCCTTTTCCTTTTCTGTATATTCTGCAAGTTTCTGTTCTATGCCCGGGAGTTTGGCATAGGAAGATTTTATTTTTTCGATTTGTTCTTCGAGATGTCTGATCTGTGATTTCAGATTGTCTTCTTCTCTTATGATTTTGTTGTTGATTTCTGACTTTTTATTGTTTTTTTCTTGTAACAGGATTCGTTTTTCAGTTTGTTCTTCTTTGGTCTTTCTTGCTTTTTCAAGTTCATCAAAGTTTGACTGAATATCTTCGGACTTGCCGGTTATTTCGTTAAGATCCCTGAGCTCTGCCTCATAAGTTTTAATCCTTCTGCCGGTGTTCAGAACTAGATCTTCATTGGTCTTAAGTTGAGTCTGGAGGTTGTTGTATAAATCTCTGCTTGCTTCAAGTTTTGAAACTGCAGAGTTTATAGCTATGAGTGCATCATTTGTTTCTTTCTGTCTTCTGATGATATCAGAATATGCGTTGTTGTTTTCCTGAATCTTCTCATCAATTCCGGAAAGCAAAGAAATGGAATTCTGAAGATTTTTTATCTGAGAATCCAATGCAGCGACATTCTGTTCAGCTGTATTCTTCTTTTCTTTTGCTATCCTCTGGTATTCATCATACTTTTCCAGTGAAAGGATTTTGCTGAGAATTTCCTTCTTTTCACTGTTGGATTTACTGTTGAATTCATCGGAATGTCCCTGCTGGATAAAGGCACTGCTGATAAACGTCTTGTAATCCAGATGAAGCAGGTCAGAAATGGCTTTTTCAGTCTGAGTTTTAGTCTGACCATTCAGTGAACTTTGTTTTTCGTTGCCATAATTGTCATATGATAGCCTCATGAAATTTAGCACTACGCTGCCGCTTGATTTTCCGTTTTTGGCTTTACGCTTGCGGATGACTCTGTATCTGTCATTGTTGAATTCAAAATCCAGCTGGACTTCGACGTCTTCCTTGTTTTTATGGACAATCGAGTCGACGTCGGTCATGGACATGGCGTTTTCCCATAAAGCCCAGGTTATGGCGTCGACAATACTTGTTTTGCCGGCGCCATTGTTTCCGCTTATGGCAACGGTATTCAGTCCTTCAAATGATATATCTTCATCTGCAAAAGACTTGAAGTTATGCAGTTTGAGCGCGACGGGGATCAAAGACTACTCCAGATAATCTTTAAGTTTCTTGCTTCTGGTAGGATGTCTCAATTTTCTGAGTGCCTTGGCTTCGATCTGTCGGATTCTTTCTCGTGTAACGTTGAATTCCTTGCCGACTTCCTCAAGAGTTCTGCTTCTGCCGTCTTCCAGACCGAATCTCATTGTCAGAACACGTTTTTCACGCGGGGACAGGGAATTGAGAATGGAATCTATCTGTTCTCTTAATAACTGTCTTGCTGCTACATCAGGGGGTGCAACTGCATTCTGGTCTTCAAGAAAGTCGCCAAGATGTGAATCTTCTTCTTCGCCAATAGGTGATTCTAGTGAGATAGGAAGCTGTGATACCTTGATGATTTCACGTACTTTTTCGGCAGGAAGATCCATCTGTTTACCTATTTCCTGAGGAGTTGCTTCACGGCCGAGATCCTGTGACAGCTGTCTTCCGACTGAAAGAAGCTTGTTGATGGTTTCGACCATATGAACAGGAATTCGTATTGTTCTGGCCTGGTCTGCAATTGCTCGGGTAATTGCCTGTCTGATCCACCAGGTTGCATATGTGGAGAATTTGAAACCTCTGTGGTAATCGAATTTCTCAACTGCACGGATAAGACCGATATTGCCTTCCTGAAGAAGGTCAAGCAGAGGCATACCCCTGCCTATATGTTTCTTTGCAACACTGACCACCAGTCTTAAGTTTGCCTCGATAAGATGATCCTGTGCATCATTTGAATCCTGTTCAATCTTCTTGAAGTCTTCTTTTATAAGGATTTCACGTGATTTCAATGCGTCAATGAAGGCCTGATCCTGTACTACGTCTGCCAGACCTTCAAGTGTCACTTTCTTATCAATGTTTCCGATTGCAACATCGGGAAGAAGCGCCATGTTCATGGAAAGATTGATGATCTGATTTTCACCGATGGCGGTTTCAAGTTTGAGATCCTTGCTGATCTTATCAATGAATTCAAGGTTAAATTCACCTGTAATCTGTTCCCTTATGGTTTTGTCATTGTACAGTCTGATAAAGGAATCATAAGGTTCTATCTCAAGTTCTTTCTGGATAAATTCCACCAGTTTTTTCTGCTGGCTCAATTCCAGCATTGCTTCGATGACAATTTCTGACGGTGTAGGTTCAAAGCCGTTCTTGTCATTAAGTGATTTCTTGATCTCTTTCAGGCGTTTGCCGAGTTCCATCTTCTGGGCAAGTTCTTTTTCATCACTTGCTGTGAGCAGGGGAACACGTCCGATTTCATGAAGATACATTCTGACAGGATCATCTACTGCTCCGCTGTCATCAATTTCACTGAATGACAGTGAAAGATCATTGACTTCTTCCTCGTCACTGAGATCTTCATCGGTCGGAAGTTCATCAATGTCGTCCAGTTCATCGATGTCTTTGTCATCTACTTCTGCACCAAGATCATCAATATCCGGATTGCTGGCTGCTGCCTCTGCCGCTGCTTCGGCTGCAGTTTCATCATCAGCTTCTGTTATTCCATCGTCTTTGTTATCCTGCAGATCTTCAAGATCTTCTATTTCTTCTTTTTTAACTGCTTTCTTTCTGGCCATAGTAACTCCTATTACGTGATGCTAGTTTTTCTTTATCTGTCAAAAGTTTTTCCAATTCACGGCCTTCATTGACGGCAAGATCCGGTGCGGCCATAGCTGATTTCTTAATAAACTCTAAACGCAGCCGCAATATTACTTCTTCCAGCTTGTCTTCAACCAGTCCGTCTGCTTTGGTGTTTTCTCCCAGTTCTTCATAGTAAGGCTTAAGTAACGGATTGAGTTCTTCTATTTCTCCGCGGAGATATCTCAGTATCTCCTTATTCTCCGTGTTCACAAGATATTCTTCTTTTAATTCTTCCGCCTTATCTATTATTTCCGGGTGTCTTATTAAAATAGACAAACCAAAACTCTCAACCGGTCTTGAGGCAATCGACGATGATACCTTTTGCTTTTCCACCGGTTGAGTGGAATAACTTACAACTTTATTCTGATTTAGTCTGTTAATAATAGCATTTTTATCAATGCCTGTTGTGCTGGCTAATTTATCAACATAAATCATCTGCCTGATCGGATTATTGATGTTTGATAAAATCGGGCAGAGCTTATCTACTGCCGCACTTTTTCCGGCCACTGAGTTCATATCCAGTTGACTGAATGTCAGCGTGAAAATATGATCTACCAGTGGTTCGGCATGATCAATCAGTGAAGGCCATATCGATGAATCCTTAAGCATCAGTTCATCGGGATCTTTTCCTTCCGGAATCGTGACCATCCTGATCTCATTGTCTATATCATTTTCAAGGGGAACAGTTCTGATCATACCCTGTTCACCGGCCTGATCTGCATCCAGGGCAAGAATGATATTCTTGGTCAGTTTTTTGATAATGGAGCAGTGCATCGGACCGATTGCAGTTCCCATGGATGCCACCACGTTTGTGTAACCGAACTGGTGAGGCATGATAACATCCATATATCCTTCGACGATCACAATCCTGTCCTGTTTTCTGATTTCATCCTTGGCAAAGTCAAGACCGTAGAGCAGGGACCCTTTGGAAAACACCGGAGTATCGGCCGAATTAAGATACTTCGGAAGTGAGTTATCCAGCGTTCTGGCTCCGAATCCGACTGTTTGTCCCTTTATATTTCTGATCGGAAACATCAGTCGCCCGCGGAAACGGTCGATATATGTTCCGTCGTCTTTCTTGTTTATAAGCCCAGCTGCAAGCATTTCTTCTTTTGTATAGCCGTGGTCTCCGAGGTATTTCTGAAGTTCTGCCACGCCTTTCGGACTGTATCCCAGTCTGAAGTGTGCTATTGACTGTGCGGTCAGTCCTCTTTTGGACAGATAATCCCTGGCGATCTGAGCCTCCAGGGAGCTGTTCAGCTGGTCATTGAAGAACTGTACTGCAAGTTCGTTAGCGGATATAATCCTGGAATTTGCCTCACGGTCGGAGACGGGAGCTTTACTGGGAATGACAACTCCGACCTGATCTGCCAGGAATTGAAGAGCTTCGGGAAAGGTCAGATTTTCTTTCTTTTCAATAAAGCTGATGATATCTCCGCCGGTTCCGCAGGCTCCGAAACAATGCCAGCTCTGCTGGTCAGGATATACGACAAATGATCCGTGTTTTTCCTCATGGAAAGGACACAGACCGGTGAATATCTTTCCTGCTTTCTTAAGAGATGTATAGCGTCCGATAACGTCTACTATATCTGTCTTCTGCTTGATTTCTTCAACTATATCCACTTTTAAACTCTGCCGTTTATGTTCTTGTATGCGTTAAGGGCATAGTAATCCGTCATTCCGGATATATAGTCTACTACATATCTTTCTGCGTCTTCCTGTCCTTTATAATATTCGCCGGGCATTTTTTCAGGATGTTCCAGATAATAATCATACAGAGTGTATATGAGTTTTTTTATATCGATCGGATTGTTCACTTCCGATCCAATACTGTAAACATTTTCAAACATGAAGCTTCTCAGTTCATTGGAAGCTGCTTCTATCTCACTGCTCATTTTTATTGAAGGCTTTTCAGCCGTATCAGTTTCCCCTGTGACATCCCACGAGTTTTTTATGATATCGCACACCATGGTATTGATCCTCTCACTGCGGGTCTTTCCCAGCTTTTCCTTGCTGATTCCGGGAAGATCATCTTCCTTCAGTAATCCTGCACGTATTGCATCATCGATATCATGGTTTATATAGGCAACTGCATCGGAAATCTTAACGATATCTCCTTCATAAGTGCTGTTCTGTCCGAACTTGTTGTCAAACATATTGTCATCACTCTTTGAATGGTGAAGGATACCGTGCCTGACTTCATATGTGAGGTTCAGTCCTTTTCCATCGTTTTCGATCTGGTCCACGACTCTGAGACTCTGCTCATTGTGTCTGAACCTTCCGTACAGCTCGGCAAGAAGACGTTCCCCCAGGTGTCCGAACGGTGTATGTCCCAGATCATGCCCAAGTGCGATTGCTTCAACCAGATCTTCATTCAGGTTCAGGGCTCTTGCGATAGTACGCGATATCTGCGCAACTTCCAGAGTATGAGTCAGCCGGGTGACATAGTGGTCTCCGGTCGGCATAACAAAAACCTGGGTTTTATGTTTCAGTCTTCTGAAAGCCTTTGAATGGATGATTCTGTCGCGGTCTCTCTGGAAACAGGTTCTGACGGGATCCGGATCTTCAGGTATTACACGCCCTTTGGAATTAATACTCTGCACCGCAAAAGGGGAGAGCATTCTTTCTCGTTCCTCTGTACGTTGTCTTATCTGATAATTCTCGATTTCCATGAATGATTCCCCAAATGTATTCATATATTATACAGTATGGGTGCGACTCTTTTTCACCAAAAAAAAAGCGCCTGACAGATGCAGGCACTTTGAAATCCGTTTGCAAAAGGTCCGCTTTAATTCGAATCGGAATTTCCGAAGTCATCCAGGTTCAGACTGTCAAGGAAGTCGGTATAGGCTGACATTTTTCCGAGTTCATCCGGGCTTGTTTTGGTCTGTTTTGTACGAGGTGAAGACTCGGTTCCTTTGTCCTGAACCCCGGGCTGGATATTGATATTGGGTGAAGGATTGTCCTGATCAACAGGGATTGCTGCTTTTTCAAGGATGCTTTCTTCTGCATAGATGGGTACAGTATCTCTTGATCCCCAGGTCAGAGCAATAGCCAGTGCATCGCTGGGACGTGAATCAAGTTCTATTTCTCCGTCAGGAGTCTGAAGAAGAATTTTTGCATAGAAAGTATCGTTCCTGAGATCACTGATCACGACACCGTTTACAGAACAGCCGAGTGTTTCAATGATGCTGCATGTAAGATCATGAGTCAGAGGTCGGTTAATTGATTCGTTGTTAAGTTTAAGAGCAATAACCTGAGCTTCCGGCTGTCCGATAAAAATGGGCAGATATCTTTCGTTATTCTTTTCCTTCAGCATGACAATATAAGGAGTGCCGCGCTGAGACATTGTTGGATTCATTAAGCCTGCTCGGAGGCTGTCGATAATCATTTCAATCAATTCAATGACCCTTTCCCAAAAGGGAGAAATTATTCTGTTAATAAATTCTAGATTTAGCCATTTTCAGTGTCAAATAAAAAAGGTGTCAAATCGGGATTTTTCTTAATATTTTTCCAATTTGTACAAATCAGCCAAAATGTATTCATTGCCAAACAATTTGAATGAACTTATAATACTTTATACCCAAGTAAACCATATAAAGGAGTTCTTTAGGCATGTCTATGGACAAGAAAACTGTGGTATGGTTCAAAGAGGTTGGCAAGAACGACATCCCATTAGTCGGCGGTAAAGGTGCCAATCTCGGTGAAATGACTCAAGCCGGTATTCCGGTACCTCCCGGTTTTGTCGTTACTGCTGAAGCATACTATGAATTCATAGAATCAAGCGGTGTTCATGGTAGGATCAAAGATATACTCGAAAATCTTAACATAGAAGATTCCGCAGCTCTTCTGCTTGCTTCTCAAAAAGTTAAAGATATCATTATGAATGCTCCGATGCCTGCAGATATTGCATCGGCAATCAGAGCATATTACGAAGAGATGGGTGAGGGTTTTGTAGCTGTAAGATCTTCAGCAACCGCAGAAGACCTTCCCGAAGCATCCTTCGCAGGTCAGCAGTCTACTTACTTAAATATCAGAGGTTCGGAATCTGTTATCAATCATGTCCAGCAATGCTGGGCATCTTTGTTTGAAGCCCGTGCGATCTACTACAGAGAAGAACAGCATTTCGATCATTTCAAGGTAGGAATCGCCGTACCTGTTCAGAGAATGGTTGAATCAGAGAGCTCCGGAGTTATGTTCACTGTTGAACCCATTTCATCTGATACTTCAAAGATGACAATTGAAGCCATCTATGGTCTTGGTGAAGGTATTGTTTCAGGTGAAGTCACTCCGGATATGTATATCATTGACAAAGCATCACGAGCAGTTCTCACCAGAAATATATCTCATCAGGCAAGAATGCTGGCAAAGAATTTAAATGTTCTTCCCGGTGAAGATCCCAACAGCTGGCTGACTGTTCCTGTTGAAAATCAGAGTGTACCCAAGATCACACCGACAGAAATAGACTTGCTTATTGAAACTGCTCTGAATATTGAAAAGCATTATGGCTGTCCCCAGGATATTGAATGGGGCAAGGAAAAGGGAAAGATTTTTATTCTTCAGACCAGACCTGTTACCACAGTCAAGAAGAATGTTGAACAGCAGGAAGAAATAGATGCAGCTCCTATTCTCGTGGGTAATGCGGCTTCGCCCGGTTTCGGTATCGGACCTGTTGTTATTCTTTCCGATGCCAGTCAGATTGATCAGGTCAAGAAGGGCGATGTACTTGTTGCTCAGATGACTACTCCTGATTTTGTTCCTGCAATGAAACGAGCCGCAGCTATCCTGACAGATGAAGGTGGCAGAACCAGCCATGCAGCAATCGTTTCAAGAGAACTTGGTGTTCCGTGTGTCGTAGGAACCAAAACTGCAACAAAGGTCCTTACTCCAGGTCAGATCATCACTGTTGATGGTGCACACGGTAAGGTTTACGATGGTGCAATCAAAGTCGATGACAAAGATGCAGAAAAAGAAGCTGAATTAGAAAAGCTCCAGACTAAGACCAATGTATATGTCAATCTGGCCCAGCCTGAACTGGCTGAAAAAGTCGCAAAGAGACATGTTGACGGTGTCGGTCTTCTCAGAGCTGAATTCATTGTCAGCCAGATCGGTATGCATCCTCTCTATATGATCAAAGAAGGCAGACAGGAAGAGTATATTCAGAAGTTATATGAAGGTATCCTTCCTTTCGCAAAGGCTTTCTATCCTCGAAATGTCACTTACAGAACCACAGATTTCAAGACCAACGAGTATAAGGAACTCATCGGCGGTGCAGAATATGAAGGCAGTGAAGAAAACCCGATGCTTGGTTACCGCGGTGCCTCAAGATATATCCATGATCCTGAAGCATTCAAACTTGAAATCGAAGCAATCAAACGTGTCCGTGCTGAATATGATAACGTCAACGTTATGATTCCTTTTGTCAGAACAGTCAAGGAACTCAGAACAGTTAAAGCTATTATGGAAGAATGCGGACTTGTAAGATCTGATAAATTCAAGCTGTGGATGATGGTTGAAATCCCTGCCAACGTACTTCTTATCGAGGACTTCCTCTCAGTTGGTATCGATGGTGTTTCAATCGGATCCAACGATCTTACCCAGCTCACACTCGGTATTGACCGAGACAACGATCTTCTTGCCGATACATTCGATGAACGAAACAAGGCTGTCCTCAAAGCTATCAAACACACTATCACCGTTTGTAAGAAGATGGGAGTCACTGCTTCCATTTGCGGACAGGCACCTTCCGTATATCCTGAACTGACTGAAAAGCTGGTCCAGTGGGGCATTACATCTGTTTCAGTATCACCCGACATGATTGCCCGGACACGGGGCATCATTGCCGACGTTGAGAAGAAGCTTAATTCATAATCGGAAAAGAGTATTTTTTAGAGGCCATGAATTAGCTGTTCATGGCCTCTTTTACTTTTAGAAATAAACTATTATATATTTATTTACATTTACAGACAGGGGAATATTAATTATGGATAAAAAAGATATCAAAAAAGTTGTACTTGCTTATTCAGGCGGACTGGATACATCGATTATCATTCCTTGGCTTAAGGAAAACTATAACAACTGCGAAGTGATCGCGGTTTCAGGAAACGTCGGTCAGGCTGACGAACTCGAAGGTCTTGAAGAGAAGGCCAAAAAGACTGGAGCTTCCAAGCTCTATGTTCTCGATCTTACCGATGATTATGTAGATAACTATATCATTCCTACCATGCAGGCAGGAGCTGTATATGAAGACTATCTGCTGGGCACCAGCACTGCAAGACCATGTATTGCAAAAGGTCTTGTTGAGATAGCACTCAAGGAAAATGCTGATGCTATCTGTCACGGATGTACAGGCAAAGGAAACGATCAGGTCAGATTCGAACTGGCTATCAAGCACTTTGCACCCACTATGCCTATTATTGCCCCGTGGCGTGAATGGGATATCAAATCAAGAGATGAAGAGATCGATTATGCGGAAGCACATAACGTTCCTCTTAAAATAAACCGTGAAACCAACTATTCAAAGGATAAGAACATCTGGCATCTTTCACACGAAGGTCTCGATCTTGAGGATCCCAGAAACGAACCCCAGTATGAAAAACCCGGTTTCCTTGAAATGGGTGTTTCACCGATCGATGCTCCTGACACTCCTACCTATGTGACTATCGGTTTTGAAAAGGGTAAGCCGGTTTCTCTCAATGGTGAAAAAATGAGTGCCAAGAATATTATTCTGAAGCTTAACAAACTCGGCGGCGAAAACGGCATTGGTCTGCTTGATATCGTTGAGAACCGTCTTGTCGGTATGAAATGCCGTGGTGTTTATGAAACTCCGGGCGGAACAATTCTTTACAAGGCACATGAGACACTCGAGACAGTCTGTCTTGATAAGATGACCATGCATGAAAAACAGAGACTGTCTGTTACATTTGCTGAGCTTGTTTACAACGGACAGTGGTTTACTCCTCTCAGAGAGGCTCTCACTGCATTCGTGGACAAAACCCAGGAAAACGTTACCGGTACAGTCAAACTGAAGCTGTACAAGGGTAACATCATCAAGGCCGGTATCTGGAGTGACTGTTCACTTTACAGTGAAGATATAGCAACCTTTGGTGCCAGTGACTACAATCAGAAAGATGCGGAAGGTTTTATTAATCTCTATGGTCTTCCCATCAAAGTACAGGCACTTGTAAATCAGAACAAAAAACAGGGATAAGTATGGCTAAGGTATTTATTGACGGCAGTGCAGGAACAACAGGACTGAAGATCCTTCAGCGCCTCAGTTCCAGAAGTGACATCGAACTGAATGTGATTGATGACGAACATCGCAAGGATGCCGATGTCCGACGTGAGTATCTCAACAGATGCGATGTTGCTATTTTGTGTCTGCCGGATGATGCTGCCAGGGAAGCTGTTTCAATGATAGAAAATCCTGATACAGCAGTAATAGATACCTCGACTGCCCACAGAACATCTGAGGGATGGACATATGGCTTTCCTGAACTGACAGGTCAGATGAAAAAGATCGCATCATCAAAAAGGATCGCAAATCCCGGATGTCATGCAATCGGTTTCATATCTCTGATCGCACCTCTGGTACAGAATGGGATCATTGAAAGTGATGCTTTGCTTTCGGCTTTTTCCATTACCGGCTACTCCGGCGGAGGAAAGAAGATGATCGCAGATTATGCGGAAAGGGGAGATATCCTTAAAGCTCCCAGGATGTACGGACTGACTCAGAAGCATAAACATCTTCCTGAAATGAAAGCTGTCTGCGGTCTTTTGAATGAACCTGTTTTCAGCCCGGTCGTTTCATCATACTATGCCGGAATGGAAGTTGTGGTCCCTGTTTTCAGGCAAAATATAAACTGTGGCATTGATGAATTGAAGGAGTTTTACCGTTCATATTATACCGGTAAGGTAGTCAGGTACTCTGATGACAGTGAAGACGGATTTATGTCTTCTGGCAGCATGGAAACCCGCGATGACATGAAAATCAGTGTCTGTGGAAATGAAGAACGAATTTTACTTGTATCCAGATTCGATAATCTAGGAAAAGGTGCATCCGGATCTGCAATACAGAATCTTAATATTTTACTTGGTGTCGAAGAAACAACAGATCTTAATTTGAAGGAGGATTAAAGCGATGAAAAAAATCAATGGCGGGGTATGTGTATCAGTCGGCTTCAAAGCCAACGGAATTCATTGCGGAATCCGGAAGAATAAGGTCAAGAAAGATCTGTCTTTGATCTGCAGCGAGAAAGTCGGTACATGTGCCGCAGTATATACAAAAAACCTTGTTAAGG
>JAEEGF010434506.1_pt1 | contig 34508 bp, 33 predicted proteins | sample 9134171 | NCBI WGS metagenome assembly JAEEGF01 (sample SAMN16246542, study PRJNA631951) | gut metagenome | biome: gut microbiome; feature: rumen; material: AP-attached | host: Bos | place: Iran: Karaj | collected 2018-10
AAATCTGCTTCTCCGCGATATAATTACACCTGCGTTCGGACGATTAGCTCAGCTGGTAGAGCATCCGCTTGACGTGCGGAAGGTCGCAGGTTCGAGTCCTACATCGTCCACCATTCACCCGGCTTCTTCGGAAGCCGGGTTTTCCTCTTTTGTGGGTGAAAAACTGGCGTTTTGCTTGCTTTTCAGCGTGTTTTTCAACTTTTCAGTGTATTTTTCTGTGGGGTTCGCCGGCCCTTGACAACTTGCTTTTTGGGGTTGACCTTCACGGTTGACCTTTACAGGGTAACACGAGGCGGTAATACCCGTGATTTTACGGCAGTTTCGGGCACTCCCGTTTTCCCCTTATTTTCAGAAGCTGACTGCGCTCGGAAGCCCCGGCTGAGCGTAAACATTCTGGATAAAACTCTCCAGCCTGTTCGCACTGTTGATCTGCATCTGGCGGGATACATGACCGTATACCTCCAGCGTAAACGCCGCGGTGGCATGTCCCAGATTCTCCTGAAGCGTCTTGATGTCCACCCCGCTCTCGATGCACGCCATAGCGTAGGTGTGCCGAAGATCATGCACCCTGGCGTTTGGCGCACCGATCTTCTTTGCCAGCCGCTTAAAACAGTCGTAAACGGTTCTGCTGGAGAGATAGCCGCCGGTTGGATTCGTAAACACCATTCCGCAGTTCTGCCAGGACAGGCCCTGTTCCTTGCGCAGACATTCCTGCCGCTGCCATTGGAGGGCAAACAGCTTGGCAACGCTGGGCGCCATGGGGATGTACCGCTTCTTGCCGTTCTTGGGCGGAACAATCAAATACTCTCCGCCGGTCTTGTGCTCCCGCTGGAGCTGCTGCTTTACCAAAATGGTCTGATGTGCGAAGTCCACACAGCTCCAGGGAAGTCCAAGAAGCTCGCCCTCCCGCATCCCGGTAAACAGTGCGATCTGATACAGGTACTCATGGGGATGCCCCGGAAGCAGCTGCAGGAGCGCTTTCATCTGATCGGCACTGAGGGGGTTGATTTCCTTCTTTACCACACGAGGCAGCACGCAGCTGTCGGTTGGATTGGCCTTCAGCAGGCCATTCTTGACTGCCTGCTGGAGTGCCTTGTGAAGGATTCCGTGGACATTCTTTACCGACTTGGCACAGATTGGCCTGCGGTCATCCTCCGTGGGCTGATGAAGCTCATTGTAAAACTTCTGGATCATGTGGCCAGTGAGCTTTTCCAGCTTTACAGTGCCGAGATGCGGCACGATATAAAGCTGAATGCACTCGCGATAGAGCTGTGCAGTGGAAGGCTTGACTCCGAACAGATAATCCTTTTGCCACTCTTCCAGCCATTGGGAGAGGGCCATTTTACTGGGTTCCACATGAGTTCCCTTGTCGATATCCGTGGTAATCTCGCGCAGTTTCTGCGCAACCTCCTTCTGCGTTTTGCCGTTCAGCGTGTGCTGGATCTGCTTGCCGGTAACAGGGTCATATCCCATAGAGTATCGGGCCTCCCAGTATGTATAGGTCTTCCCGTTGCTCTTCTTTACAGTCTTTTTGCGAATCGTCCCCGCACCCTGTGCGGAGCGCTTGGTTTTGCTATATGGCATAAAGCCTCCTTTCCAGCCATACAGCAGGCATATTCCAATTATATTATACCGACAGCATGGCTGATTTACAACTTATTCCGACGTTTTTCGCAGATAATCTTCCAGAGCTTCTCTGGGAATCCGATAGGTGCGGCCAATTCTGACGCTCCGGATCTGGCCGGAGCGCACCAGCTCATAGGCAGTGTTCCGCCCGATTCTCAAGATCGGGATCAATTCCTCCACTTTGTACGCAAGGGGGAGGTTTTTTGTTTCTAAACAATATTCTGACATGACAGCCTCCTATAGAGATCTTAAGTTTGGTTGCGCCTGATGCCCGGCGAATGGGCACATAGAAATCTCATCTCCCCGTCTCTCCGACCGGGCCGCGTTGGGCGGAAGTATCATTATACCCCACGGAAACGTCGTCGCGTTATGCGGGTGCCGCCCGCACATCAGTGCTCTTGCTCCTGCTGGCACAGGAGAGATAGCCGCTCAGCTTCCAGGGAACGATCAGGCGCTTGAAATTGTCAAGATGCATGCCGTGCTGCCACGGCAGAGAAACGCATGGGGATGTGTCTCTGAATTTATCTACGATTATTTTTTTGCGAAAATGGACACCCCATGGGAATTTTTTGAAAAAATTTGTACCGAGGGAGCTGTCAGAGAATGAACTTGGAAATGTTCAGCGCGATATGTATCATCAGATATTGCCGAAGATCCTCATCCAGTTTTCCGTTCAGCATCGAATAGTGATTGATCAGGGGCATATAGAGCTCCAGCAGTGTCTCGAGATCCTTATGTCTGCCTGCGACAGCTCCTTCCAGCATGACCCGGAATTCTTCATTAGACAATTTCATGGCGTATCCTCCATTCCATTCAGCATTTTCCGAAGCGACTGAAGAGCCCTTTGCCGTGCTTTGTGGATATAGCCCACAGAGCAGTGAAGGACCTTTGCAACCTCTTCAGGCTTCATCTCGTCGACAAACAGCATTGTGAGGACCTGCTGTCGCTGCAGAGATAAAGAAAAGAACGCCTCAGCAAGGCGCTCTTCTTCAAAGTCAAATTGGGACTGCCGGACAGAATAGCTGTCCTCAACGGCAAGCTGATCATCGGGCACATCCTCCATGGAAACAGTCTTCACCTGCCTTTCCTGCTGCCGGACATAATCAATCCTGGCCCGCCGCAGTAAGGTGGTGAGCCAGGATGTAAACTGCGCCCGCAGCTTCTCTTCATAGCCGCTATTCTGTTTTCTCATGCGCATACCTCCTGCGGGGCATGCGCACACCGGGAGCAAGTGAAAATCACACACCCCGGCTTTTACATTTTTTTGCTTTTTTGATGTTTTGCCTGTGGTTTCTCCCTTGCTTCTGATTTTACGATATATTTAGCGCGAAGTCTGTCAGATTTTGTTTGGTCATAAAGAATAAAGGAAATAAAGGAAATAAAGAGAACTTTTCTATAATAACGCCTCTGAAAGCAATTACTTGAAGGGAGTTCAAACTAACGGCGTTTTGATTTTTAGAAGCGGCCATTGCTGATACATTAACAGAATGATGACTTGTCTTTATTCTCATTGCGGATAAAAAGATTTATAATTACCCTACAGAATTCTTTCCTTTGCAGCACTAACCAGCAGTGACTATAAAGCGAGGTGGGAAAAATGCACCCTGTTCTTCATGAAGGCGTTTCAATTGGAACGTTCCAGTATGAAGGTTCATCTGCTGTCCATTACTATGTCAAGAATGACGCAGGCGATGAATTTGAAATTGGGAGCAGCCTATGCTCCGCACTTCTTAAGGCAGATGGAACCATGCCATTAGACCTCCCGGATAAAGGCCAGCGACTGATTCCTAAGCTCAAAAAGCACAGAATAATTCGTACAAGTAGATTTGTGAAAGGCCCCGGATTGATTAACCGCTTTATTCTTTTCCCTATTAGAAGCAAGGGAAATCAATGTCGCTCTCTTTTCAAAGTGATTCATTCTGTGCTCCCAGTCATAGCAATGATTCTTTTCTTCACAGGCGTTCTTCTGACGAATACTAGCAAAGCAGAAACTGGAAATGGTTTCAACTGGTGGTTATACTATGGGCTTGCTTTGGCTTCTGTCGCTTTACATGAAGCAGGACATCTTACTGCCGGGCTTGCTTATGGATATGAGATGAGCGATACCGGCATACTTCTCCTCGGGATTCTTCCTGTTGGCGCATATGTCGCTGCGCGCGAAAAGAAGGATGCTTCAAAAGCCGAACAAATACAATTTGCCCTTGCTGGAATCGTAGTAAATCTGATGCTCGCAGGAATCTGTCTCATTGCCGCACAGATGTTTTACCCATTGTCTTTCACATTGACTACTGTGGCCAATGTGAATGTTCTGCTTGCAGGGATTAACCTTCTTCCCACATCAGGACTTGACGGAGAGGCGGCATTAAGCGCAGTATTTGATGTTGCCAGTATCAGTAAAGCAGCTGTTAACTGGCTTGAAAGCGGAAAAAGACGCAGAGTTCTGTTTCATTCAGGGTTGCCAGGGTATGCCTGCCTGTGTGTTTTTGGTATCACGCTTTTATCCAAGCTTGCGCTATGGCTGATCATTGCAGCCAACGCTGCCAACATCTTATTCAACCTCTTTTGACTGGTCAAGCGGAACACTGTCATCATAGAGCAACAGTAATTTATAGTTATCCCGACTGCTTCAATCACAGAACAGCATTAGCTATGACAGAGATCGACAATAAACGTTCTGTTTTGTAGAGTTAATTGCCGTTTATAATATGTTAATGAAATGTAAATATCGGCTTATTCCCCTTGCGTTTCATATGGTTTATACTTATGGTAGAGCATTTTCCTTGTAGAAAACACTGACATAAATAAACAGGCATTTATTCAGAAAGGAGTCGTGAAACATGTATATGAACTATGTAAACCGGACCGCATTTAAGGCCCCTCTGTTTCTTCTGAACAGCGGGCTTGCGGAACTTGCAAGCGCGATGGACTGTGTGATCGAGGACTACACCGACGCCGAGTATTCCCTTGAGAAGCAGCGGCTTGAGGCTGTCGCAGCATGTTACCTCACGTACATCAGCCTTTGGCTGACTTCTGGCATCGTCTATGTGAAGGACGGCAAGGTTTTGAGCCTTGCAACTCCGAGCGAGCTGAACCTCCGCGAGCTGTATTATTGCCTTCGCCGGGCCGGTTTTTCCCAGGAGCTTTGTGTTTTCGTGCTTGATCTGAATGTCGGCGATGATTCGTACCAGATCCCGAATGCCCTTGGAGTCGAACTGCTCCGCCACATCTGCATGAGGAATGCTGTCCTCATCTGCTATCTGGTCCACGCGTTGTGGCATGTGGAGTATTGCTATTACTACGAGGAGGGAAACAGGCTTCCTTTTTCTCGCAAGGCCCTTCTCGATGCTGAGCAGCGCCAGTTCTACAGAGATGGATATCTTCTGTCGAACCGTGAGCAGTGTGAGATGGTCAAGCACGATTGGTTCTCATCGGCGTTTCTCATGATGTCCGATGCCCCCATGGCAGCCGAAAATGCCAAGCTCTGCGTCTCTCTCCGCAACGCGAACACCTCTGTCGAAATTGTCAGACTGTCTACCGCCCTGGCGGTCAACCTGAACACCACAATTCCTTTCATATATCAAGCTTATCAGCAAGCGCTCGCCGCCTAAGCGGCGGGCGCTTGCTGTAAATGTAGGCAGCAAATATGATAAGAGGTTCAAACAACACATAAACGATTATAGCGTTTTCGAGAATTAACAAATCTCAGTTTTGTGGTACGCTTATAGCAGAAAAAAACACAGGAGGTACTGGCATGGTTCATGGAAACGAACAGAAAAAGCAAATCAAAGCGACTGCACAGCTGTTCCCTGCCGAAGGAATGGAAATCGAGCTGTTTGATTTGTGCGCTGGAAAAGAGCAAAGAGCTCTTGCAGAGGAGATGGCTGGGGCTGATCTTGAGATAGCCAATGGGAGGCTTCGGATTACCCTCTCTTCTGTGAGCGATCATACTGCACCAACTTGGGAGATGACAAAATCGTTTGTCGCCGGCGCTTTCAGAGAGCTGACGGAAAAGTCTGAGGAATGGTCCGGACGAGATCACAGCGAAACCAAGGTGACTGAAACTGGAATTGAAGATTTTTCTTTTTCTGCTCTGTCTGCCGCAATTACAGAGGCAGAAGAAACGTCCAGGATCACATGCGACGAGGCTTTGATCCAAATGGCAAAGAGCTTCCGTGAAGGGAACATGCCGCACGAAGCAGAATTATCCGGGGCCCTTAAGCTTCAAGGTATGGCGCTCCAGATTCTCCTAAGAAGCATTTCAGAAAATGGCAAGCGGATAATCTCCCAGTCGAACAAGCGCATGTTCCACGAGACTACAGGCTACCAGCTTTGCACCGTTCTGGAAAATGCGGCATCATTGCCGGACATCCCGGTTTTGTACCGCTATTGCCTGTATGAAACCTTAACGGAGTATTACCTTCGGATTGACTTTGGAATCCAGGCGCTGAAGAACGCGATACTGCAGATGGGGGTCGCGGATTCCTCCGGCATTCCGTACTGGCGGAAGGTCTATGCGAATAAGCTTCTGCTCGCAGCATATAAGGCAGTTCGGACAGGCAACGATGACATTACAGCACAAGAATATGCAGGCATCTATCAGCTGTCTTCCGCAGCAAAAGCGATCATGGCCCAAAATCCATCTGACGATGGGCAGTGAAGAATCACGAGGCAATGCCCGAAACCGGAGCAGTCGCTCCGGTCATGGAAGCCTATGGCGGCCAAATAAAAAACAAAGGAGAAAAAACCATGAACGACATGAATGACATCCTCAGCCAGCGGGAAGCGGAAGCAGCGCAGGACACGGCGGCAGCCTTTGGTCAGGACGCTCCGTTTCAGATCTACATGCAGAACAAGGTCACTCAGGAAAAGCATTCCATCTTTGTCCTCGGCGACAATACGATGGGGCAGATCCTTGAGGCCTACGGCAGCAAGATCGGCATCAAGGCCGGCAACAAAAAGGTCCTGTTCTTCAACAAGCGCACCGGTCAGCAGTCCAACGGTCTGGATACGACGGTCCGCCAGATTGGCCTTTGCGCCGAGGACATCCTTCAGATCACCGACGACGGCAGCGTGGCCGGCGAATAACAAACACGCAGGAAGGGAGGTGAGCGCATGGACGCTGCATTGATTGTTCTTGGCATTATTATCGTCATCTCTGCTGTAAGTTACCTTATCAGCAAGGTTGCAAAACCCCAAGAAGGGCAAACAAACACTGTGCATCCAAGTGCGCCTCATGCGCCGCCTCCTCTTCCAAGATTGCCCCCCATTCCTTCGCAGATGAACAGTCCGGTAAGGATGCCTGCGATTATGGCGCCAGCCGGCCAAACGATATATGATTTCCCCAAATGCTATATCTGCAGACAGCGGAACTACAGAGGCGAACAGCAAAGAGTATTCTGGGACGGTGCCCATAACTGCTACCGCTGCTCACGCGGCCACACGTTCACAGGAAAGGAGTGAATTTAGATGGATGCTATTTATGAACCTGCAAAGGTTCCGGAGTCCTTCGATCGATTCAAAACGGTTAAGGTCTGGGTAATGGGAGCAGGAGCAGTCGGCACATGGCTGATCGAGTATCTGGTCAAGTGCGGGGTGCAGGTCATCATCATCAACGATTTTGATCACTATACATACGGCAACGCTTCCAAGCATGGAGCTCTCATCCGCACACCGGAAGATGTTGATGCACCTAAGGCCATTGCTTCAGCAAAGCGTGCCCAGGTTCTGATGCGAGAAGGCGGACGCTGCGTTGGAGTACAGGCAAATGTGACAAGCCTTGGCCCGATGGCGTTTTCCGGTGCAGACGTGGTATTCGTCGCCTATGACAATTATGCGGCGAAAAGATATATCAATCAAACGCTCCTGCAATTACCTGAAGCAGACCGTCCCATCGTTATCATGGGCGGTACCTATCGGGAAACGGCGACGGCTGTGCGCATTGACATGAGGACGGCCTGTATCATGGACGTGCTCAGCAAGGAGTGGTTTGAAAACGCAGAAGTTCGGACAAGCTGCACCGGGCCTCAGTATCTCCAAGAGATTGAGGCGCTGGATGGCGGCCGCACAAGCGCCGCAGCTTCTTCGCTAGCCGCCTATTTGATGTTCAAGCTCTTTTTCAAGTGGGCTGTGGGTAATGTCGAGAAGATTAACTGCCGAATCACAGACAGTATCCTTTTCGACGAGCCAATGAACAGCTGGTTTGTCAAGCGAGAAGATTGCTGGGACTGCGATCATTTTCGTCCGCTCACTGCTGTCAAGATTCTCGACGGATCAGTATTATCTCTCACGCTTGGAGAAACCTTCCACCAACTGGAAGCCGCTTTGGAAACGGACGATTTTGAGTTGCGGGTCCACCTCCTTCGGTTTGGCGAGGTCGGATACAACGGTTTCATTACCAACGATTTCTGCCATTCCTGCGGAAAGCCGATTGAGGTCTATGCTCATGAGGGCCGGACGCATTTCACGTCGGTCCTCTGCGAGGAGTGCCGCAGCAACGGAAAATCGTCCTTCCATGATACCACACGCAAAACTGGAGAGTCGATCCGGGCGTTTACGATCACGAACACGAATGCGAGGATAAGAGGCATGACGCTCTATGAGCTTGGTTATCCCATTGGTGCTTTCTTGACTGTTGTTCGCCGCAACGGAGCGAAAAACGCCCTGGACGACAACTACAAGATCGACTATTTCACCTGTACCGGTGACGGAATTCTGCTGGAAAATGACATAGATTTATAGGAGGTGCAGAGATGAACCAGAATATTACCGCGGACGAATCACTGGAAGCCTTAAGAAATGATCGGCGCGAGCTTTATGAGATGTTCAATCCGCAGTTGGTCAGGATCGAAGAGCTTACTGCTCCGGCAGGCAGCATGTATCTCGCCAAAATCACGCTTATGGCTCCTTGCTACATTGTTACCAGTGAAAACGATACGGAACCCAAACGGGTGGAATCGAACTGGTTTTACCTCGATGTCCTGGATGGTTATCCGGATACGAAACCCAAAGTGTACTTCGAGCCCCACCGCCGGAACGCTGGGATGAACACTTTTGTCAGCGGATCAGAGTGTATCGATATGTGGAGAAAGCATTCCTCGATCGGCAACGCTGTTGAGAAAACCCTTCGGGATATGATCCATGATCCGGATGTGTCGAACGAAAAGAGCCCGGCTTGCTCGGCACTCATTGCGTGGCAAAAGGACCTTACTGCCAGAGGCATTCTCCCGACAATCAAACCGCCCAGTCGCCTGGTTGACCGTTCCGCAGTAACTGCTCCTATGATCCCTTCCACAACGAGGATATCTCCGCCGCCGCTCCCAGGGTTTTCAGCGCCCTCTCGCACAATTGTAAGAGTACAGCCGGTGCCCAAAAGAAGCGGCCCGCCTCCGCTTCCCAAGATGGGCTGAAAGGAGTGAACGAATATGACTTCAGTCGGAAGAAAAGCGCCCCCGCTTCCGGACAACGGAGATGCGGTTCAGGAGAAGCTGGCCATTCCCACTGTTTCTCTCAAAAAACTGATTGCCGTGATTGAGGGCAAATGTGCGCCTTCTATGCCCGTTCGCTTTGGGAAAGGGAAACACACCCTGATTATTCTTCCTGAGGCATGGGAGGAATTAAAGCAGATGATCTGCTTTGGCAAGCGCCGCGCTGTGAATCGGTACGAGCAACACTACGAGGGTCTGGGACACTATCTGAGAGATGAGAATGGCTTCACCATTATTGTCGTCACCCACTTCATGTATATTTACTCTGGCAACAGGGGACCTTCCCACGCAACTATTATCAGCGGTTCCGATGCTTCCATGCTGGATCTGCTGGAACAGGAATTGGCTATTTACAATGAATTGGAGCCCAAGTTCAACAAGGATGAATCGGGGTTCTACTTGGATCCTCTTCTTGAGGTGTGCGGTCCGAGCCGCGTGGTAGTGTTTGGCCATACGCATCCTGGCATCGGTGTGTTCTTTTCCCAGACCGATCACGGAAGCCACTATGCAACGGATAAAGCACCGTTCGCATCTGTGGTATGCGATCCGATTCAGAAGCAGATGAAATGCATGATGGGAGTCGATCACGCAGATGCTCAGATCATTGCCTATGAAGCTGTTTCTGCACAACAGATCGACAAGGAAGACGATGGGATTGATGCAGAATGTGAGCAGCCTGTTCGGCCGATGTCGAAGCAGGAGCTTGCGCAGGAGATCGCGAGATATGCAAACCTGTTGCTCGCTCGGAACGGTGTCAAGGGAAGCTTTGACAGCTATCGAAGCTGGCGCGGCTGGATGTGCATGGATCTTGAGCTGAAATACCGCACCGACCATGTGAGACGGTAACGATGCATGAGCTGTTTTATCTCAATCAGCTGAACCAGGCGCAAAGAAGGCTATATTGTCAGATGTTTGACAGCGTTCAACGCGGAGATCGGTCGAGTCACTTTCACTTGTCAGCCCCCAAGCCGGAAACAGGGCTTGAAGACAGCTTTCAAGCGTACTGTGCGCTGAGAAGGGATCATCCAGAGTATTTCTTCTTGGGAACAGACGTTCATAGGAAGCAGCAAGGAGCTTCCGTAGAGCTGTGGGCAGAGCCGCTGTACTATCCGAATCAGATTCCTCGTATCGAACAACAGCTGAACCGCTTCCTTGACAACATATGCTGCTCCGTCTGTGCGTCATCCCAATTTGAGATTGAGAAGCAGGTATATGAACGGCTCTGTTTACTGCTGGAGTACCAAGACACAGGTTCCGATTATGAGCATGACATTGTCGGACCGATTCTATACCACGCCGGCGTCTGTGAAGGAATCAGCAACGTTTTCGTCCTTGTGATGCGGCGTTTTCGGATCCCATGCATCCGCGTAGAAGGAACCGGCAGAAACGAAGGCCACGCCTGGAATATCGTCTGGATCAACAACATCCCATGCCACGTTGATCTGACCTGGGAGGCGGTATGCTCCGGACATACTGGGTACTTTTATTTCAACCGCCCCAGCTCAGCGATGGCAATCGACCATAAATGGGAATATGCCCGATATCCGGCCTGCCAGGATGCCAGGTTGTCGATCATCGACCGTGCGGGAGAGTCGTTCGTCAGTTCACGCGAGGCAGAATTGACTATCGTAAAAGCATTCTGTAGAGGAGAAACAGTTGTCAGATTTCACTGTGATAGTGCAAAGAAAACAGCAAAAAGCGCATTATCCAAGGCACCGTGCGGAAAATATCAGTATTCTGTCAATGAAGCTCAAAACTGCGGAATCATTGTAAAAAACACTTGAAAGGAGTTGTCCGTCATGTATCAAGATGTAATCCGAGATCCGGGCGGAGGTCGGATCATCCGGATCATTCCGGACTGCACTGTTGTGAACGGCAGCATTCTGCAAGTCCCTGCGGGAAGCGTTGCTTTCTTCGTCCTTAACGGCGCAGTCTCGGATCCCTACCCTCCCGGCCGCTATGAAATAAACACCGGAGTAGAGCCGTTTTTTGTGAGGTTGAGAAACTTCATGACGCGCGGAGATCCTGGTATTTCCGTTTCTGTATTTTACGTGGCCGTCAATCTGGAAACCGTAAAACAGTTTGGATCTGGTGAGATTATCTTCCATGAAAAGCGGTTCCAGCTGTCCATGAAGGCAAAAGCGTCCTGTAGCCTGTCGTTTTCTATTTCCGATCCCCGAACTTTTGTGGAGCGCCTGGTGGGCATGCACCGCTATGCTTTCGCAGAGGACGATCTGGAACCGGCCATCCATACGATGGTGCTCGGTCCGGTGCGGGAGGCTGTTGGTAATTACCTTTCCCTTTCAACGCCAGCAAACTTTCAGAGCAGCCTGACAACAATCGGTGCAGCGGTAACCACAACGCTTCGTCCTGAGTTCCTGCTGTTTGGAATCAATCTGAGCAGCGTCCGGATTACCTCCATCAATGTCCCGGACGGTGAGATGGAACGGCTTCATCGGCTGGAAGAGCAGCATGCCAAGGGGCACGTTGCAACTGACAATGAACGCTACAATATCGAACAGATCTATGGCGGCAATGTCGACCGCCGGACGCTGGCCGAGGCGTTGACTGGTATCCCCCGCGGCAGCGAGGGACCGATTGCCCCTTCGCCCGACGCAAGAGATCGCGGAATGAGCGGGATGATGGCAAGTCTGCCGCTCCAGATGGCGATCTACAGTCAGTATGCTGCTGCGATGCAGCCGCACCTTGCCGGAATGATGGGGCAATCCACTTCGCCCACCGTGATCTGTCCTGCCTGCAGCGCTTCTATCCCCGCAGCGTCCGCTTTCTGCCCGAATTGTGGGCATAGAATCCGTTCATGATGAAAGGAGTTGTTTGAAATGAACGAAAACCGTCGATTTCTTTATTTGATTCCTCTCGCCGGAGTGCTTGCAATTCCGCAGATCCTGTTCTTCTGGCTCGCGCCTCCCGCGGATTGCCGCTATGTGGTTTACGCCTTCTGTACGGTGTTGACGATTGCACATGCAGTCATGACATTCTATTCCGTGAACGCTTTTGGCATCCGGAGATCAGCGGCGACTGTTGCTGTCGGTGCCGTCGAGGTACTGGGAGCCTTGATTGCAGGTGCAATCCTTCTGGCCAGCCTGTCCAGCGTTCGAACGGCAGCCTTCTGCCTCTCCATTTTCTCCGTGGTATACATCGCAAGCGAAGTTCTGCTTCTCCTGCCGGCTATGAATGAACCTACACCTGAGCAGCGCGATCCCCACCGTCAGGCACGGCCGAACGAGCCGACAAGACCCGCTCCTCCCGCACAGACCGGGGAGCTGGATTATCAGCGCCGCATGGCTTTACAGCATGAAGCCATCTATCGGCCGACAAGACCCGCTCCGGCCAGAGCTGCCGAATGCCAGCCGACCCCGCCCCCGCTCCCGTAAAGAGATACCTAATAAAACAGCAACGAGAGGTGAGCAATCATGACCAGATGGACGTGTCCGCACTGCGGCTGTACAAGCAATCACTATAGCGCCCAGCGGCTTGCGTTCGTATGCGATGCCTGCGGGACACCCATGCGTGACGAGAACGCCGAACGGAATAGGATGGCGTATGACAGGTCAATTGCATTGGCTCGTGATAATCTGGCCGTTGGCAATTGGGAGACCTGTATTTCCCAGGTCTCCCCCCTCTGCTCTCAGCGGCCCTCCGATCCGCAGCTATATCTCATTCTTCTTGCGGCGAAAACAAAGAACTACAGCGATTATTTGATCGACAATCCCGCAGAGCGGCAGCAGGCATCGATCTACTGGGACAAGCTTCGGTCCCTGCATTGCGTAAACAATGCAATGGTGCAATATTCTGTTCGCCGCAGGCAGGAATTACAGCAACGTCGAGAGAAGAACAATCTGCGGACGGCAAGATTCGCCATCTACATCGGTATCACGCTCATTGTTGCAGGAGCTTCTGGGACCTTTGTTAAGGTCCTTTCCCTGCTGGGCATCGGAGGCTGGATATGGTGGCTGATCTCCGGCTACCGGCGCATTCCGCTCTTTACGCCGCAGAGTCATTTGGACAACCCGTTTGTTTGACAGCATGAATGTTGGGTAAGAACCTATTGAGGCCAGGGAGAACGAGCTGTATGAAAAAAACATTACCTACGCGCAAAGACAAGGCTGATCGCGTTGGCAGGAAAAAGTGTAGCGCAGCGGATGAAGAAGACCAGAGCGAACTGCTAACGCTGGAAGACATGGCAGACCTTCTTGATAAGCTCGACAGACTGCTTGAGGAACTCAAAGAAGAATAATGCAAGCCTCCATGCCTACACCTGGGTGTGGAGGTTTCTTTTTCGTTTTTTAAGATCTATAAACGCCATTATCAAAATAATAAACAATGATTTGCTTTTTTATAATCTTTCTGCAAAACACACGAATTCATTAATTCCGATCCTTGGTTTATAATTAGAACAGAAAGAAAAACGAGGAGGAATCCGTATGAACAGAATGTTCAACAGAGCCGCCGCAACGGATCACGGCTTCTCTTTGACCCATGTCGTGTTTTTTGCCTCCTTCGCGCTACTTCTGTTCGGATGCATGGCGTTGCGTTTGGCATGGGGAATCACGAGCGTCTCTGACGAGCTTACTAAGGTGCTTCTTGCACTCGTATGCGCAGCCGCAGTTTTTTCCCTGGGCTATTATTTCAGAGTTCTGGATCGTTTCCCACGAAAGTATCCGGCGCTTGGTGCACTGCTTGCAATCGCTTTTATGATTGTGGTCGTGTTTCATGATAACCTTCAGTCAGGAGTCGCTCATCACCGTGAGCTGCTTGTCTTCTTTGCTCTGGTATCGCTATCCTTGGTTATTTACGCTTCGAAAGGGACGGGAATTTTTGGCGTGGCAAGGTGCCTTGCGGCCACTTTATCCTATGTGTTTGTGACCTGCGGAGCCAATGATGCAAACTCGGGCATGATGATAATTGTGATTTCACTTGTTCTGACGGCGTTTGGCGTAGCTACGAAGTGGTTTAGTTCGAGAAAGATTTGGATCCAAATCATCTTATTGCTCGTTTCAGTGTTCTTCAGTTACATCGTACTGCTGGTTCTCTACCCCAAAACGAATTACTCTATTTGGGAAGATCTGTTTGGCAAGCAGATTATTCCTGTCCCTGACCTAGATTGGATGGGCGAAAACAATCCGATCCTTTCGTTCAATATCATGAAAAGTGCCCGGTTTGTCGGTGCAACTGATCCGGTGTTCCCATTGCAGGAAGCTGCAGACTGGCATCTGTTCACTTATATTGCGCATCAGGGCGGATGGACTGCACTCACTGCCGCGCTTGCGGTATTCGCAGTCATGATGATCTCCGGCTTCATTCTCGCGTCTCGTCATCGCGGCCTCCGCCGATTCCTGTCGATCGGAGCAATGACATGGACGCTGATCACACTGTTAGGCTACATCCTCTTTTCATTCGGGATCAACTACTGGCAGGTTAAGACCGTTCCGATCTTTACCACAAACTTCCTTGGCAACGTAATTATGTTCCTTGGGTTTGGAGTTGTGACATCAACAAAACGGGAACAGTGCTATGTGGTAAAGCCCTCCAGGCTGAGCAAAGAACGAGAGCTGTTTTGGAGCGAATTCCCGGAGTGGATTGAGAACTGGTTCTGCGATGAGAGGGTTAGCTATCCGTCGGTAAGTGTATGGATCGAAGATGTCGCCGCAATCGCCAAGGATATCAAAGCGTTTTTCAGTCCAAGATTCTCAACCGTTCATCCCGTTGATGCAGAAAAGCTGAGCGAAGCTCTGGATCCGGATAAAAACTGTGCTCTATTTCGCTATAGCGGGCTTCTCGAAGACGCTGGCGGGGCAATGGTCAGCTTCGCTCTGACACGGGACCACGTTTTTGTTAAGTTTATTGCGCCACCGAATGCGCCAATGAAGAAACTTCTTGACATCGTGGAGGTATACAATCACGGAAATAAAAAGGAAGCCGCCTTCTGCATCGAGATCGATGATGCGATAGACGATGAATCACTCGAAATTATCGGTATCGGAATCTAATCAAATCAAAACAGGCAGCGCCGAGAAGCGGCGTTGCCAACACAAAAAGGAGGATATCATGATCGAATATCGTGTGTATAGTGACCACGTCGCCGTCAAGAAATATACAGGCGAAGAAAGAACCGTAGTCATCCCCAACGTCTTTGCCGGAAAGCCGGTTACCGAAATACTGCCCCATGCTTTCTCCGGAAACAAGAGCATGGAAACCATTGTATTGCCGGATATCCTTCAGACAATACGTTCCCGGGCGTTTCTGAATTGTGTGAACCTTACAGCAATTACCTCTTTTGCGGCGTATGCTCTCTCTGGCGGAAAGATGAACTGCCGGTATGGGCTGCCAGCATTAACTAAGATAGTCAGTGAAGACGCCTTTGACGGTTGTGGGTGCATCCGAGTAGCAGCATGAAACAGGGCGGTCACTGAACGATATTGTATTGCAATATCATATCATCAACGATGATTGCATAGAATGACGAAAACCGTCGCAAAAGCGGCGGTTTTCGTTTATAGAGAACCGATAGAGCTGATTGTCGCTACGGAAGCAAAAAACTGGTGGAGTTGTTCCTGCGATTACTCAAGCCTATCTGATTTGGGCTACTACCCCCACTTACCGAACATAATCGACCAGGTAACGGGCACGGGAAGGACGTCTCAGCTTCTTGAGCGCTTTGACTTCAATCTGACGAACGCGTTCCCGGGTCACATGGAGAACTTCTCCAATCTCTTCGAGGGTTCGCACACGGCTGTCCTTCAGTCCGAAGTGCATTGATAGCACCAGACGTTCACGATCCGAAAGGCTGCTCATAGCTTTTTGAATGTCTTTCGACATTTCGGTCGAAACTGCCTCCGCCTCAGGATCTGCCGCGTTGGTATCAGGGACAAAATCGGCGGACTTTGAATCACCGTCTTCACCAACAGGCGCATCTAAAGAAATCGGTTCATTCTGATAAGCGCGGCGAATCATTTCTACCCGTCTGGTATCCCATTCCAATGCCTCAGCAAGTTCGTCGTTGGTCGGTTCCCGGCCCAAAAGCAGCGTCAGTTCCCGGCTGGAAGCACGCAGGCGATTGATGGATTCTTTGATATGTACAGGATGCCGGACAAGCAGTGCCTGGTCTGCAATAGCACGCGTGATACCTTGGCGGATCCACCAGGAAGCATAGGTAGAAAACTTGAATCCAAGCTCGGGGTCATATTTCTCAACAGCCCGCATCAAGCCGATATTGCCCTCCTGGATCAGATCCAACATCGGCATAGCCTGCCCGACATAGTGTTTTGCGATAGAAATGACCAGCCGCAAATTTGCCTCGATCAAAGCTTTCCGGGCCTTGGGGTCACCGTTACGGCATCGCTGTGACAAAAGTCTCTCTTGGTCCGGTGTCAGAAGGAGGTACTGCCCCGTCTCTTTCAAATAGATTCCAAATGAATCAATATTGGGGAGCGCTTCAACGGAGTCTTCGGACGCCGGCGCGGGCTGGTCCTCCTCGATACTGCGCAGCTCCGCTTCGCTCGGATTCAGGTCCTGGGCTAGCTCGGTTTGATTGGTTAAAAAACTCATATGATCCTCCCCTCTAATCTGAAAGGCGTTCACCTCTTGGTAATTACTGGCCGCAATGAAGAAATCCTTCATCGCGGCCAGTAATTCACTACCCTTTCAAAAACTGAATCAACCGTTTCTTTGCATTATCAGTGTTGATAAAGGCAAACCAATCGATAACAGCGTGGTTGACGTTTTTCGAGGGATCGCCGGACACGTAGTCTGCTTCGAAATGAACCACGTCATTGTCGTTGAGCGGTGTGCTCAACGGGTAACAGTAGTCATCTTCTTTGAACGGAGCCGGACGTCCGCCATTCCAGGAGTGGATCTTGACGGATTTGCAGGTCAATGCCAAGGTGGGGTTGATCTGGAACGCAAAGTCGAGTGCGGTAGAACCCTTCGGAACACAACGCAGGTACGGCCTGTAGAGATCACGCCCATCCTTGACGGAAACCGTGTAGGTATAGACGGTAATCTGAGGTCGGATCGCGTCGGCGGGAGCTTCCTCGTTCATGATGGTCAGCCTATCGCCATTAGGGTTGCCGATGAAGTACTCGTCCAAACGGCTCTCAGGAACAAGCACCAGACGGTAATTGTTCTCGTCCATGTCTGTCAAACGGAGGATAACCGCGACCTCGGTTTCACCGGTGTACTGGAAAAAAATCTGGCGTTTCTTCAACTCGGAGGCATGGAATCGGATAAATGCCGACAGGATTCTGGACTTTTCGGTATGCTTACAGGTCATGATGATCTCGTTGAAATCCATCGATGCACGATCAAGACTCTTCCCGTCGCCGAGCTGCTCCTTCAGTTCGGATGCGCGAAGCAGCCGACGTTCCAGAATCGAAAACTCCTCCCGCCCATCACGCTTGACGCCACGGAATCTGGAAAAGGGATTGTACACAGGGAAAGCAAAGGTATCTTGTTTTCTCACAGCTTCTTTCAAGCTGCTTACGAACTCGTTGTATGTTTCGCTGCAGCAGGATGTCAGCCGGGTTCTCTCCTGCAAGAGCCATACGCTCTCGTTGCTATGATAGTTGTCTCCTTCAAACTTCATGCACAGATCACTGAGCATGACCTCATAATACCTCATGCCAAGTCGCTGTGCAGCAGGGATTAAGAATGCACGAGTCTGTGCAATCTTCTTCTTCCTCTTAGCTGCACCGTCGATTATTTTATCGTAGGCATCGAGCGTGGAAAGGTTATGACAACGATCCGCAAAACGAACAAGGAACACTTCACGCTGATACCGAGACTGAATCAGCTTGGCATCCGTCAGTGTGTCAAGGAAATCGTGCTGCTCAGACATCGTCATCTCATTGAATCGCTCATCGATGCGCTTTTCTTCTGCCTTGATCGCTGTAACTCCGGCAACAATCTCCGCAATCTCGAGGGAGAACTCTTTGCGGATATCCTCAAACGAGATATCATTTTTGCAATCTTCCAGCGTATCATGGAGCAACGCAGCCGCAAGGATACTAGTCTTGCAACGCAAGGAAGACAATTCCTCAGCAACAGCAAGGGGGTGTCTCAGATAGATCTCTCCGGAATGCCTTCTGCCGTTCTTCTTATGGAGTTTTTTTGCCAGTTCATACGCCCGTCCCAGCAAAGGCATATCAACAATATACCCCTGCTGTTTTTTTATTACCTCGGTCATCTGTTTGAAGTTGCTGTCACAGTCAGCAACCTCCTCCTCATAGGGAGGGTCATGTTTCTCAACGCTGACAGTCGCATCCGCGGTCATAACGGTATCCTCCTTCGTTACGTATTCGGGGGCCCTGTGCTGGATTAGCAGCACAGGGCTTTATAAATCTCACCGTCCATGACAGTAGAGACCTTGTAGTAGCTGACGAGATTCCGACGCAGGGAGTCCGTCATCTTTTTCTCAGCAAAGCTCTCCAGGCAGAACCGCTTATCATCGTCGCTGAGGTCGCCCAGGAGGCCAGCCTCACCACCGTCACTATAGAGCAGCTTCATATAGGAGATGATGGCTTTCACGCTATCACTGACATCGATCGTCGGGGGAGACAGGTAAAGCCAGTTGGCCAGTTCTTCCATGGAAACGTGGCTGAAACCACGCCTGGAAATGATCATAGCCTGGACACAGGGCATATGTTCCCCGCCTCGGCTGATGGACATCATCGTCGCCAGACCGCCGCGGTACGCTTTGCCTTCCGAGGACCCGGCGGCACGGTTGTGCGCAATAATCTGAGCAGAGTCGGTGCCCTGGATCTGATGGAGCATCATGTCAGCCATCCGGTCCGTAAGAACAAGATTGCCTGCGTAAAGGCACTTGGTTCGCGGTTCACCGCCCTTGCTCTTGAAGGTAGCCACAGTCGCTTCGTAGCAGTGGTAATAATCAGGGTTATCGTTCGCTGCGAGCGAAGAGGCAAGCGCATTCTTGATTGCTGCCTTCTCGTCGTCCGTGCAATTCACGAAGGCGATGACCTGCAGCGTGGGGATCCCATTGACGGGATTGCCCGGATACACGGTCATAATGCCGTGGGCGAGAGAGTTCTCCGTAGAACGGTTGTTGGCGCCAAGAGGCTTCCCGGTATCGAAGAAAGCCATCTCATAGGTGCCGTAGTATTTCTTGCACTCCTCGGGAGGGCGGGCAGAGACGGGGCGGTTCCGCTCGCGTGCAGTAGTCGGATCATCCAGCAGTTCGGAACAAATCTGCTCTACGGTATAGCCGAACAGCGCCGCAACAGCCGCCATTTTCACAAAGGGGATGGGATTCGGGTCCTCAATGCTGCCAGGTTTCTTGTAATTCGTGAGTTGGGTGGGATGAAGATACGAACCGACCTCCTGGCAAAGCCTGTTCTGCGCCCAATTCCGTGTTCTCAGTAAGTAGTCGACATTGTGCATAAAGATTTCGTAACGGTTTTCACACATCATGAAGATTCTCTTGTTCAGATCCTCTTCCTGGTTGAAATCCGCACGGCTTTTCACGGTGATAACGCCTTCGCCGCGCTTGCCCTCGTTTTCCTTCCGCTCTTTTTCTGCCGATGTTTCAACAGAAGCCTCCTGCCGAGCTTTGGTGATAGTTGCTACTTCGTCCTTCTTCATGATTCTTCTCCTTTCTGCGCATACGGCCGCCAATAATTTATGTAGTAAGTATAGCATTCGATAAATTCTTTGTCAAGATTTGTCGAACGCAAAGAAAAAATATATAGTGTCTTTATGTTGTTCCCAGATTTATTCCTATATGATAAACGAAATTTATATCACAGGAATTGCTTGACGGAATTCAGCCACATCATCAACGGTTGTTTTTTTCTGGGCGATTCCCGCAGAATAGTTTTCACGAATATAAATAAGGTTATCTATTTAGATAATTCGACATTATATTTGCGCTTATAGAATACAGAATCCTCATTCTGGAGTTAACAAAGCGTTGTGATATACTTATGGATAGGAGAAGAATAGCCCGTTCTATATTCAAAGCAGGTAAATCCGACTTGGAAGGGCGGACATTCTACTCCGGCAGCACTTATGAGACGGTAGGTAGTAGAATGGTTCTCTCATACTTCTCATAGTAGCTGATTCTGCCCTGCATTGTACTGCTGGCAAGATGGGCAACCAAAAGAAACAACAACATATCCGAACACATTACGAAAAGGGGGAATGTATCGTTGAATCCGAATGAAAAACTGAATATGGATGTTGGCGCTGACACTCTGTTCACTCTGGAAGTCATTCCTCCGACTGGGGTGGAGCTTCCCGGGAAGGTGGAAGTCCATTTCGAAAAGAAGTTCGGGCGGTACTTCTGCGAGCTGAAAGCACTGACCTACACTGGGCATCTGAGGACTGCAGAGGTGCTTAAGGACGAAACCGCAAAAAAGCTGGCGCCGCTCTTTGATTACTGGCTCGAAGAGCGGGCGATCACCTTGACCGGCAAGTATACACAGAATTCCTTCATGGTCCAGAACGCATTCTCCACGAATCTGAACGACGCAAAGACTGAGATGTTTATCCGGCGGCTGTTGGAGCACGATGTTCCTAATGTACAGAGCGGCACCGTCCGCAGTCCTTGTCGTCCGCTGAAGGATCGGGATGAACTGAAGGCTTTCTATCGAGTCCTTGGACATACGCTTCCCCCTGAGCTGTATGAGTGGTTCGGCAACGAACTCGATACCATGTACAACTCCCGCAGCAGCACGCTCAGAGACCAGTCGATTCAGGCCGCATCCATGGTGGCCGCTATCGATTGGGGCACCAGCGAACTGAACACGCCGTCAATCGAAACTGTCAGGCGGAAATTGGACGCTGAGCTGTACGGAATGGAAGCGATCAAAGAACAGCTGTGCGAGATCGTCGCTATGGTAAACCGGAGCAAAGCCATTCCGAAATGGGGCATTCTGCTGGCAGGGCCGCCCGGCATCGGCAAGACCTGCATTGCGCATGTGTTTGCAGACGCATTCGGCCTCCCGTTTGCAAGCATCGACTTCTCCTCGCTCCGGGACGATGAAGGACTGACTGGAAGCTTCCGCATCTATGAGAACTCGAGAGCCGGCTATCTCTTCAGCTCGCTGTTCATTGCCCGTTCTGCCAGCGTCCTTCTTCTCTGCAATGAGATCGACAAGGTTCGGAGTGCCCGCAAATCCGGTGCCGGCGATCCTACTGACGTCCTGCTTTCGTTGCTTGACCGGAACGGTTACTGGGAGAATTACCTGGAAACCACAGTCCCAACGGACAGCATTTTCACGATTGCAACGGCGAACGACATTTCCAAGCTCTCCAAGCCGCTGCTCGACCGCTTCATCGTAGTGAACATGCCAGCTTATACACCGGACGAGAAGCGGATCATCTGGGAGCGTTTCGCACACCCCAAGGCCCTTGCTGCGGCGGATGTCGCCCCTTCGGAGTTTGCACTGACGGAACAAGCGAAAAAGCTTGTCATCTCGGACTACGCTGTTGAGCCGGGCGCCAGAGATCTGGAGAAGATCTCCCAGCGGATTGTTGGGCACTACTGCAAGTCAGATGCAGAGCACGCCCCTCACCGTCGTTACACCGACAAGGACATCCGTGCACTGCTTGGCCCGAGCAAGGTGGTGCGACGCGGATTCATCGAACGGCCCGGGCAGATCTCCACTGCCTACGTCCACGAAGGGAAGGTGGAGTTCTTCCTGCTCGAGGCCTCCGCACGGAAGGGCACCGGCAAGTTTCGGGTATTCGGGGTAAAGGCCGATCAGCAGAAGGAGTACTGTGAAGTCGCCTACGAAGCCTTCCGCAGCACCTGCCCGGACGATCTGTCCCAGGTGGATATCACGCTGTTTTCTCCGCATCCGTTGCCGGATATGCGTGAGAACTACATCGGCTGTGCCGCCTTCGCCGCCATCTATTCTGCGCTGTCCGACACCTCATTTGATCCCGGGAAAACGCTGTTCCTCGGCGGTGTTGACCTCTATGCCAACATCTTCTGGGACGAAAACAACATCGTCCCGCTTCTGAATGCTCTGCCTTACCGGCAGGTTAAGACGCTGTTTGCACCAAACGGTACCAGCGGGCTCATTCACGGCAATGTGGATGCCCGATGCAGCGTCAACATCGTAGAGGCTCCTGACGCCAGACTCCTGATGACGCTGGCTGGGGGCAAAACCAACAGCCGGTAACACGCAAGGGTTACCGGCCTAAGAGAAAAAGATGGAGGTACTGTGATGAATACATGGTTGGAGACCGTCCTGCTCAGGCAGGACGCCCAGGCTGAGAACAAGGGGAACCTCGAAGCTTGCATCGAACTCGTGAGCCTTTACCGCTCTGAGCGCCCCCTTTCTGCATTGGCCTTTGGATTGAAAGCCAAACGCCTTGAGCCCGATTTTGAACTGGCCCCTCTGCAGGAGACGGTTGAACGTCTTCGCAGCAGCGAGTGGGGCACTGACCCGATTGGCTGTTACCGCCTTGGCAGCGAGCTTGCGTCTTATCCTGCGGATACTGTCGCCGATACTCGCAAGGCGGTAGCGTTCCTGAAGGCAGCTGTGGAAGCCAAAGATTCTCCCTGTGTTGGGGCTGCAGCGCCTTCCCTTGCGGATCTGCTCAGCTCTTTGGGGCGCACCGAGGCCTACACGTACTACCATGTGGCGGAGGAACACGGGTTCTATGACATTCTCCCTCCGATCAAGCCGAACGCAGAAACAGCCGCTGCCTAAGCCAGCCTGCGCAGGGCGTGAAAAGCGTCCTGCGCATTCCGCTTTCCGGCGTGCCCAAAGACATACCAAGGAGGGTGCGATCATGACGAATCCTATTAAGCTCCGTTTGCTGCTTGAGTGCTACCTCGAATACCGAAAAACACACCCCGTGGATCTCAGCTTTCTGATGGGCTGGGCGGATTACTCACGAGAGATGCGCTCGGGTGGTGATGACTTTGATAAGCTGGCAGTCGAAACTCAGGCCGACGTTTTCCTCAAGGCTTGCAGGGCAGCTGCGGCAAAAATTCCTTCGATAGATTGGAGGCTGCTGGATGTCTTTGAAGCTATGCCCCCTGCCCGGCTTATGTCTGATGTGTTTCCAGTTATTGATGCGACCTCTGGCGTTGTAGATGACGCAGAGCCGAAGCTTCTGACGACAATAAAAATGGTTACCCTTGATCTCTGGAGATTCGGGTTCTCCAAGAACATCCCGAGGCCATTCCCAGACGTTATTTTCGAAACGCTCTGCTTGCTCGGTTTCTTTCAGCACGATATGTCGCGGCATCCGATCGTTCCGGAGAATGCCTTCGGCATCATGGAGTTTCTGGAAGGCACCTGGTTCTACTCTCCTCAGGCGGATGTGTTCAGATTCCGCCTGAGCGAGCTTATCGCATCCGAATTTTCGAAAGGTGTTGAGCATGGGTCTGACCTCTACCGCAGACTTCTCGATGACAGAAAAACGACTCGGCCGGACAACGGCAAAAAGATTATGGCGTTGGGGCGGGACTTCCAGTATCTTTGGATTCTGGAGGCCATTGGCGATGAGGATCCTGTTCAATGGATCGAGTCGATCCCGACAGGATACCATGCTGTAGCCCACGAGCAGCTTTACAAGCATCTGCTTAAGGCTGCAGAGCGTACTGCCGCTTCTTTGGGCCCCATGGTAGATTATTGCAATCAGGAGATGGAATACATCAAAAGCTCTTTCCACGTTGGAAGCAGTGTAAGGCACGTGAAGTTCGGTATGGGAACCGTCGCAAAAAACACCAGCAAATATGTCACAATCGATTTTCCGGATGGAGTCCGGCGTAGGTTCCTGCTTTTCCATACTGTTTTCAAGGAGCGGCTGACAGTAGACACTGAAGAGTTTCACGACAGACTGTTCTTCAGCCTTGCTACCCTGAAAAACCGGGATTATTACACTGAGCAATACGAACTGGCCACGTCACAGCTTCAGGAGCTTTCCGACAACGTCCCACCGCTGCCGCGTCTTCTGAGAATGAAAACTGTTGATCCGACAGCTGCCTGGCTTGCGCAGAAGAGGTATCAGCAGAAATAAGTTCTCACGATATAGATGATAATGTCGGATTTTCAATTCAGGAAGCTGCGGAACCACACGCCGAGGGAGGGATCCTGATGAATACTGTGAAGTTGGAGCTTCTATTTGAGGCCTACCTTGCCTATCTGAAGGAGCGGCCGCCGGATTACGGGCTCTGGATCGGCGGCTTTGCACTTCGCATGGGGTTGAAACATATTCATGACTGTAAATCTGATGATGATAAGGCGCAGTTTTTTCTCACTACCGCCGAAGAAGCAGCACGGCTGATGCCCTCCTGGGACTGGTCGACTCTGAGTACGCTTGAAAAACTCCCGACCAAGCTTATTATGTCCGATGTGTACAGCTTAGTTAAGGTAACCGGAAAATACCCTGTTGATTGCGGTAAACTCCGGAACAGCGCCAGACACATAACAGTACTGGCAAAACACAGGGGCCTGCCTGCCCCTCACGAAAACAAGATTGTGGAGACAATCTGTTTGCTACGGAGTCTGAATGTTCCGATGTATCGCTTCCCGTTTGTTGCTGATATTGTGGATCGTGTCGCAGACTTCCTGGAATGCGACCTGAGCCCCGTGACGGATGACTATCTTGGTGCAAGGAAAAGCGAGCAGTTCTGCGAGGAGCTCCGTGACGCGATGAAAGCGGCATTTGAGGATAAACTCAAAGCAGTATCCGAAGAACGCCTCAAGACACTTTCCGATCAGCAGTGGCAGGATTGCGATTATACTCTGCTGACCGGTCATATGCTGAAGATTGTCCGCGACGCTGATCTGCTCTCCAAGGTTGCGACAATAAAGACCGACTATTCCGTTATGGCAAAGTACATTCTATTCTATGAGTTGTATGAGAGCGCTAAAAAGGCACTTGAGATAACGCGCCCCGAAGCAGAGTTTTTCCTGAAGGAGCAGGCTTTCATCCGGGATGCTTTTTCTGTCGGGAAGACAGTACAGCATAGACACTACGGGGATGGGGTCATCACAAGTCAGACGGATCGTTATGTCGCGGTTGACTTTCCGAATGTGCCGCAGAAGCAGTTTGAGCTTCTGCCTGCTGTGCTCAACGGCACGCTGACCGTAGATTCCGAAGAGCTTCAGGAGCACCTGTATTTCAGCCGGGATACCTTGCTTTCTCGCAAGCCTCTTCTCGAGATCTATGAAAAAGCACTTACACTCGAGAGCGAACTGTCTTCCGGGTTGCCTACCCTCTCCAGACTTCTGGAACTCCGACCGATTACCGTAAAGCCAGAAGCACTCAAACTGCCCACAGACATACTGCTTTCCAACGCATTCACTCGATGGAAAGCTATGTTTGGCCAGTAATGTCAAAGCATCCTCCGTGGGAGCCCCTGTCCTCCCACGGAGGGGACACCTCATCCACAGAAACAGAAATGCCGAGGTGAGTCCGATGATTGCAAATCCTTTCATACATGAGGCGATCCTGCTGTTCTCCATGCGGGACGACGACTTATTGGAGGCATCACTTCCTTGTGAGCTTGCCGACAAGCTCACAGACCTGAAAATAATTACCTTCGCTGGAAGCAGTACCAAAGATAACGGCAAGCGCGTACCACGGCTTCGCTTTCTCGCAAGTGCAGAATGGGAAGCATTCCTTGAGCAGATCAGAAAGCAGCCTAGAGCAAGTGGGATGCTGAATTCCGCGAATGCATTACGTTATGTACAGGCAAATTCTGCAAACTGCAACATCTCGTCGGGAAAGCTTTCTCTGCCTGCCGCGCTTGCGGCAGCAAGTGGTATTCGAATGCGGGCAAGACTGTTCCTGGAAGATGAGCATTGGTTTATTGAACCCATCCCGTCGAGATACGACGAAGAAAACAGCAGCATCCCGCTCTTGCAGGAATGGCTTCAGGTGGATCACCGAACTGAAAGCGGCCCCGTTTGGGCTGGAAAAGCGAGGTTCCTTGAAACTGACTACGAAAACTCGATCAATCAGTACATAAATGCTCTCATCGAAGCGTATCCGAAGGACCTGCGCAAGTTTTCCGCTGAAATCTTCGATACGCTGTCCATGATGGCCGCCCACGATGACGCCAGTTCGATCGATACGACATTTTGGCTCTGTCAAACACTTAACCGGGCAGGCTATCACCCCGGGATATCCCCGCTTGGGGCCGCGATCGAACATGGCGCAATCCACGCGGTTGATGCTTTGCTGAGAAACGGCATGGCCATTTCATTTTGTGGCTCTGATCCGGAAAGCACGACATTTCAAGCGGCTATGTCGGCGGTTGCTGCTGGAAATGCAAATGAAGAGTTCCTGCTCCATCTGGTTGAATGCGGAGCGCAAGTCACGCTGGTTGAGATTCTTGGGCTGTTTTTCTTCCTGGGCGGCGAACGTCTGACAAAGAAGGTCCTGCTCCGCGCAGCCAACGTAAACGGTCCGGATTGCCGCCTGAAGTCTTTGCTGGACGAAAGGGATGAGATTCTCCAAGACCCGAAGCAGTTGAACGAACTCAGAGGCTACTTGAACGAGGATGAGCGGCGGAGGATTCGCTTCTTTCGGCCATTTATGGAAGCGTGTCTTCAGGATGCAGAAACTGTCAGACTGCAAACAGACGAGAAAAAGGAAACCGCCGTCAAGGAAGAACGTGCGCTGCTGCAGCATCGTCTTCTCGCAAATGCAGAGCTGTTTACAGCGCAGCACGAGCCGGAGCTTGCTTTTTATCATAAGGAGTTTGCCTATTTTACCACATTCCTTGTGAAGGGAGATCGGATACAGCACATTCTCTATGGCAGCGGCACCGTCCAAGAGCAGCTTGGCAGCCGAACGCTTGTGCAGTTTGATTCCGGCGAGTCACACAAGCTTAAGACCATTGACACATTTTTGGACGGGCAGGTTGTTTTCAATCTGGAGGAATTTCAGTGTCGCCTGTTCTTCAGCCGCGATATCCTTGAGCGCGGTGAGGGCTTGGAGGCATCCTTCAAGGAAGCGAAATCACGCATTGCTTTGTTGAAGCAACATGACTTGCCCTATGAACAACTCTTGAAATTGCAGTTTTTTCATACAGAATAAGCGTAATGAAGAAAGGGGGAAAGACAATGAATGAGGTGAAACTGGATGAACTGTTCAGAGCGTTCTTAGACAATGATTCCAGGAAATCTCGATATGCGATTTGGGAGGCGGCAGATCGGACGGTATATGAAGTCTATCATATCGAAAAAGCAGCAACAGCGGAAGCAAAGAAGGATTACTTTATGCGTCTTTGCAAAGGGATTGCGCACGACTTCCCGTCCTTCGATTGGTCCATGCTCCCTGTTTTTGAGCTTTTGGATCCCACGATGATCTGCAATGAGGTGCTCTATTACACGGCAACCCCGCAGGCAGAAGAATACACTGTCACCTACCTGCAGGGTTTGGTCGCCCGGATCGCAAAGCGCGCTGCAGAGCGAAAGATCCAGATGCCCTCTGACGAAGTCGCAGCACAAACATTTGTTCTGCTCCGATACATCAGGCAGCCGGAGAAACGTTCGCCATTTCTTGCTCATTTGCTTCGCAGTCTTTGCAGTTTTTTGGAATACACGCCGAAGACTTACAGTCATGATTATCTGGGTGTCTGCCAATTCCAGGAGTTATTCCAAGCGGTGAACACCACACTCCTCACGCGCTTTCCGGAAGAGATTCGCCGGATCGCTGTTGAACAGTATAAGGAAAAAAACAATAGCAAGTATTTCGACAGAAACGCTCGCTACCTTTCCGTGCGCTTTCTCATGGCGGTCGTCACTGACAACCTGTGCGGTGTAATGTCATCTGTTCCGGAACACAGAGAACAGCGTCTAAGCGATGCAGTTTTCATGCAGCATCTCGAAAATGCCAAAGAAACCGTAGCCTTGCTGGAGCCGCAGCTTGCGTTCTGTAAGGAAGAACTCGCTTTCTTTTGCAGTTGTCTTTCACCGGGCAGGCAAATCATGCAACGGCGCTATGGCGAGGGATCTGTTTTAACCAACGACGGGACAACCATGACAGTTCAGTTTTGTGACGGGAAGAAGCGCAAGCTGAAGCTTATTGCAGAGTTGGTCAACGATCAAATTATTGTTGACGCGGACCGGGACGAGTTTGAAATGCGGCTGTATTTTGCCCGGGATGCACTGAAGCATTTTGAAACCAACAGCCCGATGCTTACTGAAGCAAAAACACGTCTTGCAGAGCTTTCTGCCGGAACAGTCTCGCAAGATGGGCTCATGGCGATGAAGCTCTTTCAGCCGAATGCCTGAGGTGGGCGGCACAAAACGATGTGATTCTTTCTGTGCTGTTTGACAGCTGAAAGCTGCTCGCCGGATAAGGCCCCTGCTTTTGTTCTTGCATCGCACAGATGCTTTACACGGCTTGGCTTTTCAGATATAATCATAATGGAGTTCATCATCCGCAACTATCCGGAACAGTGCGGAGAAGTCTTAAGGGTTGGCTACGGCAATTACAAGCCAATTGCGCTGGCGGCTGTTACAGCCAATCCGGATTGCTTTATCGATGTTTCGCTACAGCTCCGGAGGGATCCTGATATCTGTAAGGCTGCGCATCGAGACCCGGAAGATCCCAGCGATTTGCTAAAGCAGCGGCTGGCTTTGTCTGACAGTCACCCGGACTAGCGTAAGGGTCGTGCCGGGACATACAGCCTGATCAGAATTGAGGGGGAAGAGAAATGACCTACCATATGAAATTAAAAAGTGTTCCATTTTATAGCATCCGGGCACGGAAAAAGACAATCGAGCTTCGTCTTTACGATGAGAAGCGGAAGAAGCTCCGGATCGGCGACCTGATTGAATTTACCTGCCAGGATCAGCAGGAATTCCCGCTCTACACTCGTGTGATTGCGCTGCATTCCTTTGACAGCTTTGCAGAGCTTTACAGCAATCTCCCGCTCGAGCGATGTGGCTATACTCTGGAGGATATTACTGCTGGCAGAGCGCTGCCTTCGGACATGGAGCGATACTACCCGCTTGAAGAGCAGCAGAAATACGGCGTCGTTGGGATCGAAATCGAGTTGCTTTCAGAGCATCGCAGCGGAAAAGAGAACGTTCTGTCCGAGGAATCTTCGTCCAGGAAGAATAGCGGCTATTTTACTGGCGTCTGGAATTATCTGCTGACCTCGATTCACTATTCAGACTATAACGGCTTTGCAAAGGATAAAGACGGTTGGGTCTCAGTCGATGATCTAATCGAAAAAAGCACGTACCCGCTTACTCGCAAAATGATTATGGACGTTGTTGAGCACCGGAACGGAAGCGAAATAATCGAGACTTCTGCAGATGGTAAGGCAATCCGAATCATGAAAAACGGAAAGCCAGTATAGACCGCTGAAAAAAGCAATCTGGTCAAAGGAGAAATGTATATGGCGACAAGAGAACTTCAGAAAAGGATTTTTCAGAATAAGCTTGACAAGGGCTGGAACGTGACAAGTGTGGAGAAGCCTGCATCTGGAAACAAGGGGGCTTTCCCGAGCCCTTTGATTCAGTATCTGACCTTCCTGCTTTTGAAGGAGGTCGAGCCAAACTGGGATACGTTTCTCGTCGAGCAGATGAGCAGCTTCTACGAGCGCTTCAGTTGGGCCTATAAAAAACAGAATCCCAACGACATCATGGATGCGGCAATTCAGGACGCGCGGGAATATACTTCTCGTACAACCGGAATGCGCATCCCGGAGAACATCGAGTTTCTTACTGCCTATAACTGGAAAAAACTAGATGCCAACTTCAAGAATAGGGACGATACCAATCCGCTCGTGCCCTATTTCGATCTCACCATAGGGGACTCTACAAGGCGGATCTGCCTTAGGAACGCCCATATCCAAGACGAACTGGCTCGTTCAGACGCATCCGAGGTATATATCGCTGCAGTCAATCGCGGCAGATCCTATGACGGGTTGCTGGTTATTACCAAGCATGTCTATGATTCCTTTGGGGACGAGGTCGACAACATTCGTTACGAACTTGCTTCCGAGATGTTGAAGTCTCCATCCTGCGTACAGGATATTTTACTCCATCCGGAGTATCAGAATGAAATCGCAAGGACGCTCGCGTATCTGTCGACTTTACCTAACGTCGGTGACGGTTTGACGGACGCAGCCATTGCGGAGGCCTGCCGAAAAGTGAATCGTCAGCGCATCTGCCAGATTGCAGCCGATGCAGTACCCGAGCTGCTGGAGCTGTTGGGCTTTCTTTCGCCTCCGTGCAACGCGGTTCGCAGTATGACAGAAGCATTTCTCATGCACCGGTTGCTTTTCGCCGCTTTCGGCGCTTGCCTTGGCCTTTCCTATTGGGCAATCGATGAAAAGAAGAACTGCTATGATGCCATCACAGAAAACTTCTCGTATCAGGTTGCCCGAGACCATCTCTCCCTGTTGACCGGAGCGGAGACTGCTGAAAAGCTATTGGAGCCGTTGCTGCTTGTGGCTGAAAATCACCCGGAGGAGCTAGATACAAGAAGCAGAGAACTTCTGTTCGATTATATGGTCCGGGCGCTGGGATGGGAGAACAAGGAATATGCGCTTCGTATTGCTGTAGCGCTGTTTGCGCAAGAGCTGACCAAATATGAGGCCGACAACTACTTCATCGAGGCCGACCCGGATGAGCAATCTGACGAACTGATGGATCTGATTCGAACCGGATTCCGTAGTTCAGTGCGAAGCCCGATATACTACTATCCCTATGCTTTGCAGGTCATCTGCAGTGACGAGCCAGCATTTGCTATCTCTTTCGGAGAGGATCTTGCGCGGAGTGAGCAGCAGGATCTTAAGGTCCTTGGCTTTTCGATCCTTGGAACACTTGCAAAGGCTGCGCTGGAGAACTGGGATCTACCGTGTATCAAAGGCGATACAATTACGGACGAAAGCGTCGTATGTGAACTGTTTCGGCTCGCTGCAACCAGTCACCCCGCCCAGACTTTTTATCAGAAAATGCTTTCCAATCTGGTCTGTGCGGGGTATATTCGGTCAGCGTCTATCTGCCCGCCGAATCCTGCTTATCCGAAGCAATATCGGGATCTTTGGCTCGCAGAAGGAATACGTGACGCCATTGGAGTTTACCCACGTGAATTCTACTGTTTAGATAATTTTAGCCCTTTTGCCGTTCGATACGACGGAGAACTGTATGCCACCGCGGAAGCGGCTTATCAAGGCCAAAAGTTCTATTATACGCATCCTGAAATTGAAGAGCAAATACGGTTCGCAACTTCCCCTCACGATGCAAAGCGCATCGCTGATGAACACCGGGAACTCTGCCGGCCGGATTGGGATGAATTGAAACAGTTGATAATGGAGGATATCCTGCGGGGTAAACTGAGTCAGCATGCCTATGTTCGAAAAAAGCTCTTAGAAACGGGTGATATGCCGATTGTGGAGGACAGTCCTTACGACTACTTCTGGGGAATCGGGTTTGATCGAACCGGTGAGAATCATCTGGGAAAGATCTGGATGAAATTGCGGGCAGAATTGCGAGCGGAATCATAGCCGCTATGCAACTCCATCAGATGAGCAAAGGCAGAGGTGCAGTACAATGTTTTATAAGAGATCAGCTGTTACAGTATCAAGAGACAAAGACGGGAACGATTATATTGCTCTCCCAGACTGGACCAAAAACGCCTTGGGTTCTTGGGTGAAGGCCATTCCATACACGTATGTCAACATAGAAACCAATACCGTAATTGGATCTGGAGTACAGCTCTTTTCGAAAGAGACTTGTTCTTTTTCAGAGGAAGACGTTTTGTTCCGGACCAGCACTCCAGTTTTCGACGAAAACGGAAATGAAAAACCCGGGCTAATTCAATGGTTTATGCCGAACCGCATCTGCCAGCTTACTGTCGAGGACGGTCTCCTGTTTCTCCCCCAAAAGCTGGCTGAACTGGTGAAACTCAAGTCAGAAGCAGTTATCCGCCAGGAAGTAATCGACATCTACTTGGAAGCTGAGTAAAAGATTGGAGGCAAATATGGGCATCAGAGAATTACTAGGCCTGGATCAAGAAGAGAGTAAAATAAATCATGATGCGCTTTTTGAGGAACTGCGAAAGTCTATCCGTAGGCAGCACTTTGGATACAGTCCCCTTAGAAGGTGGATCCAATATGAGGTCTATTGCTATTTGCTCGGTGTTTCCGATCGGCGGTCGGGGCGAGAACTGTTCAGCGAAATGAAAAGCCTCTACCCATATCACCGCGAGCGCCTTGCCGTTCCTTTTTCAGATTTGTCCAATGTCCAAATCACCATACCCAAAACCGAAGAAGAGTTTGATCTTCAGTTTCTTTCAGGAGACGAACTTGATTTTGATCCTCTGGAGAGTGCCTACAAAGGCGTAATCTGCACCGAGGTTGAAGCAAACCAGTATCCCTTGATCTTGGAGAACAAGGGATATGGGGTCGATTATGTAATCCCAACTGAGTCCGGAAGCATGATACGCATCGATTCCTCAGTGATTCTTATTGACTCCAATAAAGGCGATGGGGGGAAAATAGTCGTCTTTGCACTTCCGGATAAGTCTGGGAAAAACTATAAAGCCACTCTTGCTGTCTGGAAACACTTCTACGAACTGCTGCTCCCGCTGGAAGAGGTTGAGGATATCTATCTCGCCATTTATGAATATCACCACTACGGCCGCTATGAACTGCAATGTCTTGTAGACGACCATAGACTGATCGAGGAATTTGCTCTCCGTTTAGCATATGTTGCCTCAAGACTGACTGCAGAACAATCTTACACGATTGATAAAGCTGCGTTGCGGGCATCGATGAAAGGCAAGTGGGATCAATTCCATGGCGACCGGCTCGTGGTCGATAACGTTTTCTTCCGCCTTCTGGGGCGGTTGGGATACGCAAGAGGCGACGACTGTATGCTGAAAGATTACTTTGCACTTACAACCGAATCTACAATCAGCTTTGAGACCTTCCCCTTGCGGTGTGAGTGCGAACTTCTATCTAAGCTTGCCGAGCGAGCAGGAGTCTCTTTCAGGGAAATTGGCTGAAGGAGGCAGATGATATGGAAATCAAGATTGCTTGCGGCAAAGGATTGAAAGAGGAAGATTGGAAAGTCTGCGACTACCTGAAAAGCTGCGAGGAATGGCCGACAGTCAGCGATGTGGCTGCGGCAACAGGGCTGCACGAGCGTAAAGTCTATTACGCTATTCGTCGGATTGTCTTTCAGATGCGCATGTATGAAGGCCGCAGACACTTTATTTCCCAATGCAAGGATGATAAGGAGCAGCTATGAAATACTATGTTGTAGCAGATGTTCACGCATACTACTCCATCATGTACAGAGCGCTGGAGACTGCAGGCTTTTTCTCCGATCCCGAACCGCATATTCTTATTGCGCTGGGCGACTTTTTTGACCGCGGTCCTGAGCCTAAGGAAACACAGCAGTTTTTGCTGGATCTGATGGCAAAGAATGCCGTAATTCTGATACGGGGAAATCACGATGACCTGTTTGAGGAACTTGCCACAAAGGATCACGGCCTTCCATACTCACATCATATCTTGAACGGCACATATGAAAGCGCACTTGTCCTGACTGGGTTTGATCCTTATCAGGCGAAAATGCAGAATTACGCGTTTGCAGAAGCAATCAAGCAAACCCCGCTGTTTGCCAAGATTCTCCCTGCAATGAGAGACTATTACGAAACAAAACAGTATGTGTTCGTCCATGGCTGGATTCCGACGTTCCATGATGGACGCGAGTTTTGGGAAAACTCGAACTGGCGAGATGCGACACCGACCGCATGGAAAATGGCCCGGTGGTATAACGGCATGGACCTTGCCCCCACAACAAGCGAAAAGAAAACGGTTGTCTGCGGGCATTGGCATTGCTCATACGGGCATTTCAGGATAGAAGGAAAAGGTTCAGAATTTGGAGCAGATGCAGATTATACCCCCTTTTACGGCCGTAATGTTATTGGGATCGATGCATGCACTGCGCGAAGTGGTTCGGTGAACGTATTAGTTCTGAATGATTGATGCCAAAATGTCACAGCCATCGCAGGATAGTTTAGTCAATTAAGAAATGAGAGCACGTAACACACGGATTGGAGGGAAATGGATGTCTACAATAGCTCGAATCAAATGCAAGTGCGCAGTTTGCGGAGCAAGGAACGAATTGGCTGTTCTTTGCAGTACAAACGAATTTGGATCTCCGGATCTGGATCTGCGTCCTCCGGAGATGAAGAGAAGCACAATGACCTTATGGGTACAGGAATGTTCCAAGTGCGGATACGCAGCAGAGGATATTTCAGAGGATCGAAAAGTCCAGCAGGATTTGATGCGGTCAGAAAAGTACAAATCCTGCGAAGGTCACAGTTTTGAATCGGACCTTGCCCGCAAGTTCTACAAATCATATATGATTAACCGCCATCTACAGCTTCATGCCGACGCATTCTATGATGTTCTGCATG
>JAEEGF010049583.1_pt1 | contig 34506 bp, 24 predicted proteins | sample 9134171 | NCBI WGS metagenome assembly JAEEGF01 (sample SAMN16246542, study PRJNA631951) | gut metagenome | biome: gut microbiome; feature: rumen; material: AP-attached | host: Bos | place: Iran: Karaj | collected 2018-10
GGCACAGGAGCAGATGGTATACATCTCATCGGACATGTTCTGGTACGCCACCCTCAAGGATGGCTCCTGGTGCACTCTCGGAGACCAGAGCTTCTACAATGAATTCACCACCAGCCTGTGTTTCAGGGTGCAGTCCAATCCCTCGCTGGAGTCCAGAACAGATTCCCTCATCGTCATATCCGGAAACCAAAGGCGCGCGGTCGCAATCGTTCAGAACGGTGTAGGCAGCCTTCTGGACGTGAGCGAAGTCGTCCTTCATGGAAAGCTCCCGGTCCAGTACCCGTTCAACGCCAAAGGCCGATGGTCGGTTTCCAAGGAAGGGGACTGGTTCACCGTTAGCCCGGTTGGCGGCTCAGAAGGAACAGTTGTCACTTTCACTGCCTCAAGCGAGAATATTAATACAGACTCCCGCACCGGCAGTGTAACCTTCCAGTTGGAGGGCCTTAATCTTACAATCCCGGTTAAGCAGGTAATCACAGAAACGATAATAGTCGAGAGCGGCACCCTCAGCCTCGAGGCAACGGGCGGAGATTTCAGCATAAAAACCCTCACCAACGTGGATTACCAGGTGAGCACGGATGCCTCCTGGATCCATAAACTCGGCACCAGGGGCCTGCTGGAATTCAACGAACCCTTCAGCGCGGATGCCAATCCCTCCTCACAGCCCAGAACGGGCACCATCACCTTCACCTACGGGGACATCTCGGAAACCGTAACCGTTACCCAGGAAGGGAAAGAGCCCATTCTGGATGTCACCACACCTGGCTTCTACGGCATAAAGGGCCAGGATTACATCTACCGCAAGGGCATCTGCCAGAACTCCCGGTTCACCTCCGGCACCTCCAGAAGCTACCGTCTCATCATTCCTTCTGAAACATGCGTAGTGCAGCTCCAGGGTGTTCCGGTCCAGATCACTGCCGGGGAAACCCTCCAGCTTTCCCTCTCCGTATACAAGAACGGCAAAACCACGTACTCGCAGCCCGTGAGTGCCAAGATCATAGGGGAGGATGAGAATCTCATCTGGCTCAAATGTTCCAACGTCACTTATTTCATCCTCAAGAAGCAATAGACTATGAAAAAGATTATCTTACTCGCAGCACTGCTTCTTGCAGCATCAATTCAGCTAAGCGCAATCCCCGCATACCGGGGCCTCATTCCATACACCCAGCCGGACGGCTCAGTGATCCAGATCCGCCTCCATGGCGATGAATTCTTCCACTGGACAACGGATGTATCCGGCAATGTCATCGAGCAGGGGGAGGATGGCTACTATCATCCCGTGCCCGCATATGTCCATCAGATAAGGCGCTCTGAGGGTGCAAGACGCCGCACCGCCGCCAATGCGGCCCGCGCGAGCCGTATCGGCAAAACCGGTATCGCCCACGGCCAGAAGCATTTCCTGGTTATCCTTGTGGAATTCTCGGACGTGCAGTTCAGTAGCAGCACGGCAAATGAGGATTTCACCAAACTCCTTAACCAGGCAGGATACAGCGACAATGGCGCAACCGGCTCCGCAAGGGACTATTATTACGATAATTCCCATCACGATTTCGAACCCATATTCGATGTCTACGGCCCAGTAAAACTGGCTAATAATCAGAAGTATTACGGTGGAAATACATCTTCCACGCAGCAGGGCAGCGACCGTCAGCCGGAATTGGCCGTCAAGGAAGGCTGCGAAGCCCTTGCACCGGATATCGACTTCTCCAAGTACGACAATGACGGAGACGGCGATGTGGACCTTGTATTCATGTACTACGCCGGTAAGGGCGAGGCCGACGGCGGAGGCACAGACTGCATCTGGCCCCACCAGTGGGAACTTTCCAACGGAGGAATCAACCTGGTCCTTGGCGGAAAGAAAATCGACAGATACGCCTGTTCCAACGAGATCGTGAATCACGGAGCCCTTTCCGGAAAGATGTGCGGAATCGGCACCGCCTGCCATGAATTCGGCCACGCGATGGGTCTGCCGGATTTCTACGACACGGACTATGAGACCAACGGAGAGGCATCGGGCCTGTACGATTTCTCCCTCATGTGCGGCGGCAGCTATAACAACAACGGCCGCACTCCGCCTTATCTCAACATCGAGGAGCGCATCATGCTGGGCTGGGTAGAGCCTTCCGCAATCCAGGAGATATCCTCCTCCGGTCAGTATTCCGTTCCTGATGTGGATAACAACATTGCATACAAGGCCTCTACCAATACGGATGGGGAATACTTCATCTTCGAGACAAGAGGTGGCCAGGGATGGGACAAATACATCCCCACGGGCCTTCTCATCTATCATGTGGATAAATCCAACCGCAAAGTTACCATAGTCGACGGCGCAGGAAGGAGCGTAAATGTTCCGGCGGCGGATCTGTGGAATTATTGGGCAAGCTATAATGCCATCAACGAGAATGGCTCGCATCCCTGTTTCTACATTATTCCCGCCAACAATCCCACGGCCCTTTATCAAAGGTCGTACAACCTAAGCACCATTGTATTCCCCGGATCCAGCAATGTAACTTCGTACCAGCCAATCGACTGGAACGGAGAGGAAACTCCCGTCAGCATCACCGGCATTCAATACACTTCTTCAACCAGACAGGTGTCATTCAACGCCAGCGTGATGAACAAAAAGGGCGTCAGCGGCTATGTGACGGACACTTCCGGCAATCCTCTGGGCGGCGTTACCATCCAGTTGGATCCACTGGAAGGGTCTACTTCATCGGTGCGCGGCAAGGCAAGTATCCGGGTTGTCAAGGCCAATGAGGCCGCCCAGTATTCCGTCCAGACCGACTCGAACGGCTATTATGAAATAGACCTGCAGGAGTGCACTGCATCGCAGGTGGAGCTGTCGGCCCACAAGGACGGTTACGTCTCATCCGCGCAAACGGTCACTCTCAAGGTCACCGGCAATAAGGTGAACTTTACCCTGATGAAGGTAGGGGAGACCGTGCCTACGGATCTGTGCAAGTACGACACCGATGCAGCCAATTTCACTTCCATCGGCATACCGGGATACGATTTGATGGCTTCGGTCTGCTTCACCCACAGTGAACTTTCAATGTATACGGGAGACCTTATCAAGTCGATAACGTTCTATCCTTATTGCACGTCGGCAACCATCTATGTGATAATCGATTTCGGCGGCACCAGGGCTCTCACCTACAAGGTTACCAATCCACAGTTCGGAGACCTGATCACAGTACCGCTCGAAAACCTGGACCTTCACATTCCTGAAAGCGGAGACGTGTACTTCGGATATGGCGTCCAGGGGGCCGACTATGACTATCCTCTGGTTTGCACCCCTTCAAAAACATTCCACGGCAGCTATTTCGACTATCTGAACCTCGGCACGTCGGACTGGACTCCCATTCAAAACGGAGAGGATTACTATGACATTGCCGTTTCCGTCACCGTAAAGAAAGAAGGAGAGGATCCCGGCCCGGAGATTGAACCCGGAGAGGATCCCATTGCCGCATTTGGCTTCAGCTACATCGAAATCCCGGAATCCATCTCCATGACAGCCGGGACGGAGCTGCCGCTAAAGGTGGTATATGGCAAGGGGCTCACTCCAAGGATTACCGCCTGGTACCTGGACGGCGCAGCGGTATCTGCAGACAGCATAACCCTCACCGGCGGAACGCACACGCTTCGCGCTGTAATCTATTATGAAAACAGCAACACCACGGAAAGTATTGAAGTGGAACTGGAGGTTCAATAGCGCTCCAGGGCGCACACATTCTCCACATGCATGGTGTGGGGGAACATGTCAACAGGTTGTACCGCAGTGATGCGGTACTTCTTGTTTAATATGGCAAGGTCGCGCGCCTGCGATGCGGGATTGCAGCTCACATATACGATACGCTGCGGCTCCGCGTCCAGGATAACCTGGGCAACGTCAGGATGGATTCCGGCGCGGGGAGGGTCCAGGATAATCACGTCCGGGCGGCCGTGCTCCGCGATAAAGTCCGCCGTGAGAACGTCCTTCATGTCGCCGGCGAAGAATTCGCAGTTGTCGATTCCATTCCTTCTGGCGTTGTCCTTTGCGTCCTCAATAGCCTCCGGCACGTATTCTATGCCGATGACCTTCCGGCACTTACGCGACACGAACTGGGCGATGGTGCCTGTGCCGGTATAGAGGTCATAAACAACTTCGTCGCCCCTCAGAGCCGCGAATTCGCGCGCCACTGAGTATAGCCGTTCCGCCTGGCGGGAATTGGTCTGGTAGAAGGATTTCGGGCCGATTTTGAAGCTCAGCCCCTCCATGCTTTCGTAAATGGCGTCCTCGCCTTTGTACAGGACCGGTTCCTGGTCGGTGATGGAGTCGTTGAGCTTCGTGTTCACCACATAATAGAAAGAGGTGATCTGGGGGAATTGGGCCGATACCGCCTCCAGCAGAGCCTTCCTGTCGACCGGCTTGTCTTCGCCCATGCACAGGATGAGCATAACCTGCCCGTCCTCAGTGGTGCGGATGAAGATGTTGCGAAGGAAGCCGTGATTCTCGCGTATGTTATAGAATGTGAAGCCATTTCTGATACAGAAGTCCTTGATAAACAGGCGTATGGCGTTCGATGGTTCCCTTTGCAGGTGGCACTCTTTGATGTCCAGCACCTTGTCGAAGAACTTGCCCACGTGAAAGCCAAGTCCGGGGCGGTCCTCCGGAGCGATTGCCTCTGCGTTTTCACCATCGAGCACCCATCTGCGGGCCGATGCGCTATACTCCAGTTTGTTGCGGTAGTACTCGGTTGATTCCGATGCCAGTGTGGGTTTTATCTCCGGCACCTGCAAATGGCCGATCCGCACCAGCTGGTCTTCCACCTGCTGGCGCTTAGCTGCGAGCTGCATCGGGTAGGGGAGCGGCTGCCACCGGCAACCACCGCACACGCCGAAATGGGGGCAAAATGCGGGAAGCCTGTCCTTGGAGGGGGTTACGATGCGCTCGATGCGCCCCTCCATATAGTTCTTCTTTTTCTTCCTCACCTGAATGTCCACGACATCCCCCGGCACTGCGAAATCCACAAACACCACCATCCCGTCCACACGCGCAAGCGCCTTCCCCTCCGCCGCCACCGCCTCAATCGTGACGTTCTCCAACCTTAAATCAACCCTTTTCCTAGACATATATCATACTAATATTATAACTAATATTGTCATTTCGAGCGCAGTCGAGAAATCTGTTTCCCAATACTATCCATGACCTTTATTGCGACGGGAGTAACTCTTTTTCTGCGAGCTCTCGAAAAAGAGTTCTCCCGTCTGTTTTGGCTCTCGCCTCTGGCCGGCGCACTTTTTTAACGCCTCCGGAATTCCGCAATTGTTATTGCTGCGGCGATGGCGGCGTTGAGCGATTCCATCGCGGAGGAGGGCGCGGCCGGGATGCTGATGCCCCTTGTGACGGCTGCAGCGGTTTCCGCCGAGATGCCGTTGGCTTCGTTGCCGATGACAATCAGCACGGGGCGGTCGGCTCCGGTGCAAAGCTCTTCCTTATATATATTCGCGCCGTCCATGAAGGTGCCGTACACGACTCCGCCGGAGGCGGCGGTAGCGCGGCAGAGGGCGGGGATATCCGCCAGGGCGAATTTCACGCGGAAAATGGCGCCCATCGTGGCCTGGACCACTTTGGGATTGGATATTTCCACTGTATCGGCCGATGCGAACACGCCGCTTATGCCGAACCAGTCGGCCGTGCGGAGGATGGTGCCAAGGTTGCCGGGATCGCGGATGCCGTCCAGGGCGAGGTACAGGCCGGGAGCGGGCACATCGGCACATACCTTATCCCAGGCGGCCGGTTTTTCCACTACGGCAAGGACTGGGGAGGGCGAACTAAGCTGGCTGATGCGCTCCATCGCGGCCTCGCCTATATCCGCCACGCTGTAGCGTTCAAGGATGCGGAAACCGGATTGCTCCGCCTCGCGAACCAGTTTTTCGCCTTCCACCACGAATGCGCCTTCGAGGTCCCTGAACTTTTTCTGCCCCAGGGACTTTATCCTTTTGATGTCTTTCGCGCTTAACATTGTCAAAAAAGCCGTTTTGCAGTGCAAATATAAAGAATATTATTCGTATTTTTGTATGATGTACATTCTCAGGCGAATATTCGTGGTTCTGCTTGCCGCTGCCGTGGCGGTGGGCTGCAGCACCACGCGTACGCTCAAGGAAGGGGAGTACCGGCTTGCGAAGAACACCATCAAGGTAGACAGAAGGGGAGTGGACAATTCCGAGCTCAGCCCCTATCTGCGCCAGAAGCCGAACGCATCCATCATTTTCGGCTGGAACCCGTTCCTCAGCATCTACGGATGGGCAGGGGACAGCGACAGCAAATTCGCGAACTTCCTCCGCAAGTTGGGCCAGGCGCCTGTGGTCTTCGACGAGTCCCAGGTGGAAGCCAGCGTGGTGAACCTGGAGAACCACCTGGAGTATATCGGCTGGTACGGCTCCACGGTATCGGCAGATGTCCAGAAAAAGGGTCGCAGGGCATACGTCACATACAACGTTACCCTGGGTAAGCGCTACAAAATCAGCGAAATAAACTACAATATCCCGTCCTACGGCACATTTGCCAAGGATTTCAAGGTAAACAATTCCAGGACAACGATCAAAACAGGGTCGTGGCTGTCGGAATCGGCCCTAAAAAACAAAACTGTGCGAAACGCCCAGTTCTTCCGCGACATAGGTTATTTCGGCTTCACTAAGGCATATTACAGCTTTGAGGCAGATACCCTGGGCCATGACGGAAAGGCTATCCTCACAATGTCCATCCTGGACTATCCACGAACCGGCACGCCCCAGGAAGCGGCAGAGCACAAGAAATTCACAATAGGGGATGTCGTTATCAACTATCCCAAGTCGTTGCCCTTCAGGCCTTCCGTGCTGGAGAATCTGAACATCCTCAAGCCGGGCCAGATATACAGCGAAAGGCGGGTAAACATGACGTATAACCGTCTTTCCAACCTCTCGGTTTTCAACGGCATCAACATCGACATGGAGCCCGTCTCGGAAGATAAAGTGAACGCCAGCATCAACCTGCGGAACAGCGGTCTCCAGGGCTTCAAGTTCAATCTGGAAGGCTCCGTGAACTCCACCGGCCTGCTGGGCCTGTCGCCCCAGTTCAGCTATTACCACAAGAACCTCTTCCACGGCGGGGAAGTTCTGAACGTATCCATCAAGGGCAACCACCAGTTCCGTCTGGACAGTGACGTGAAGTCCAACGAGATAAGCACATCGGCAAGTATCCGCTTTCCTAAATTCATCGGCCTTCCGAACAGGATATTCCGGGGCAACAACATTCCCCGCACAGACATCACCGCGGCATTCAGCTACCAGGACCGTCCGGAATACTCCCGCACCATCATTTCCGGCGCCTTCGGCTATTCCGGCACCCTTGGACGCGGCCGGCGGTTCTCCTATCAGCTGTATCCCTTCCAGGCCAATGTGGTGCGCCTGTTCAACATCAGCAGCGACTTTTCCAAGAACATCGCCACAGACCGCTTCATGATGAACGCGTACTCGGACCACTTCGACATGGGTATAGGCGGAATCCTGTACTACACCACGGACGTATCGGCAGTGCCCACTACATCATATCACTACTACAGGCTCCTGTTCGACCTTTCCGGCAACGCCCTCAGCCTGCTGAACCCTCTTCTTCCAACGAACGATCTGGGCCAGCACACAATATGGCAAACCCCTTATTCCCAGTATGTCCGCGGCGAGGTTCAGCTTGGCCGCACCGTGCGTATGGGCAACAAGGAGCAGTATTCCATAGCAGGGCGCATCGTAGCAGGTGTTGGATATGCTTATGGTAACGCCAGCACGCTGCCGTTCGAAAAGCAGTTCTACAGCGGCGGCGCCTCCAGCATGCGAGGCTGGCAGGCCCGTACCCTAGGCCCCGGCCATTCTCAGATCAACGACATCTTCGTGATCCCCAGCCAAACGGGCGACATGAAACTGGAGGCGAATCTGGAATTCCGTTCGCCCCTCTTCTGGAAAGTGGAGGGCGCCATCTTTGCCGATGCCGGTAACATCTGGGCCCTTAACGGCGCAGCCCCGGAAGAAGAACGCTTCGCCCTCACCAGCATCGCAGGCGACTGGGGCATCGGCCTCCGCCTGAACCTGGATTTCATCCTGGTTCGCGTGGACATGGGCATGCAGGTGCACGATCCCGCCCGCGCGGAAGGCGACCGCTGGCTTGGGCCCACCCAATGGCTCCGCCGCGGCAACTACGCCGTCCACTTCGGCGTGGGCTACCCGTTCTAAGGCGTTTCTCGATTAGAGAAGATTTTTAGTGTCCGGGGGCGTGTCCACCCCCGGACACGGGCAGGGGGAGGGGCCCGCAAGATACAAGTTCTGCGTAGCAGGACGCAGTAGATTGTGGGAGGGGCCGGAGTGGAGCGAAGCGGAACGGAGTTCCCCGGACACCACACATCTTCTCCCAGACAAAAGTCTTGCGTAAAATGGAAATGATTGACACACAACGAGATACGAAAATCGCCTGTGGCATATCTGCCACAGGCGAAATCGACAATTCGCTGATATACAGCGAGTTGCATTTTACGGCTTGTGGTAGTATTTCGGCCAGCAGGCTTCGAGATAGGCGCGGAGGGCGTCTTCGTGGCGGTTTTGCTGGGGCTCGTAAAAGACGGTGCCGCGGAGGGAGTCCGGCATGAATTCCATGTCGGCAAAGTGGCCGGGATAGTCGTGGGCGTACTTGTAGCCGTCGCTGTAGCCCAGTTCCTGCATAAGTGAGGTGGGGGCGTTGCGGATGGCAAGGGGGACAGGCTGGTTGCCGGACTGTTTCACCTCTGCCAGAGCTTTCTCAATCGCCATATACGAGCCGTTGCTCTTCGGCGATGACGCCAGATACACAGTTGTTTCCGCCAGGGGAATGCGCCCTTCCGGCATGCCGATTTTGGACACCACCTCGAAACAGGCGTTCGCCAGCAAAAGCGCGTTGGGATTTGCCAGGCCAACGTCTTCCGATGCGCTGAGGCAGAGCCTCCTGGCGATGAAAAGCGGATCTTCGCCGCCGTCGATCATTCGCGCCAGATAGTAAATCGCCGCATTGGGATCTGAGCCCCGGATGCTTTTGATGAAGGCCGATATGATATCGTAATGCATCTCGCCATCCTTGTCGTAGATGGCCATGTTCTCCTGGATGGAGGACGTCACGGATTCATTGTCGATGACGATAGGGGAGTCTGCCGAATGGGCATCCACCACTATCTCCAGCACATTCAGAAGCCTTCTGGCATCACCGCCGCTATAGCGGAGTATCGCCTCTGTTTCCCTAAGCTCTATCTTCTTGGTTTTCAGAAGGATATCCTCGTTAATAGCGCGCTTTAGCAGGAACTCCAGATCCGCTTTGTCCAGAGGCTTCAGAACGAACACCTGGCAGCGGGAGAGGAGGGGAGTGATAACCTCGAAAGAGGGGTTCTCCGTGGTGGCTCCAACCAGCACGATGGTACCCGTTTCCACAGCCCCCAGAAGCGCATCCTGCTGCGCCTTGTTGAAGCGGTGGATTTCATCGATAAAGAGAATTGGCGCACCTTTGCCGGCAAAGAGCGAATTGCTCTTGGCCCTGTCGAACACCTCACGCACATCCTTAACGCCTGCGGTAACGGCCGACAGAGTGTAGAACTCGCGGTCCATGGTTTGGGCAATGATGTGCGCAAGTGTGGTTTTACCCACGCCGGGAGGGCCCCACAGGATGAACGACGACAGATTGCCGCTCTCTATCATCTTCCTCAGAATGCATCCTTCACCCACAAGATGCCTTTGCCCCGCATAGTCCTGCAGGGACGAAGGCCTCATCCTTTCCGGTAGGGGAGGGAGCATGGTGGAAGATGCGCTCATCGGCCTAGATTGCCTTGGTGAATACCCTGCGGCGACGTTTGACTTCCCTGCGGTACATATTCCAGAGGTTCTGGACCGCATTGTTGGTTTCCATTTCGGCGTTGGATTCGCCGTACTTGAAGCCATTCTTTATGATCATAGGGATCATTTCGTTGAACAGCAAGGCAATGACGCCTTTGTTCTGGTATTCAGGATCCACTGCGATAAGGAGGAGTTCCAGTGCCTCTTCGTATTTGAGGAACATCGACTTCACAAGATACCACCAGCCAAGCGGGAAGAGTTTGCCGTTGCACTTCTTCACGGCCCGGGCAACAGAGGGCATGCACACTGAAAGCGCCACCAACTTGCCCTCCTTGTCTTCCACCAGGGTGAGGAACTTGAGATCCAGAAGCCCCAGATAGGTGTCTACATACTTGTTGATAACTTCCGGAGGAAGCACGGTATAGTCGTACAGATGCTGGTACGTGCGGTTGATAAGGTCGAAGAATTTCTGGCCGTAACCGCGCTTGTACACGTCTTTTTTGGTGATTTTCTTAACCTTGAGCCCATAGCGGTCGCTAATAAGGGCGGCTGCGCGGGTGACCTTCTCCGGAACGGCTTCCGGAACGAAGATACGGTACTCGATCCAGTCGTTGGCCTTTCCCATTCCCAGAGCCTCGAAATGCTCTCCGTAATAGGGATAGTTGTACTTCAGGGCGAAGGAAGAGATATCGTCGAAGCCTTCCACGACGCAGCCTTCGTTGTCGAAATCCGTGAAGCCCAGGGGACCGCTGATCTGAGTCATCCCATGCTTCTTGCCGAAGTCTATGACGGCGTCGATGAGCGCCTTGGAAACCTCCTTGTCGTCGATGAAATCAATCCAGCCGAAACGCACTTCCTCGTGCTTCCAGTCCCTGTTGGCGATTTCATTGATGATGGCGGCCACGCGGCCCACGATTTCACCCTTCTCGTTGTATGCCAGGAACTTCTCGCACTTGGAATACTTGCCCATGGGATTCTTTGCCATGTCCAGCGTGGACATATCGTCGTCCACAAGATTCGGAACGTAGTACGGACATCCTTTGTATAAACTGAGGGGAAACTCGATGAATGCTCGCAGTTGCTTTTTGTTCTGAACTGCTTTAACGGTTACAGCCATAGTATGGTTAAGGTTTAGGTTTTCTTTTAACCTTCAAATATAGTAATTTTAGAGCAAAAGCCAAAAAAAGAGAGGCCGTCGCAATCTGCGGCAGCCTCCCTATATAATATATTAGGTAGATTAATTAGCGGGTTTTACCTCTTCGAGATAGAACTTCACGGAGCCATTGTACTCCTTGCCGCCATTGTCCTTGATAACAGCGCCGATGGAAACGATGGGCTTGTTCACGTCGTCAAAGGCGATACGGCCTTTAGCCTCGCCGTTGAAGATGGGATTGCCAACCTGCGCGCCGGAAACCTTGTACTCGAAACCAAGGTTTGCGTCGATGCTCATGGGAGCGGAGAAAGCATCTGCACCGTTGAAACGGACGATGATGGATTTGTCGGTTAAGGTGAGGTCCTTCACTACATAGCCGGCATAGTCCTTATCGGCCTTGAAGCCATTGATCTTGCCCTCAAGATACTTCAGAATGGCAGGAATGTCGCAGCCGCCGTCGAAGGTCTTGGAGATCTTGTACTCGGAGATAACGAGCTCGGTGGCAGTGACTTTCCATGTGCGGCAAAGATCACCCATAACAGCCTCGGAAGCGCCGCTTGTAGAAGGAATGGCTTCAGCGGTAACGGTGATGGGGATGAGGCTTCCTTCCTTTTTGAACTCAAGGATTACAGTGTTATCAGCCTTGCTGAAAGCAGGGAACTGGTCGTCCCTGATTTTCACCGCGCCGTAGCCTTCGAGGAAGAGATCTGCGGTGTGATTGTCGGGATCCATACTGGTTTTCTGAAATTCGCCGGAGATCACACGGCCATCAACTTCTTCGATTACATAGATACCCGTGTTGGTTGTCTCAAAGGAGGAAATACCGGAAGCGACCTCTGAAAGGGCGTCTACATCGTATTTCACGGCCATATCGTTATAGATAGGGGTGTCGTACTTGATGGGCTCTTTCTTGGTTTTATCGCAGCTGAAAAGGACCATTGCCGAAGCAGCAACTGCGAGAATAACAAATACTTTTTTCATAATTTATTGTTAATTAATTGTTTGAGTTCTTAGAAGAGACGGAAGGTGAGGTTAAACTTGAGAACCGGGGTAACAGGGAGGCTCTCCGCTTTCTCGTAGTAGGGGGCAATCTTGTCAACGATACCGGCAAAACTGCCGTCGTTAATTTCCTTGAGTGCCTGAAGGTCTGCGGCATGGATGGGAACGTTCTGAACGCCGGCGGTAGCTTCACGGGAATAGTCATAACCGTTGAGGCCAAGCCTTCCGGAATAGATAACGCCAAGGTCCATGGAGAAGCCGATGCGATGCCTGCTGAGGTTGCGGCCGAAACCGATACCGGCATAGGGATAAATATTGGCAGGGATGCCGTATTTTTCTGCAAGGGGATTGCCAAGGCTGATATCGAGCATGAGGTTACCGTCTTTGTCGGTTGTGATCTTACGGCCTTCTTCCTCATTGAGCACTACGCCCACGGAACCCTTGTCTTCCTCGTCGATGCCGAGGGGCTCGGTGGTGGTGAGGCGATAGGGACCGCCGTTTTCCGGATGCATGCCATAATATGCACCTACAGTGAAGTGGAGGCCGGTTTTCTTGCCGGGATAGATATCCAGGAAGAGGTGTGCGGCGTCCAGATTTGCCTGAACTCTGGGGACGATATCCTGATTCAGGTTCCAGACATCACCGTTTGCCTTGCTCATGTTGGGGTTGAATTTGGCCTGCTCAATGTCGTAGGAGAGGGGCTGCATTGCATAACCGCCGCGGAGCTGGAAGAAAGGAGTGATGGGGACGATGAGATCTGCACCGAAGCCGTCAAGGCCTGCAGAAACGCCGATTCCCAGATGGTTGAAAACCCATTTGTCCTGGGCCGATGCATTGACGGAAGAGAAAATTGCCGCCGCTGCAAGAAGGATTGCGATCGCTTTTTTCATAAGATATTGTGTGTGTATATAGTTTTGTGCTATCCTATCTTATAATACGCAAATATAAACTTTTTTTCCTTAATGTACACGCGTACACGGGAAAATCACTCTTTAATGATGCAAATAGACGGCAAAACGTTGCAAGGGGAGCGCAGTTTTATACGCAGGTTAACATAATATAAATTGTGTAACAAATACGCTTTTAGAAGCATTCACGTAGTACGGCAGCTACGGCGGCGGATTTGCTCATCGTATAATAATGCACGGCGGGAACGCCGCTGCCGAGGAGTTCGCGGGTTTGGCGGATGCACCAGTCGACGCCTGCGCGGCGGATTGCTTCGGCATCTTCGCCACAGGCGGCGATTTGCTCGGTGAGTTCTACTGGAATGTCAAGGCTGAATGCATCGGGCAAAAATGCGAGCTGGGATTTGGTTGTGAGCGGTTTCAGGCCCGGGATAATGGGCACGGTTATGCCGGCGGCGCGGCAAAGGTCCACGAAACGGAAAAAGACGGCGTTGTCGAAAAACATTTGTGTTATAATGTAATCGGCGCCGGCGTCTACTTTTTGCTTAAGAAATGCTATATCGGTGTCCAGATTTGGTGCTTCGTAGTGTTTTTCGGGATAGCCGCCAACTCCTATGCAGAAATTGCCTGCGGCACGCACTGCGGCTACCAGTTCGCTGGCGTGAGAATAGCCCCCTGGAGTAGCCACAAACCGCTTTTCGCCTGAAACAGAGTCTCCGCGAAGGGCCATCACATTCTCAATTCCCATGAACTGGAAGTCCTGCAGAAGACGCTCCGTATCGTGGGCCGTCTGCCCGCCGCAGACAAGGTGCGGAACAACCTCCACATCGAAGCGCGAAAGTATGCTGGCACACACCGCAACCGGGGAAACGCGGCTGTTCACCACTACCCTGCTGAAACTCCCGTCAGGCTGCGCAACGTACTGATATTCATCACGATGCGTTGTAACATTGATGTAACGCGGGCGGAACTCCATAAGGGGCTCGATTCCCGACAGCAGTTCTTCCTTGCTGATGCCTCCCAGGGGCGGCACTATTTCCAGCGAAGGGAAAGGTTTTTCGGCGTAAAAAAGGTCTGCAACTCTCATAGCAAATGGGTTAGGAACAGTTTGGCCTGGTCGCTTGTGAACTTGCGCTCACGTGCGTAGTTTTCATATTGTGCGCGGCTTATATGCCGTATTTCCGGGTATCCGGCCTGCGGGTGCATTATCACGAAGCCGCAGATGGAGGCATCGGGAATCATTGAACAGCTCTCTGTGAGGCGGATTTCCAGCTCTTTTGGCAGCATGGCCAGGATATCGCGCTTTAGGCTGTGATCCGGGCACGAGGCATACCCGGCGGCGGGCTTCGAAATCTTCGTTCCAAGCCCCTCCAGACGCTTATCCAGCCAGGCCGATGCCGCCTCCGCCAGAACCACTTTCACTGAATGCAGCATCATGCTGTCGTATTGATTGTTATTGCAAGCTTCGCAGCTGCATCCTTCCGGATGCTGATGCTCGTACACAGATACGGCGAAAATGCCGATGGGGCCACTCCCCTTCTGAGGCACATAATCCGCAAGGGAGCGGCACTCCCCTTCCTCCTGGCGGAGCATGGGGAGCACAGACTCGCCGAGGTTAATCGCGTCCTCCCCTGCCCTGGTTGCCATGAAAAAGCGGGCGGCAATGCGAACATCCAGGGAATTATGTTCTAATATGCTGTTTAACAGCACTTTACCTTCGCTCAAAAGCTCATCGTCCGCCTCTTTTACGCCCCACACGGCGCGGAACATGGCCCAGTCGAAAAGGGGCACCAGTTCCGATAGCGGAATATGCGTCAGAGGGATGTCTGCGGGGCATTCGGAGAGGAAGGAAACGGCAGGGAAAGGCTTCGGCTGAACGGGTTTCTGAACGCGCTGCGTGTGCAGGCGGCGCATCTTTTCCTGCGCCTCGTGCTGAGCCTTTTCAAATGCTGCGGGATCCTGGAGCCAGCGCTTGGCGTTCACCGCGCCTGCGGAGGCATCGGCACTATGGATAACGTGGCTGTAGAGCGGAGCCAGTTTCACAGCTGTATGAAGGTCCGATGTTGTGGCGCCCCCGACAAAAAGCGGCAGCGAGAGCCCCCGGGCGGCCATTTCGCGGCAGAGCTCCTCCATCTGGAAGAGCGACGGGGTGATGAGGCCGCTCACCGCGATTATATCGGCCTTGCGCTCCAGGGCCTCGTGGAGAATCGTCTCCTTGTCCACCATTACGCCAAGGTCGGCCACATCGAATCCGTTGCAGCGGAGCACTATCCCGAAAATGTTTTTGCCGATGTCGTGGACATCTCCCTTAACCGTTGCCAGCACCACCAGCGGCCGCTTCACGGCACTCCCCTCTTCCTTCATGAACGGCTCCAGCACGGCCACGGCATCCTTCATCACTTTTGCCGATTTCACCACCTGTGGCAGGAACATGCGGCCTTCGCCGAAGCGCCGGCCAACTTCCTCCATGCCGTCCATAAGCGGCCCTTCTATGAGCTTGACCGCCTCGCCGCCAGCCGCTTCCAGTGCTTCCAAAAGGTCTTCCCGCAACGTTTCGCTCCCACCGCCAACGATTGCGGCGGTAAGACGCTCCTCCGCGCAGCCCTCGCGGACTAAAACTTTTTCTCCCCCACCCTCCTTGTCATTTCGAGCCTGCCGAGAAATCTCTTGAGATCTCTCCGCGCACTGCGTTTGGTCGAGATGACAATCGGCCGCCGCCGCTTCCACCAGACGCTCAGTGGCGTCCGGGCGGCGGCTCAGGATCACGTCCTCTGCGGCGGTGCGGAGGGCTTCAGGGATGTCGTCGTAGAGCTGCAGCATGCCCGGATTCACAATGGCCATGTCCAGGCCGGCCTTGATGGCGTGGTACAGGAACACGGCGTGGAGGGCGCTGCGGACGGGGTTGTTGCCGCGGAAAGCAAAAGACAGGTTGGAAACGCCCCCGGAGGTGTAAACCCCTGGCAGATTGGCCTTTATCCATCGCACCGCCTCTATGAAGTCTATACCGTAGCGCTCATGTTCGGGAATGCCTGTTCCAACGGACAGAACGTTCACATCGAAGATTATGTCCTGGGGCGGGATGCCCGCATCGGCCAAAAGCCGATAACTTCTGGAGCATATCTCTATTTTACGCTCGTAGGTTGTTGCCTGGCCCTTTTCGTCGAAAGCCATAACCACCATCGCGGCACCCAGCGCGTGGATCTCACGGGCACGACGAAGGAACTCCTCTTCCCCGTCCTTGAGGCTGATGGAGTTCACAATGCACTTTCCCTGCGAGTTCTTCAGGCCCTTCAGGATGCATTCCCAGTTGGACGAGTCTATCATCAGGGCGGCACGGGCAACGGCGGGGTCGTTCTGCCCCAACCGCACGAAGGTTTCCATCGCCGCAGGGCCGTCCAGCATGGCATCGTCCATATTTATGTCGATGACGGAGGCCCCTCCATCAATCTGGGATGCGGCGATGCTCAATGCCTCGTCGTACTGCTGCGCTGCGATAAGCTTGGCGAATTTGCGGGAGCCGGCAACATTCGTCCTCTCCCCTATCAGGGTGAAATTATTCTTCTTCGTGTCGATGACGTATGCCTCCAAACCGCTCACTCTGAGGCGGTTCCACTCCTGCGGAAGAGGCCTGGGGGCAAGTTTTGGCAAGGCCGATATATGCTCCGGCGTCGTGCCGCAGCACCCGCCGATGATGTTCACAAGGCCATCGAACTGAGCCACCTCGCGGGCCATATCCTCCGGAGTCTGGTCATACCCTCCCATCTGATTGGGAAGGCCCGCATTGGGATAGCAGATTACAGGCACGTCGCACCAGGAAGCGATGTCCTTCACAAGCGGCAATAGGCCAGCCGCTCCCTGCGAGCAGTTGAGCCCGAACGCGGTGAGCCCGGCATGCCTTACGGCCGCAAAATACGCCTCCAGTGTTTGCCCCGTGAGGCTCCGGCCGCTTTTGTCGCTCACCGACACGGAAACTATTACAGGTATGTCTTCGCTGATTTTCCTTATCGCATACAGCGCCGCCTTGGTGTTCAGCGCATCGAACGATGTCTCCAGCAAAAGCAGGTCCACTCCCCCTTCGATCAACGCCTCTGCCTGCTCCGCGTAGGCATCCGCCATCTCGTCAAATCCGTACGGCCGCCAATCCGGCCGTCCCAGGTCCGAAGATAGCGTGAGCGACTTCGACGTGGGCCCTATGCTCCCCGCCACCAGCACACGTCGCCCAGTTCGTCCAGGATTATGGCCCTTTTCCTGGATGAACTCCTTATTTTCGCCAGTTCGTCCAGGATTTTGCCCAAAATCCTGGATGAACCTCTCATCCGCGGCGCGGCGCGCCAGGCGGGCGCCCTCAAGCGCCATCTCGCGGGCCCTGTCCTCCATGCCGTACTCCTTCTGTGAGATGCGGTTCGCACTGAACGTATTGGACTCGATGATATCGGCCCCCGCCTCTATGTACGCACGGTGAATATCCAGAATGGCCTCCGGCGCAGTGAGGTTGAACCCCTCGCTGTTCCCGCTCAGCCCCTTCCTCTGCAGCATGGTTCCCATGGCGCCGTCCAGAACGAGCACCCGCTCCCTGAACCTCTCGATAAGATATGACCGGCTAACCTTCTGCATGAATGCAAATTTAAGAAAAAATCGTTACTTTTGTAAGATAAAGGATCGTATATGAACGAATCGACACAACTCATGACAAAGCGGATCCGGAGGATTCTTCTGGTCTGCAACAATTTCGACAACTTCTCCCTGGAGGAAGACGGCCGCCTGGATGCCCTGGTAACGCGGGAATACTCCGAGCTGAACCTGTCCAATCCCCCGCTGTTCCTTCGCGCCGCCAACACGGAGGAAGCCATGCGCATCATGAGGGAGGACGACCCGGACCTTGTCATAACCATGTACAACGTGGGCGGAGACGTGTTCGAATTCGCAGCCGAAATCAAGCAGATAAAGCCGGATATCCCGGTAGTTCTTCTGAGCGCTTTCTCTCGTGAAATCTACCGCAAGATGGAACGCAAGCAGGCATCGTCCTGCATCGACTACACCTTCTGCTGGAACGGCTCCACAGACCTTATCATCGCAATCATCAAACTCCTGGAAGACAGCCTGAACGCCCCCCAGGACATCCTGGAAGGCGGCGTGCAGTGCATCCTCCTGGTGGAAGACAGCGTACGCTACTACTCCACATATCTCTCCCTCCTGTACAAACTCGTCCTTCAGCAGAACGTTGCGGCCCTCCGCGACGCCCTGAACGAAGACCAGCAGATCTTCCGTAAGAGGGCCCGCCCCAAGATACTCATGGCCACCTGCTACGACGACGCAGTGGACCTCTATAATAAATATAAGGAAAACCTCCTGGGCGTAATCACCGACATCGGCTTCGTGCGCCACAAAGGAGACCCTTCCTCAAGTGAGAAACTTGACGCCGGCGTGGATCTGGTGCACCTCATCCGCAGCGAGCACCCCAAGATGTCCATCCTCATGCAGTCGTCCCAGGAGAGCATGCGCTCCGTGGCAGAGTCGCTTAAGGCCGGTTTCGTGATGAAACGGTCCAAAACTCTGGTGGACGATGTGGCCGACTATATCGGCCGTGAATTCGGCTTCGGCGACTTCGTCGCAACGGATGCCCGAGGCCGCGAAATAGCCCGCGCCAATGACCTCCAGGGCGCAGAGCAGATTATCGCCGCCCTGCCGGAGAAAGTGCTGGAGAAGATGCGCGGCAAGAACTACGTTTCCCGCTGGCTGCTGGCCCGCGGTATCTTCGGGGTTGGCAACTCCCTGAAGAACGGCTCGTTCGAGGACACGGAAGATTTCCGCGCCCGCGCCACCGCCGCCATCCACGAATACCGCATCACCCAGGCCCTGGGCGTGGTGGCCGCATTCGACCCTAAGACCTACAACGACACGGTGTGGTTCTCCCGCATCGGCGAAGGCTCAATCGGCGGAAAGGGCCGCGGCCTGGCTTTCCTGAACAAGCTTCTGTACACCAACAAGTTTTTCGACAAGTGGGAAGACGTTCGCATAACCGTCCCCCGCACCCTTATAATCGCCACCGGCTACTTCGACCGCTTCATCGCGGAGAACGGCCTTCAGTATGTGATCAACTCGGAGGCAGGCGACAGCGAAATCCTCTCGGAGTTCGTCTCGTCAACCCTCCCGCAGGACCTTATGGACGCCCTCAAGGTGTTCGTGCGTGAAGTGCGCTCCCCTCTTGCAGTGCGCTCGTCGTCCAAGTTGGAAGACTCTTATTATCAGCCATTTGCCGGGGTTTATTCCACATACATGATACCCTCTACGGAGAACCTGGACCAGGAGGTGCGCCTCCTTGCCAAGGCAATCAAGAGCGTGTACGCGTCGGTGTATTTCGCATCGTCCCGCAGCTATATCACGGCAACCGGGAACGTGCTGTCGGAGGAAAAGATGGCAATCATCCTGGAGGAGATCTGCGGCAACGAGGAAAACGGCTACTTCTTCCCCACCCTTTCAGGCGTGGCGAGAAGCGTTAATTTCTATCCCCTCGGCTACGAAAAGGCGGAGGAAGGCATCGTGAAGCTGGCCTATGGCCTGGGCAAGGCCGTGGTGGATGGCGAAAAGGTGCTCCGCTTCTCCCCTTCCCATCCTCACAACATTCTCCAGACTTCCACTCCGGCCCTTGTAATGTCCGAAACCCAGGACGTCATGTACGCCCTTTCGCTTCAGCCGGAACGTTTCAAGACCTCTGTCGATGACGCAGTGAACCTCCAGCGCATATCAGTGCACGACTGCGCCGGCTTCCCTTCGCTCTCCAAGGTGGCATCCACCTACGACTACGAAAACCAGCGCATCGTGGATTCCGCATTCCAGGATGGCCCGAAGTACGTCACCTTCGCCCATATCCTTCGTTACGACACCTATCCCCTCGCGGAAATCCTCCGCTCCATCATGGATATCTGCGCTGCGGAAATGAACTGCGCCGTGGAAATCGAATTTGCAGCAGAACTTAAAACCGGCCTGTTTAACGTGCTGCAGGTGAGGCCGATATCGGCAGACTCCCTGGAAGACAACAACATCGACTGGGATAAAATTGACACCTCCGGAGCCATAGTGAATTCCGGCAGCGCCCTCGGCACCGGCTGGATTAGCGATATTGCCGATGTGGTGTACCTCAGGCAGGACGCATTCGACAAGCTCCGCACCGTGGAAATGGCCGCCCAGCTGCGCGAGATCAACGCTAATCTTCGCGCGGAAAGGCGCCAGTTCCTTCTCATCGGTTATGGCCGATGGGGCTCCAGCATCCCCTCTCTTGGCGTACCCGTTGCCTGGGGCGATATTTCCGAAGCCCGCGCCATCGTGGAGGCCTCCCTACCGGGATTCCGCGTGGATCCCAGCCAGGGCACCCACTTCTTCCAGAACCTCACTTCCTTCAACGCGGGCTACATAAACGTAGATCTCTGGGAAAGGCCGGGCGACAGCCTTGACCTCTCCCCTCTCGACGCCCTTCCCGCCGTTGAGGAAACCGAATTCCTACGCCATGTGAGGCTCCAGGAGGGCTCTCTGAAGATTTGTGTCGATGGCCGTAACAGCCGCGCTCTCATTAAGCTATGATTCCCCAAATACACATAGAAGACTATAACTATCCCCTCCCCGACGAGCGTATTGCAAAGTATCCACTGCCGGAAAGGGACGCCTCCAAACTGCTTCATTATCGCGACGGGGTTGTGGAAGACCATTGCTTCCGCGAGCTGCCATCCTTGCTGCCCCAGGGCGCCCTTATGGTGTTCAACGACACCAAGGTCGTACCCGCCCGCCTTCACTTCCAGAGGGAATCCGGCGCGCATATCGAGGTGTTCGTTCTGGAGCCGCTGCTGCCGGCGGAATACGTGAGCGCATTCGCCGCCACCGGGAGCTGCGTGTGGAAATGCGTCATCGGCAATGCAAAGCGCTGGAAGGGCGGCCTCATCGGCCTGTATGGCGATAATCAGCTTGGGCTCAAGGCTGAACTCCTGAACCGCGACGGTGCAACAGGCTCGGTACGTTTCACATGGGATGGCGGAGAGCCTTTCTCCCGCGTTCTGGACATTGCCGGTTCCATTCCCATTCCCCCGTACCTTAACCGCGACACGGAAGCCCTTGACCTGGAACGCTACCAAACCCTGTACGCCCATATCCGCGGCTCCGTGGCAGCACCCACTGCCGGCCTGCACTTCACCGAACGCGTTCTGGACGACATCCGTGCGCGCGGCATCGAAATGAAGCAGGTTTGCCTGCATGTCGGTGCCGGCACTTTCCTGCCCGTGAAGACATCCCTCGTGAGCGAGCACCCAATGCACAAAGAGCCGTTCTTTGTGGGAATTGACCTCCTTCGTGAACTCGCCGCAGGAAGAGACGTAGTGGCCGTTGGAACCACCTCCGTGCGCACTCTGGAATCGCTCTATTACGCCGGCGTGGCCTGCATCGAGAAAGGCGCCCCGGAAGATGTACCGCAGTGGGCACCGTATGAGCGCGAATATCCGTATTCAACACAGGAAGCACTTCAGGCTATTGTGGATTACCTGGAGCGAAATGGCAAGGACACCCTATCCATCGGCACACGGATCATCATCGTCCCCGGCTTCCGCTGGCGCATCGTCCGCCACATGGTAACCAACTTCCACCAGCCTGAAAGCACGCTCCTGCTGCTGGTCTCCTCCTTCGTCGGCGGCGACTGGCAAACCATCTACCGCCACGCCCTCGCCTCCGGCTACCGCTTCTTAAGCTACGGCGACAGTTCCCTCCTTGAACGCTCCTCAATATGAAATCCATTTTGCTGTTATTCCTCATGATGTTCCCTCTTATGTCAGGCTCCGGGGAAGTAAAAGTATACAAGGGCAGCAGCCGCTATAGTGCCGATGTAATCTGCAACGTGCGCGATTCCAAAGTATATAAAGGGAATTCCTCCTATTCGGCCGATATCATCTGCAACATTCGCGGCAACAAGATCTACAGAGGCAACTCCTCATACTCCGCCGACGTCCTTTTCACCATCTCCGGCGGCAAAGTATACAGGGGCAATTCCTCATATTCCGCCGATGTTCTCTTCACCATCCGCGACAGCAAAATCTACAAAGGAAACTCCAGCTATTCTGCCGACGTAATCGCCAATCTCCGCGACGGCAGAGTATATTCCGGCACCTCCTCCTACAGCGCCGACATCCTCTACAACTACTCCGGCCTCCTCACAATCGAAGAATTCGTCGCCGTCTGGTACACCGTGAATTACGTGTATTAGGCTTTTGTCTGGAGAAGATATTTATATTTCGTAGGACTCCGTTCCGCTTCGCTCCACTCATATCTTCTCTGGTCGACAAAAGCCTCAGTGCTCTAGCCAGTGTCGCTGGCCATAAATAATTACTCCCAGCTTAAATTAAAAATATTATTTGTATTGAGAGATAAATTTAAGAATTGTTAACTAAAAGTAGCACTTTATGTGTTAATATTTGTTTACAATTTACAAATTTTACCTGTATATATTTGTAAACAATCGTATACATAACTGTTAATTTCGCATCATTTGTTGAAAACTTGCCCCAAATGGGTATAAGTAAATTTTATAGCTATTTTATATAATTTATAATATGCTCAAACCCAGTATTTTATATAGTCTTAACTAAATATAATAATTCAATAAAATAGGCTTCAGAACCCCTAAATATGCAAAACACCCTGTTTGTAGCATTGTATTGTATTATTATATCTATCAAACCCAATGCTTTATCATATTCTATATAAAACATTACATTAATATATTTCGCCCCACTTTATCCACCTGTAAACAAATGTTAATTCACATTTGATTTGCATATCCCGAAAATTGTGTTTACCTTTGTAACGTCAAATTTTAGAAATATGAACAAGAGGCTTCAACAGTTTTTGAACGCGGAAAATATCAGCCAGTCTCAGCTGGCGGATACCCTCGACGTTGCACGTGCAGGTGTTTCACATATTATCGCCGGGCGTAACCGTCCGGGCTTCGACTTCCTCGAGAGCATGGCACTTCACTACCCCCAGCTTAGCATGGAATGGCTGCTCACCGGCAAGGGCAAAATGTACAAGGAGAACTCCCTTTTCGACGCTCCCTACGACGAAGCTCCCCAAATTCGCGATTCTCAGACGGCAAATCCTGCCCCAAAAGCACCCTCCGCTCCCCTGCCGCAAGCCCCGAAATCGGCCCGTGACGTGGACCACATCGTGATTTTCTACTCGGACAACACCTTCGAAACCTTCAAGCCTGGAGCTGCCACCGTCTAGCGCCAAAAACTCCGGATATTTGAAACTCCCGCGAAAATCACTAAATTCGCGTCATGTTTCTATCGAACCTTCTACTCGCAGCCTCGCATCTGCCCGGATTCAAATCCTGGCACCCTATCATGCACCGCACCCACGAAACCCTCAAGTGCGGCCGCGAGGTATTCGACATCCAGTTCCGCTCTCCCCTTTGCATCGGCCCTTCCCACGATAAGGACGGGCGCATCATCGACGCCCTCTCGGATCTGGGCTACGGATACATCGGAGTGGATTGCGGCGGGGCAAACCTTCACCAGCTCATAAGCCGCATCAACGCGGCGGACAGAAATACCCGCACGGCGGCCAATCTCAGGCTCCGGAAAGGCGAATCGGCGGAGGACTCCATAGTGAGGCCTTTCGCCCTGATGTACGATTTTGCGTCACTCTTTATCCTACATATCGGCGAAACTTCCCCGGAAACGGCATTTTCAGACGATTTGACGGACTTTTACCCTTTAATCGACGAACTCCTTAACCTGCGGCTCTGTTTTGAGGCGTACAGGCCTATTTTGCTTTCAATCCCGTCAGGGGTGGACAAAACCTCCAGGCAGGCCCTCATCAACTACGCCCGCCTGGGCGGAATTGACGGGCTGGTATCCGAAGGGGAAGAAACCGTTCTGGCCGATGTGGAATTCACCGGAGGGCGTCTCCCCGTCATCGGCAGGGGCAGGGTTCAGGAAGCCAGGGCCCTTCTGGATGCCGGCGCATCGCTGGTAGAATGCATCAATCCCACATTCCTCGGGAAATATCTCAAGAAACTATGATACAAGCCTCGGTCTGCACCATCGGCGATGAAATCCTCATCGGCCAGGTGGTGGATACAAACTCCTCCCGGATAGCCAGGGCACTTGGAGAAGCCGGTATTCCCGTACGCTCCATGGTGTCCGTGGGCGACAGCCGGGAAGCCATCCTGGATGCGCTCAGGCGCGAGCTCTCGAAGAGCAGCATCGTCATAACCACGGGAGGCCTCGGCCCCACAAAGGACGACATCACAAAGGATGTCCTGGGCGAACTGTCCGGCAGCACACGCATGGTGGAGAACCCTCAGCAGCGGGAGATTATGGAACAGATCCTCTCCAGCCGCGGCCTTCAGGTGCTGGAAAGCAACCGTCGCCAAGCCTGGGTGCCGGAGCGCTGCGAAGTGATTCCGAACAAGCTCGGAACTGCGCCGATAATGTCTTTCACTGCCGATAACGGCTCGGTGCTCTATGCCCTTCCGGGCGTTCCGCACGAAGCCGCTGGAGCCTTGCCGGACGTTCTGGAACACATCCGCCGGCGCTTTGCCATAAACGACATCTGCCACCGCAACGTGATGGTGTACGGACTTGCCGAAAGCGCCCTTTCAGAGCTCATCGCCCCCTGGGAGGATGCACTCCCCCCTGAAATACACCTTGCATACCTTCCGGACCCGCTGAAAGGAATTCGTTTACGCCTTTCCATCTACAGCGGAACTTCCGCCAAAGAGAACGCCCTTATAGATTCCGAGCTGGAAAAGCTCAAATCCATCCTTGGCAACCGCATTTATTCCGATGCCGATGATACCCTGGAAGCCACTGTGGGCCGAATTTTCAAGGAAAACGGGCTCACTCTCGCGGCCGCGGAATCCTGCACCGGAGGCGAAATCGCGCACCTTCTCACAACGGTATCCGGTGCCTCGGAATACTTCCTTGGTTCGGTCACATCTTACGCCATCAAAGTGAAAGAACAGGTGCTTGGTGTCCCGGCGGAAACAATAGAGAAGTTCGGGGTGGTGAGTGAAGAGGTGGCAATCGCCATGGCAAAGGGAGTGCGCCGGGTTCTTGGGAGCGACTACTCTGTCGCGACAACCGGCCTTGCCGGAGCGGAAGGCGACGGTCGCAATCCGGGCGGAACAGTGTGGATCGCAGTGGCCGGACCCAACGGAGAAAAGGCCCAAAAGTTCTCTTACCACAACGACAGAAAACGCAATATTCAGCGCTTCGCAGCCACCGCACTGGACTTTTTGAGGCTTTTTGTGCTTTTTGAGCTAAAAGCTTGATAAACAAGAAATGTAACAAATCTGTTCAAACATCAAACAAATTTGTTACATTTCTTTTGATTTTGATACAAGCCTCTTATACTGAGCGACTTACAACGTTTTCCATCACTCGGAGCAAATTTCCCGAAAATACCTTCTCGACGAGGCTTTCTCCGAAGCCGCGGGCCCTCATTTCATCGGCCACCAAACCCACCTTCGAGATGTCTTCGAGTCCCCTCGGAGGAACCGGAATTCCGTCGAAGTCGGTGCCGATTCCAACATGGTCTTCCCCGGCAAGGGAGATGGCCCGCTCCATATGGTCCACAACTTCCTTAACTCCGGGAAGCCATATCTGTTGAAGCTTGTCACGCATGCGTTCCCAGTCGGCAACGCGGGCGGGATCGGCAGGATTGGCCCGGAAACGGGTTTCCACCTCATCCGCCTCGTCCAGGACGGCGGCATCGGCCTTTGAAGAGCCGTAGGTGGCGGAAAGAAAAGCGGGATAGAAGTTTATCCCCACATAGCCTCCGTTCTCCCCAAGGGCGCGGAGCATGTCGTCGGTGAGATTGCGCCTGTGCGGGCAAAGGGCCCTGCAGCAGGAATGGGATGCGATAATGGGCGCCTTGGAGCACTCCAGGGCATCATAGAAGGTTTTGTCGGAGGCGTGGGAGAGGTCCACCATTATGCCCAGGCGGTTCATCTCGGCCACCACTTCCCTGCCGAAGGGGCTCAGGCCGCCCCAGCGGGTGCCGTGCGAGGCTGCATCGGCCACGGAATTGTCTCCGTTGTGAGTAAGGGTGATATACCTCACGCCAAGGCGGTAGAAAAGCCTCAGGAGCGAAAGGTCTTCCTGGATGGGAGATGCGTTCTCCATTCCAAGGAATATGGCGGTACGGCCTTCGGAGGAGATTCTGCGGAAATCCTCCGGCGTGGTGGCCGCTTCAGCGTACTCCGGATAGGCCTCAAGGGCATCCTGCACGGCTGCAACCATGCGCAGGGCATATGCGGTGGCATCGGCAGGCCCCATCGCGGGCGGAGTATACAGGGCAAAAAAAGCCCCGCCGACTCCCCCGCGCCTTAGTTTGGGGAAGTCGACGTGCCCATAACGATTGTCGACACCCGGATTCCTGAGCCTTACAAGGGAGGAAGGGGTGTCGACATGGCTGTCAAACAGCGTTACCATTCTTTATTCGCCTGCGCCGTAAGGAAGGATACTTGCCTTGCTCACCTTGACGATCTTGAAGACAGGAGAGCCAGCGAAGAGGAGCTTGCCGCCGGTGCTGCTGATTTCGATAGTCTCGGAAGCATTGACACTCACCTGGGCGTTGCCGGCAATATCAATGACGGCTTCGGTCATCTGGAGGCCATAAGCATCCACATTGGCCGACTTGGAAGCTTTCACGGAAATGTCGGCACCCATACCGGTGAGGGTGAGTTTGCTGGAGCCTTCTGCATTCACAATCACATCGTTGCAATTGCTGGCAATAGACACCTGGGCGTTTCCTGCAATGGCCACATTAACCTTGTTGGAGGTATTCTTTACGGAAACCTTGGACTTACCGGAGGCATTCACGATAAGTTCGCCGCCTGCGCCGGAGGAGAGATTCAGGTTGGAGTCTCCCTCGGTGATGGCCTCGATGTTATTCTCCGTATTGATGTTCAGGCTCACGTTAGCCTTCTTCTGAAGATTGACCTTTGCGTTGTTTGCAGAAAGGCTGAGGAGCTTCACCTGTGCTTCGTCCAGCACTGTGAGTTCGAATTTGTCGATACCTGCCTCGAAGCGGGACGGGCTGTTGAGAACAACCTTGTCGCAGATGGTGATGGACTCCACTGCAGGCATAGCGATAACGGCATGGAAGCTGGGCTTCGGCGCGTTACGGCCGCTGTAAAGCTTCTTCACCTCCTTGGTGACGGACTTCTCTTCGAAAGATACGAACAGAGTCTTGCCCTGGCAACGGACACTGAGATAGGGAGAAAGGGGTTCGTCGATTGTGACGGTAATTGAGCAAACATCTCCCTGAACCAGCGAAACGTCGAATTCATTGGAAATGTTGATAGCGGTGAAACCATCGGGGAAATCCATGAAGACTTCCTTTTGCTGGATCTGAGCAGAAGCTGCTACCTGAAAACCGGCGAAAGCTACCAAAGTGATGGCCGCTTTCCATGCAATGTTAAATAAATTCTTCATATTTAATAAAATAAGAAATTAGTTTTCGTGTTCCATAAGGCCCGTCCACTCTTCCATATGGGCGTCCAGGCTGAGTTTCAACTCGAGGTAATCACGAGTTAACTGCAAAATATCGTCATTATTTCCCGGATTTGCAAGAATTTTTTCGATTTTTGCCATCTCGGACTCTTTTTTGGCGATTTCCTTTTCGAGATAATCAATCCGGAGTTTCCTCTTCCGGTTTGCCTTTTCCGCCTCCTTGAAAAGGATTTGGTTATGGGCCGATGGAGACTTCTCCGGAGCGGGTGCCTTAGGTTCAGGTTCAGTTTTTAAAGTGCGGCGCTCCAGCTGCTGAAGATTTTCGATTTTCCGTTTTTCAAGGAACTCGGTGACTCCTCCAAGATGCTCTTTGACGCGGCCGTCGCGAACTTCGTAGAACTTGTCCACCAGTGAATCCAAAAAATCACGGTCGTGGGATACAACAACAAGTGTGCCGTCAAAGCGCTTCAGAGCCTGCTTGAGAATATCCTTGGAGCGGATGTCCATATGGTTGGTGGGTTCGTCCAGAACCAGTACATTATAAGGAAGGAGCATCAGCTTGGCCATTCCAAGGCGCGCCCTCTCCCCTCCCGACAGCACTGAAACCTTTTTGTCGATGTCGTCGCCCTTGAACAGAAACGCCCCCAGAAGGTCCCTCAGACGGCTTCTCATCTCTCCACTGGCAATTCTGTCCAGGGTTTCGAACACCGTGAGAGAGCCGTCCAGGATGTCTTCCTGGTTCTGGGCATAGTAGCCAAGCTTAATGTTGTGTCCCAGAATGGCTTCCCCTTCAATGGGATCCAGTTCCCGGGACATTATCCTCAGAAGAGTGGTCTTTCCCTCACCGTTGCGGCCCACGAGGGCAACCTTCTCTCCCCTCTTGATTTCCACGTTCGCTCCTTTGAAAACCACTTTGCCGGGATAGCCGGCAGTGAGGTCGACGGTTTTGAAAACCACGTCCCCGCTGCGCTGAGCGGGCGGAAACTTAAGCGTAAAGACTTGATTATCTGCCTCATCCACCTCAATCCTGTCCAGTTTCTCAAGTGCCTTGATACGGGCCTGAACCTGGTTGGATTTGGTGGGCTTGTAGCGGAAGCGGTTTATGAAATCCTCCGTTTTCTCTATCATGCGCTGCTGGTTCTGGAAAGCGGCCGTCTGTTGGGCCATCCTCTCTTCCCGCAGCACCAGATAGCGCGAATAAGGAACCTTGTAGTCGTAAATATGCCCAAGGACAATCTCCACGGTGCGGGTGGTCACATTGTCCAGGAAACGCTTGTCGTGCGACACCAGAAGAAGGGCGCAGCGGCTCCCCGCGAGATAGTCTTCCAACCACTCAATCGACTCTATATCAAGATGATTGGTGGGCTCGTCAAGGAGCAGCACATCGGCATCCATAAGGAGGATCTTGGCAAGGGCGATGCGCATGTTCCAGCCCTGGCTGAATGTTTCAACCATACGGCCCATGTCTTCGCTGCGGAATCCAAGGCCGCAGAGCGTCTTCTCCGCCCTGGCTATCCGGGAAGAGTGGCTCTCCAACGAAAGACGGCCGTTAATCTCACCCAAACGGTCGATGAGGCGGGCATAGCCTGCCGATTCATAATCGTCCCTGCTCTCCAGTTCGCGGTTTATCCGGGCGGCCTCGGCCTCCAACTCCTTCTGCTCAGAAAACGCCTCCATAGCCTCCTCCAGCACGGTTTTTCCACTTGCGCTCTCCTTGATCTGGGGCAGATAACCGAAGCGCAGGCCGGAGGGCATTTCAATCACGCCACTGGTTGGCGACTGCTCTCCCGCAAGGAGTTTAAGGAGAGTGGACTTCCCCGCCCCGTTCCGGCCCACAAGGCCGATTTTCTCCCCTTCCGTGATGTGGAAACTCACATCATCCAGAAGGGTGAAACCACCGTAGGAAACGGTTATGCTTCGCAGAGAAATCATTTCCGGCAGATGAGGATTGAGAATTCAAAAAGCCCGTACAGGGGTATGCCCAGGACGAACATGGATACGGGGTCCGAAGGGGTGATAAGTGCCGCCAGAAGCAGTACAAGCACGAATGCGTACTTTCGTACCGCCTTCAAATCCGCCTTGTGCAGAAGGCCAAGGGCACTTAAAACCATCACTATTGTGGGGAATTCGAACAGCAGCCCGATCATGAACACCAGCGAGGTGAAGAGCGAAATGTACGAGCCAAGGGTGATTGTATTGGCAACGGCATCGCTCACCGTGTAGTTCATGAAGAACACCAGGCACACGGGAAGAACTATGAAATAGCCCACGGCAGCGCCCAGATAAAACAGGAAAGAAGCCATTCCAAAGGCCCTGGAGCCGGCTTTTCGCTCATTTTCATACAGAGCGGGACGCACAAAGCGCCATAACTCATATATTATATAAGGAAAGGCGACTACGATTCCGCTCAGGACCGCAACTCTCAGATGCACAAAAAACTGGGCCGATACCTCGATGTTTATCAGTTCCATCGAGAAATCAAGCCCAGTGAGCGTATAAAAAGGGAAATCTCCGCGGGATGGCCACAGCACAAAGTCGAACAACTGACGGGGAATCGCCAGAAAAACTACACTAACTGACGCTACTGCAATCAGCGAGCGGAACAGTGTTCCCCGCAGCACTTCGAGATGGTCCCAGAAGGACATCTCAGCATCGTCAGTCTTTCTTCTCGGTTTCGGGTTTTTCAACATCCTCTTTAATCTCGTTCTCCACTTCCTTCATTCCCTCTTTGAAACTTTTCACTCCTTTGCCCATACCTTTCATCAGTTCGGGAATCTTCTTGCCCCCGAACAGGAGGAGGACCACCAGCACAAGGGCTACAATTTCCCAAGTTCCAATGACCAACGGATAAACAAGAGCACTCATTTTGACAGTTTTTAGGGGTTAACAAAAATGTTAATAGTAAAAACTATTTTGTTTTATTTATTAGTTTTCAGCTGATTAATCTTCTTTTCCAAAATTTCGATCTTGGAGAGAGCATCAGACTCCTTTTTACGCTCCATGGCCACTACAGCCTCCGGCGCGTGAGCAGTAAAGCGCTCATTTGAGAGTTTTGCGCGCACTCCGGCGAGGAAATTCTGAAGATGTTCAAGCTCTTTTTGGGACTTTTCAATCTCCTCTTCAACGTTCACCAAGCCCTGGAGTTCGACCATCATTTCATGGGTTTTCACAAGGAAGCCGATGCCTTGGGCATCACCGAAACCGTCCACTTTCTCTACATCGGCAAGGGCGAGCTTCTCCACAAGAGGAAGGACCTCCGCGGGGAAGGAATTACCCTTGATCATCAGATGAAGTCTCTCCTTCGGAGCGATGTTTCTCTGGCTTCTTACTCCCCTCACCCCGTTGATAGCTTCGGCGGCAAGTGCGAAATCGTCAAGCACCGACTGATCATAAGGCTTGGAAACGGGCGTTTTTGCGTACATGATAGTCTCATTTTCGCCACGAGGAGCCAAATCCTGCCACAATTCTTCACTGATGAAGGGCATAACAGGGTGGATTAACTTCAAGAGAGACTCAAAGTAATCAAGCGTAACATTCACTGTGTCAGCATCAAGCGGTGCAGCCTTTCCATCCACAAAGGCGGGTTTTACAGCTTCCAGATACCAGGAGCAGAAATCGTCCCAGAACAATTTATAGATCGTCATCAGGGCGTCCGAAATACGGAACTTGCGGTAATGATCTTCCACAATTGCCACGGTTTCGCTCAGGCGTGCGCCGAACCATTTGATTGCAACTTTCGCAGCAGCAGTTTGTTGCGCGCCCTCATCTATAGAAAAGCTTTTAATAAGCCTGTAGGAATTCCATATTTTGTTGCAGAATGCGGCCCCCTGTTTTATCTGTGCCTCATCGTAGAAGATGTCGTTACCTGCACTGGAGCAAAGGAGCATTCCAATGCGCACGGCATCGGCACCATATGTATTAATAAGGTCAAGAGGGTTCGGAGAGTTGCCAAGCGTCTTGGACATCTTGCGGCCGATCTTGTCGCGGACGATTCCGGTAAAGTACACGTTGTGGAACGGCTCCTTACCCATGAATTCCTCCCCTGCCATTATCATCCTGGCTACCCAGAAGAAGATGATGTCCGGACCTGTTACCAGGTCGTTGGTGGGATAATAGTAGCGGAGATCTTCGTTGGGTTCATGGTCCGGATTGCCCGGAAGTTCGGGGTCGAAAACCGAGATGGGCCAGAGCCAGGAGCTGAACCAGGTGTCCAGGACATCCTCATCTTGATGAAGGTCTTCCGGCTTGATTGACGGGTCGATAGCCTTTGCAGCCTCAAGTGCCGCTTCAAATGTTTGTTCCACCACGAACTTGCCGTTCGGCAGGTACCATGCAGGGATGCGCTGGCCCCACCATAGCTGGCGGGAGATGCACCAGTCACGGGCATTCTCCATCCAGTGGCGGTATGTGTTCATGTACTTTTCGGGGATGAACTTCGTGCGGCCGCTTTCTACGGTTTCAAGAGCAACCTTCGCCAGGGTGTCCATCTTCAGGAACCACTGGGCGGAGAGCTTCGGCTCTATCACGGCATCCGTCCTTTCCGAATAGCCCACCGGAGATGTGTAGTCTTCCACCTTAAGCAGGTTTCCGGCCTCTTCCAGCAGTTTAACGATCTTCTTGCGGGCGACGAAACGGTCTTCCCCGACAAGGATCTGGGCTTTTTCGTTCAGTTTGCCATGGTCGTCAATAATCTCCAGGATGGGGAGGTTGTGACGAAGGCCGATTTCGTAGTCGTGCACGTCGTGCGCGGGCGTAACCTTAAGGCAGCCGGTACCGAAATCCATTTCCACATAATCGTCCTCGATTACGGGTATCTCTCTGTTAATGAGAGGGATAAGCACCTTCTTGCCGCGCAGCCAGTGATGGCGCTCATCGGCGGGATTCACGCAGATGGCGGCATCGGCCATGATGGTTTCCGGGCGGGTGGTGGCAATGACGAGATACTTGTCCGTGGGGTTGCCGTTGCCGTCCGATATATAATATTTAAGGTGATAGAAATGGCTCTTGGTGTCTTTGTGGATAACTTCGTCGTCGCTCACGGCGGTGAGGGCCTCGGGGTCCCAGTTCACCATGCGAACGCCCTTGTATATCCAGCCCTTCTTGTAGAAGTACACGAAGGTGTTGATAACCGCATTACTCAGCGCGGGCTCCATGGTGAAGCGGGTGCGGTCCCAGTCGCATGAGCATCCGAGCTTTCGAAGCTGCTGCAGGATGATTCCGCCGTGCTCTTCCTTCCACTCCCAGGCATATTTGAGGAACTCATCGCGGGTAATATCCTCCTTGGAGATGCCCATGCCCTTGAGTTTGGCCACGACCTTGCTTTCCGTGGCGATGGAAGCGTGATCCGTGCCAGGCACCCAGCAGGCGTTCTTCCCGTCCATGCGCGCCTTTCTGATAAGCACGTCGTTGAGCGTGTTGTTGAGCACGTGACCCATATGGAGTATACCGGTAACGTTGGGCGGAGGAATCACGATCGTATAGGGTTCTCTCCCGTCCGGCACGCTGCGGAAACACTTGTGGTCCTGCCACCAGGCGTACCATTTATCTTCAACTGCGCTAGCGCTGTATTTTGCTGCTAATTCCATATCAAACGATTTTCAATCTTACAAAAATACGGATTTTTTTCTTATTTTTGTGAGAATTAAAAGATAAACTATGGACAACAACCAGCAGAAACCCCAGGGCCAGCAGATTTCACTTGAACTCAAGCCCGAAATAGCCAAGGGATCATATTCCAATCTTGCAATCATATCCCATTCCCGCAGCGAATTTATCATCGACTTTGCAACCACCCTCCCCGGTCTTGCAAAGCCCGAAATCAGCAACCGCATAATCATGACTCCAGAGCACGCCAAACGCCTGATGAACGCCATCTTTGACAATATTTCCAAGTACGAGGCACAGTTCGGCATCATAGACCTTGGCGGCAAGAGCCCCCAGACCGGCAACACCTTCAACCTGGCGAACTTCGGCCCCCTCCCCGGAGGCGGCGGCACAAAATCATAAAGTATTTCAAGATTTGGTCTTACGGGAGAGTGATCTCTATTGTGCGAGAGAAAAGGCGACATCAGTCGCCCCGGCCGATCCGTGACTTTGCTAGCAAAGTTGGAAAGGACTTGAGGCCGGCAGGGGTTTGGGGGCGGGCCCCCAGTATATATGCGGGGGTGGACACGCCCCCGGAGATCACTCTCCCGCAAGCCCTGATAAATCTTGAAAAAACCATACGATATGGATTTTTCGAAGATAAAGGCATTCGCATTTGACATCGACGGGGTGGCAACGGACGGTGGCGTGTTCTGCAATAGCACCGGCGACCTGCTGCGCACATACGATGCAAAGGACGGTTTTGCAATTAGGATGGCCGTAATGAACGGCTATCCGGTGGGCGTAATCACGGGCGGCAGCTCGGAGAGCATACGCTTGAGAATGGCCACCAGCGGAGTTAAGCCGGAGGATGTGTACCTGCATTCCCGTCGCAAGATGGACGATTTCGATTCGTTCTGCCGCAGCTATGACCTTAAGCACGAGGAAGTTATGTTCTTCGGGGACGATGTACCGGACATGGAGGTGATGGCCGCCTCCGGATGCGGCGTATGCCCTTCGGATGCGGTGGAGGAAGTGAAGGCGATGGCGGATTGGGTCTCCCCTTTCCCGGGCGGGCACTGCTGCCTTCGAAACGGCATCGAAACGGTGCTCCGCTCTCAGGGCAAGTGGAACTTCGACGCGGCCCTGTACAAGAAAAAATTCTAGGCCGATGGACACTCGCGGCAAACACATAATTCTGGGCAGCGCGTCCCCCCGTCGGCAGGAACTGCTGAAAGGAATTGATATTGATTTCGAAGTAGATACCCGCAATAACTTTAAGGAGAACTTCGCGCCGGATACGCCCTACGACGAGGTTCCGGTGCTCATGTCGGAGGGTAAATCGGCCGGTTTCCATCGGCCCCTTAAGCCTGGCGAAATCCTTATCACGGCGGACACGATGGTTATCCTCCCCCCTGCCGAAAACAGGCCCGGCGAGATCCTTGGCAAACCCCGTGACCGCGAAGACGCCTGCCGCATGCTTCGGGATCTTTCCGGCAAGCGCCAC
>JAEEGF011771334.1_pt1 | contig 34493 bp, 30 predicted proteins | sample 9134171 | NCBI WGS metagenome assembly JAEEGF01 (sample SAMN16246542, study PRJNA631951) | gut metagenome | biome: gut microbiome; feature: rumen; material: AP-attached | host: Bos | place: Iran: Karaj | collected 2018-10
GTCGAGCGCCTCGGTATATGCAAACGGGTTGGTGTTGCGCATCGTCAGGTTCGTCGGATCTACTGCATTCGCGAAAATGCTTATCGTCTGACACTGCTTCTTGATATCGAGATATAACGGGTGCGGGTTCCTGTCGCTGTCGACGATACCCTGTCCGATACATGAATTCTCCTTCTGCTTTCCGCCGACCAAGTCTGCGTGGTGTATCCACTTGTACATCGTATCGTCGTCCGTGAACCTTGTACGGCCGGGGATGGTCTCGAAGAGGTTCTTGCCGGTCTTGTTCTTCCCGAAAACAATATTCCTGTCGAGGCACAGGTCCACCCAGGGACCGTATACGGCGCCTGCTTCACCCGGAAGCGGCTTCATATCGGAAGATGCCTCGATGGTCTTGGAGCTGCGGCTCCTTGCTACGAGGTGGCCTTCTGCTTCGCAGTACCATGGCCTCGTGTCGTCTATGAGCATGCAGCCGTGCTTGGCACCTGAAGCATGGTCAGGATCGAAGTTGTAGTTCTGAACGCCCCACATGACTACAGAGGGATGGTTCATGGCACTTTCGACATAGTCGCGCATGACGGAAGGATAGGACGTCGCGATGACGTACATACCGTACTGGTCGCACAGGTTAAGGAAATCGTCGGACAGCGGGAAACCGTCTGCGATGACGCCGTTGATGCCGACTCTCTTCATCATGATGATGTCCTGCCTGATCCTGTCCTGAGGGACAGCGATACCTTCGGCAGGGTCGAATTCATAGTAATGCGTGAGCTGGAGCGTTACGCGCCTGTCGTTGATGTTCAGCTTATCGTGAACGACTTCGGTCGTCCTGAAGCCGAATCTCTTCTTCTTCGCGCAGACGACTTTGTTCTCGGCGTTGAGCACCTCGAAGACCATGTCGTACTGGACAGGTGTGCAGTCAGACCACTGAGCTACGTCGAGGGCCACGAACTCTGTCTGTGCCCTGGTCTCCTTCAGCGCATCCACTACGCCTACTGCAGGCTTGCCCTGATCCTTGATGGCGACGAACGGAAGCTTGTACGGATCATATTCCGCGCGTGCCTCGAGCACCGAGATCCTTACAGAGTAAGGGATCATGAAGTTTGTGTGGTTCTTGAGCTGGAAGTCGACCCTTATCATGAAGTTGCCGTGAGGAACTCTCGCGACCTTGCCGGCCTCAGCGAGTCCGCCGAGCTTTGCGACTTCGTTGATATATGCCTCGGGCACGTATTCAAGCTTAATATGGACATTGGACAGCTCGAGGAGCGAATCCATTACGATCATGATGGGTCTGAAGATACCGGAGAATCCGTAGTTCATCGAATCGAGGATGACGTGACCGGAATCGTCTCTGTCATAGCGGTTAACGACTATAACGATGAGGTTGACGCCTTCCGTAACGAACTCCGAGATGAGGAGCTTCTTACGGGTATAGATGGCGTGGGAATCTGCTGCGAGCCTGTCATTGACATAGACCCTGAAGCTGCCGCAGATACCGGAAGTCTCGATGTATATGGCTCTCTCGAGATTGTCTTTGGTGAAGACAACGGTGCTCCTGTAGATACCGACTTCGTCATCGTCAGCCGTGTTGGACTGGAGGATGAACCTGTCGCCAATCGTGAGTTCCTTCTTGTCGTCTTCGTCCTTAAGGCGCTGGGGATAGTCGTAGATAAGATTCTGCGGCAGACCGTAACCTTCCGTCTGCCAGGTCGAAGGCGTATTGATGAGCGCCCACTCACTGTCGTCATATGACTTCTTCTCAACACCGAACGGTATCTCTGACTGACCTCTCGCAAGGAAGAATCTCCATGTCGTAAGAGGCTTCATATAAGGTGAAGCTACCTTGCCGAACTCCGGCAATTCGCGCTCACTGTAGATATAGTCAAAGGAATCATATGGCAAGAAACCGTCGTTAGAATACGTAAAATCCATAGTGTCCCCCATTAATTTACAAGTATTATGCCACAATAGGCTACGATAATTGTAACATTTATGAGGTAATCCTTAGGTTTCAGGCTTGTTACATTATTTCCTGACCCGCATGGTCCTTACGGCGTTCAATATGGCGATGATAAGGACTCCGACGTCACCGAATACGGCAAACCACATATTGGCGATACCGAGGGCTCCAAGCACCAGGATCAGAGCCTTTACGCCGAGTGCGAAGACCACGTTCTCCTTGACGATGCGCATTGTCTTCCTCGAGATCCTTATGCTGTCCGCGATCTTCGACGGCTTGTCATCCATCAGGACGATGTCCGCCGACTCTATGGCAGCATCAGAACCCATGGCACCCATTGCAATGCCCACATCAGCTCTCATGAGAACAGGTGCATCGTTGATGCCGTCTCCCACGAATGCCAGCTTGCCTTCGCCGCCCAGGAGTTCTTCCACCTTGGAGACCTTATCCGCAGGCAGGAGTTCTGCATAGTGATCCGTAAGGCCGAGCTTGCCTGCAACGCTCTCCGCGACATTCTTCTTGTCGCCTGTCAGCATGACCAGACGCTTAACGCCGAGGCTCTTGAGGTCGTCCATGGCCTCCTTCGAGTCTTCCTTGATCTCATCGTTGATGATGATGTGTCCGAGATACTCCGAGCCTTCTTCCGTCTTACGCGCGATATGTATTATGTTTCCCGTCAGGTGGCAGTCGTGCCAGTCAGCCCTGCACAGTTCCATCAATGCGCCGTTGCCGACATAGTAATCGGACCCGTCAACTTCAGCGAGGACGCCCTTTCCGGCGATCTCCTCTACCCTGCCGATCCTGTTCTTATCGATATGACCTTCATGGGCACGGACGATCGACTGTGCCACCGGGTGCGAAGAGAAGCTCTCTGCTGCAGCAGCGATATCGAGGAGCTCGTCCTTCTCGATGAGGTTGGGATGGATATCGTCGATCTTGAACACACCTCTGGTAAGGGTTCCGGTCTTATCGAAGACCACAGTATCGACCTTAGCCATCTGTTCCATATAGTTCGCGCCCTTGATGAGGATGCCGGCCTTCGAAGCGCCGCCGATGCCGCCGAAGAAAGACAGCGGTACCGATACGACAAGTGCGCAGGGGCAGGATACAACAAGGAATACGCATGCTCTGGTAAGCCATTCCTTCCAGATGTCCCAGCTTCCGATGCCGAGTATCACAGGAGGAACTACCGCCAGGAGTACGGCTGCGATTACCACGCAGGGTGTATACCACTTGGCAAACTTGGTGATGAAGTTCTCGACTCTCGCCTTTTTGGAAGACGAGTTCTCGACGAGCTCCAGGATCTTCGAGACAGTGCTCTCGCCGAAAGTGCTTGTCGTCCTGACCTTGATGACACCCGTGAGATTGAGCGTGCCCGAGATGACGCTCTCGCTTACCGCTACATCAACGGGAGCAGATTCGCCTGTGAGCGCTGCGGTGTTGACAGAGCTCGCGCCTTCTAAGACAACGCCGTCCAGGGGGATCTTCTCACCCGGCTTAACGAGGATCGTCTCGCCCAGAGCAACTTCATCGGGAGATACGGTCTCTTCCTTACCGTCTCTTATGACTACAGCATAGTCGGGCCTGATGTCCATGAGCTTGGCGATGGACTTGCGCGATCTGCCGACCGCTATGCCCTGGAAGAGCTCACCCGTCTGATAGAAGAGCATTACCGCCGCAGCCTCCGGATACTCTCCGGCACCGAAAGCACCGACAGTCGCTACCATCATGAGGAAGCGTTCGTCGAAAACCTGACCGTGCGCGATGTTCTTGAACGCCGCGAGGAGCACGTCGTATCCGCAGATAAGATAAGGCACTGCGAACATCGGCAGCGAGATAAACCACGGGATCTCTATGAGGTGGTCTGCCACCATCATACCGGCGAAAAGCACCGCCGCGACTATTATCCTTGTCAGGAGTTTCTTCTGTTTACGGGTGAGTTTGTTTTTCATATCAGATTATTACCGTGCAATCGGGTTCAACCTTCGAGATCTCTTTGACTGCCTTCTTAAGCACATCGTCAAATACATCATCTTCTGCTTCGAGCTTCATCTTCTGTGTCATGAAGTTAACTTCGCAGTCGATGACGCCGGGGATCTTCTTAACAGCTTCCTGCATCTTCATTGCGCAGTTGGCGCAGTCCAGATCTTCTAACTCAAATGTCTTCTTCATAGTGGTTCTCCTTACTCTGTAATGTGTTCAAATCCGAGAGCGATTATCGTTCTTACATGATCGTCAGCAATGCTGTAGTAGATCGTCTTGCCGTCGCGTCTGCTCTTAACGAGATTGGCAGTCTTGAGCGTCTTAAGCTGATGTGATACAGCAGACTGAGTCATGCCGAGGAGTTCGGAGATCGCACAGACGCACATCTCATCTTCATGGAGCGCGTACATGATCTTGATGCGTGTTGTATCACCGAAGATCTTGAACAGATCTCCTAAGTCCTGAAGAAGTTCGTCCTTGGGAAGCTCTGCTTTTACGTGATTGAGGATGTTGCTGTGATCGTGCGGCATTCTTCGTTCTCCTTTCATATGAATAATTGCTCATATGTTTGTTCGTTCATATGTTATACCTTACTTACTTCTCTGTCAACACACAAAAAACGCCGCCCGAAGCCGGACGGCGCTGTGTACTGAAGTTAACGGAGGCTCAGTTCTCTCCTTCGTTCTCCTCGAGGCTGTATCTCTTCTCGATGGATACCTTCTCGTTGTAGCAGGCGAAGATGCCCTCTACCTTATCGTCACCAAGCTTCGGAGTGATAAGGCTTACGAGCGGAACGATGACAAGACCTGCAAGCATCGTGATCGCACCCATGTTGATCGGAGATGCAACGAAGTGGAATATCATGTTGGATACCGTGAGACCTACGCCGGCAACAAAGCATGCCCATACGGAGAGCTTTGTGGTCTTCTTCCAGTAGAGTCCCCAGAGGAACGGTGCGAGGAACGAACCTGCGAGCGCGCCCCATGAGTAACCCATGAGCTGTGCGATGAACGTAGGCGGATTGAGCGAGAGCGCTACGGATACTACGATGAAGAATACGAGCAGGAGTCTCATTGTAACAAGGTTCCTCTTGTCCACCTTCTTCTTGTCCTCGCCCTTCTTGTTGCCGATCAGAGCGATAAGGTCGAGTGTTACCGTCGAGCTTGATGTCAGAACGAGTGATGAGAGCGTGGACATCGAAGCCGAGAGAACGAGAACGATGACTACGCCGATAAGGACATCAGGGAGACCTGAGAGCATCGTGGGAACGATGGCGTCAAAATTGACATCAACGCCGTTCTCCTTGTAGATCGCAGGGTTGGAAGAATAGAGTCTGCCGAATCCGCCGAGGAAGTAGCAGCCGCCTGCAACGATAGTAGCGAAAGCCGTGGAGATGACCGTACCGGCCTTGATCGACTTCTCATCCTTGATGGCATAGAACTTGCCGACCATCTGAGGAAGTCCCCATGTACCGAGAGAGGTTAGGATGACTACGCCCAGAAGGTTCAGCGGATCAGGTCCGAAGAACGATACGAACGCACCCTGCATTCCCGCAGATACATCGAGATCGGAAGGCTGCTGCGAGAGCGTTGTGAGAGCCTGCATGAAGCCGCCGTTGTTGCTGAGGACCGTCGCAATAATCGCAACGATACCGAAGAGCATTACGATACCCTGGATAAAGTCATTTGCAACGGTAGCCATATAACCGCCAAGGATGACATATACACAGGTAAGTGCTGCCATTACGATGATGCAGACCTTATAGTCGATATTGAATGCCATGTTGAAGAGTATGGACAGACCGTTATAGACAGAAGATGTATAAGGGATCAGGAAGACGAACGAGATGAGGGCAGCAGCGACTCTGAGCGCCTTGCTGTCGAATCTCTTGCCGAAGAAGTCCGGCATCGTCTTCGAATCCAGATGCTTTGTCATGACTCTCGTGCGGCGTCCGAGGACGATCCATGCGAGGAGCGAACCGATGACTGCGTTGCCGATACCGATCCATGTTGAAGACACACCGTACTTATAACCGAACTGACCGGCATAACCGATGAATACAACCGCAGAGAAATACGACGTACCGTATCCGAAAGCCGTGAGCCACGGACCTGCGGATCTGCCGCCGAGGACGAATCCCTCGACACTGTTGGCCTTCTTACGTGTCATGACACCGATGCCGATCATGACCGCGAAGAAGATGATCAGAAAGATAATCTTTACTACCATACCTTTAACACCCTTTGTTTATAAATTAAGCCTGCCCCGGATGCATATGCATCTGAAGCAGGCTTGGTATCTTGATTTACGAGCGGTTCTCCTGCTCGACGAGCCTCTCGGCACCGTATTTCTTACGGAGTGCCGGCTTCTCGATCTTACCTGTGGCATTCCTCGGAACGTCAGCGAGGATGATCTTCTTGGGGCGCTTGTAGCGGGGAAGCTGGTTGCAGAACTTCTCGAGTTCCTCCACCGTGCAGTCGCTGCCGGGCTGGATCTCGACGATGGCGCCGGTGATCTCACCCAGACGCTTATCGGGAAGTCCGATGACTGCTACATCCTTGACCTTCGGATATTCCTGCAGGAAGTTCTCGATCTCGACGGGATAGATATTCTCGCCGCCTGATACGATGAGGTCCTTCTTACGGTCAACAAGGAAATAGAATCCGTCCTCGTCCTGCATGGCCATATCGCCCGTGAAGAGCCAGCCGTCTCTGAGTGTCTCGGCTGTTGCCTTCGGGTTCTTATAGTATTCGAGCATTACGCCGGGGCCCTTGACGCAGAGTTCACCGACTTCGCCGTGCTTTACTTCGTTGCCGTTGTCGTCAACGATCTTGCACTCCCAGCGGTAACCCGGAACGCCGATCGCGCCGACCTTGTGAGTGTTCTCGAGGCCGAGGTGAACGCAGCCCGGACCGGTGGACTCGGACAGACCGTAGTTCGTATCGTACTGATGCTTCGGGAAGTATTCCTTCCAGTGACGGATCAGTGACGGAGGTACTGGCTGTGCGCCGATATGCATGAGGCGCCACTGATCGAGCTGATAGTCAGCAAGCTTGATGTCGCCTCTGTCCAGTGCATCAAGGATGTCCTGTGCCCACGGAACGAGGAGCCATACGATCGTGCAGTGCTCGTCTGATACCGCCTTGAGGATCATGTCAGGCTTGGTGCCCTTGAGAAGGACTGCCCTGCTGCAGGTCCAGAGAGAACCCATCCAGTGGAATTTCGCGCCTGTATGGTAAAGCGGAGGAATGCAGAGGAAGCAGTCAGCCTTGGTAGTCTCGTGATGTACGGCCTCCATCTCTGCCGCCTGATACAGTGACAGGTGCGGGTGAAGGATGGCCTTGGGGAATCCGGTCGTGCCGGAAGAGAAATATATAGCGGCAAGATCCTCGTTCGTAAGAGCGATATCGGGATCTTCGCTGGAATAATCAGCTACCATGTGCCAGTAGCTCTCTGCAAACTCCGGAGCCTGGCCCTCGCCTACGTAGATAAGGAGGCGGTTCTTGGCAATGTCGTCTGCGTTGATGGTAAGTCTGTCCACGAACTCCTCACCGAAGATCAGGACCGATACATCAGCAAGGTCTGCGCAGTAAGATATCTCGTTTGCCGTATAACGGAAATTGAAAGGAACAGCGATGGCGCCTGTCTTCAGGATGCCGAAATAGATCGGGAGCCACTCGAGGCAGTTGAACATGAGTATCGCTACCCTGTCGCCCTTGGTGATGCCTCTGTCGAGGAGCATGTTTGCCACACGGTTACTCTTCTCATCGAAAACCTTCCACGTGATCTGCCTGCGGTACGGCCTGGGAGAAGTCTGCTGAACGAGGTCGAACTCCTTGAAAGAGATCTTCCTGGTGTCCTCCATTGTGGGGTTGAGCTCGATGAGAGCCACCTCATCACCGTGTTCTCTGCTGTTACGTCTGAGCAAATCGGTTACCGGCATTTCTATTCCTCCTGCCTATATTTAAAATATAAGTCCGCAGAAGATAATAACATCATGCGCCCCTCTCGTCAAAATATAAGGCAAGTATGTTATCATTAATATTATAATTTGAGAGGTACTCCTGAATGAAGCGCCGTCTGAATATCGGTTTTCTCGTAGACGATCTTGATAACTATTTTTCCAACCAGGCCTGCAAAGGTGCGGAACTCGCTGCACAGGCGCTCGACGCCAACCTCTTCATCTTCCCCGGTCACTATATCGGCCAGCCTGACAGCAAATATGCCGATAAGAAATACGAATACCAGTACAATTCAGTCTTCAGCCTTCCTGCAGAGCATAATGTGGACATCATCTACATCCTGCTGGGCACGATCTGTTCGAGAGCGGATAAGGAGACACAGAAGGCCTTTCTGGAATCGCTTCCGAAGGTACCGATCGTATGCCTGTTCTCGAACTTTGAGGGATACCACTCGGTCACTTTCGATAACGAGTCAGGATTCAGCCAGGTGATCAGGCACCTGATAGACAAGCACGGTGCAAAGAAGATAGGATTTGTCTCCGGTCCCGTTACTAACCGCGATGCAAGAGAGAGACTTGAAGTCTATAAGAATGTTCTGTCTGAATACGGTATCCCCGTTAATGAGGATCTTATAGTTTACGGCGATTTTACCGAGAACAGCAGCGAAGTTGTTGCTGACCTGCTGGACAGGAACGGTAAGCCGGATGCGATCGTTTTCGCGAATGACAATATGGCGATAGGCGGATACAAGGAGATCTGCGCCAGAGGCCTGCTGCCCGGCAAGGATGTGTATGTCGTCGGGTTTGACGATGATGATTTCGCTGTATCCCTGAAGCCGCCGCTCACTACGGTGGAGGCAAGTTCTGCCGCACTGACCTACAAGGCCGTCCTCAACGCCGAGAACTATCTGAATAACAGCGCGCTGTCCGACATGGAGGTCGAGACGCACCTCATACAGAGAAGCTCATGCGGCTGTACCGGTCTCGACGAGGAAGAGATGTGCAGACGTCTTAAGTTCTTCGGCATAGAGAATGGTGATCTCAGCTTTATCGACGGTCTGCAGGAATACCTGTTCGGCCTGTACTACGAAGACGAGCCCCTGCGCAATATCAAGGATAAGCTCGAAGCATTCTGCAAGGCTTATGTTGCCTTCATAACTTCCGATAATATCCGTTCAGAAGTCGAGAACATCAACAAGGCATTTGCCCTCCTGCTGGACACGGACCTTCTTGTCTACACGACGCCCGAGAAGTTCTTCAACACATTGCAGTGCATGCAGTATGAAGCGACAAGGATCATCCGCGGCGAAGCAAATGATGCGGTAATGAACGAGGAGTTCGCCGAATTCTACAGACTGCTGTCTTACTCGGGTCTGGCCCAGGTCCACGACAGAGACAACAAGAGCAGCCGTCTGTCGAGATTGATTAACCAGCAGACCGGCGACATCTTCCTTATGTCGTCCGAAGGCGATATCCACTACGAGCATTTGCTTGGAGGACTGTATTCCGTGGGATTCACCAAGTCTCTCCTCTATCTGTTCCAGAGGAGCATCCGCAACACTGACGATGCGCCGCTTGAGTGCCCCAAGTCGGTCCTTCTCAAGGCGATGTCTGATTCGAACGGTATCCGTGCCATGAGCGATGAGCAGCAGCTTCTGCGTACAGAGCAGATATTTACCAACGACTTCACGGAGAGCAAAGACAGACGAACGATGGTCGTCTTCCCTCTTTTTGTCGGCGCCGACCTGTACGGCCTGCTCGTAAACGAACTCGATGCGAATGTGCTGTCACATGTCTCGCCTGTCGCTTTCCAGCTGTCCGTTACGCTCAAGTCTCTCATCATGATCGAGGAGCAGAATAAAGACAAGATGAACCTGCAGAACTCGCTCGAGAGATTCATCATGGACAATACCAAGCTCGAAGCCATTGCCAAGCAGGATGAGCTTACGGGTCTTTATAACCGCAGAGGCTTCCTCGATAAGGTGGAGAGCATCCTATCCGATCCCGCATACAGCGGCAAGGCAACGGTACTTTGCTATGTCGATATGGATAACCTCAAGATGATCAACGATAAGTACGGTCACGATGACGGTGACTATTCACTCAGGACCATTGCTGACATTCTCAGGGAATGTTTCCGTGATACAGATGTTCTGGGCAGGATCGGCGGCGACGAGTTCGTCGTCATGGCCATCATCGAGACTGACATAGACATCTCCAAGATTAGAGAGAGGATCGAGCGCGTTACCAAGAGCCATAACGATACCTCCGGCAAGCCTTATCCCATCGCGATGAGTGCAGGCATCCACAAGTTCACATGCAGACCTGACGTTGATATCTATTCGATCCTTGAGATCGCAGACGGCCTGCTCTATGAGGAGAAGATGGAGAAGAAAGCCAAGTACGGCTCGTACAGGTAAGACCTTACTTAAGTTTATCGCACCTTGCCGATCTTCTTGTAATACTGCTCCTTCTCGGAATACATGTTCTTGTCCGATTCCTTGAGCATATCGTCTATAGACCTGCCTTCGCCCTTTGAATAGCAGTATCCGATCGAGCAGCTGTATCTGGTCTCAGAGACGATCTGATGTATGCGTGCGCAGATATCAGAGACAGTATCTTCCGGGACTTTACGGCAGACGATAATGAATTCGTCTCCGCCCACCCTGTACACACGGTGCTTGCTCTTCACGGCACGGAGGAAACAATCCGCCAGCGTCGTCAGCGCGAGGTCTCCGGCATTATGTCCCTCGTTATCTTTGATGGTCTTGAGTCCGTTCATATCGACCGATATCAGGGCCGTGATGGTCTCCGGCTCATTCTCGATATCGGAATAATAAGCCTGACGGTTCAGAAGGCCCGTAAGAGAGTCCCTCTTCGTAAGCTGAAGTATCATGAAGACATAATACACGAACATGGATACGGCTATCGTCGCACAGAAGACATGTGCATATTCGCGTCCGAGCGTAAACGGAAGCAGGAGTCCCGAAGCAAAGGCAAAACCGAAGAAGAATATCGGAACGATCTCCGTCATCTGCTTGGATCTGTGCCTGATCAGGAGATATATCAGATAGGCGCAGTACATTCCCGCACCAAAATAAGGCAGCATGCCGAGAGGTCCTCTGACAAGCTCACCCTCAGCATCCAGCGCGAAAACGATACCCGTGGGGATAGAGATAAAATCCAGGACAAAGAACACTGCCGCAGGGATGAATACGTACCACTTCTGATTCTTGGCAACTGCATATATGATCTGGGCTACCAAAAGCGGCGTGGAACTGTATCTGATGGCCATCAGGATTAGCCTCAGCATCCTGTCGCCGTTGGCATCTGCTATCTTGAATTCGACATAGACAACGACGGACAAAATGAACACCTGGATGATCAGGGCAAACATACGTCTGATGGTCTTCTTCTGCATGAAGACGGTCGAGATAAGCGAGACCGCAAATCCCAGGAGAACGAGTATCAGTATCCAGTTTTCAAATATGTAATCCGATGCACTCATGCCCTAACCGCCGAAGATATCATTAACAATTGCTAACTCTTCCATTATACAGATAAAAAACAACGGCTGCATAAGCAGCCGCCTTAGTTATCAGAATGTTAACCATTGGCTGAACGGACCTTAGATCGCGCCTTCACCATCTGCAGCAGCAGGCTGATAACCCCCGCAATGCACAGGATAAACAAAATGCGGACCGTTAAGCTCAGGATCGAATGATCGATATTGAGTATGCCCAGCAGTTTGTCCGAGACTTCGTAGACACTGTCTATGTAATGCACCAGCAATACAATGAGACTGCTCTTTCCTATCCATCTCAAAGCAGTATTCAAAAACCGGATCTTGTCGATCAACTGCGACAGGCACATGACCGCAAAAGAAGCCAGCATTCCTTCCAGCACCGCCAGATAGAACCCCGGCCAATAGTGTGCGGCCAGTTCAATATAGAATCCCAGACTTAATAGGACGATCCAGATTACCAGGCATATTCCCGCGATCGGCAGCCTTCTTCTGTCATCAAAGACTTTATGCTTGTTCAGCATGTTGCCGCAGAACAAGAACAGCAAAGAGACAAGCGCTATCTCTGCTCCCCATGGGAAGTATTCATATGTCAGACGCGGTGTGGCCATTCCGACAAAAGCCAGCAGCGAGAATACAATGATCCTTATCGATGAACTGTACTTACTCTTCTCGGTAACGTTCATTATGACCACGAACAATACCCTGCAGACAAACAGGCACGGCAGGAACCACAGCATGCCGACATCGCGGAAAACGGGGAATACGGCAGATACCTTGCACATTCCGCCGATCATGTCGATCAGGCCCTGCCGAGCAGCATCAAGACCCTGAAGGTCTTTGCCGGCAAAGATATCGATAACCGTCTTGATACCCATTCCCGCCGCATAGGGTAAGAGCAGGCCTTTGCAGGAACGGATCACATTCTTCTTGATCTGATAATCCTTAACAAAAAAGCCGCTGACAATGAAGAACAACGGCATATGAAATGAATAGATGACCTTGCCCGCCAAGAGCGGCGGAGCATAATAATGTCCGGCGATCACAGCCAGGATCGCGATGCATTTGGCTATGTCAATATAACCTATGCGGGCTGCAGTATTGTTGCCTCTCAAAGGATCCATCTGAACGGAAGAACAAGAGATCCTGTCAGACCAGTTCTTCCGGAGATATCATCTTTACTCCCGCACCGTTAAGGATCTCTACGACCTTGTCATTGTTGTCGGTCTTGATGGCAATGGGAGTACCCTCGCCGTCAATGGAAAGACCGTAGATATAGCTGATGTTGATTCCTGCCTCATGGATCATGGCACAGACCTTGGCAAAGCTTCCGACTGCATCAGGAACAACCACTGCGATGACATTGTCGATACGCGCGGTAAAGCCGGCATCCTTGAGGATGGACTTTGCCTTGTCCGCATCATCAGCAAGAAGCCTGAGGACACCGAACTCGGATGTATCTGCCAAGCTTGCAGACAGGAGGTTGATGCCGCCGTCAGCAAGTGTCTTCAGGACCTTGTCGAGTCTGCCTTCTTTATTCTCGAGGAAAACCGATAACTGCTTTACGAACATAGTAGATACCTCCTTACTGATAGAGCTTACGCTTATCGATAACATGCTTGGACTTGCCGTCGAAATGCTCGAGTCCGTTGGGTTCCATGAGAGTTACTTTCGCGTTGAGACCGATTGCCATCCTGAGCTTGTCGTGGATGGTCTTCTTAAGAGTCTCGAGCGACTTGACTTCGTCCGTGAACTTGTCTTCAGCTACCTCTACCTGTACTTCAAGAGTATCACTGTTGCCGACACGGTCAACGACCAGCATGTAGTGAGGCGTGGTTCCGTCGATCGTGAGGAGTGCTGCCTCGACCTGTGACGGGAATACGTTGACGCCCTTGATGATGAGCATGTCGTCAGATCTTCCCTTGAAACGCTGGATCCTTGCCATCGTACGGCCGCACTCGCACTTGTCGTACTCGATGGAGGTAAGGTCCTTAGTCCTGTAACGGATGAGAGGCATGCCTTCCTTGGTGAGGTTTGTAATGACGAGCTCGCCGTCAGAACCCTTGGGGAGCTGCTTAAGCGTAGAAGGATCGATGATCTCGGGCAGGAAGTGATCTTCCCAGATGTGAAGACCCTTGTGGTGCTCGCAGTCGCAGGCAACGCCGGGACCCATCATCTCCGTAAGACCATAGATGTCGTAAGCCTTGATGTGAAGTCTTGCTTCCATCTGATCGCGCATCTCGTCTGTCCAGGGCTCGGCACCGCAGATGGCGGACTTGAGCTTGATCTTGTCTACGAGACCTGCCTTCTCGAGGTCCTCTGCAACATGCAGCAGGTACGAAGGCGTGCATGCGATCGATGTTACATCACAGTCGATCATCATGTCGATGAGCTTCTGTGTATTACCTGTGGACATAGGCAGAACGAGAGCTCCGAGGTATTCAGCACCGTAATGAGCGCCGAGACCGCCTGTGAACAGGCCGTAGCCGTAGCCTACCTGGATGATGTCATCTCTTGTGATGCCTGCCATTGCAAGGCATCTTGCCACGCACTCTGCCCAGATGTCTATGTCGCGTCTGGTATATACTGCTACCTTGGGCTTGCCCGTCGTACCGGATGAAGCATGGACACGGACCATCTCTGATCTGGGAACAGCTGCCAATCCAAACGGATAAGTATCTCTAAGGTCTGCATAGGTCGTGTAAGGAAGCTTATCAAGGTCTTCTATGCCCTTGATGTCTCCGGGCTCTAGGCCTACTTCCTGCATCTTCTTACGGTAGTACTCTACGTTGTGGTAGACGCGGTTGACTACCTTGACGAGCCTTGCACTCTGAAGCGCTTCGATCTCGTCGCGCGACATGCACTCCTTTGCTTCGTTCCAGATCATATGGTTGCCCTCCAAATTATTTTCTTATGGCAGTCTTGAAGCCGTTGATAACAACGAGTGCAAGTTCCTTGCCATTAATATCAAAGCACTTTACCTCATACAGACAGATAGATCTGCCGTCTTTTACTATGTCTGCCGTGCAGGTTACCTTGCCGCCCAGCCAGGATCTCAGGAAATTCATCGAGACCGCCTGCGTAACTGTAACCGTATCGGAAGGCTGTTCGCAGTTCTCGGCAACGGCGAAAGCAAAATCCGCCATAGTGTAATAGACTGCGCCCATAAGGCCTCCGACCGCATTGAGGTGTCTTCCGTCAGGTTCGAGCGAGACAACGCTGTGCCCCTTCTCCACACTGTCGATAACGATACCCGTAGCTTCAGTGGCGTACTTGTCGCCCTTGAAGAATTCTCTTACTTTCTCGATATCCGGCATTATGCGTTTACTCCGAGCTCGAAGGCCTTCTTGTTCATCTCAAGGAACTTGGCGGGAACCGTATTCTCGATTACCTTGATCCACTCTTCCTTGCTGATGCCTTCAACATACTTAGAGAACCTGCCCATCAGGACAATGTTGGAAGCCTTGGCAGAACCTGCCTCTTCGGCAAGCGAGAGCGCGTCGATGCTGTCTACCTTCGCACCTGCTTCTTCCATCTTCTCGATGAGGCCCGTCGGATACTCTGCAGTACCTGCGATAACGGGCATCGGGTCTATCTGCTGTGAATTGGTTACGATCTGTCCGCCCGGCTTCAGGAACTCAACATATCTTGCAGCTTCGAGAAGCTCAAAAGAGATGATGTAATCAGCGCCGCCCTTATCGATGATCGGGGAATTGACCTTATCACCGAATCTTACGTATGTTACGACGCTTCCGCCTCTCTGGCTCATACCGTGGACTTCGGAGACCTTAACGTCATAACCCTTGTCCATTGCAACCTTACCTAATATCTTGCTGGCGAGGAGCGAACCCTGTCCGCCTACGCCTACTATCATTATGCTTGTTACCATGTGATCGTCTCTCCTTCCATCGTCTCGAAAGCACCGAACTTGCACAGCTCGCTGCATACCTTGCAGCCGAAGCACTGTGTAGCGTCTACCTTAGCGTGTCCGTCCTTAAAGGAGATCGCAGGGCAGCCGAGCTTCATGCAGGCCTTGCAGGACTTGCACTTATCGGGATTGACCTTGATGGGTTCACCGCGCTTTACCTTCTTAAGAAGAGCGCAGGGTCTTCTGGAGATGATGACCGAAGGCTCTTCTGCAGCAAGCTCTTCCTTAACAGCCTGCTCTGATTCAGCGAGATTATAAGGATCAACGACTCTTACTCTGTTGATGCCCATGGAGCGAACGAGAGCTTCAAGGTCGATCTTGCCGGCCGGGTCACCGCGGAGGTTGAAGCCCGTGGTGGGATTCTGCTGATGTCCGGTCATGCCCGTGATGGAGTTATCGAGGATGATGACCGTGGAATTCGTCTGGTTGTATGCGATGTTGGCAAGGCCTGTCATACCTGAATGCATGAATGTGGAATCACCGATGACTGCAACGGTGTTCTTCTCGGCAGCTGCGCCGAGAGCCTTGTTGAATCCGTGCAAAGAGCTGATGGAAGCGCCCATGCACTCTGTCGTATCGATGGATGAGAGCGGCGGAGTAGCACCCAATGTGTAGCATCCGATATCGCCCAGGACAGTGATCTTGTTCTTGGAAAGAACATAGAACATTCCTCTGTGAGGGCAGCCTGCGCACATTGCCGGCGGTCTTCCGGGAAGTCCGTCGATCTTCTTGCAGGAAGGAGCCTCAGGCTCGCCGAGGGCCTTGGCGATGAGTCCCTGTGAGAACTCGTCGATAAGAGGCAGAACATCCTTGCCTGTTACCTCGAGACCAAGTGCCTTGCAGTGTGTCTCGATGATGGGATCGAGCTCTTCCACTACGACGAGCTTGTCAACGGAAGCAGCGAGATCCTTGATCTTCTTAACGGGAAGCGGATTGATAAGTCCGATCTTGAGTACCGGATACTTATCTCCGAACACTTCCTTAACATACTGATATGAAGTCGATGAAGTGATGATGCCGATTGACTTGTCAGAACCCTCCTCAAGACGGTTCAGGTCTGATGTCTCGGCGAACTCGATGAGCTTAAGTGTACGCTCCTCGACGATGGGATGACGCTTCTTGGCGTTGGCAGGTACCATTACGTACTTTGCAGCATCCTTAACGTATTCCTTAACGGGAACTTCAACTCTCTCGCCGAGCTCTACGATGGACTGTGAGTGAGCGACTCTCGTGCACATCTTGAAGAGCACGGGGACGTCGAACTGCTCGCTCATCTCATAAGCGGCCTTGATGTAATCCTTTGCCTCCTGGGAGTCAGAGGGTTCGAGCATGGGCATCTTTGCTGCGATGGCATAGTGCCTTGAATCCTGCTCGTTCTGTGAAGAATGCATTCCCGGGTCGTCTGCCACGAGGATGACCATTCCCGCATTAACGCCTGTATAGCTGATCGTAAAGAGCGGGTCTGCAGCTACGTTGAGTCCTACGTGCTTCATTGCACAGTATGACCTCTTGCCTGCCCTGCTCGCACCGTAAGCGGTCTCCATTGCGACCTTCTCGTTCGGTGCCCATTCGCAGTAGATCTCATCGAACTTAGCAGCTTCTTCGGTTGTCTCTGTACTAGGGGTTCCCGGATATGAGCTTGCTACGCAGACACCTGCCTCGTAAAGCCCTCTTGCGACGGCTTTGTTACCCAGCATTAGTTCCTTCATCGTTACAACTCTCCTAATAAATAATATAAATTGTGAACTAATTGCTAATCATACTACAAAATCGCCGCCGCTTAAAGCACCCGTTATACTTCGAGCTTATCCGCGCACTCGGCGATCAGGCCGATTATCCCTATCTGCTGGGGGCATGCCGACTCGCACTGACCGCAGCTTATGCAGGCAGATGCCACGCCCGTACCGGACGTTACCAGGCTGTATTCGGTCCTGACCTCGTCAAGGGGCCTGCCGTCCCTGAGATAAAGGTTATAAGCGCTGAAGATCTCGGGGATCGGGATCTGCATCGGGCAGCCTTCCTCGCAGTATCTGCAGGCAGTACAAGGTATCGCCTTGGATGCTCCGATTATCGTCCTGACGCGCTCTACCGCATACATCTCAGCGGGCGAGAGCGGCTCGAAATCCTTCATGTACGACAGATTGTCTTCCATCTGCTCTATATTGCTCATGCCGCTTAGGACGGTAAGCACGCCCTCCTGAGATGCAGCAAACCTGATCGCCCAGGATGCGGCTGATGCGTCCGGATCAAAATCGCGGAAGACCTCCATGGCCTCGGGCACGGGGTTTGCAAGGCTTCCGCCCTTGACAGGCTCCATGACAACGAAGGGTTTGTTGTGCTTCCTTGCCACTTCCATGTTGGCACGGCTCTGAACATCCGGGTTATCCATGTCCGCATAGTTGACCTGGAGCTGGATGAAGTCAACATCAGGGTGCTCCGTCAGGAGCTTGTCGAGAAGATCGGGACCCGCGTGGAACGAGAAACCGTAATGCTTGACGAGGCCCTGCGCCTTGAGTTCTTTTACGAACTCCCAGATGTTATATTCGTCGTATTTGGTGAAGTTCTCACCCTGCAGTGCATGCAGGAGATAGAAATCAAAATATCCGGCGCCGGTCCTCTCGAGGCTCGTATAGAACTGTTTCTTTGCAGACTCCTCGTCAGTGCACTGCTGCCAGGCATTGAGCTTGGTCGCAAGGAAATAGTCCTGCCTGGGGTATCTGTCCACGAGCGCCTTCTTGATGGCCTTCTCAGACTCGCCCATATCATACACATATGCGGTATCAAAATACCTGCACCCTGCTTCCAGGAACATGTCCACCATCTTTGATGTCTGCTCCACGTCGATGGAGCCGTCCGCGTTCTTCGGAAGTCTCATGAGGCCGAAGCCGAGCTTCTTGATCTGTGACAGTACTTTCTCTTCCATGGTGATACCTCCCGGGGTGCGTATAGACCGATAGTAACATGATTTCGGCGCGAAAAAATAAGCGGGGGCGCATTTTCCCCCGCATATAACAAAATTGCTATGAATGTTATATCCGCATCACGGATGCCAGAAGATCCAGACGAACAGGTAGCCTCCGAGGACAGCCGCCAGCGTGAAGGGTATTCCTATCTTGAAGAAGTCCCTGAACCTGACTTCGTAGCCTTCCTTTCGGAGCATGCCGACGCCTGCAATGTTGGCGGAAGCACCGATCGGAGTGATGTTGCCTCCGAGCGTCGCACCTACCAGAAGTCCGAAGAACAGGAAGTACGGCTCGACGTTCATGTTGGCAGCGACAGTTCCGAGGATCGGAAGCATCGTCGCGACATAAGGGATGTTGTCTATGAAGGCGGATATAATGACCGAACCCCATACGACGATCGTGAACAGCAGGAACATGTTGCTGCCGCCCGCATTGGCGATGAAGTCCGCGAGGTCCTGCACAAGTCCGATCTCGGTGATCGCAGCGATTACTATGAACAGTCCCGTCAGGAGTGCGCATGTCGCATAGTCCATGGCCTTGAGCGCGTGGATCATGCTCTCCTTGGACTTGCTGAGGAACAGCTCGATGATGACCGTGAGTATGCCGCATACCATGCAGATAACACCGTTCGTGATGGAAGGTGTATCGGGTATGAAGGATGCGATGATGAGGAGAACAACATGTCCGAGCATCGTGATGGTCGGGATATAATCCGTGACCTTGGTGTGCTCATCGGATGTGACGGGCTCCTTGTCCTTACGGAAGAGGAACATGATTATCGGGATCGTGAGAAGGGCGCCGAGTTCTGTAGCGAAGAACATGCCGGGCCTGCCGTGCATCCAGAAGAAGTCGTTGAAGTTCATGTTGGCAGCGCCGCCGAGCATGATCGAAGTCGTATCACCTACGAGAGTGGCTGCACCCTGAAGGTTCGATGACACTGCGATCGACAATATCATCATGACCGGAGATATCTTGAGCTTCTTGCAGATGGCAAGGCCTACAGGTGCGACCATAAGGACAGTCGCGACGTTATCGATGAATGCTGAGATGATGCCGGAGAACAGTGACATAAGGACCGTAACCCACAGAACGTTCGGTGCGAGCCTTAAGAGCCACTCTGCTATGAGGTTCGGCATCTTGGATTCGATGAAATAATCGACTATGACCATCGTACCGAACAGCATCATCAGTACGTTCCAGTCGATCGAGGTAAGCACCTTGTCAACCGGCAGCACGCCTGACACCACATAGATGGCTGCGGCGGCCAGCGCCACAACGGGTCTGAACTTGGGCAGTGCGACCAGAAGGACATACATTGCCACAAACAGGATTATCGCGAATAACTTAAGATCAGGCATCAGATTCTCCTTCTATCCTTAAACGCGAAAATATTAAAGGAGAATGAGCTTTCAGTCAAGTTGGTCTTATTGTCAGCCGCAGAAGGCAGCAATCTCGGTCTCGAGAAGCCTGAAGACATTAGCCACGAGGTATCCGTCGGCAACGGCATGGTTCAATCGCACGGTAACGGGCATCATGAGCCTTCCGCCCTCTTCCCTGTACCTGCCCCAGTTGACGATCGGCAGGAAGTACAGATAGCCGTCAGGCAGCTCGATGTTCAAGGAGTCATAAGACAGCCAGGAGATGTAGGATGCATCGAACCAGTTCGGGTGGCCTGCGGCATCGAGAAGGTATTCGCGTGTGGTTTTCGCGCGCTCGAGATCAGCTGCGGCATTCTTGTAGAACTTCTTGTAGTCCTCGTAATAGGTCGTGTAGACAGGCGTGCAGGTCTCGGTGTCTTCATGGAAGACGTACTGCGTCGGGTTGATGACGTTGTAGCAGACGAGCTCGTCTGACTGCCAGAGGTACTGCATCCTGTAGTCGTCCCTGGAATTCAGGACCTTGGATAGAATGTACAGGAAGTTGATGTAGAACTTGGTGCCGGTCTCCTTTGAGCGCGATACGAGATCGGTCACGTCAATTCTCGCGGTCATGGAAGTCGAGCACTTGCAGTCCTCTGTAAAATGGCGGTACACGCCCTTGCGGTAGTATTGTTCTCTGTCGATGATCTTATAGTCCATAGCTTAATCCTTCTCGTAAAACACCAGATCCATCCGTTCATTGATGCGCGCCGTCTTGCCGGTCTGATGGTAGCCCATCTTCTCGTAGAGGTGCAGATTGCCCTTCTCCTGCAATATGGTATCGAGTTCCCAGTGATGAGAGCCGTAGATGTCTTCTGCTGCGCGTATGGCTTCCTGGGCGTAGCCTCTGCCGCGGTAAGAAGGCATTATCCACAGCGGCGAGATGCGTTTCCTCGTGCCATCCTTCCTGTCGACTATCCTTATCACACCGACGTCGGCGCCTTCTGCCTCGATGAAGTAATACGCAGAACCTTCCTGAGCAAACCTGGCCTCTATCTTATCGATGCCTTCGGCGGCAGGACTGAGTTCATAGTCCTTATACTTCTCAAGGAGCCCCGCGAAAGCCTCGACCTGCATCTTCCAGATCTTCTCTAATTCTTCACTTGTCGCCAATCTTAATGTAACCATACCCGCTTAATATCCTACTACAAAATTGCCGTAATAATGAACCCGCGGGAATTGGTATAATAACTCGTAACAACCACCTTAAAGGAGACACTATGCAGGACAAGAAAGGCATTATCTTCGATATGGACGGAACCGTATGGGATTCTTCGGCAAACGTTGCCGAGTCCTGGACGGTAAAGGTCCGCGAAGCAGGATATACAGACAAGGTCGTAACTCAGGACGACATCAAGGGCGTTATGGGCAAGCCGATGGATGTCATCGCCGATACGCTCTTCACTTACACGGAGAAGGGTCCCGAGAGAGACGCGCTCCGCGAGGCCTGCGAGAACTATGAGAACGAGTATCTCAGACAGCACGGCGGCACGCTCTACGAAGGTGTCTTCGAGACATGGGCAAAGCTCAAGGAGATGGGTTACCACATCTATATCGTAAGCAACTGCCAGGCAGGCTATATCGAGGCTTTCCTGGGATATTTTGATGTTCCGTACGGACACGCGGAAGACCTCGTGGACGATATAGAGTGCTACGGCAATAATTTCCTTCAGAAGGACGAGAACATCAGGCTGATCGCCGAGCGTAACGGCCTTACCGCCGCATGCTATGTTGGTGACATCCAGAGTGACTACGATGCGACTGCCAAGGCGGGACTGCCCTTCATACATGCAAAGTACGGCTTCGGCGAGATAGATACCGAAGTTCCGTATATCAACAGCTTCGGAGAACTTATCAAGGTCGTACCTGAAGTTATAGGCTGAACACAGAAAGAGGTGAACACTATGTCAAAAGACGAGATCTCAATCCCCATGATACTTAAGATCGAGCGCGGCGTTACCGCGCACATCGGCGACTACCTGAGAGATGCAGGTCTTACGCAGGTCGTGCTTCTACTGGGCAACGGCCTTACGGAGATGTTCGGAGAGACTGTTTTCGAGTCTTTTGCAAATGCCGGCGTTACCGTGCTGCACCACCAGGAGATGGACACGGTCGACTTCGGCGACATAACGGATCTCGCGTTCAGCCTTCCCAACAAGACCCAGGCAGTGATCGGCATGGGCGGCGGCAAGGTCATCGATGCGGCAAAGTACATCGGATACATCCTGAGGATACCGTTCATCAGCGTTCCGACGAGTTCGTCTTCGGACGGGTTCTCGAGTTCGTCTGCCTCCCTTACGGTGGACGGCCACCGCAAGTCGGTCCCGGCCAAGATGGCTTACGGCATCCTCGTTGATACGGACGTCATCAAGAGTGCACCGGTTAAGTTCCTGCACTCCGGCGTCGGCGATATGGTCGCGAAGATCTCATCGACATACGACTGGCAGCACGAGGAAGACATGGGTTACGACGAGGTCAACGACTTCGCGTTCATGATCGCCAAGAAGGCGGTAAACTCGTTTGTCAGAACGCCTTTTGAATCGATAGAAGACGACCTCTTCCTCAAGGAGCTCCTGGACTCCCTCGCTATGAGCGGCGTTGCCAACGAGATCGCAGGTTCGAGTGCGCCCACGAGCGGCAGCGAGCACATGATCTCCCACGCACTGGACTCTTTCCTCGAGCGCCCTCAGCTGCACGGAATCCAGGTCGGCATCTCGACATACATCATGTGCAAGATAACAGACCACCGCTGGAAAAGGGTCGACACGGTCTTCACCAAGACAGGTTTCTGGGACTACTGCGCGACGCTGGACCTCAAGGCCGAGGACTTCAGCAAGGCTATCGACATGGCGCCTTCTATGAAGCCCCACCGCCATACTTATCTGCACGAAGAGAAGTACAGAGAGCTGGCAAAAGAGCTCCTGACGACAGACGAGAAGCTTAAGGCCATCCTGCACTGATATGAAGATACTAGTTATCACGCCCCGGATAGAGCAGGAACACAAGGACAGGATCTCTGCCGTTGCCGCAAGGTACGGCGAGGAAGTGTGCTTTGCCGCTTCCGAGGAAGACATCCCCGAAGGCTTCGAGAAGCCTGACATTATCTACGGGTTCGGCATGAACACGGCTCGCGTGGACGAGAACCTCAAGTGGCTGTGCGTGCCTTCTGCGGGCGTCGACTATCTTATGAAGCCCGGAATCTTTGCCAACGATGACTGCCTTATCAGCAATTCTTCCGGTGCTTACGGAGTAACGATCGCAGAGCACATAATCACCGTCACTCTCATGATGATGCGCCGGATAACGACCTACTATGCTGAGTCACTGAAAGGCAGATGGGATATGAGCCGCTTGCAGCAGGATTCCATCAAGGACTGCCGCATTACTTTGCTCGGTACCGGAGATATCGGATGTGAGTTCGCGAGAAGAGCTAAGGCTTTCGAGCCGGCAAAGATAGTCGGCATAAGCAGGAGCGGCAAGTGCAGTGATCCTTCGATAGATCAGATGTTCCCGATAGACAGGCTTGATGAGGTCCTGCCCGGGACGGACCTTCTCGTGATGAGCCTGCCGGCCACGCCCGAGACCGACGATATCCTTGATCACAGCAGGATAGCGCTTCTGCCCCGCGGAGCTTATGTCGTTAATGTAGGCAGAGGCAATGCGGTCGACGAAGATGCTCTGGCTGACGCGCTGGATGCCGGCTTGCTCGCAGGCGCCGCGCTCGATGTCTGCAAGACCGAGCCCCTGCCTGAGACCAGCAGGCTCTGGAAGACGAAGAACCTTCTCATCACACCGCATGTGGCAGGCAATCTCACCCTGAAGCACACCCTGGACAAGAACGTCGACATGTTCTGCGAAGATCTGGAGAACTACCTCACCGGGCGGCCGCTGAGATACGGCGTCGACAGGAACAAAGGTTACTGATAAAAAAGCCGGCCCGCTGTGGACCGGCTTGATTTTTGTAATACTGCCTGGTGATCAGAATCCTTCAACGAATGACAGAGTCGTTACTGAAGTGATGCCTGCGTAAGTATCGGCAGGTGCGGGCGATCCCTTCGGAACGAGCACGATCTGGATACCCTCGAGTCTTGCGGACCTTCCTGCTGTACCGGAATACTCGCCGTTCTTAGCCCAAGAGAGCCACCCGATATCCTGAGCGTGAACCCTATAGTAAACGTCATAGTAGTTTGCGACGTCGCCGTAGAGTTCAATCGCGATTCCCTCGAGCCTCTTTGCCTGGCCCTGGGTGCCGCTCATCTCGCCGTCCTTGGACCACGAGCCTTCCCAGCCGTAATCCTGAACGTGAGTCTTGTACTGGATGCCGCCCGAATACTGGCAGCCTTCGAGGAAGATCTCGATGCCCTCAAGTCTCTTGGACTGGCCACTGGTGCCGCTCATGCCGCCGTTTGCAGCATAACTGCCTTCCCAGCCGTAGTCCTGTACATGAACTCTGTACTTAACTGACATCGTCGTATCGGAGCCTATGGGAACGATCTTGATCTTGAGTTCCTCTATCCTCTTGGATTCGCCCGTGGTGCCTGCAAGCGCGCCGTCATGTACCCAGCCCTGAGCATCGCCGTAGTCCTGGATGTGCACGCTGTAGACAACGGAGTAATAATCTGCGAGCTCGCCTGTGAGGCGGATCTCGATGGCTTCGATCCTCTTGGCCTGGCCTTCGGTTCCTGCCGGAGATCCTGCTTCGACCCAGTCCATCCAGCCGATGTCCTGGACATGAACTCTGTACATCAGAGTGCCTTCGTAAGAAGTGTTGTTGGCAAAATTGATCGTAATGGATTCAAGCCTCTTGCCCATGCCGGTCGTTCCGATAGTTAGGATGCCGGTAAGCGGATCAACGTTCACGCCGACATTGCCGTAATCCTGCACATGTGCCACGCCGCCCGTGAGCTGCGGACCTGAGCCGCTTACAGCTATGGGATTAGGAGAAGATATCGACGAAGGCACATAGTTCGAACCTGCGATCGTGAGTGCCGAAGTGGAATAGAGATTCTTGATCTTGGTGTCGTAGGGATACTTGGAGCCGTCTGACAGCACATATCCGCTGCTGACGGATCCGGTCGCGCCGACCAGGAAGAACTTGTTGCTTCCCACGGAGTCGTTGCTGGTGACATCAACGAGGTAATTTGCTCCTCCGATGTGAACGATATTCCACATGTGGCCGCCGCTGTTATTCGGAGAGAATGTTACCTTGCCTGATACCGAGATGGCATAGACACTGCTGTCCTTGAAAGTCGAATTGTCGCACAGGTACTGGAAGGCCTTGGCATAGCCTTCGCATACAACGTCCGTAGCAGGATCACCGTCGAAGACCCACACCATCTGCCAGGGATTGCCGTAAGGCATGCTTAAGTCTTCAGCTGCCGCATCATTGTATTCGACGAGATCGCAGATGGCATTGTTATATGCCAGAAGCTTGTTGTAGTCATCGAGAGTCGAATAGTAGTTGACGATCGTTTTCGCATTCGAAGCTGCGTTCTTTGCTGCCTGACCGTAAGTCGGATTGACCTGGTACTGATTGCCGGATTTTTGGTATTCCGGTGCAACGGCGAAACAATATGTAAAGCTGACGGTTACTTCCGTTGAATTATATGAATAGTTAGTGCTGACTATTAGTCCGGTCTCCTTGTCATACCAGTACATATCGTATGGTGATGAATACATGAGAGCCTGGTTGATCTTATAGGGGTCTATCGGAAGTTTCTCGGCAATCCGCTGCTCCATAAGATCACTGTTCTGCAACAGGTTGCTTATGCCAAGGTCAGTATTCTTATATGTATAGGAATACTCCGCAGGCAGTTCTATCTCCGTGCTCGTACGGCTGCCCGAAGCGATCTCTTTGATCTTGCCGCTGAGATAGCCGTAGACAACGGCATCGGCGCTGCTCATCGTTGAGGTGTAATTGTATTTCGCATAGCAGACAGTATCGCTGAGGTCCATCTCCTGCTCGATGTACATCTCCGCCAGTTCATCGTTGTCGTAATCCGAATCAGCGGTATAAGTCTCTGTCTCGGTTATGGTCTGTGTCCCGTCGTCTCCTGCGGCAACGTCATCCGCGCGGACAAATCCCGTGATATTGAATGCGATCGCCAGCGAGAGGGCCAGTCCCAACAGTGTTTTGATCTTCTTCATACGTATTCTCCTTTACGCGCGTTCAAGGCTCAAGAGTACCCAGTCCTGCGACACTATATCGTAAGCGTTGCCGCAATGAGGGCAAAGCTTGTTCTGCACGGCATTGTAGCTTCCGCCGCAAGTCGGGCACTGTATCTTTGTCATGGAGAAACCCATATCGATCGGGATATCGTTCCTCCTTTGGAAGACAGCTCTGAATCTCGCTCTCTTGAACTTTATCTTATCGGCTGCATCGTGGAGCACATCGAAGAAAGCATCCGTCGTGATCGTGACCAGACCGTTCTCCTCTTTGACGCTGAGCACTCCCAATGCACCGCCGTAATCAAGATCGATTATATCCTTGAACCACGGATCTATCTGCTCCCCCTTATAGAAAAGCAGCTCCTGCTCGTTCTTGGCGTAGACCGTAGTCTTGATGAGGGATATCGCCTTGCTCGTAAAGTACTCGAAAGAGAACTCCGGGCTGTACTGCCTCATCCTCTGCTCAAACTTCGCCCTGGAACCTATTGTTCCCCACTTGCCTGACGACTGGCTCGAACCGACCGCGATCAGTCTGATGAGAAGGCCGATGCTGTAGAAGAAGTATCCGGCAAACAGTCCGATGGGAAAGAGGATGATCCCGCCCAGGAACAGTTCGATATTCTCAGTCTCTCCCCCGAGCAATCCGAGGAATTTGGGGAAGTTGAAGATGATCGGCATCAGGGCGAAGATTATTCCGGTGATTATTATCGTCAGCCTCATTGTGACCTTATGCTCATTACCGGCGACGCCGACGTCCTCGAGCGAGTAGTAGCCCGTGACCTTTGGGAACAGGTCATCCATCTTGTACATGGTGCCGCAGTAAGGACAGCCTCCCTGGATCTGGGCTATCGTGCTGACAGAACCGCAGTTCGGGCAGCTTATGGTCTCATCGTCAGGATGAACGCCTGTCGTAACATCAGTTATCGTCGTGTATATGACGCTCTTCTTGTTATCCGCGTAGACTTTCTTGCCGTCTCTGGAGAACTTCCTCTTAATGCCCAGCTGCTCATTGCAGACGAAACTCTCGTAGTGTGCATCTTTCCACTCCGAACCGACCATCGCATTCGTATCTTTGTCCCTGTCATAGATCTCCATGTCCAGGGTGAGGCCTTTGTCCTTGATGCGTTCATGCTGGAGCTTAAGTACGTAACTGAGGTCGTTGTCGGCAAAAGGTATATTAACGCCGTCGCTGATGGCCGAACCAAGCGAGTTAACAAAGCTGTTCAGCTTCAGCCTGAAGTTGTCCTTGAGCTTCGTGATCTTAAAGAAATTGTATCCCATATTCCATTCCCCTTTCACCGCCGCATTCCCGTGCGGACGGATACTATAATGCTACCATATTCGCGGGGGAAATTCTGCTGCTTGAGGGGTGAGTTGGGGCGTCGAGTACAAGTAATTGTTCAACATTTTCAAAAACTTGTACTGTTTGTTGTACTTGGTCGGCAAAGTACAAGTTTAAGTACAAGAAAATCAAAAACTTGTACAATTAGTTGTACACCAGAGCTTCGGAAGCCAGCAGATTGATGACCAGCACAATATTGTTGTGGATCATATCGCTGGCTGTCATGGAATCCTTGTTGCCGGATATGCCTATAACATCGCGATTCAATAGAAGATTGTGTTCAGAATATACGGTCAGCTTCCCTACAAGGTCATAATTGTATTTCTCGCTATCACTCATGCCGAAGAACTCTATGATCAGGCAGCGTTTGAGACCTGGCAGATAAACCAGGAAATCGGGATAGAAGTCATACTCTCCAAAGTGGATCCGGGGCTCATACTTGTAGTCTAACCCAAGCGAATCGAGAATCTGAGCAACCAGGACCTCGGCTCTTGAGCGCATACGGATTCCATTATGAAAATAGTTGCCTTGCTTGATCTTTGGATTCTCGTCATTACCAACAGACTTCCACAGATCTTCATTTAAATAGCTTCCAGTCAACTTAACCCTGCAGTTGCCCATCTTCTCAATGAAGTATTTGCCAAGAGAAGACTCAATTGATTTGATCTCACGCTTAATCTCCGCACGCCTGTCTGCAAGTTTGCCGTATTTCTGACCTTGTGCAGAATCCAATAAGTATGTTTTAAAGGAACGACCCCCATCGGAGTTGAAAGTATACTTCCGAACTACAGTTCGGCCACAGTGGGTTCCGACTTTAACATTTGGAATGGCTGCAAGCTCCGCCTTTAATGAAAGCAGCCTGATATAGTAGTAACTCTCGCTGAACTTTATCCTCATATGCGCACCTCCGGCAGGGCTTTTACATAAAGCATACTCGCCGAAAGGGCTGAAAAACCCGACAAAAACCGACAAAAACCGACAAAGCAAAAGCCCCTGAGAACCAGGTCTCAAGGGCTTAAAAATCTGCATTAGGACGGGATCAGATCAGTGCCTCGAGTTCCGTGAACTCAAGGCCAAGTGCATCTGCGACGTTCTTGTTGGTTACTTTGCCGAGGTAGCAGTTGACGCCGGTAGCGATGGCCTGGTTGGCACAGGCAGCCTCGAGGCCCTTATCTGCGATCTCGAGACCGTATCTGAGAGTCGCGTTGGTCAAAGCGATGGTGGAAGTTCTCGGTACCGCGCCGGGCATATTGCCTACACAGTAGTGTACAACGCCGTCTTCGATGAAGACAGGCTCGTCGTGGGTGGTGACGCGGGAAGACTCGCCGCAGCCGCCCTGGTCGATCGCAACGTCAACGAAAACAGCACCGTCCTTCATCTCGGGAAGGTACTTCTTCTTGAAGAGTTTCGGGGTAGAACCGCCGGGGATGAGAACGGAACCGATGACCAGATCTGCGTCCTTTACGACGCGCTCGATGTTGGAATCGGTGCTGACGAGGGTCTGGATGTGCGCGCCGAACATGTTGTCGAGCTCTTCGAGACGTTTGAGGTTGATATCAAGGATAGTGACGTTGGCACCCATGCCTACTGCGATCTTGCATGCGTTCATGCCGACGGTACCGCCTCCGAGGATCACGACGTTTGCCTTGGGTGTTCCGGGAACGCCGGCAAGAAGGATACCCTCTCCGCCGAACTTCTTTTCGAGATACTTGGCGCCTTCCTGAATGGAGAGACGGCCTGCGATCTGGCTCATGGGGGCGAGACAGGGAAGTGATCTGTCCTTCTCCTGCATCGTCTCGTAAGCTACCGCCTTGACCTTGCCTGCGAGGAGGGCATCTGTCTGTGCCTTGTCTGCAGCGAGGTGGAGATATGTATAGAGGATCAGGCCTTCACGGAAGAGAGGGTACTCGCTCTCGAGAGGCTCTTTGACCTTGACCATCATGTCGACCAGATTCCAGACGTCGGCAGCGTTGTCGATGAGGCTGGCGCCCGCATCAACGTACTCATTGTCTGTAAAGCCCGAGCCGATTCCCGCACCTTTCTCGATGTAGACGTGGTGGCCGGCGGCAACATAGGCTTTGACGTTGTCAGGCGTGAGGCCTACGCGGAACTCATTGTTCTTGATCTCTTTAACGCATCCGATCTTCATAGTGGTGTGTCCTTTCTGTTTGTGATGATTTAGAATCAATAGACATATTTTCTAATCATTCACTTTCAGTGTCAAATATAAATGATAAAAAAGCCCCCCGGAAAACTCCAGGGGGCCGAACCGTCAGTTCTGTATCTTAGCCGACTGCATCGCCGAAGCCTTCAACGAAGCACATCGGGCTGACGGAAGTTATACCCATGTATGTTTGACCGGGAGCGGGAGATCCCTTGGGAACGAGAACGATCTGGATGCCCTCGAGTCTTGCAGATCTGCCTGCAGTACCTGCCGGATCACCGTTGCTAGCCCATGAGAGCCAGCCGATATCCTGCGCGTGAACTCTGTAGTAAACATCGTAGTAATTAGCCACGTCGCCGTAGAGTTCGATGCAGATACCTTCAAGTCTCTTGGACTCTCCCTGCGTACCGCTCATCTCGCCGTCATATGACCATGAGCTCTCCCAACCGTAGTCCTGTACGTGTGTCTTGTACTTGATACCGCCGGAGTACTCCAAGCCTTCGAGGCAGAGCTCGATACCTTCGAGTCTCTTGGACTGACCGGAAGTGCCGCTCATCTCGCCGTCATAAGCATATTCCTTTTCCCAGCCGTAGTCCTGAACATGTACTCTGTATTTAACTAAAGTATAGCTATCCAAACCGATCGGTGCGATCCAAAGAGTGATCTCTTCGATACGCTTGGATTCACCTGTAGTTCCGGCAAGCGCGCCGTCATGTACCCAACCCTGGTTATATCCGTAATCCTGGATGTGGACTGAATACTCAACAGAGTAATAATTTGCAAGTTCGCCTGTAAGACGCATCTCGATAGCTTCGATACGCTTAGCCTTACCGGTAGTGCCGGCCGGTTTGCCAGCGTCGACCCAGTCCATCCAACCGATGTCCTGGACGTGGACTCTGTACTGAAGCGTTCCGGAATAAGGAGTGGGATTATTGAAGTTGATAGTAATAGATTCGAGTCTCTTGCCCTCACCGATTGTGCCAAGTGTAAGGAAACCAAATTCATCAGCATAAGATGTTACATTGCCTTTATCCTGAACATGAGCTACGCCGCTTACGACAGCAGGATTCACTATCGGCTCAGGTTCAGGCACTTCCTCGCCTTTGATAACAACACTATCAATTCCAATGCCATAACCGTTACCTTCAAGTGCTCTGAATCCGATCTCGACATTCTCCACTAAGACATCATCGGGAAGCGTGATCGTTCCGCTTGATGTCCATTCCTCATGGACATCATCACCATCTGTAAATATAGTGATCGGCATCCATTCACCGCCGTCGATTCGATACCACAAAGACAGTTTTTCATTGCAGCCGCTCCATTGAGGAATGATATAGTAAAAACTCAATGATACTGAAGTATAGGAACTAAGATCCAAAACAGGAGTATACAGTACTGAGCAATAATCCTTACCGGCATCACAGTATTCAATAAATGCAGATTTATCACCGCCATATGCACCGGCAACGCATCCGTCGCTTCTCTCGCTGAGTTCTTCACTATTGCGGATAGCCCAAGCCCAGTCATAATCATCCGTGTAGTATTCATAACCCCATCCGCTCGCTGACAGATCCGACTCTTCGAACCCTGTGCTCAGGATCGTGACCTCGTCGGCCATGACTACCCCCGGCATGACGGCTCCGAGAAGGATCGAGGTCGTGATCGCAGCACTTGTAAGGCCGCAGGCGATTTTCTTTCGTTTCAACATTCTTTGTTTCCTCCCTTGTTATTTTGTGCTGTCAAAGATATTTGTTCTCATTATTATTTTACATATGGAGGTATAGGATGACTATCACCCATTTGTACCATTTGAAGATCTCCGGTTGTTGTCAAATATCTTTTATAGTACTATGAGGACAAATCCACTATATAAGGGAGGACTTAATATGAGTAAGTTGTTAAAGAAGGCTCTGTCTTTTGTTTTGTTAGGCTCTATGGTCCTCTCCATAGCTGCCTGTGCACCCAAAGGAGTCAGGAGCTTAACCAAGGATCAATTCAAGGACGCGATCATGAACGCAGGTGTCTTAGCTGAAAATAACGATTTTTTAAGTATCAAAGGCCCTGAAGGCAGCAAGCTCGAGTGTATTCAGTTTGGAAATGACGTCCGTGCCAAAGACGGTTACTACTATAACTGCGTGATCGCTTATCTGTGGAATACGGACAAAGACGATGAAGCCAAAGATATGTACGATGACGCATACTCAGTGATGATCGATTCAGGATCCTTTGACGGAACTGTCAAAGAAGAATCCACGGATAAGTATGCTTATTTCACAGTGGACGGAACAACCGAAGAATATCCGATGCAAGGGTATTGCTACGGCGGCTGGTATTGGTCCGGCAATTCGTTTGTCTTCGTCTATACGACAGAAGACAACGATGACCACAGAGGAAGGATAGACAGCATTCTCGACAAGCTGGGATTCCCCAAACCCTAATCAGACAGAATCAGAGCCGGCCCTCAGGTCGGCTCTTCTATTACAGGATCTCTTCCATTCCTATCTTCTGCGGCTTCAGCCCCATCGCCTCATAGAAAGCACGCGCACCGGGATTGCCTTCCCAGACATTGAGCGTGATGTTGTAAAACCCGTTATCTCTCGCGTATTGCTTAACATGCTCATACAGAGCCTTGCCGACGCCCCTGCCGCGGGCGTTCTCATCTACGCAGATATCGTCAACATAGAGCGTCTTAATGTCGGTCAGGACACTGTCTCCCACTATCTGCTTCGCTATGCAGAAGGCATGACCTGTCACCTTCCCGTCTTCATTCTCGAAAACGAACAGCGGCCTGCTCTCATCTGCTATTATCTGCGCTATCTCTTCGCCGTTATACTTTGTGGCGGGGCCTTTGAACAGGTCCGGTCTGGCATTGTGGTGGACCATGTCGACCTGGACCAGAAGTCTCAGGATATCGGGAATGTCTCTTACTTCAGCTTCACGTACCATGTGTAATAGCATAACATAAAAAAGGGACCCCGAAGGGTCCCTTTAGTTTCCGTTCAGATCAATACCGAGAACGGTTGCTATGCGAGCATAACAATTGTTCGAGATTAATAGTTTTCTGCTGAGATCTCGAAGTAGCTCTTGGGATGAGCGCAAACCGGGCAGAGCTCAGGAGCCTTTGTGCCGACGATGATGTGGCCGCAGTTCCTGCACTCCCATACCTTGACTTCGCTCTTCTCGAAGACTGCTGCAGTCTCAACGTTGTTCAGGAGAGCTCTGTATCTCTCTTCGTGACGCTTCTCGATGGCGCCTACCATTCTGAACTTAGCTGCGAGCTGAGGGAAACCCTCCTCTTCTGCAGTCTTTGCAAAACCTTCGTACATGTCTGTCCACTCGAAATTCTCGCCGTCGGCAGCTGCTGCGAGGTTAGCTGCAGTATCGCCGATTCCCTCGAGTTCCTTGAACCACATCTTAGCGTGTTCCTTCTCGTTATCAGCTGTCTGGAGGAAGATAGCAGCGATCTGCTCGAAGCCTTCCTTCTTAGCCTTAGATGCGAAATAAGTATACTTATTCCTAGCCTGGGACTCGCCTGCAAAAGCGGCCTGGAGATTCTTCTCTGTCTGTGTGCCAGCGTATTTGTTAGCCATAATTGATTCCTCCAATTGGAAATGATAAATACAGTATATCCGTTTTGCCGGAAGAATACTGTGAATTTTTAATGGCGGGTTGTACGGGGCTATAGTTACTGACAAAGTTACTGCAGGCGCAGTAACTATTGCAGTATTTTCGGGCCAAAAATGAAGTGGTAACGTAAAAGTAGACACCTTTGCCAAAAATATATACACCTGCATCAGTTTAAGTTACATAATTAAGTATCTAGTAAACAGAGGTGTTAATATGTACGCCACAAAAGAAAAAAGATTAGCCATAGGCAAACGTATTCACGATGGTGAATTAACAATACGTGAGGCTTTAAAAGAATACGATATCTCTGAGAGAACTATTAGCAAATGGGTAGCTCAATACAGAGAATCAATTGGTGAGAAGAAGCCTCTTAAGAAAACCTCGAATAATGTTTTAAGCAATGAGAGAGCAGCTTACGAGAACATGTCCAGAGAAGAACTCATCAATGCTCTTATCTTGTCTAAGGCCAATGAATTGAGGGCAAAAAAAGGCTACGAAGTGAAAGGAGTTGGTGCAAACAAGGAATTCGTTACATCAGACGAAGAGAATTCGAAATAGTATTTGAACTTTCTGGGGATTTCCCGGTTAAGAAACTCTGCGACGTTTTAAACGTTAACAGAAGCGGGTTCTACAAATGGAAGAATCGCTTGGAAAAGCCATCGGCTAAGATGAAATCCTTTATCCAGGATGTTCAGATATTCAAGGAATACCATGAACGTTTCCCGTCTCACGGTTACCGCTGGCTTAATGCCAAGATCCGTTTGGATGAAGGCCTGGTCATGTCAGATCAGCGGGCTCACAGGTGCTGTAAGTTTGCCGGCATACAAAGCAAGACAAAGCACTACAGGTACAGGAAGTCAGGTGCGCCCAGCAGAGTCTTTCCGAACCTTATGCTCGCAGGTGTGAACGTTGACGGTCCTCTGCAGTGTGTCGTAAGTGACATGACGGCATTCAGGCTAAATAACGTATACCATGAGCTCACGCTCTATATGGATCTTTGGAACAACGAGATATTGACCTATGCCCTGTCAGCCAAGAAAGGCGACAGGATGACCTATATCAAGGGCTTAAACAGCCTTATAGAACTCAAGAAAATGAATCCTGATATTGAGATGGTCTTGCACACGGATCAGGGCTCCGTCTATGCTTCCAAAGAGTTCAACGAGGTACTTCCGCTGTTCAACATCACACGTTCAATGTCCAGAGCAGGAACCCCGACAGACAATGCAGCTATGGAATCGATTAACGGTTGGATTAAGGAAGAAATGAAGTTGGACTTCCATCTTACCGGAGACGATGTGGAGCAAGAAATCAGTGAATACATCAGGTTCTACAACGAAGAACGGCCTGCGTACGCATTGAATTATCTGACTCCAAAACAATATCGAATGCTCTACCAAAAAGTTTAGGTGTATATTTTCTTGTTTGAGTGTCTACTTTTGCTTGACTAGTGCAT
>JAEEGF010537546.1_pt1 | contig 34492 bp, 26 predicted proteins | sample 9134171 | NCBI WGS metagenome assembly JAEEGF01 (sample SAMN16246542, study PRJNA631951) | gut metagenome | biome: gut microbiome; feature: rumen; material: AP-attached | host: Bos | place: Iran: Karaj | collected 2018-10
AGGAGTTGAGCTTTCAATCCACTTCAATAAGAAGGTCGGTTCAGGCTTCTTCGGCGGTGAAGGCTTCATTATGCAGAGACTTTCAGGAACCGGTATGGCATTTGTAGAGCTTGACGGATATATCAAGGAGTATGACCTTGTTCAGGGTCAGCAGATCGTAATAAATACAGGTTATCTTGCAGCTATGGAATCAACCGTATCTATGGATATCCAGACAGTTCCGGGACTTAAGAATAAGCTTCTCGGCGGTGAGGGCTTCTTCAATACACGTCTTACGGGACCTGGTAAGGTTTGGATCCAGTCTATGCCTGTTTCAAATCTTGCAAGTTCTATTATTCCTTTTATTCCTCAGAGATAAGAGACAGATGATTTTAAGTTGAAATATAAAAAACAGCCGAAAATAGCTAAAATTTGCTATTTTTTGGCTGTTTTTTTACAGTTTTTTATATTTAAGGTCATACTTTGTTCATATTTGGGCTGTATTATAAATACAACGAAGATAAGTAAAAGCTTCTTTTCATAGTTTTCATAGTTTTCATAGTTTAGATAAGCAAAAAGAACCGCATGTGATGTGTGGTTCTTTTTACGTGTATGAGAATGCCGGTATTGAAGCGGCTATTTTTCAAATAATGAATTGACAGATTTCATTAAATGTGTATAATTTGATTTATCTGAATAGAGTAAACCGATGACGTGGAGATAACGGTGAAAGATGTGCACCCAGAGATCGGACCCGGAGCATATATGGAAGATTCCATAGCATGCGAGGCTGGAAGGTTCGTTGTAACAGTTCATCAAATGGACCACCGAGGGAACAGGGAAAGCTCTTGGAGCGAGTATCATGTTACGTGAGCGAGCGTTAATCGCTGGGGATATGATGGTATCCCGACAGAGTGCAGCTGAAGCTATAAGAATATCCGAGATGTCTTTTCGGAAAGGTAGTAGATATAAGCTGAAATAAGGTGGCACCGCGAATATGTATTTTCGTCCTTAGTCTGACTTGGAGTCAGGCTAGGGATTTTTTTGCGTAGATAATGAGCCGAGTAGCTGTCGATCATGCTTGCATGATAAGACAGATATTCGGCGAATATCCGACACCGAGTCGACAGACGAGGGACGGTGCGACGAAGTCGCATCTACGCAAGAAAGATAATGAGCCGAGTAGCTGTCGATCATGCTTGCATGATAAGACAGATATTCGGCGAATATCCGACACCGAGCCGAGAGGCGAGGTGAGGGGCGACGAAGTCGCATCTACGCAGTAGGTTTTACGAGGAAGGAGCGAAAAAATGATAACAAAGAAGAGTGATCTGGAAAAATACGCAAAGGATTATAAGCGTGTTCCTGTTGCAAAAGCAATACTTTCTGATACTGCAACACCGATCGAGGTTATGCGCAGACTGAAGAAAGTCAGCAGGCATTGTTTTATACTTGAAAGTGTGGAGAGTCAGAAATACTGGGGCAGGTACACCTTCCTCGGTTATGACCCGGCACTGGAGATAAGCTGCAGTGACTATAAGATGAATATTAAGAGCGTACGTGATTCCCTGAATGAGGAGATCATACTTGGAAAGGGCGAGAAATACGAGAAGCCTGAAGATTATCTGAGATATCTTATAGAGGAAAACAGAAGCCCGAGGATAGAAGGTCTTCCAACCTTCACAGGAGGCCTGGTAGGGTATTTTGCATATGATTATATCAAATATGCAGAGCCTCGACTTAAGCTTGATGCAAAGGATGAGGACGGCTTCAAGGATATGGACCTCATGCTTTTCGATAAGGTCATAGCCTTCGATAATATAATGCAGAAGATGATACTGATCGTGAATATTTCAACCGATGATCTGGCGAAGAATTATGAGCAGGCTATAAAGACACTTAATGAGATGGAAGAGATAGTAACAGCCGGACAGAAGGAGGACATCCCGAAGGGCAGACTCCTTTCAGACTTCAGAGGCCTCTTCAGCAAAGAAGAATATGAAGAGATGGTTGAGAAGGGCAAATACTACATCCACGAAGGAGATATCTTCCAGGTTGTACTTTCAAACAGATTCGAGGCTGATTTTACAGGAAGTCTCTTCGATACCTACAGAGTATTAAGAGCAACAAATCCTTCACCTTACATGTTCTACTTCGGAAGCGATGATATGGAGCTTGCGGGAGCGTCCCCTGAGACACTGGTCAAGGTGGATGATGGTGATACCTACACCTTCCCTCTTGCAGGAACCAGACCTAGAGGAAAGGACGATGCAGAGGACAAGGCCCTTGAAGAGGAGCTTCTTCAGGACGAGAAGGAACTTGCGGAGCACAACATGCTGGTGGATCTCGGAAGAAATGATATCGGCAGAGTTGCAGAGTTCGGAAGCGTGAAGGTTGAGCATTATATGGATGTTCAGAGGTATTCGCACGTAATGCATATTGGTTCGACGGTTCACGGAAAGCTTAGAGCTGATAAGGATGCGCTTTCAGCGCTTTCGGCAATCCTTCCGGCAGGAACACTTTCCGGAGCGCCAAAGATCAGAGCCTGCGAGATAATAAATGAGCTTGAGGACAGTAAGAGAGGCGTTTACGGTGGGGCTGTAGGATATATTGATTTCACAGGAAATCTTGACACCTGTATCGCCATAAGGCTTGCGTTTAAGAAGGGCGACAAGGTATTTGTCAGAGCAGGCGCAGGAATCGTTGCAGACAGCGTGCCGGCAACGGAATATCAGGAATCAATTAACAAGTCGAAGGCGGTTATGAATGCTCTTCGCGAAGCTAATGAGATGTAGGAAGGATGTGAGATAAATGATACTTCTTATTGATAATTATGACAGCTTTTCTTATAATCTTTACCAGCTGATCGGAAGCATAGAGCCTGATATAAAGGTTATCAGAAATGATGAAATGACTATAGAAGAGATAGAGAAGCTTAGCCCTTCACATATCATTCTTTCGCCGGGACCGGGAAAGCCGTCCGATGCGGGAATATGTGAGGATGTGGTAAGAGCCTTCCAGGGTGTGATACCTATCCTTGGCGTATGCCTCGGACATCAGGCTATCTGCGAGGTTTACGGTGCGACGGTAACCTACGCTAAGAGGCTGATGCACGGCAAGCAGTCAATATGCACGATAGAGAACGATAAGCTTTTCAGTGGCGTAGGCAGAGGCGAGAGTCTGGCAGCGGATGCAGATGGCAGAGTCGACAGTAGAAAGCTCAGGGTTGCAAGATATCATTCACTTGCGGCTAAGGAAGAAGGCTTCCCTAAGGAGCTTAAGGTTATAGCTGTGGCAGACGACGACGGCGAGATAATGGCTGTAAGACATAGAGAATACGAGGTTTACGGACTGCAGTTCCATCCGGAATCAATCCTTACACCTGAAGGAATGACAATACTTTCGAATTTTTTAAAATAAATGGAGGATAAGAAAATGATCAAGGAAGCAATCGAGAAGATAGTTAATAAGCAGGACCTTACATATGATGAGGCTTATACAGTAATGAACGAGATAATGAGCGGTGAGACAAGCCCGACACAGAATGCAGCATTTCTTTCAGCTCTTTCAACAAAGAGTGCAAAGGCTGAGACAACGGATGAGATTGCAGGCTGTGCAGCCGCAATGAGAGATCATGCAACTCAGGTTGAAACAGGCATGGATATATTTGAGATCGTTGGAACAGGCGGAGATAATGCGCACAGCTTCAACATCTCTACAACTTCAGCAATCATCGCTGCAGCAGGCGGCATGAAGGTTGCAAAGCATGGTAACAGAGCTGCTTCTTCAAAGTGCGGTACAGCTGACTGCCTTGAGGCACTTGGCGTAAATATCCAGCAGGATCCTGAGAAGTGTATCGAGCTTCTTAAGGAGGTTGGTATGTGCTTCTTCTTTGCTCAGAAATATCACAGCTCTATGAAATATGTAGGACCAATAAGAAAAGAGCTCGGCTTCAGAACTGTATTTAACATTCTCGGACCTCTTACCAATCCAGGAAAGCCAACCATGCAGCTCCTCGGTGTATATGATGAATACCTTGTTGAGCCACTTGCACAGGTTCTTGTAAGCCTTGGTGTTAAGAGGGGTATGGTTGTATTTGGACAGGACAAGCTTGATGAGATATCGCTCAGCTCACCGACAACTGTCTGCGAGATCAAGGACGGATGGTACAGAAAAATCGTTATCAAGCCTGAGGATTTCGGCTTCGAGACCTGCGATAAAAACGAGCTTGTAGGCGGTTCTCCTGAGGAAAATGCAGCAATCACAAGAAGAATACTCAGCGGTGAGGAGAAGGGTGCTAAGAGAAATGCAACACTTATGAATGCGGGTGCTTCACTTTATATCGGCGGCAAGGCAGACAGCATAGCAGATGGTATCAAACTTGCAGCAGAGCTTATTGATTCAGGTAAGGCACTTGAGACACTTGAGAAGCTGATCGAGGTTTCTAACCGTTAGGCTGCTCAAAGGTGTGTGAAAATATCGATGCACAGATTGCGAGATGGCGGAGATGTTATCGTAAATAGATTGTTATGAGGTTATAGTGATGATATTAGATGAGATAGCCGAGAAGGCGAGGGAGAGAGTATATGCGGAAATGACTCTCATATCCCACGAGGAGATGCAGGAAGCTGCTGAGCTTATAGCATCCGAGGAAAGTGAGAGCTGGCTTGCGTCGGCGGAGGCGGCCGGTGGAGGCAGCGAAGCAGCAGGTGCATACGCTTTTGCATATCCGTTTGAGAAGGCGCTCCGTGCTGAGGGACTTTCAATCATTTCCGAGGTTAAGAAAGCGTCACCTTCAAAGGGCGTGATCGCAGAGGATTTTCCTTATCTTGAGATTGCGAGAGAATATGAAAGGGCTGGAGCAAATGCAATATCCTGCCTGACAGAGCCCTTCTACTTCAAGGGCAGCAACCAGTATCTTGAGGATATAGCGAAGACGGTAAATATTCCTGTTCTTCGCAAGGATTTCACAGTGGATCCTTATATGATCTATCAGGCAAAGATCATGGGGGCATCGGCAGTCCTTCTGATATGTGCGATTCTCGATGATGACGAGTTAAATGAGTATTATGATATCGCAAAGTCGCTTGGACTTTCGGTGCTTGTGGAAACTCACGATGAGAAAGAGATAGAAAGGGCGCTCGCTATAAATAACGGCAATGGTCCGAATATCATAGGCGTAAATAACAGAAATCTGAAGGATTTTACGGTTGATATTGAGAATAGCGTAAGGCTTCGTGAGATGGTACCGGCTGACAAGGTATTTGTTTCTGAAAGCGGTATCAAGACACCGGCAGACACTGAGATACTCCTTGCAAATAAGACCGATGCGGTGCTTATCGGAGAGACACTTATGAGAACTGAAGACAAGGCAGGGATGATCAAGGGGCTGAAACATCTGTAAGATGATTATGGCGAAACGCCGAAATACCGCAGCGGTTAAGACTGCGATACGGCTGTTGTGATTGGCAGATATTGAGGATATATCGATATTAGACAGAAAGAGGAAATAAAATGGCGGACAATAAAGGAAGATTTGGAGAGTTTGGCGGACAGTACATTCCGGAAACTCTGATGAATGAAATACATAAGCTCGAAGAGGCTTACGAGCATTATAAGAATGATCCTGAATTCATAGCTGAACTTGATGATCTGTATAAGAATTATGCCGGCAGACCTTCGATGCTCTACTATGCAAAGAGAATGAGCGAGGATCTCGGCGGTGCGAAGATCTATCTTAAGCGCGAGGATCTGAATCATACAGGTGCACACAAGATCAATAACGTGCTCGGACAGATACTTCTTGCGAAGAAGATGGGCAAGACCAGGGTTATCGCTGAGACAGGTGCAGGCCAGCACGGTGTTGCAACCGCGACAGGAGCAGCCCTCTTCGGAATGGAATGTGAGATATTTATGGGCGAGGAGGATACAAAGAGACAGGCTCTTAATGTGTACAGAATGGAGCTCCTCGGCGCTAAGGTTCACCCGGTAAAGACCGGTACAAGAACACTGAAGGATGCAGTAAATGAGTGTATGCGCGAGTGGACCAAGAGAGTTGATGATACACTTTATGTTCTCGGTTCGGTTATGGGCCCACATCCTTTCCCAACGATCGTTCGTGATTTCCAGTCGGTTATTTCCAAGGAAGCAAGAGAGCAGATACTCGAGAAGGAAGGCAAGCTTCCTACAGCAGTGGTTGCCTGCGTTGGCGGCGGCAGCAATGCTATGGGTATGTTCTATAACTTTATAAATGATAAGGATGTAAGACTGATCGGCTGTGAGGCTGCCGGAAGAGGCGTTGATACCTATGAGACAGCTGCTACCATCGCAACAGGAACCATGGGCATCTTCCACGGTATGAAGTCTCTCTTCTGCCAGGACAAATACGGTCAGATCGCACCGGTTTATTCAATCTCAGCCGGACTGGATTATCCGGGAATCGGACCTGAGCACGCATATCTTAACTCTATCGGACGTGCCGAGTATGTACCGGTAACCGATGAAGAAGCTGTAAATGCATTTGAATACATCGCTAAGCAGGAAGGTATCATCGCAGCAGTTGAGTCATCGCATGCCATAGCTCACGTTATGAAGATTGCGCCGACTATGAGTAAGGACGATATCATCATTGTGTGTCTCTCAGGACGTGGTGATAAGGATGTTGCTGCGATCGCAAGATACCGCGGCGTTGAACTTTATGAGTAATATTTTCTGGTGATGCTCAGGATGTCATGAAGCTGAAAATATGCGGAGTGACTATGAGTGGCAGATTATACGATTTTGTTTAGGAAGAATAGCAGGAGAAAATAAAATGAGTAGTATATATAAAGCGTTTGAAAATAAGAAAGCGTTTATCGCATTCCTTACAGCAGGCGATCCGGACTTCGAGACAAGTGTTGAATGTTTCAAGGCTGTTGCAAGAGCGGGCGCTGATCTGATCGAGGTTGGTATTCCTTTTTCGGATCCTATTGCAGAGGGACCGGTCATTCAGGAGGCTGATCTTCGTGCACTTTCTTCGGGAATGACGACTGATAAGGTATTTGAGCTTGTTAAAGAGGTGAGAAAAGAGACTGATGTACCGATGGTCTTCATGTCATACATCAATCCTATTTATCATTACGGTGCTGATGAATTCTTTAAGAAGGCTGCCGAGGTTGGAATCGATGGTGCAATAGTTCCTGATATGCCTTACGAGGAGAAGGGCGAGCTGGACAGCACAGCTGCAAAATACGGTATCGACATCATTTCGATGATCGCACCAACCTCAGAGGACAGGATCAAGATGATCGCAAAAGAGGCTAAGGGCTTTATCTACGTTGTATCTTCACTTGGCGTTACCGGTGTGAGAACAGAGATCAAGACTGACCTTGGTTCGATGATAAAGAATATCAGAGAGGTTACTGATGTGCCTGCTGCCATCGGTTTCGGTATCAGCACACCTGAGCAGGCAAAGAAGATGGCTGCTGTTGCAGACGGTGCTATCGTAGGTTCGGCTATGGTTCGTATCGTTGCTGCAGAAGGTAAGAACGCACCTGAGAAGCTTTATGAGTATGTAAAGAGCATGAAGGATGCGATAGAGCAGTAAAACTTAGATAGATGAAGAATAAAGGGATAGATAGCGATGATGAATCGTTATCTGTCTCTTTTTTTGTGCCTATTTTTCTTGAATGGTACAACAAAAAACATATGAATCAGAAAAACACAAAACAAAAGTGCCGAAAAACGCAAAACAAAAGTGCCGAAAAACGCAAAACAAAAGTGCCGAAAAATACAAAATTGACTTGAAATATATGAAAAAAAGGGGCATAATCGGAATTGGAGGTGCATGTTAAATGGATTATATTGCTAGAGTAATAGATAAATATATAGATGAAAAAATCAAAGCGTTTAATGCATTAAATATAGTTGGTCCAAAAGGGTGTGGAAAAACAAGAACTGCAAAAGAAAGGTGTAAAACTGTAATTGAATTCCAAGATGAAGAAAAAAGAAGCAGTTACTTGAATATCGCGGCGACGTCACCTAGGCTTTTTTTGAAAAATGAGAGACCTATTTTGTTTGATGAATGGCAGGATGCTCCTAAAATATGGGGAACTATCAGAAAAGAGTGTGACGATAATCCCGAAGATGTAGGAGAGTTTTATTTGACAGGGTCAACTAGTAAAAAGGTGGACACTCCTCATACCGGTACAGGAAGAATATCTGAAGTGACAATGTATCCTATGACGTTATTTGAAAGCGGCGATTCAAATGGAACGATATCCTTGTCAGAATTATTCAATAATGAAGAATATGACATTGATGGAATCAAGAGTGATCTGACATTAGAAAAACTCTTTTACATTATATGTCGAGGAGGATGGCCAAGGTGTTTAGCGATAAAAGATGATGAGGCAAAACTGCAGATAGCTGTGGATTATTTTGAGCAGATATATAAAAAAGATATCAGTGCGATTGACAACGTAAAGAGAAATCAGGAATGGGCGCGAACTATTCTTTGGTCATATGCCAGAAATATGGCTACATTATCAAAAAGAACAGTAATCAATTCGGACGTTAGGGCGACGCATGATATATCTGATGTAACAATTTCATCATATATTGAAGCATTGGAAAATCTTTTCGTTATAAAAGATATAGATGCATGGACGCCACAGATAAGATCGAAGACTGCCATCAGATCAGCATCAAAGCATATATTTATTGATCCATCCATAGGCCTTGCTGCACTCGGAATCAAGCCGGAGTATTTTTATAATGATCTTGATATGTTTGGGCATGCATTTGAAAATATGGTTTTACGAGATCTATTGTCATATGCAGAAACACAGAATGCGAGAGTTATGCATTACAGTGATGATACCGGTCTTGAAGCAGATGCAGTATATCAGCTTGCAGATGGCAGATATGCTCTGATTGAGATAAAAACAGGAATGAATGCTATACCTAAGGCTGAGGAAGGGCTTCTCAAGTTTAAGGAAGTAATAAGGATACACAACGAAAAGGTGCTTTCCAATAAGGAACATCCGGGAGTGGTTTACAGAGAACCATCGCTGCTCATAGTTGTATGTGCGAATGCAGATATGGCATATACAACAGAAAATGGTGTCAAAGTTATACCTGTGGGATGCCTGAGAGACTGATCAGATACTTGAAATAAGAGTTTGGAGGAATACATATGACATCAAGTCAGATCACTAAAGCTGTTGAGAATTACATCCGTGATGAAAATGCCAAGTATGCTCTGTTAATTGATGGCGTGTGGGGGAGTGGAAAAACCTACTTATATGAGAACTATTTGGCTGATGCAATAGAGTCAATCAGGATTGGAAGTGATGAGCATAAGCAAAATGTTTATATTTCGCTGTATGGTATTTCCAACATTGATTCTCTTGCTAAACAGTTGTTTACTAATTATTTGATATATGTTAAAGGAAACGGAAATAAAACTTTAAAAAAAGCTTTGAAACCTGTTGCTGGAATTATTGGTTTGGCAAGTGGTGCAGTCTCTTTTTCTCTAGGATCAGTATCTGCAGATCTGTCTAGAGTGGATGAAAAAATCACCAGTAGCTTAAAAGTCAAGGATATGGTGATATGTTTTGATGATTTAGAAAGATGTACAATTCCTATTAATGAATTTTTTGGCTTTGTCAATAATCTGGTTGAACATTGTAATTGCAAAGTGATTATTCTAGCAGATGAAAACAACATAGGTAAAATATATGCAAATACAAATATAGAAGGGAAGTACCTTACTATTCTTTCAGGCAATCGAAAAGTGGTTGAAAACATAGAGGATGAAAATAAAACAAGAACAAAAAAGAAAAAGCTGGGTGGAAATCCCGATGGTGAAATAACGGCAGATGAAGTAAAAAAACTGAATGAATTATTATATTCAGAGAATTATTTATATAAAGAAATTAAAGAAAAAGTAATTGGAAAAACATTATTCTATAATCCGAATTTAAAAGAAGTAATTATAGAATTAATAAAAGGAAATGACAAAAGTAAAGGTATCATTCAGGATAAACTGTATAAGGAATATTTGATCAATCATATTTCTGAAATTGATAGAGCATTTTATGAAACAGAAAATCGAAATATAAGAATTATAAAATCGTGGATATTATCGTATAAAAAAATATTTGACGCAACTACAAAGTATCATTCAGAGAGCAAGTATTATGAAAATTTTTTAGATGAATTTTTACATTATAGCATTTGGGTTGCGGCAGCACAAAAAAAGAATAAAAAAATATTACAAAGCGGATATCATGCGAATCAGGATATGGTATTCTTTGAAGGAAATGAGTATACATGTATTATTAGATATAGTTTTATCGATTCTTGGATTTGCCGAGATGTCTGGGATGATTCGGATTTAGCGCAAGCGTGCAAGGTGATTATACGACGTAAAGAAAGAGAAGATATAGTTAATCCTCCAAAGATTAAATCAACTGGCAAGGCGTTATATGATTTAGGAGATTGGCGTTTTATGGAGGATGATCAGGTAAGGAATATACTGAATCAGTTAGTAGAAGAACTGAAAGAAGGGAAATACGCATATTATGATTATGCGAACATTCTTATTCAGTTACTATGTCATCAAAAAACAGGATTGTTTACCGGAAACATGGGCCATATAAAAGATGTTATGATAGAACTGATTAAAAATGATAGTGACATTCAAGAGGATGATGAATTTCCAAGAGATTTTACATCAGTAGAAATAAAAAACAAGTATAATGAGTTATACACTCCAATTTCTGAAGCACGAAAAAAACGCAATTATGAAATCGGTAAAGAAGAGCGTGATGAGGAAGATATATATCGAAATGCAGACGCGTTTTATGAGCATTGCACTAAGAAGGAGGATTTCTATTGTACTCATAGATCATTTGTGGATTATTTAAATTTTGAAAAGCTATATGCTTTGATTAATACAAGTGATAATGAGGAAGTGTATACAATTGGGCAGGCTTTTCGAGTAGTATATTGTATGGGTAATTTAAAAGAATTCTATATGGCAGATATAGAGGGATTAAAGATAATAAGAGAAAAAATCAGGGATGAAAATGTAATAAAACAGGATGGTATTATTAGAAAAATTGCAATTGATAGTCTAGCCGAAACAATAAAACAGAAACTAATAGCTTTGGGTGTGAATGAATCTCAATTATAAATTATGAAAGGAAAGGAGGGGAATGATGTTAGATAGTATTAAGGTTTTTGTGCAGAACAGTATCAGAATCAAGAGTCCGCAGGGCAATATTTATATCGATCCGTTTCAGATGAAAGAAGAACCGAATGATGCGGCGTTTGTATTTTTGACGCATGATCATTATGATCATTTTTCTCCTGATGATATTAAGAAGGTTGTGGGTAAGAATGCGGTGCTGGTCATCCCTGAAAAACTTGAGAAAAGAGCCGGGGAGGTTTCAGGGATGTTTAAGAAGGTTGTCACTGTGAAGCCCGGTATCAGCGAAGAAGTTGATGGCCTTAAGTTTGAAACCGTTCCTGCTTATAACATCATAAGACCTTTCCATCCGAAGAGTTCGGAGTGGGTTGGATACATCTTCCTGATCGATGGAAAGAGAATATATGTTGCGGGCGATACGGACGATACAAAGGAAGCAAGAAGCGTAAGATGCGATATCGCTCTGGTACCGATCGGAGGAACCTTTACGATGGATGCAAGGAAAGCGGCGGAGCTGATCAATGAGATTCAGCCGGAGGTAGCTATTCCGGTTCATTACGGAACGGCTGTCGGCAAAATATCCGACGGAGATGAGTTTGCAAAACGCGTTAAGGAACCGGTTAAGGTTGTATTTAAGATAAAGTTCTAGGTGGTTTAGGAGGTTTGAAGTATGCTGGCAACGGAGATAATTATGTTTGTTGCAGCGGCTGTAATGATCCTGATTGGTGTTATGCAGCTGATGCAGAAGGGGCCGCTGATCAATAATGCATGGCTGTATGCGAACGAAGAACGCCGAAGGACCATGAATAAGAAACCTTATTATATTCAGTCCGGAGTTGTTTTCCTGATGTTAGGGAGCGCATTTGCAATGATAGGGCTGTTCTGTGCAACAAAGAACAGAGTTTTTCTTTATGCAGAATTCGCTGTGATGGGAATTGTCCTCGTATATGCAATTGCGTCATCTATATCTATCGCGAAAAAGAATAAATGATAGTTCGAGACGGCTTCGGTCGTCTCGTTTTTGTTGTATAGCAATAATAATAAACCACCTGCTATGCAGGTGTGTCCCCAGATAGCTTTAGCTTCAAGTGAAAAAACCTCCCATGTTATAATAAGTGCAGGTTCGCCAACCGCACTGATCATAGCAAAGGAGGTATCCAAATGGATAAAAACAGTTTAGCACATACAACCTGGGAATGTAAGTACCATATAGTATTTGCGCCAAAATACAGGAGAAAAATAATATATCAGAAAATAAGAGCTGATGTAGGATATATTTTGAGTGAATTGTGCAAAAGAAAAGGAATAGAAATAATCGAAGCAGAAGCATGTCCGGATCATATACATATGTTGGTGAGAATACCGCCGAAGTATAGTGTATCTGAGATAATGGGGTATTTAAAAGGGAAAAGTTCGCTGATGATATTTGAACGACATGCAAATCTGAAATATAAGTATGGAAATCGGCATTTTTGGTGTAGAGGATACTATGTTGATACAGTCGGTAAAAATGCAAAGAAGATAGAAGAATATATTCGGAATCAATTACAGGAAGATTTAGAATATGATCAAATGTCGTTGAAAGAGTATATAGACCCGTTCACGGGTGAGCCGGTACCAAAGGGCAAGTAAAAAAGAGGCTCTTTAGAGCCAGCCTGTGACCGCAGTGCGGAAGGCGGATTCTCAGAGCCTCTTTAGAGGCAAGCAGGGAACAGCGGCTTATAGCCGCAGAGCATACCACCAGCTAAGCTGGTGGTGTTGATTTTTAGCTGTCGCGGTTAATGATATGTATTAGTGGAAATGGGATTGTTGCAAGCGGAGTGGCTAAATGTCAAAAAATAACAGTATTTATTTCTGATTATTATTATAGACGGTATAAGGGATTACATATAGAATGATAATAGAATAATTTGCTTCTGTCACACGAGATAGAAGATGGTTACAAACTCGGCAGCACTATGAGGAGATATTTTTATGGATGTAAAGAAAATAAAGGTTGATACAAGCCGTTTCGGGCGAGATGAGATAACAGAGATTAACAGAGTTAAGCTTACACCTGCAAAGGTAGCGCTGGACCTTGGAGACGGAAGTGAGAGAGGAGAATACGTCGATCAGGATTATATTATAAACAGGCTTGGAAGGCCACACAGAAATATTGGGCTGATGTATACTTATTATCCGAATGATAAGGAGTGGCCGGTAAGAAGCAGCGAGGCTTATCCGGACATGGAGGTTCACAGTCAGTGGGAATACCCTTACGATGATTATTTTGTATACGAGGGAGGCCTTGGCGGCAAGCTTTCCGGAAAGCCGTTTGAAGAGATGAGAGATATCCGTCGCCACGGACAGGATGTTACTCTTACACTAACAATCGACTGCAGCTGTACGGACGAGCAGCTTACTGCAATCGCAAAGGATCTTCGTACCTTCGGAAGGATGAGACTTCGTATCAATCACGAGTGTTCCGGAAGATGGTTTACACATAATCAGAGATACAGCTATGAAGAGATCGGTGCTTTCTTTGTGAGATTCCATAAGATACTAAAGAAAGAGGCTCCGAATGTTGAGACAGTATTCTGCTCAGGCTTTGCTGATCAGGACGGAAGGATGGAGCAGGAGGATGCTTTCCTTGAAGCATTTAAGGAGGCTGATGTCTGGTCTTCTGACAGATATCTTGCACTTCATTTTGGATGGCCTTTCGATATTTGTGATGACGGTGATCTTTCTTATGCGATAAATCCTCTTGATGGATATATCAAGGGAATCGATGGCACTATCAAGCGCCTGAGAGAGATCTGTGATGGAAAGAAGAAGCCTTTTTCAGCTACAGAATTTAATACAGATGGTGACGTTACCGGACCTAAGCTTCAGGGCCTTGGACTTCTTAAATTTGCTGAGTATCTGAAGAAGAATGATCCGGATTGGAACTACAGCATGGCCATGTATCAGTTCAGGGACAGAGGCAGGCTCGGCCTTGAGATGGAGGATCCTAACAATTCAAATGTTGGAATAGAGCAGCCGCTTATGGATGATTACAAGGTGCTTCTGAATGATCCGTATTTCCAGCCGGGACGTGAGGTTATTGAGACACTGGATATCTCAAAGGTTAAGAAAATACCGCTTCGCTGGGGCAGCGCCGAGGATTCTGAAGGCGTCGAGTTTAAGGTGAAGCTGGAGAAGATGCCTGTATTTTTTGATATGGAGCTTCCGGTGGATATGAACCTTATGATAGAGGTGAACGGCAGATGGTTCTACAAGAAGCCGGGCGTTCAGATAATTGATGTTATGTCGGCATTCTTCAACAAGGACAGTATTCCTGTAAAACCGGGTGAGGAAATATCGGTTGTTATATTTGCGCCGCCTGCAGACGGTGAGAATCCGGATACTGGCAAGGATGACTGGACGGTAAACTATCGTACAGAGATGAAGGGGCTGCCTAAGTTCAGAATACGTTACGAGGCTTGTAAGCCGAACAGATAAAGATGTTTGAGTGATACACACCGACCGGACGGATAAGCATTATTGGGAGATATGCGTCGGTCGGATAAATATATATGTTTGAGTGATACACAATAATGGATTGGTGGAGAAAATATGAGTTTCAGGGTTGCTTCGATTTTTTCGGATAATATGGTACTGCAGAGGGACAAGAGGGTTGCGGTCTTCGGCGAGGCAAAGGATGGAACCGTTATTACCGTGAGCTTTCTCGGGCAGGAAGTAAGTACAATTGCCGAGGGTGGACGTTTCAAGCTGTGGCTTAACCCGATGCCGGCGACTGAGATTGAATCGTCAGATGGTTCCGGTGATATTTCCTGCGGCGATACTGATGTAATGCATTGCGGAAGTGATATGATCATAACTGCTAAGCTGCCACAAAATGATAAAAGTGTTGATGTTGGTTACATCGGCAATGGTGCTTTAAACGACGTGGTAGATGACGGGATTATCAAAAAGACTTTCAAAAATGTCGTTGTCGGTGAGGTCTGGCTTGCCGGCGGACAGTCAAATATGGAATACGAGCTGCAGAATATGATCGGCGGCGAGGAGATAATGAATACAATTGATGATTATTCACCATTTGTCCGCTTCTACTACACCCAGAAGAAAAGCTTTATAGACGAGGATTTCCTTAAGTCGGAGAGTGAGACAAGATGGGAAATATTTACCGATGAAGGGCTGAAGTTCTGGTCAGCGGTAGGTTTCCTTTTTGCGAGAAAGCTTGCTGAAAAGCTTGGAGTTATCGTCGGTGTGGTAGGCTGTAACTGGGGTGGAACCTCAGCGTCACACTGGATCGACAGAGAGAGCATACTTTCTGATGAAGCAACAAGGATATATGTCGACGAATTTGATGAGAAAACAGCCGGAAAGAGTGCCGAGCAGCAGAAGATAGAGTACGATAAATACGTTGAACATATCACCTGGTGGGATGCGGAAGCGAAGAAGATCTGGGCTGTGAGACCGGATGCAAGCTGGGATGAGCTGAACGAAAAGCTTGGGCCTAATCAGTGGCCGGGACCGGTCTGCATCTATACACCATTCAGACCTGCGGGGCTTTATGAATGTATGATCAGCCGTATCATGCCATATACCCTGAAGGGTGTGCTGTATTATCAGGGTGAGAGCGACGACCATAGACCTGAAAGCTACCATGCTCTTTTCAGTATACTTGTAAGAAAGTGGAGAGAGTATTTTGAAGATGAGAAGCTTCCGTTCTTCCTTGTACAGCTTCCGATGAACAGATACGGTGTTGATCCGGATTGGAAAAACTGGTGTCCGATAAGAGATGCCCAGATGAAGAGCTTTCTGGAAGGACTGACTGACGGAATCGCTGTTGCTGCGGATTGCGGCGAGTTTAATGAGATACATCCGAAGGATAAGAGAGTTGTTGCAGACCGTTTATACAGACAGGTTATTTGTAAACTCTATGATGCGATGCCGGAGGGTGAGGCCTTTGGACCGATTCTAAGCTCCAGCAGTATTATAAAGGACAGCGAAGGAAAAGAAAAGCTGGCTCTCAGGTTTGACCATGCAGAGAAGGGCTTTGTGATAAAGAATGTTAATCCTTCAGAACTCCCGGGAGCGCATGAGACGGATATTTTAAATAATGACGGTATCATAGGCTTTGAGATCGCCGGAGAGGATAAAGAATTCTACCCTGCATTCGTTGAGATGAAGGATATGATAACCGGAACAGATGCTGATGAACAGAAGTCTGAAAGAGTAATGATAGAAAATAATGAATTGCTTCTTTCCTCTGACAAGGTCCCTCAGCCGCGGTTCGCAAGATACCTGTGGACAAACTTTGGAACGGTGTCACTTTACAGTGCCGAATCGGATATTCCGATGGCTCCGTTTAACACCGCACACTAGGTTTTAAAGCGTATAACAATGCTATACCTATTCCCTTAAAATGTGGGCAGGAATACGATGATTGGCAAAATAATTGTTGTATTCCTGCCCTCGTTTCGTTAAAATATATGTATGCGGAGCGGCCTGCTATGCGAGGGGTTAAAGGGCGCTTCTGTTGATGGGTCACTATTAAAAATGGGGTAGGAGAAGCGTATGAATGAAGAAGAAAAAAGAAGGCTTGACGAACTGTTTACAGCCTTTTCTATAGTTGCAGAGGGTTCATATGTTTATCTCTGCAATATGGAGCATGATTATTCAAGATGGTCAAAGAATGCGGTTGATTATTTTGGCCTTCCCTCGGAATATATGACAAATGCCGGGGGCATCTGGGAGGAGCATATCCATCCTGATGACAGAGAGGACTATGCTAAGAGTATAGAAAATATCTTTACCGGCAACGATATGGGTCATGACATGCAGTATAGGGCCAGAGCTGTTGATGGAAGCTACGCTGTCTGCACCTGCCGTGGAGTTGTTATCAAGGGACCGGACGGCAAACCGCTGTATTTTGGCGGCTCAATCAAGAACCACGGCCTTATAAGCTATATAGATACAATAACCGGCCTCAGAAGTCTGTACGGCTTCTTCGAAGATCTCAGAACCATGTTCTGGAAGAAGGATGAGGGTATCATCATTCAGGTGGGAATCAGCAATTTCTCAGCCTTCAATGATATTTACGGATATTCCTTCGGAAACAGGATACTCCAGAAGTTTGCAAGATTCCTTCAGGAGAGATTTGCGAATACCGGGTGTATCTATCGTATGGATGGCACCAAGTTTGCAATTATCTCGCACACGCTTACAGAGAATAAAATAGCGGAAATATACGAGGAGATAAGACAGCAGGTTTGCAGTTATTTCTTTGTTGATGAAAATCGTGTAAGTCTTACGCTGAATGCCGGACTGGTAAAGGTTGATGACTTTGAGATAAGTGATAAAACGGTTTATTCATGCCTTAAATATGCATATTACGAGTCGAAGAATTCAAGGCTCGGCGAGCTTTATGCATTTATGGATGCACTGAATGACGACAACAGGAAGAACCTTGAAAGGCTGGATCACATCAGGAGCAGCGTGAACGAGGGCTGTAAGGGCTTCTATCTATGTTACCAGCCGGTTGTAAATGCCGACAGCATGAAGCTTAGAGGAATGGAGGCTCTTATCAGGTGGAAGGATGACAAATACGGTGTTGTTCCGCCTAATGATTTCATCCCTTATCTTGAGCACGATGCGTCATTTCCGATTCTGGGTGAGTGGATCCTTAAGCAGGCAATGGAGGACGGAAAGAAATTCCTGGAGAAATATCCGGACATCATAATGAATGTAAATCTTTCCTATGCGCAGCTTGAGAAGGAAGGATTTGTTGAAACTGTATTTTCGCTTATTGAAGATACAGACTTTCCTGCAGATCATCTGTGTCTTGAAATAACTGAGAGGTGCAGGCTTATCGATACTAAGCTGCTATATAATATCATCAGTATTTTCAAGGATTTTGGTATCAAGATCGCACTTGATGATTTCGGAACGGGCTTCTCTACTTTGGGAATCATCCGTGAAGTGCCTGTTGATATAGTTAAGATAGACAGGGAATTCGTGAAGAATGTTGAGAACAGCTTCGTGGATCAGAATACCGTAAGGTGTATAACCGATCTTGCAACTTCCTTCGGCCTCAGTGTATGCGTTGAAGGTGTTGAGACTGAAGCGATGATAGAGGTGCTTTCCTCCTTCAATGTCACCGCATATCAGGGGTATTATTTTTCTAAACCGATACCGTTTGATGAGTTTATGCAGAAGGATTTCTGATGAAGCTTTGAATAAAAATGTCTGCCGGATTGAGGCGGATGGATAATGGAAAGTATAAAAAATGGTGAGCCGGACGATCACACGTTCAGCTCACCATTTTTGTATCTGAAGGCTGCATTCTCACAGCTTATAAGCATATTTTTCATGTATTTCGACATGAGCTCGCAGTCAATCTGCATACCGCCTGCAGCCCATTCCATTATCATTCCGCAGATCCCATGAGAGAAGAAGCGGGAGATGAAGGTCCTTTCCTCGGCTGAAACACGGCTGTTGTCGTCAAGAAGGTCTATCGCTCTGTTGATGATGGATTCGGAGTTGGACAGCATATACTGCCTGATATAATCCTCGGCGTGCATGATGGTGTTGATGTAAAATGGCTTGTCATTCTCCATTGCCTTCATGACGTTGTAGAACTTTGCGTCCCAATTGTCGAAGCTGAGGTCGCTCAGGTTAGGAAGCAGGAGGTCGTTCATGTAGATCCAGTTGAGCAGGGAGAATTTGTCCGGAAAATGATAATAAAAGGTCTGGCGGTTGATGTTTGCGTTGTCTGCAATCTCACCGACCGATATCTTATCGAAAGGCTTGTCCTGTGAAAGAGCCTTAAGACTATGTGCAATTGCCTGTTTTGTTAGGATTGATTCTGCCATATTTACACCTTCTAATATTGTTGTGGCCGGAAACACTTTTCAGCCATCAACAGAATACCACGTAAACAGGGTGAAATAAAGGAACAAATTCGCTTAAGTGGGAAAAAACTGTTTAAAATACACCTGCTTCATGATAAAATATTATAGTTGAAATCGTTTTCTAAACGGAAGGAGAAAATAATGGGAACATTTATTGGCATAGCATGCCTTGTTTTGATAGTAGTACTTGTTATCTATATTATAGGTGTGAGCGGACTTGATAAGGTGGAAAGCAAGTTCAGAAACGAATCCTCGGGCATCGACACCTACCTCTGGGATATTCAGCATAGACTGAAGAAGGCGGCAGCCGTACTTGAGAAATATAACGTGGACACATCCGAGATCAAGGATCCACAGGAGCTGGGGCTCGGCATGCCTGTAAGTCTTCAGATGATGAAGTTCACAGAGTATAGTACAAAGATGGAGAATCTTGCGGCTGTTGACAGAACAGCTTTCTCCGAAGAGGATAAGCAGGAGCTTGATAAATATGACAGCGAGCTTGAGGCGCTTCGTGTAGAACTTATCGGTGAATCAGTTAAGCATAATAAGGCAGTGAATGCGTACAATTCACGCATAGCTACATTCCCGTATTCCTTTGTTGCAAAGAGAAAGAGGAAGGAGCCTAAGGGTATATTTGTCTATACTATGAAAAATACAGATGGAATTTAAGGTTCCTTTAAGGTTGATGCTTTTATAATGACCATAGATGATAAATCAGTGGAGGTTGGTTATGAGAGTACTTGTTGTAGAAGATGAAAAAAGACTTGCAGAAACACTGGCGGATATCATTTCGGACAGCGGCGATACTGTTGATGTGTCAAATGACGGCGAGGAAGGCTACTACAATGCCGCATCGGGTATTTATGATGCGATAGTGCTTGATGTCATGCTTCCGAAGATGAACGGCTTTGATATCCTGAAGAAGATCAGGGAGGAGGGCGTTTCGACTCCTGTTCTGATGCTTACGGCAAGGACACAGCTCGGGGACAGAGTGAACGGACTGAACCTGGGTGCGGATTATTATCTGACAAAGCCTTTTGAGAATGAAGAGCTTATTGCAAGTCTGCACGCTATCATGCGCAGAAAGTCAGACTATATTCCTGAAGATATAAGCTTCGGCGATCTTACACTTCATCCGTCTTCGTGTACGCTGGTATGTAACGGCAAGGAGATAAAGCTCAACGCCAAGGAATTTGAGCTTATGAGATATCTCATGATCAACGGAAAGTCGATAATCTCCAAGGAGACTATTATAAATAAGATCTGGGGTTATGATTCGGATGCCGGCGACAACAATGTCGAGGCCTATGTTTCCTTCCTCAGAAGGAAGCTTAATTCGCTGAAATCAACAGTTTCCATCAAGGCAGTCAGGATGGTGGGCTACCATCTTGAGTGATATTTTCGAGAAGATAGGGTAACGGGATGAGCAAAAGCAGAAATACAAAACGAAATAATGATCCATATGCGGCAGCCGGCGATAAGAAGATCATTCGCAGGCTGCGTATTAAATTCTGTGCGATAATGATGACCATCGTTATCGCATTTCTTGCTGTTATCTATACTGTGCAGTACATATCAAATAAGAAGACCTTTGAAACTGAAAGTAACAATGCCCTGAATATGGCTATCGAGAGTGTCGGCAGGGGCGGAGGATTCTTCGGTCCGGAGAATATGATGAGACCGGACGGTGACGGGGGAGAAGGCGATTGGAATAACGATGGCGGCCAGAACGATTGGAATGGTGACGGAGAAGGCGGTCAGAATGACAGGAATGATGGCGGCAGAAACAATGATAAAAACGGCAGAGATGTTATGTTTGACGGCGACTATATACCTGACTTCAGGGACAGGAAGGCAATGGACGGTATATCAACTACGCCTGTAATGTGCGTTGTTCTGGACAGCTCAAACGAGATCACGGTTGTGCGAAATGATATCTTCTTTATAGAGAATGAGGATGCCGACACCCTTGTAAGTGCGGCAATCGAGGATGGAAGAAATAAGGGTGTGCTTGATGATTACAGTATTAGATTCATGAAGAAAACCCTTGATAACGGCAATGTTGCGATCGCCTTCGCCGATATTTCCTCTTCCCAGAGCTTCCTAAAGAAGCAGCTTATCAAGTCAATATGGATCAGCCTTTCGGTTGCAACGGCGCTTTTCATTGTGAGTCTCCTTCTGTCAAAGTGGGCAGTAAGGCCGGTCGAAAGAGCGCTTAAGGATCAGAAGAGATTCATAGCTGACGCTTCCCACGAGCTGAAGACTCCGCTTGCGGTAATCATTTCGAATACGGATATGGTCGTAAAATCCGACGAACTGAGCAGTAAAAACAAAAGAAGGCTTGATAATATCAGCGCAGAGTCTGCGAGAATGAAGCAGCTTGTTCAGGAATTGATCGATCTTGCCAGAGGTGATGCTGCAGAGGGTGGAACAAGCTTCGAGGAGGTTGATCTTAGCAGCCTTATTTCCGATGATATACTTTCCTGGGAGCCGGTTGCCTACGATGCCGGAAGGACTCTCTCGGACGACATTAAGGAAGATATCCTTGTTAAGGGTAACAAAGATAAGCTTAAGCAGATCGCGGATATACTGATAGATAATGCTATAAAATACAGTGATAAGGGTTCTGAGATAGCTGTAAAGCTCCGCAAGAAGGACAAAAAGGCGGTGCTTTACGTGAAGAACGCCGGAAAGGCCCTCACCGAGGAAGAGAAGACAAAGATCTTCGACAGATTCTACAGGGCGGATGAAAGCAGAGAAAGCACTGCGGGCTACGGTCTCGGACTTTCCATAGCTATTCAGCTTGCTGAGCTTCACAAAGGAAAGCTTTATGTGGAGACTGAGTCGGATGATAAGGGTACAGAGTTTAATATTTTTAAGCTTGAACTGCCAATGTAACACTTTTTTAACAAATTTAATAAAAGTTTAATTTTATTCACTTTACATAATGTTATCAATAATATATACTGCTATATGTGAGGCTTTGCTCACGGGTGAAATAATGATTGATAACAACGAATCGGCAGAGCTTTTAGAGGCCGACGGAGGATATAATGGTTAAGAGATTCAGAAAAAAGATATTTGCGCTGGCTCTTGCGGGCGTATTTGCCTTTACTCCTGCTGTAAGCAATATCAGATATGTAAATGCTGATCAGGATGAGTCCATAGAGGACCTTGAGCAGAAGAAGAAGGAAGCCGAAGAGAAGATAAAGGATGCCAAGGAGAAGTTATCGGGACTTGAGGATGACAGAAATCAGGTTTCGGATGTCGTTACCCAGCTTGATACACAGATCGGCGAATATACAGAAAAGATCAGTGAGCTTAATAACGAGAAGTCAGCTCTTCAGACAGAGATAGCGGTTACCCAGCTGAAAATACAGAATGCTCGCTACGAAGAGAAGCTTCAGTACAATAATATGAAGGATCGTATCCAATATGCGTATGAAAATGGTGATACAGCTTACATCGATGCGCTGATGAATGTTGACGACTTCAAGAATATGCTGAATGAGTCGGAGTATTCTTCACAGATTTCGGCATATGACCAGAAGCAGCTCGACAGGCTCTTCCAGATCAGATCAAGTATTGAGATCTATAAGGAGCTTCTTGAGAGAAATATCGAGAAGGTCGACGAGCTTGCCGGAGAGGCAAAGAATGAGCAGGAAGCTCTTCAGGTAATGGTAGACGGCAAGAAGGAACTTCTTGTAGCATATAACATCCAGATAAATGAGACAGAGGGCGAGATCTCAGACCTTGAGGCACAGACAGAAGCTTTCGATGCTCAGATACTTCAGATAACTGCTGCAGCGGCTGCCGCTGAGGAAGCCCGCAGGCAGGAAGAGATGAGACAGAGAGAGGAAGCTGCAAGACTTCGCCGCGAGGAAGAGGAAAGACGTCGCCAGGAGGAAGAAGAGAGACGTCGTCAGGAAGAGGAAAACGGCAGTGACGATACGGCAACGGATTCCGATGCCTCAAGAAGTGACAGCTACTCTGATGACTATTATGATGACGATGCGCCTACATATTATACAGGTGGGTCACTCCTGTGGCCATGTCCATCAAGCTCATACATTTCATCTTACTTTGGTGGACGTTCGGCTCCTGTAGCAGGTGCTTCAACCTACCATCAGGCTATCGATATTGGCTGCGATATGTATTCATCTATCGTTGCTTCGGAATCGGGAACAGTAACCTCGACCGGCTACAACGTAGCAAGAGGTTATTACATAGTAGTTTATCACGGTGAAGGAATCAGTACACTTTATCAGCATCTGTCTGATTTCGCAGTAAGCTCCGGTGACTATGTTTCGAGAGGACAGGTCATTGCTTATTCGGGAATGACTGGCTACGCTGACGGACCTCACCTTCACTATGAGGTTATCGTAGGAGACGAAAGAGTTGATCCTCTGCTTTACACAAGTCCATAATTATCTATAGCTGTAACGGTTGCAGATATATTTGATAAGAACAAATACACGGCCCTGTCGGTTGATCCGGCAGGGCTTTTTCTGTGTGAGTGATAATAATAAAGTCGTCAGATTACCGCTGTCGGAGTTAATTGATATATAGTTTGGGAACATTTTTATACAGCTGTCCTAAAGTTAGACAAATGTCATATTTTGTATAATTACAAATGTGTACTGCGGGATTATTCTATGAGCGAACAAAAAAACGGAGGTTAGAAAAATGAGCAGGTTTGGAAAGACAGTTGTAAACTTACGTATTCCGATTCTTATCATTGCGGTGATCCTTCTTATCCCGGCAGCAATAGGGTATTTTAATACAAGGATCAACTACGATGTACTGACTTATCTGCCGAAGGATATAGAGACCATGAAGGGTCAGGATATCCTGTCGAAGGATTTCGGTACCGGAGCATTCTCTCTGGTGGTTGTTGAGGGAATGAAAGATAAGGATGTAGTAAAGCTTAAAAAGAAAATAGAACAGGTTGAGAACGTCAAGTCCGTTATCTGGTATGATACGCTGATGGATATCTCGATTCCGGAGGAACTTATCCCGGATGAGATACTTAAAGCCTTCAGAAACGGCGACGCCACACTTATGGCGGTCCTTTTCTCAACGTCGATGTCGTCGGATGAGACCATGAACGCGATACAGGAAATAAGAAAGATAGCTGATAAACAGGTGTACATCAGCGGTATGTCCGCAATGGTAACCGATACGAAGCTTCTTTCGGATGACCAGATCCCTAAATACGTTGTGATCGCAGTCATCCTGTCACTGATAGTTCTCGGACTTACGATGGATTCATTCCTGATACCGGTATTTTTCCTTCTGAGTATCGGAATGGCGATCATCTACAACCTTGGAACAAACATCTTCCAGGGCGAGATATCATACATCACACAGGCTCTTGCAGCGGTACTTCAGCTGGCGGTTACGATGGACTACTCGATCTTCCTGTGGCACAGCTACTGCGACGAGAAGAAGAACTACCCGGATGACAAGAAAACAGCCATGGCACAGGCTATCGGCAAAACTCTTTCATCAGTTGTAGGAAGTTCGATCACAACAGTTGCTGGTTTCGTGGCACTTTGCTTCATGAGCTTCACACTCGGCCTTGACCTTGGTGTAGTAATGGCGAAGGGTGTTGTACTTGGAGTTATCAGCTGCGTAACGATCCTTCCGTCGATGATACTTATATTTGATAAGGCGATAACGAAGACCTCACACAAGCCGCTTATACCGAATCTGAATAAGCTTTGTAGCTTCGTTGTAAAGAGATCGTGGATATTCCTAATTATATTCCTTCTCGTTGTCGGACCTGCATATTACGGCTACAAGAATACAAAGGTTTATTACAACCTTGACAGATCGATCCCTCAGGATCTCGACAGTATGGTCGCAAACAGAAAGCTGGAAGAGAAGTTCGAGATGAACTCAACTCACATGATACTTCTTGACAGCAATCTTAAGTCGAGAACGGTCAATGAGATAATAGATGAGATAAAGAAGGTTGATGGTGTTAAGAGTGTTCTCGGTATGGAGTCAGTCATAGGACCAAGCATACCGGGTGAGGTTGTTCCGGACAGGATAAGGAAAATATTTGATAATGGCGAGTACGAGATGCTCCTTATCATGTCGGAATATAAGACGGCTTCAGACGAGGTTAACGCTCAGTGCGACAGCATCGATAAGATAATCAAAAAATACGACAGCAAGGGTATGCTGATCGGTGAGGCACCTTGTACCAAGGATCTGATCGAGATAACGGATAAGGACTTCAACAGAGTAAATGCAGTTTCGATAGGACTTGTTGCGATCATCATACTTTGCGTATTTAAATCGATATCAGTACCGATCGTGCTTGTATGTGCGATTGAGTTTGCGATATTTATAAATCTTGGTATTCCATGTTATACAGGAACTATCCTTCCGTTCGTAGCATCGATAGTAATCGGAACAATACAGCTTGGTTCGACAGTCGACTACGGAATACTTATGTCGAATAAGTTTAAGGAAGCAAGACTGGCCGGAATGAACGGCAAGGATGCAGCAGAGGCAGCACTTAAAGGTTCGATAAATTCGATAATCGTAAGTGCCCTGACCTTCTTCGCAGCAACCTTCGGAGTAGGAATGTATTCAAATATCGATATGATCAGTGCACTCTGTAAGCTGATGGCGAGAGGCGCGATCATAAGTATGGCGGTTGTCATATTTATACTTCCTGCATTTTTACGTCTGTTCAACAGATTCATTACGGTAACATCGCTCAGCTTCAAAACGAAGAAGGCAGCGGAAGATAATAACAGCAGTGCTGTGTAACAGTCGAAAGGAGAGAAAGAGATGAGAAAGAAGAGAGTTGCTTCACTGGCTATAATAATGGCTATGGTCCTCGGACTTGCAGGCTGTGGAAACAGTAAGGTTAAGACAGACAACGTTGAGGCGAATGCCCCTGCGGTTGAGGCGGTTGAAGAGACAAATACAGCAAATGATAAGGCTTCGGGAGATAAGGCTGCAGACGATGGCGTTGATCTCGGTGGTATGATCAAGGATGCGATCAAGACAGGTGAGGTTAAGGATTCAGACAAGGATGAGACAATCTATGTCATCACTGATGCAAACGGAAATAAGCAGAATGCTATAGTAAGTGAGTGGCTTAAGAATAAGGATCATGAGGATGTTATCGAGGATGTCAGCTCCCTTACAGACATCGAGAATGTAAAGGGCGACGAGGAGTTCACTCAGAACGGTGAGAAGGTTACCTGGCAGGCTAACGGCAACCCTATTTACTATCAGGGCAAGACTGATAAGGAGGTCCCTGTTGAGGTTAAGGTTACCTATTATCTTGACGGAGCTGAGGTTACTCCTGAGCAGATTGCAGGTAAGAGCGGAAAGGTTAAGATCCGTTTTGATTATATTAACAAGGCTAAGCAGGACGGTGTGAGCGTTCCGTTCATCATGGCTACAGGCTTCATCCTTGACAACTCATGCTTCACAAATATTGAAGTAAGCAATGGTAAATACATCTCAGACGGAAGTAAGAGCGTTGTCCTCGGATTTGGACTTCCGGGACTTGCAGATGATCTTGAGAAAACCTCTGAGAAGGTTGGAGTTGAGATCCCGGATTACTTTGAAGTTACGGCTGACACAACTGGTTTCAAGCTTGATATGACTCTTACGGTTGCTGCTACAGGACTTGTTGGAGAGACTATAGAGGATATTGATTTCTCTCAGATAGAGGACGAACTCAACAGACTTGTGGGCGAATACCAGAATGGTATTAATCAGCTTAATTCAGGTATCGTTGCATATACAAATGGCGTTTCACAGATCGCAAGCGGTGCATCTCAGGTTTCTGATGGTGCGGCTCAGGTTTCTGACGGTGCAAGCAGACTGAGCGAGGGTACAGACCAGCTTTATGCAGGCGGAATCACACTCGGAAATGCGCTTGAGAGCGCAGATATTGGTGCAGGTCAGCTTAAGGCAGCATTTGAAGGTGATAACGGAGTTCTTGCAGGTTCTGCAAAGCTTTCAGGCGGACTCCAGCAGCTGAACGGTGCGGTACAGGGAATAAATCTTCCGGAAATACCGGATGCATCAAGCCTTACTTTCACAGACGAGCAGAAGGCTGCTGCAACAAAGGCTATTTCCGAGGCCGCTGAGAAGGAGCTTGCAGAAAAAGGTGTTAAGATCGATATGTCTGATCTTCAGGCACTCGCAGCTATGAGTGATGAAGAGAAGGTTAAGGCTATCACAGCCAAGGCAGCAGCTGCTGCAAAGGAAGACCCTAATGTTCAGAAGATCATCAAGGACGAGAAGGTTCAGGGGCTTATCGCAAGCACTGTAAACGGAATAATCGATTCAAAGGTTGAGGAATATATGGCTTCCGATGAGGGCAAGGCTCTTGTTGACAGCAAGGTTCAGGAATACTGTGCAACAATGATCGCACTTGTTATGGGAACTGCTGATAAACCGTCAGATCTTGCGGTTGCAGCTGTTGCCGGTGCGAAGGTTGATCCGGTAACCCAGGCAACCTACCAGGCTATGCTGGGGGCTGATCCAAATACAAAACTTGAAGATGTTAAGATATCACCTGCAGCACTTGCATATGATACAGAAACCTATAATGCACTTCTTACTGAATTCCAGAAGCAGTTTGCAGCAAGCGCAGAGGATACAAAGGCTATGCTCACACCTGCTGTAAAAGAAGGCGTTAAGGCGAATATCGAGGCAAACTATAAGGAAGAGATCACAAAGCAGGTTACTGAAGGCTATGTTCAGATAATCGGAAATGCATTTGCAGCCGGTTATGGCAATGCATATACAGAGCTTGGTAAGGAGATGCAGGATATCGCCGGAAAGCTTGAGTACATCATTTCCGTATATACAAATAAGGGCGTTGAATATGGTCTTGACCAGGCACTTACAATGATCAGAGAAGAGATGAACAGCTTCGCTCCGAAGATCACTTCCCTTAAGGAAGGGGTTGCACAGCTTGCCTCAGGAGCTGATCAGCTTGACCAGGGTCTTAACAAGCTTTATGACGGCGTTGCAAGTCTGGATGACGGACTTGATAGGATATATGCTTCAGTGCCTACACTTACAGGTGGTCTGAAAGATCTCAGTAGTGGTGCAGGAACACTCAGCAGTGGTGCTTACCAGCTTAGTAACGGAGCTACTACACTTGCTTCAGGAGCATCAGAGCTTGATTCTCATGGCAAGGAGCTTGTTGAAGGTTCATCTAAGCTTAAGCAGGCAACAGACCTGATCGTAGGAAAGCTCGGAGATGCTGAGAAGGATCTCGATGTAATAGCAAATGAGGTTAAGACGGTTATCGAGACCGGTAAAAAGTATGAAAACTTCGCAGGTATTTCAGATGGTATGAAGGGTAATGTTAAGTTCATCATCAAGACCGGTGAGGTTGCTGCAGAGGAATAAAATATTAAAACACAGTGCCCGGGAGTGAGTAAGATCGCTTCCGGGTATTTATATGCTTATTTTTGTGGATATTTCCGAGTGTTTATTTTTTTGTGATCTTTCTTCGATTTTTATTCTCGGTGTTACGCTTTTGTTGCGCTATGGGGTTTATAATCAGATCAGTGAATAATCTTATGGAGGTGGAACTATGCCGGGGGGAAATAATGAAATAGATCAGGTTACTCAGGCGGGCAATGAACTGCGTGCAAAGATGGAGGCTCTTGTGGCAAAGAAGGATGCTAAAGGCTTTGCAAAACTTATGATAGACACAAACAATGAATATGTTTCATCGCCTTTATTTGCACAGGGACAGGATGATCCTGTCGCTGAAAAAAAAGATGAGGTGCTCAAGACTTTCCTGCGCGAGATCACAGCGACGCTCCCGCCTCCTCAGGCAAAGGAAACAGATGAAAATGGTAACATAGTAGATTTTAGACCGGAAATAAAATCGGAAACAAGAGACTTTGTTAAGGATCTTATCCGGGAGATGAATTATCTGTATTTTGACGCTGTTTATAAAAACGGTAAGCAAAGAGAAGCATGGGAGAAGAAGATAAAGAAGGGCGAGGTTCCTGATACGGAGCTTGTTAAAGACGAGCCGGATATCGTAAAGAAGCTTGCACATGCGATCACAATTGAGGCGGATCCAAGTGCGAATATAGTTATGGATGCCTTCCGAATGCTTTATGGCGAGGTAAAAGGGAAAAAGATCGATGGTACGCCGTGCACGAAATATTACGGTGCCTATGGACTTATGGCAAAGGCGGATACCTGCAGTAAGAATGGTATTTCCAAGGAAAAGCTTGATGAGTATGATAAGTATTTTGGCGATCGTAGTGCGAGCAAATCTATAGGTTACAAGGTTGTGCCGGGCGGCCCGAAGGAAGGGGAGCCGCTCTTCAGGGAGCTTCCTCATTATCTGCCGACGGTAAGACAGTATCAGACTGAGGAAGAGTTCCTTGCGAGAGAAGAAGAACTGCTAAGATTGATAGAGATCCAGGATCGCCTGGAACAGCAGGTGAAATCAGCAGTTAAAGCGGGAAAGGTACTTCTGGATCAGCTTGATAAGCTGAATGCCATGAATGAAGGTGAAATAGAACAGGATAATCTGGATACCAGGGAGTATCTTGAGAAGTTTACTCATCTTGGTACGGATTATAAATATAAGAATTATGATGTGACCGATCACATAGGTGTTGTTAATGTTAAGGACGCAACGGATAATCTGAAGCAGCCTGCCCGGGATTTTAGAGAGATATGCGCCGAGTACATGCAGCAGATGGCAAATAACGGCACGCTTGACAGTCGGGAGGGAAGGTACATTGAAAAACTGTCATATGTCGCTGAGAAGACGTTTTATCTGAATGATATTGTCAGTAAGAGAAATATAGAATATGAAAAGACTAAGGAGAATCCGGGCAAGAGAGACGGATATGTTAAGGAACTGTATTTCCTGAATAAGCAGATGAGGCTGAAGGGCTTCTTTGGTGTTCATAAGCTTCCGGAGGATGCACATACAAAGGAAATCGACAAGATGACATCGGAGCTCAGTGATTCTGTTGCTGCCGACTGCCTTGATGATAAGTGCTATGATGAGCTTATCTTCTCGATGAAGATGTATAAGCGCACCTATCAGAAGATGAAGCAGGCAGAGAAGGAAGGAAACGTTGATGCTTATGATAAATACAAGACTCTCCTCGCTGAGAAGGCAGCTGATACTAAGACAAAGGTTATGCATTGTAAGACATACGAGCGTGATGAAAATGTTGTAAAGCGTAACATCACCGGTGAAACGCAGCTGCGGGGTAAGCTTTTTGATAATATCGGCAAGAAGGTTTCGAAGAAGTTTGATAAGCCACCGATGAGCTACGAGTCATATATATATCTTCATGTCGGAAGGCATTCCGGGGCCACGGAAAATGATAAGAGAGATAATATGGCCAAGATACTTGCGGCCTACTCTCTGCAGAAGATGGGCGAGAAGTTTGATATTGACAAGATTCATGAGGCAACAAAGCATATAACCGAGCTTTATATACTTGACAATAATAATGCATATATCAGAGGAATGCCGAGGCTGCAGGGAATCCTGAAGGATAAGGATTCTGTCCTGAAGGAGGGGGAGAAGCTGAGGTGTGAGATCTATGATATCAAGAATGATCAGTATGATGCTTACGTTAATGATATGAAGATACTTAAGGAGTCGCTTAGGTCTGCAGACGGCAGAAGTAAGGAATATAAGGCTTTGGTAAATATCATTACCGAGGCTTCCGAGCTTGGTGAGAAAACTAAGAATATGTCGGCCGCGAAGAAGGCTGCGGCCTTCCGTCAGGCAAATATTGATGTTATTCATGCTGTTCAGAAATACGTTAAGGGGAAGGAAAAGGTTCGTGTTACCGATAAGGGTAATGATGCCTTTGCCAATTCCATGGATGCTCTCAGCATAGTTTCAAAATACAGCAAGAAACCGGGAAGTATGATGAACCAGAGAGTCATAAACGTTGTTTACGCTATCAATAAGATCCGTAAACAGGAGGGGCTTGATGTTTATACTGTTTTTGAGAGGGACTATGGAGCTGCAAGGGCTAAACAGGCGGCCGATGAGAGAAGAGCAGCCCAGAATAGTAATAAGAAGACCGCAGACAGTCCGAATAAGACTGCGGACAACACGAAGAAGAATGCTCCGAAAATAGGGTAAAAAAGAGAGAAGGAATAATATATATCAAAAGACTCCTGTGTGGATAAAACACAGGAGTTTTTTACGCCCTAATGCTTTACAAGGCAATATATGTAGTGTACATTTATGTAGGATTAATTTTGCAGTTGTTTGGTGGCATGAAACGGACGGCTGCAGATATTTAAAATGTGGAGGGAATAAACATGACTACAGCACAGATTGGAATTGTGACTGCAATAGGCGTATATCTTGTTGTTATGCTTATTGTCGGGTTCTTAAGTTCCAGAAACACAAACGATGTCGGAGATTTTTATCTCGGCGGACGTAAGCTTGGACCGTTTGTAACTGCCATGAGTGCGGAGGCTTCTGATATGAGCTCCTACCTTCTTATGGGCGTTCCGGGACTTGCTTATTTTTCAGGACTTGCGGATGCAGGCTGGACAGCTATCGGACTTGCTATAGGTACTTACCTTAACTGGCTGTTCGTTGCAAAACGTCTTCGTAACTATTCTGCAGAGATCCGGGCTATTACCATTCCTGAATTCTTTAAGAAGAGATTCAAGGATAACAGCAATATCCTTCTGCTTATCGGTGCAATCGCTATCATAATCTTTTTCGTGCCTTATACTGCATCAGGCTTCTCTGCCTGCGGCAAGCTTTTCAAGACACTGTTCAATGTGGATTACCAACTCGCGATGGTTGTTTCTGCAATCATAATCATAGGCTATACATCAACGGGTGGTTTCCTTGCGGCTTCAAGAACTGACTTTATCCAGTCTATCATCATGACGATAGCGCTTCTTATCGTACTTGGTTACGGTATCTCAAATGCCGGCGGACTCAGTGCGGTTATCGATAATGCAGAAAGCCTGAAGGGGTATTTCACCTTCAGTCAGACTCACAGCAATGTGACCGGAGAGGGAAGCCCATTTAAGCTGTTTAATGTAGTTACAACAATGGCTTGGGGACTTGGATATTTCGGTATGCCTCACGTGCTTCTCAGATTTATGGCTATAAAGAATCCGAACCAGCTGAAGCTTTCAAGAAGGATCGCAAGTATCTGGGTTGTATTTTCGCTTGGAATCGCTGTATTCCTCGGTATCATCGCAAGAGCTATGAAGGATCTTCCTGATATGCTTGATCAAAGCGACCTTACAAGTTCATCAAAGGCTGAGGCACTTATCGTTGAGATCGCAAATATGATAAGTAAGCACGGTTTTGCATTTGCGCTTATCGGCGGTCTGATCATTGCGGGCATACTTGCGTCAACAATGTCTACTGCGGATTCACAGCTGATCGCTGCTTCATCTGCGGTTTCCGAAAATATCATTCAGGACGTATTTAAGGTTAAGATGAATGAGAAGATGGCAATGCTTACTGCAAGACTTACACTTATCGTAGTTGCAGTACTTGGTATCGTGCTTGCATGGAATCCGGACAGCTCTGTATTTAACATCGTATCCTTTGCATGGGCTGGCTTTGGTGCGGTATTCGGACCGGTTATGATCATGGCGCTCTTCTGGAAGCGCGCAAATAAATACGGTGCGCTCGCCGGAATGCTTGGTGGCGGCGGAATGATCTTTATCTGGAAGTTCGCAGTCAGACCTATGGGCGGTGTATGGGATCTCTACGAGCTCCTTCCGGCCTTCCTTACAGGACTCATCCTTATCGTTATCGTAAGTCTTCTTACTCCAAAGCCAGAAGACGAGATCGTCGAGGAGTTTGAGAAGGTTAAGGCGATGTAAAAGCCGTGGTTGAGATACAGAATGATGAAAGATGAAGGAAAAGCATCATGACAGTAGATCAGGTAATTTAAATATGGTATAAGATTATAAATGAAATGAAGAGCAGGGAGAAGTTTTATCTCCCTGTTTTTTCATGTCATAATTCTTGAAGATGATTCGTATATAATAATAAACGGAGATATTTTTGGTAAAGTGTTGACAAATGTGTCTAAGAGGTTTAGACTATAGTTGTCTAATGATCATAGACACAAATGCTGTCTGGTGATGTTAACATACAAGTCAAAATAATGGATTAACTATACTTGAGAGGTGAAATATATGCATCTTACTGAAGCTGAAAAAAGCTTGATGGATATAATATGGGAAAAGAGAGAAATGCCTGCAAAGGAGCTGGTGAGTCTGGCGGATGAACGGCTCGACTGGCGCAGGACAACAATGTACACGATACTGAAAAAGCTTATAGAGAAGGGTATGGTACAGAATGAGAATGCAAGGGTAAAATGTCTTGTTTCGGAAGAGGAATATGAAGCTTTGCAGAAAAAAAGTGCTATTAGAAAATATTTTAGCGGATCGCTCCCGGAATTCGTAAATGCCTTTATCAGAGAAGAGAAGCTTAGTGAGAAGGATATACAGGAACTGGAGGAAATCATTAACTCATACAAGGAGTCCAGAGGGGTTGACAGTTGCAAGACTAATTATTGAGAGTGAGAGATAACACATTGATAAATAGTGTTTTGTGAGTGAGGGGTGATAGGATGAAAAGTATTTTTCTTTTCTATTTCAACGGGCTGCCATTAACGATACTTCTGATACTGGTTGTGTTGGGGCTTCGTTATATTTTCAGAAAACAGTCCAAGAGAACACTTAATTACATATGGATACTTCTTCTTGTCAGACTGCTGGTTCCGTTTTCGCTTCCGGCTGATTTTTCGGTGATTCCGAATTCAAGCGAGATACTGGGGATAGAAGAGGATAATATTGGGGCTCAGAATAAAGATACAGAAGAATATGCAAATAGTGGAAGAACGGGCTGCGTGGAGAATACAGTAGAGTCAGGCGATAGTTCCGGGAATACGGCTGTTTATGATCGGAATGGAAGCGATGTTCTTAATAATTCGACCGATAAAACAGCTGATAATTCGGTGAGTGATAAAACAGCTGATAATTTGGTGAGTTATAAAACGGCTGATAATCCGGTGGGAGACACAAGTGTTGTTAATAAGGCGGATAATCCAAATAACAGTGCTGAAAACAGTGGCTCGGAGATAACCGCTGTGAATTCCACAGACCCGGTTGGTAAGAATAACAGTAATAAACAAGTTGATGATAGTAAAGTATCAGTAATGTCCGGAAATAGTGTTACAGATATTGTTTTGATACTTGCAACTTCCTTCTGGCTGGCAGGTATTGCAATGATGGGCTTCTATTATCTGGGACGTCAGTCGCAGTTCAGAAAGAAGTGTGACGAGGCTGCTTTGGCTGAAGGTGAGAAAAATGTATTTTTGTGGAAATACGCAAAGGATGCTTGTGTCACAGGACTGGTGAGACCAAGGATATA
>JAEEGF011396221.1_pt1 | contig 34438 bp, 33 predicted proteins | sample 9134171 | NCBI WGS metagenome assembly JAEEGF01 (sample SAMN16246542, study PRJNA631951) | gut metagenome | biome: gut microbiome; feature: rumen; material: AP-attached | host: Bos | place: Iran: Karaj | collected 2018-10
TTTTCCAGATAGAAGCGGCCGGCTTCCAGGAGCACGCGGCGGGGCACCAGGCCCACAATCTCGGCCCCGGTAACGCGCAGGCCGCGGGCGGCTGCGGCGCGGGACACTTCTTCAAAGGCCACGTGCAGGGGAGTGGCGTCAATATCCGTGATGTTCATAGACACCTGGGCTATGCCGTATTCATCTATGTACCAGCCAATGGCCTTGCAGCCCTTGAGAGTGCCGGGAATCCAGATCTGGTTGCCCTGGGCGTCTTTAAGGAGCTTACCGGTGAGGGAGCCTCCTTCGCGGGCTTTTCGGCCTTTCTCTCTTACGTCAAAGGCAACGGCCATAGCACGGCGGGTGCTGGTGGTGTTGAGGTTGAAGTTGACGGCCACCAGGAAACCGCGGGCGCCCACATTGGAGGCACCGGCCTTCTGGGCCACGAGGTCCCACTTGCCGCCGAAGTCCGGCTTGCGGGCCGGGTCTGCCATCTTTTCCGGCAGGGCTTCGTACTCTCCCTCGCGGCACACGGCCAGGTTCTTGCGCTCCGGCTTGAAGGCGGCGGCTTCGTAGCAGTAGCAGGGGATACCCAGCTCCTTGTACATACGCTCTGCCAGCTGACGGGCCAGGGCGGCGCATTCCTCCAAAGTAATTCCGGCTACGGGAATGAGGGGCAGCACGTCCGTGGCGCCGCTGCGGGGATGGGCCCCGTGATGCTGGCGCATATCAATGAGCTCCTGGGCCTTGGCGGCGCCGCGGAAGGCGGCTTCGCACACCGGGGCGGGCTCTCCCACAAAGGTGACCACGGTGCGGTTGGTGGCTTCTCCGGGGTCTACGTCCAGGACCTGGACACCTTCTACAGTACGGATGGCGGCTACTATGGCGTCAATAACGCTCTTATCGCGCCCTTCGCTATAATTGGGTACACATTCGATGAGTTGTGTCATTGGATTGTAGTTTTAATGTGACCTTAAAGTTAGCAATTCTTGGCGACGAAAAGAAGACTTTGTCCATTTTCTTATTAAATTAGCGGTGAAATAACGAACCCTTATGAAAAAGCTGGTAACCTTTCTCCTTCTGTTAGTAACGCTGGGCCTGCAAGGCCAGGTAAGAGAACCCATCTGGCCCAAAGGCAAGATGCCCCATCCCCAGGCGCATCAGATAGCCGCAATGACCGACGAGGTCAAGACCCCCAATTTCAAGGCCGACAAGCACCGTACGGCCTATCTGGAGTGGTTTGAAGCCCCCGATCCGGCGGTAAAGAAGGACATTTGTATGATTCTCATCTCCGGCGGTTCCTACCAGAACTGCTGCGATGTGGGCCTTATCAAGGACTGGAACAAGAAGCTCACGGCTATGGGCATCCAGTGCGTCAACTTTGTTTACCGCACCCCCAGGCCCGAAGGCCTTCCCATTTACCAGTCGGCCTGGGAAGACGGACAGCGGGCCGTGCGCCTGGTCCGAAGCCAGGCTGCCAAGCGGGGTTACAATCCGGAGAAAATTGGTGTCATCTCTATGTCGGCCGGGTCGCACCTGGCGCTGCTGCTGGCCACCAGTTCCCAGACTTCGGCCTATACTCCCATTGATGCGCTGGATACGGTTTCCTGCCACGTGAACTGGGGTATTCTGAATGCTCCGGCCTATGCCACAACGGATGCCGAGGACGGTACGCCTGCCACGCGGGACGGCTATGGACCGGACGTGCAGCTGAGCTCCGTCTTTAAGTTTGACAGCAAGACCTGCCCCCTGAGCCTGCATCACGGCGGCACTGACATTTATTCCCCCAACGGCTCCACGCTGGTGTACCGTGAGCTAAGAAAGCGCGGCATTCCGGCCGAGCTGCACCTCTATCCGGGCAAGGGACACGGCGCCTACGGCTTTGACCGCGGCGTAGAGTTTATGCGCCAGATGGGCTATCTGGGCCCCCTGGAACCCGAAGAGGATATTATGGAACGCTTTGCCAGCGACGCAGACCGGGCCGACTATATAAAGGAAGAGATTTGGCCGGAGGGAAAGATTCCTAACTGGCAGGAGCAGCAGTGCATCCCTTATATTGAATGGCACATTCCCGCCGTTCAGCGCTCCAAAGCCATCCAGATTATCTATTCCGGTGGATCCTATATGGGCAATAGCCCTAAGAGTTTTGAAGTGGCTCCGGTACGCCGTATGCTCAATGCTATGGGTATCACCGTGGTTACTATGAAATACCGTACCCCTCGTCCCGAGGGCCTGGCCAAGCACACCACAGCCTGGCAGGATCTCCAGCGGGCCATCCGCATCGTACGCAGCGAGGCCGCAGAGAGAGGCCTGGATCCGGACCGAATTGGTATTATGGGAGCTTCGGCCGGCGGCCATCTGACTATGATGGGCGTCACTTCTTCGCGCCACCAGTCTTATCGGCCCATTGATGACAAAGACAAGCTCTCCTGCAAGGTGCAGTGGGGGATTGGCATCTATCCGGCCTACCTCCTGACGGACGGCCTGGATGCCCACAATACCACCGGCGGAAACGACGATTCCGCCGTGCTGGCTCCGGAATTCTCCTTTGATTTGGATACGGCTCCCATGCTGTTCATCCACGGAGACGCCGACGGCTGGGCCGCTATGAACTCTGTGAAGGCCTGGGAAAAGATGCGGGCCATAGGTGTACAGTGCGAACTGCACACCCTGGCCACGCGTGAACATTGTTTCATGACTTCGGCCGCTCCCGGTACCGGATCCTATACCTGGATGGACCGGATAGCCGAATTCCTGCAACCGTATCTATAATTGAGGATGCTCCTCAATGATCTTGTCCGTGTAGGCTCTGAAATCGCTCCAGCGATAGAAGTTGCCCTGTACGGGTTTGAGATTGGGTAAGGTGGCGTCGTTCTCGTTGAGCACAACCTTGAAGAGGATATCGTTCTGCTTGTTCTTGTAGAAGACAAACAGGATGGTACCCGCCATAGGGATGTTGTAGTTCTGGAACCAGTATTTGGCCTCTTCGGGGGTGTCCGGAATCACGCCCATATTGTTGACGTTGAGGAGCGTGACCAGGCCTTCCAGGATGTAGTCGTGACCAAAGCGCAGGTGAGCGGCGCGGTTGGGGTCGTTGAAAGAGGCTTCGGCCTTTTCAATGATGTCCTTGAGCAGGGGAATCATTCCGTAGCGGGCTGTGATGTCGCTGTAGAAAGAGTAGTAGTTGGCGGCTTCCCATACTTTCACAATCTCGTCCTGGGGGATGAGGTCGTCAAAGAGGGGTTCCTTCACGTAGTTGTGATAGCCGCTGAGCAGTTCCCAAAGCTCGTCCATAAAATCTTCTCCGTTCTCCATCTCTTCCAGGAAGCTGTAGTCTGTGAACAGCTTTTTCAGGATGCCGTCGTAGTTGACGGTGCGCTGGAAGAAGGAGGATACGCTCTCTATCTTGGGCTCATCGTCCTGGCCTTTGAACTTCTTGCGGATAGATCTGGGGGCGCTGGGCGGGGCAATGATGGCCATACCCATATGGTCCGACTGCATTCTGATCTGCAACTTGGGATTGCCGCTCATAAGGCCGGTGTTGAAGGCGCCCATACTTACGATGCAGCGCTGACCGGTGGAGGAGAGGGCGTCCACTTTCTTTCGGCCCTTAAAGACCTGGGGGAACTGTTCGTACACGAAGGTGCCAATGGCCAGGTGCTGGTCGTAGCCCAGGGGAACCAGGTCCCCGGTGTTGATGTACGGGACCTCCCAGAAGTCCATATACTTCTTGGCAAACTCCTTTCCGTAGGGGGTGAGCAAGTCCTTTTCTTCCGCTTTTTTAAAGACGTCGCGGATGAGGGTGTACGTGTCGTCGTTCCAGGCATAGCGGGAACCGTGGCGGCCGTAGTGGCTGATATAGAAAGGCTTATAGCCGCCGGGGGCTTTGGAAAGGGTTCCAAATTCGTCCAGGCGGTGCGGGCCTTCCATGCCGTATGCCTTTCTGACATCGGCCTTTACCTTTTCCACTACATCGTATTGCTGAGCTTGCAATAGCACGCAGGAGAGGATTCCTGCAAAGAGAGTCATTAGTCTTTTCATACTTCAAGGTTCATAGCTCAAAGTTAGTGAATCCTGTAAAATTTTCCAAAATACCAAATCTTGGCAAGCCTTGCCAAAATTGTGTTTTTCCTTCCGGGGCGCCGTATCTTGCCAAAAAAAAGAACTATGGCAACTTTTAACGATTACCTCTTCCCTCTTAACGAGGCCCACGTCCGTCTAAGTTACGACGGAGAATCCATCCACATTGACGGCCTGCCGGAAGGCCCGGACACCCTCATCCTCCCGGAACTGTATCACCGCGGCATCCGGGCCGTGTACAACCTTCTGGAAAGTATGGCCCCCCAGATCAGCTGCATCAGCATCTCGGGCATCTGGTTCTCCCAGCAGCCGTCCGCTCCCTTCGAGGCCTTTGACATTTGGCTCCAGCAGCAGGACGAAGGCTTCTATCTGCCCATGGCCACATCGGCCTCTCTCTTCCGCGAAAACGGAATCCCTTATTACCACAAACCTTTAATCTAGCGCATTATGAGTAGAAAACACAAGCACGCCAGACGGACGGGCTGGCCCCGGGAATTCACCCTGACAGACCTGGTTTTCCAGGAAGTGACGGTGGTTGTCTTTGACGGCGGAATCCTGATTCTCCGGTAAGTGGATCCCGGCCCTTGGACTGACAGAATGGCAGACCAGCTATGCTGGCAGGCATTTTGATAGGAAGAGGGCCGAAAGATCCATTGAATATGTCAGACAAGAAGAAAAAGAATATAGAGGAGGCACCCGACGGCAAGAAGCTGGCGGCACTGGAAGCCCGCATCGAGGGCCTGAACGAGCAGTTGGAAGAGGCTGGCAAGAAGGCCGAAGAAGCAGAGAAGCAGGCGGCTGACGCCAAGGCAGACTATCTGCGCCTGATGGCGGAGTTTGACACCTTCCGCCGCCGGACGGCAGAAGAGAAGCTGGCCCTGGTGGGTTCCGCTGCCTCAGATACCATCAAGGGCATCCTCCCCATCCTGGACGACTGTGAGATAGCTCTCGCCAACCTGGAAAAGAGCACGGACAGCGAGGCGGCCAAGGAAGGCACGCAGATGATCTTTGGCAAACTCACCGCCTATCTCAAGGGCAAGGGCCTGGAGAGAATAGACGCCAAGGGCAAGGATTTCGACACCGAGCTTCACGAAGCCGTAACCACTTTCCCCGCCCCGTCGGAAGACCTCAAGGGCAAGGTGATAGATGTGGTACAAACCGGATACACCCTGGGAGACAAAGTGCTCCGTTATGCTAAAGTAGTTGTAGGAGCGTAAGTTATGGCAAACAAAAGAGATTACTACGAGGTTCTGGGAGTAGACAAGAAAGCCTCCGCAGACGAGATTAAGAGCGCCTACCGCAAGTTGGCGCTCAAATGGCATCCGGACCGTTGGGTAAACGGAACGGACGCAGAGAAGAAAACGGCCGAAGAAAACTTCAAGGAAGCGGCCGAGGCCTACTCCATCCTGAGCGACCCCGACAAGAGAGCCAAGTACGACCAGTTTGGTTTTGCCGCCGAGCAAATGGGCGGCGGAGCCGGAGGCTTTGACTTTGGCGGAATGGATATCAACGACTTCCTCCGCAATATCTTCGGCGGAAGTTTCGGCTTTGACTTTGGCGGCTTTGGCGGTTCCGGTTTCGGCGGCTTTGGCGGCGGAGCTGAGGCCGGTCCCCGCGTAGCCCGCGGCCGCGATATCCGAACCAGCGTCAAGCTCACCCTGGAAGAAATTGCCAACGGCTGCGAAAAAGAGATTTCTCTGGAGCGCGCCCGTCCCTGCCCGGACTGCGGCGGCAAGGGTGCCAGGAGCGAATCCGACATCAAGACCTGCCCCACCTGTAACGGTCAGGGCCGTGTGCGTCAGCAGACGCGCGGTCTGTTTGGCGGCATAGGCTACACCATTGGCGTATGCCCCCAGTGCCAGGGAGAAGGAAAGATCATCACCAACCCCTGCCGCCGTTGCAACGGCACCGGTCTGGAGCGCAAGCGGGAAATGGTGCGTGTGCGCATCCCCGCCGGAGTAGAGGACGGTATGCAAATCACCATCCGCGGTGAGGGTCACTCCGCTCCCCACGGCGGCACCAACGGAGACCTCCTGCTGGTAATCAACGAGATTCAGCACCCGCAGCTGCAGAGAGAGGGCAACAACCTCTTCTATACCCGTATCATCTCCGTGATGGATGCCATGCTGGGTTGCGAGGTTTCGGTTCCTTGCCTGGACGGCAGCTATAAAGTAAAGGTAGAACCCGGTACCCAGAGCGGTACGGTGGTCAAACTGCGCGGAAAGGGCCTTCCCAGCGTGCAGGGCTATGGCCGCGGAACCGGAGACCTCTATGTCAAGTTCCAGGTGTGGGTGCCCCACAAACTGTCCAAGAGCGAGAAGGATACCCTTGAAAGTATGCGTTCCAGCTCCAGCTTCACTCCGGATCTTACGCGTGAAGACAAGGCCACCTTCGATAAAGTGAAAAATATTTTCTAATTTTTTGGAAAAAAGTTTTGCGGGTTACTAAAAAGATTGTATCTTTGCAGTCCCAAAAACTAACGCAACCTCTTGTCAGGAGCCAAACCGCAATGTTGCACAAAGGATTAAGAGAATTATGGATTTGATTAAGATTGCAGAGCAGGCTTTCCAGAATGAGAAAGTAGCTTCCTATCCTGAGTTCAAGGCCGGTGACACCATCACCGTTACCTACAGAATCAAGGAAGGTGATAAAGAGAGACTTCAGAAGTTCCGCGGTGTCGTGATCCAGATCAGTGGTATGGACCCGTTCACCAAGACCTTCACGGTGCGCAAAATCGCCAGTGGCGTGGGTGTTGAAAGAATTTTCCCTTTCCAGTCCCCGTTCATTGACAGCATCGAGGTAAACAAGTACGGTAAGGTTCGCCGCGCCCGTATCTTCTACCTCAGAGACCTCACCGGTAAGAAGGCCCGCATCCGCGAGAAAGTCTACGTAGAGAATAAGGAAGCCTAATTAAGGCACCTAACTGGCTCCATAGCTCAATTGAATAGAGCATTTGACTACGGATCAAAAGGTTACAGGTTTGAGTCCTGTTGGAGTCACAAAAACCCCGTCAGATTTCTGGCGGGGTTTTTTGTTGCAATCGAGACCGCAGTAGACGTGCCATTGTTTGTCCCATCTACCCCGTTTTGGGTACCTTTTCGCGGTAGATAGGACATTTTCCGGCACGTCTACCGCACCTGACCGTTTTGTCAGAAGAAGCGCGAGAAGCAGTGCAACGCCCAGAAAAGCTTTGGGTGCGACGCGAGGGCCTGTGCCAGCGGTTACGCCTCGTTTGCCTGTGGGCAAACGCCGCGCCCTTTCTTTAACCTACACCCCAACAGAGTTGCCAATGGCAACGTTCGTCACATGCCCTTAGGTTCAAAGGTTGGCACACATTTATTCGGGGGTCGGGTGCCGGGCCTACGGCCCAGAAAGGAAAATACCGTGAGTTGGGACCAGGACCGCTGGCACTTAAGTAAATGATTCTGTGACCATTAGCCACTCGAACCCCATGTCGAAAGCAGTGGGTCCACATACCTATTTCGCTGATATAATGCATGTTAAGCGCCAGCGGATTTGTCGTCATGCCCGGCACCGACCGGGCATCTCATTTTGCGCCCCAAGTGGGCAACGGGCAACCCCTGCATGGGCCCTTTAATGGAGCCCGTGCAGGGGTTGATCCGTAGCAGCCGGATGTCGCATACTCCGGCTGCGGTGCCTTCCGTTCCTTTACCTTTCCCTCACAGCGGGCAACAGACGGAGTCTGTAGCCGCCGGATATCGCATATTCCAGCGGCGGTGCCCGTTAGTCTTTGTGCGCACCGGTATCAATACGGCTGCCTATTGATGGAGTTCCGAATGAACCTTTCTGCCCGGTCGTGGATTTCTGCGATTCGGAGAATCTCACTTAGCAATTCACGGCGCTCCTGGCTGTTGGTGTCCAGTGTGTCCAGGGCGTCTTTTGCCCGCCAAAGATTGTGGTGCAAGTCATTGAGCTTGACCTGGATAGCTGTTTCATTTCCGGAGAGGACTATGTTTCGGACATAGTCCTCATAGCTCATTCCGGAGCGGTGAGTGAGCAAATCCACTGCCTCCAGCACATCCTCTTCGACCCCTTGTGCCCTCAGATCAGAAATAGTCAGATCCGTGTCCTCCACTACATCGTGCAGGAGGCCGGCCTTTTTTTCCTCCACGGTCTTTCCCATAAGACCCACGGAGAGAACGTGTAAGATGGCGGGGTTTCCCACCATATCTTTTTGCCCGTCGTGTGCCGCTACGGCAATGCGGATGATGTCTTCAATACTGGTGGTAGTCATAGGGCGGCGGGTTTATTCGTGTGCGGTTTCGCAGAAAGTGATGGCACCCTTGACCAGAAGGGCGATAGCGCCGATGTACAGGCTCACGGTAACGAAAATCTCAAGCATATCTTTGTTCTTTTTCTGCAAAGATATACTCCGCTTGCGCCAAGACGCTGCGCAAGCAAAATTAATTCTGAGAAAGGAACCCGGCGCGGAGGGTCCTTGTGGAGCCGTTGTCAAACTGGACCTCGAAACTGGAGAAGTCCTTGTTGGCGGAGACGATTTTCCCTTCCCCGAAGACCGGATGCCGGACAGTGTCCCCAACCTTGAAGGGGCTCTCGTATTCGGCCCTCTCCTTCTCGAAGTAGTCCTCTTCGTCCAGGACGTGGCTGAGGTTCCGCGTTCCCTTCCACAGGTCCGGCGGAATGACGCCTTCGGTCACTACCAGTTCCCGCCGGATCTCCGCCAGGAAGCGTGACGGGTACTTGTTGGTCTTGGTGGAGACGTTGAAGCCCTCGGACTCCGTCAGGAAGAGAGCCTTTTCGGCCCGGGTGACGGCAACGTACATAAGGCGCCGCTCCTCCTCCTCGCCGTTCTTCTTGCCCTCGCGGATGGTGCGCATATTGGGGAAGATACCTTCACTCAGGCCGATAATGAAGACAAACGGGAACTCCAGGCCCTTTGCCTGGTGGATGGTCATAAGTTTCAGGGTAGGGGTGTCCCGCCGATGGTCGTCATTGGTATAGAGCGCCACGTCCTGCAGGTAATCTGCCAGGGTGCTTTCATCCGGGGTGCGGACACTCTCGTAGAAGCGGATGGAACTCAGGAGCTCGTCCAGGTTCTCCAGGCGGTCTTCGTCCTGGTCTTCCCGGACCATCCTCTTGTAGCCGGAGCCTTCCAGGATGCGGTTCAGGAGGTCACTCACACGGTTCTCCCGGGCAAACTGTTTGGCATCTTCAATGAGGTCAATAAAGGCCGATGCCTTATCGGGGAAATAGACCTGCAGGGCACTGTAAAGGGAGATTCCTTCCCGCTCGGCCGTATCCCGGACGCTGTCCAGGAACTTCTTTCCCAGTTTCCGGGAAGGGACATTGATGATGCGCTCGAAGGAGAGGTCGTCGTCCTGGTTGGAGACCAGGCGGAGATAGCTGAGGGCATCCTTGATCTCCTTCCTCTCGAAAAAGCGCGTTCCGCCCCAGATGGTGTACTCGAGGTGGGCGTTCAGCAACTCCTGCTCGATAGCCCGGGACTGGTGGGTGCTGCGGTAGAGGATGGCGATGTCGTTGATGCCGGCACCGTTTCCCAGGAGCATCCGTATCTGGGAGACAATCCACTCCATCTCCTCCTTCTCGCTGCGACCGTGGAAGTGGATGACCGCTTTTCCTTCGGCCTTTCGCGTGAAAAGATCCTTGGGGATGCGGTTCTGGTTATTGGCTATGACGCAGTTGGCTACGTCCAGGATGCGGGGCGTGGAACGGTAGTTCTCATCCAGGATGATGGTCTTGTCTGCCGCGAAGTTTACGAAAAGATCCGGCCGGGCGCCGCGCCACTCGTAGATGGCCTGGTCCGGATCCCCGACCACAAAGAGGTTCCTGTGCTTGGCACTCAGGCGCTCTACCAGGTCCCAGTCGTCCAGGTTGCAATCCTGGGCCTCGTCCACCATAATGTAGTTGAGCGTGTTCTGCCAATGCTCGGCCGCATCCTGGAAGTGGTCCAGGATGTACTTGGTGACATTCATCAGGTCGTCAAAATCCAGCGCGTAATGCTTCATCTGACGGGATACATAGCCCGCCAGGCGGGAAGTGCGGCGCATCTCGTCGCTTATCTTGCACCCGGGGAGCATATAGGTCTGGATGTAGCCATTGAGGGCCTTGTCCTTGGCTACGGATTCGAGGAACTGGCGGACGGTCTTGTCCGTGCGCTTCAGGCCCATCTCGTCCATCGCCTGCTTGGCTATGGCCTTGGAGTCCTCCTCATCCAGGATGGTAAAAGTCTTGGGGAACCCCAGCCGATAAATCTCTTGCCTCAGGAACTTCACGCAGAATCCGTGAAGCGTGCACACGAAATCGTTGTAATCCCCGCTCTGGACCATCTCGGAGATACGGCTGCGCATCTCCGCCGCCGCCTTGTTGGTGAAAGTGAGGCAGAGGATATTGGCCGGGTCAATGCCCAGCACGTTGACAATGTAAGCGTAGCGGTGGGTGAGAGCCTTGGTCTTGCCCGTCCCGGCGCCCGCCACCACGCGGATGCGGCCCTCGGTAGTCTTCACGGCCTCCGCCTGCCTGTTGTTCAGTCCCTGGAAGATGTCTTTCATACAATCGGTTTGATAGGATTGGCCCCCCGTCCTTTCGTCCCTCCAAATCCCTTGTTTTTCAGGAGCTTTACAAATTCCTTCTTCGCTTTTACGTCAGATTTTTTGTTCGCCATAGTACCTTTTTTAGTGTTGACATATACTATATACTGCCGGCGATCGAAAATCTTACAGTGGTTACATTTCTTTCAACGACAGACCCACATATCTTATGTCCCATCTTTTATGGTACAGGACAATGCCCTGTGCTTTCTCTGTGAGTTCCGTTAGATCGATCTTTTCCGGATTTCGCTTGATTTCTCCGATTACCAGTTCCTTATCGGCCTCATTGACAGCTATGATATCAATCTCGTCCTTCCCGTCCTTTTTCTTCCAATAGTTTGTGACCAGATTGTACCTGCCGGTCTCGGCATATAACTGCCGGAAATAACGTTCCAGGACCAGACCGGAATAGGTTTCATAATCGGCCATAACCTTATCCTTGATCCATTCCAGGTTGCCCACTTCCACGGCACTCCGGTAACGGTAGATGAAGCGGAACCAGAAGTTCAGGAAGTTATCAGATATGGAGTACTCCACATTCTTGGATTTCTCTCCTGCTAGGTAGGGACGCCTGCGGGCAATGATACCGTAATCGTTTTCCAGTTTATCCAGGTACCCGCCAGCCTCTACGCCTGTATAGCTTTTGATTTCACCGCGGGAAGTCTCTCCCGTTGCCAGGGCAGACAGGATAGAAAAATAGTTGCCGTAGTCTTTCCCGAACTCATCCCGGAGCATTTCCTGGCCTTCGTCGAGGAAGTAGGAGCCCACGGAAAGGGCATCTCGGATGATTTCGTCCTTGGTGAGGGCACCTCGCGTTACCAGTTGCTCCACATATTTTGCCACCCCTCCGGTTATCATATACATCGCCAGAAGGTCTTCGTTGGTATAATCCGGCTTGATATCCCTCATAATTTCCTTTACGGTGGAGATGGAAAACGGCCGTACCTTGAAGCGTGCGGTAGCCCTTCCGTACAAAGGCTCGTCCTTGTCATCGAAAATCTTTTTCATCTTTGAGTAGATAGAGCCGCAGACCACCAGGTTAATCTTGCTCTCCTCTTTGTTGTCGTCCCAAACATTCTGTATATCGGAATAAATGGATCCGCGTGTGTGGGAAAGGTTTTGGAACTCATCCAGCACCAATGTGAAATTACGGTGTTTGCTAATGCCCATTATAGCTTTCAATAGCCTTGAAAAATCACTGAAGACACCAAGTTCTTCTCCCAGGGATTCCCGGATGATCTCGACAAGTTCCCCGCAAAGCAGCGTCTCACTCTTCTTTCCTACGAAGAAATACACGAAGGGAATGCGGGTGAAAGCCTTCTTGATGAGGGTGGTTTTGCCAATGCGCCGACGTCCGGTAATGACCGTCATCTGGGCATCGTGCTCAGAAAGCGCTTCAATCTTCCGGAGCGCCTCCATCTCTTGTTCTCTGTCGTAAAATTTCATAGGTCCCGCTTTTTAGTAACACATATTACTGTAACGCGCGTTGCGATTCAACGCAAAGGTAAGGATTAACTCGAAATAAACAAAACTATTTTGTGAAAGAATCGAGCCAACAGAGGGTATAATATGACCCACCCACTGGCCGAGCGTCAATTCGGGGCCTCAGCTATGACTGCTCCTCTTCTTCATCAGGAAAATCAACCTGATCCAGTATCTCTGCCATCTGGCCGATGACATCCTTGAAACGGTCCAGGGTGTTGTAGAGGGAGTCCTCTGCAAGAACTCCTCTGGGCAGTTCCTTGCGAATCTCGCCACGTTCGTCAGCCTCGAAGTCCTTCTGCCATTCGCCGGAAGTCATATACTCCGTAAGCGTGCAGATGTCTTCCCACTTGTCCAGCAGCATATCCATGGCAATCTCTGCCTCCTTCACGGCCTCCTCGACTCCTTTGTACCGCTCGCTGTTCATTATGACACGCCACTCTGTCTGGGAGAATTTCTTCTTGATTTCTTCAATGGGGCCGAACACCTTCTCGAACTCCTGGAGAGTCTTCTGCTGAATATCGTCTCTAAATTTCTGAATGTTTTTACTTGTAGGTTTCATGGTGTAAATGATGAATATGTTACGATGACATTTAAAAGTGATAAAGGGGTGGTAATTTCGAATGCTTACAGTCTACAGTATTTTCATTGCGATGTGCGCACAGGCCTCCGCGTCTTCGGTACCGCTTCTCGTTGAGAGAAGAGCTGTACCACAGCTCATCATGATGTGCCCGTGCCGGTTGATGACGTCAGTCAGCCAGATATACCTGTCGAAGTAGTTCTTTGCCATGTGTGTTGGATAAGATTACAACAAAGATAAATAAAACTTGCCAAATAGCGGCAGCGAATCTCCTCGAAAGAGGGCTGCTGCCGGGTACCGGGGGAAAGCGGGGACGAAGTGCACGGAGTGGACAAAGTGGACAGCGTTGCGGAGTGAAGAGGGCTTGACCGCTTTGATATCGGCATCGGCCCGGAAGAAAGCGAACGGGAAAGGACTGGGCATAAAAACAACCGCCTCCGGCGTTCGGGTGGGAACGGCTGGAGGCGGATATAGAGGGTAAAGGGCCGATTATTCCATGACGGGACGAACAGACTGGCCGACGCAGCGGTTGTTGTCGCTCCTGTTGACTCCACCCGAATAGAAGTACACGCGCCTGGCGCCATCCGAGTAGGAGCTGTACAGGGAGGAAGACCAGTAGTAGCCGTAGGAGCCCTCATAGTTAAGGTTGGCAGTGAACCGGTACCCCGCGGCAGGCAGGAAGATGGTGTTGTCCGTGTAGCCGGCAATCTTGCTGGTCACAAGCATACCGTTCACGCCGTCCTGAGTCGTCCATGTCCAGGTGCAATTCTCGCGCAGCCACGTCCACTCGGCATCCGTCGGCGTGCGCCAGCCTCCGCCCCAGTTGGCACTCGCAGCATCATGGGTACGCTCCAGCATGGTCTTGTTGTCCACGTAGCCATAGTTGCTGTCGATACAATACTTAATCATTGTTGTATTCGTCCCGTTACATAAGGAGTAGTTCGTCCAGTTATAGCCCGACTTGCCGCTAATCCAGTGTGTGCAAGGGCTCTCCTGTGCGTATCCTTCCTGATAATAAGGCATGGTCTCGCCCCACGCGAAGTAATCGCCGTAGTCGGTTTCGGACTCGGCACCCACGTTCATGTTCGCCCACTTCAATCCGTTGCCCATATCAATGGCTTTCAAGCCCGCAGGCGTCTTCTGGTTGGTCACGGGATTCACCGTTACGGTGCCTTCGCTCGTCCAGCCCGTGATGGCCGTCGTCGTGCCCACGGCGCGAAGATTCACGGTGATGTTGATGGTATAGAGCTGACCGGCAGCGAACTCCTTGCTGGCAACACTGTAGATGGCCGTGCCCTTGTCGGTGACAATAGAGAGCAACCCTCCGTCTATGGTCTGGGCGGGGATCACCACTGCTCCGTTGTTGCTCATAGCAATGGAGGTAGCGTCACCGCTGGCGCTACCCACGGCTCCAGTTGCCTTGTCGAAGGACACGGTGGGCTTCACGTTCAGGACACTGAGGCTGTTGATGCTGCTTACGCCCTGCCCGGCGGTTATGTTCACGTTAAGCTTGGTCATCTTGTGGGAGAAGGCAAGGTTCACAGGTGCGGCCTGCTTGGCCTGGTTGGTGACGGAGGCGAACATCAGGTCGCTGGCCTTGTAGGAGGCATCGGCGGTCTGGTCGGTAGCCACGGTGAACGACGTACCAGCCGTGGCGGGATAGTAGGCCACGATGTCGATGTTCTGAGAACCGGCAGGATAGTACGGTCCGGGATTGGGAGGGGTCATGGCGCCTGCATCTCCGGTGGTAAAGGTGTAATCCGTCCAGGAACCAGTACCGGTGTTGCTGACGCGAACTAAAACGCTCTCTCCGCTGGCGAAGGTGCCTTCGTTCAGGTTCTGGGCGGCTTTGGATTCAACGGCATCCACTGTGCTGTATGTGAGGGAAACAGGGACCTGCTCCACGGCGGGTTCCAACACTTCCTGGCTGCAGGCTGCAAGTACCACTGCGGCGGCTGCAAGAATGAAACGCTTATTATTCATGATTTGTCTGTTTTTCTTGATTACATGTAGATAGTGTCATCGATGGTTCCGCCATCAGTCCAATCGTTGATGGAGTTTTTATTCTGTTGCGGCGACTGGCAGACAAAAGCCTCGGTCTTGACTTCGACTACGGTTACGACAGGGGCTTCGTATAAGATTTTGCCTTCTTCTTTCATAGACAACATATGTGGTTAGTGTTTATTCTGTTTAAACAGAACAAATTTACAGTTCTTCCCCGAAAAAACAAAATGGAGAGCGGCCGGGGCCTGTTTCTTTTGCAAATTCTGAAACACTTTTGCAAGTTCTGAAAGTGGGGCGGGTACGAAGTGCACGGAGTGGACTAAGAGCGCACTACGTGACGCTCTACGACCTTCCTGTCCTCGTAAACGCAGAATGTTATCGTCCCAGAGCCTTCCGGGGCTCTTCCGAGCCATCGGCCCGCCTTCTCGCGGCAGGCCTTTTTGGCGGCTTTCAGGGCAGTTTCGGCGTCGGGATGAGGGATTCGTCGGCTGGTGTCTTTGGGTTTCTTTACGGGCCTTCCGGGAATCCAGGAGGGGCGGTCATAACGAGGCAACCAGACGTAATCTGGGATTTCGGTGATGGGTGGGGCAACAAAAATGGGCTCATGTGGATTCATGGGCCCAAAGGTAATGCAAGCTTGTGCCAAAGTGCTGCCGCGTCTACTGTCCACGGTCACAGGGCGTTTGGACGATGTTTTTAGGGTTGTCATTATTCTAGTTTGCCAATCTCAATCGTTGTTCCCCAACGGAGATGCTCGATTATTCTTGCTTCGAGCACGCCCTTTAAGTCACCGAGTCCTTGATTGCATGTCAGTACCATCTGCTTGTCTTTTTGGTACATCTGATCCATGACATGGAAGAAGCAGTTCTGTGTCCCTGGTCCTACAAGGTCCTGAAGATTGTCCAGGATTAAAACATCAACCTTGTCATACCGGTCCTTAAATTCAACTAATTTGTTCGACTTAACAGCATCCATATACTGACGCTTAAACTCATCTCCCGTAACATAGAGGATTGTCATGGCTAAGTTCCCGTTTTTAAGGGCATTCCCAATTGCGTTCACTAAGTGCGTTTTCCCACACCCGAAATCTCCAACGAGCAAGAAAGGATTATGTTCACGCTTCCCAGGCGAATAAATGACCTCCTTTGCCATTTGTAACGCTGCTGAATTACTATCAGTTTCTCTATAGTTATCAAGGATGAGGGTTGGATTGAGTTGTGACGATTCATTTTTTTGCGACGCCACGAGTGGTGTCAGGTTCTCAACTACTTTTTTATAGTATTTTCGATGATCCTCGACCAAATCAGTAAGATACATTTCGAGTAGTGTGGTAGCAGTTTTTGCTTTTAGCCCATATTGTTTACAAAGAGACATTACATCGTCAGCCCTTATTGCTTGAATAACGACATTGATTCCGACATTGTGCTCTTTTAGGTCATCATATGCAGCGATGTATTTCTTGGCCGCTTTTATGCATCTCTGAAAACACTCTTCGCTGGGTATCTCAATCATGAATTTCACCATAATTACTAAGCCTTCTTCGAATTACAATTCTTTGTTTTATAGGTATCCTCGGTTTGATTTCCTTGCGGCATTCCGGGCAGAGGGTGAGCCGGTAACCTTCCAGGTTGGTGGTGACGCCAATGGTGGCGCCGCAGCGTTCGCAGGTGTGCCAGGATGCCTCGATGGCCTCGTCTATAAGCAGTCTGATATCCTCTGGAGCGTTGTGGTGGTAGATTCGAAGCTCGCCAAACTTCTGCTTTATCTGGCTGACTTCGACAGGAGAGTCAGGGTGTGCGGCGTTGAAGGAATCAATGGCCGATGCGACTTTCTCGATCATCGGCCACCATCCTTTTCCGCACTCCCAGGGAATTTCTTTGATGGGCTTCATCATTTCAGCTTGGTTTTGTTCCTATAGGGCCAAAGGGCCTCGACCGCCATCATGGTGCGGCCGATGAAGTGGCCCTTGGGGGCAAGACTGGGGTCGGAAGTCTGTTCCTGGTAGACCGGGACTCCGTAGGTGTCGCGGAATTCTTTTCCGTAGTCTCCGCTCTGCTTCCGGCGAAGGATTTCCGGGAAGAGCCCGATGCGGCCGGGCCAGTAGAGGGCGTTCAGGAGGACCAGGTCGGACATCGATTCAGGGCCGAAGTCGAAGAGCCATTCACGCATCTTGTCGGACTCGAAGAAGATGGCTCCGTCCGTGGCACCGCGAGTGAAGAGTCGGAGAGTCGCTTCGTCCAGCGGGTGCCAGCCGTCTTTGAGCGTGCGGCTGAACTGATCCAGGGCGACGTAGGTGGTGATTCGGAGCTTGATGTTATGGAGCTCCGTCCCATCCAGGAAGGTGATTTCAAAGAGGCCTGGCTCGGTTTCGATGACCAGCTCGCTCTCGCGGCCGGAGAGGACTTTTCGGGCTACTTCAAGGCAACCGGAACCGGCCTCGAAGGGAATTTCGGCGCCGTCGTGGACGGACTTGGTGAAGCGGCTAAAGGGCAGGTCCCACTCAACTGGATTGACGCGGGTCACGCCAATCAGGAAGAGCAGGTAGGAATCGGGCAGGTAGCTGTGGCCGGGGCTGACCACGATGCGGGCGCTGCGCATCTTTGCGGCCAGTTCCTGCAGAAGGATGATGAGGCACTCGCGGCCGGTGCAGGCGTCCAGCCAGTCCAGTTCCTCGCTGAGGCGGGCCTGGAGGGCATCGATGGTGACCTGAGCGTAGTGGGTGGTTTTGGTGCGCCCGAGGGCGGTGTTGAGTGTTTGTAAGAGTTTTTTATTCATTAGCGGTTACTTTTACGATGATGGTTTTTTTCTTGGCCCGTTCGGCCTTCCGGATGGTGTCCCAAGTGCCTTTGGACGATGCGGTAACGAAGGCGAGGACCCAGTCGGCGTTTTTGACAATCAGCGAGTTTCGCTGAAGAGGTGCGCCACGTCCGTAGCGCGTGTAGTCCGGGAGGAATTCCATCAATGGAATCCGGTTTTTGGCAGCGAATTTCTTCGCAAGGGTGTCGGCTCCCGTCGCTCCGCCCGACACGATGAGGTCTATTTTTTGAGTTTGTTGGATTTTTGCGACCTCGCTGCAGAGGAGGTCGTAGTTGGTAAATTCTCTTGATCCTACAATTGCTAATCTCATATTTGAAACTTTGTTAACTTTGTATTCGTAATATAGTGCGGCCTTGGTACCGGAGGCCGCGGTTTTTCAGAGGATATCAGACTTGTCAAAGACTCGATGGCAACCTCCTCGTCAGGAAAAGTTACAAGTTATTAATACGAAGTCGCATTTTAAAAAGCCGCGTTTTTTTGCCTAAAACGGCATTCCTGGACAAATATTTTTACGAAAACGGCCTTGTAGGCCATTCTAAGGCGCTTGCGAAAATGCCAGCAAATTTTTACCTTTGTAGAAACCACTTTTTATGCCCCTGAAACTCTATCTTGACAAGCGTCAAAACAAGCACGGAGAGGCCCCTATCAGGGTTGTTTGGTCCTTCAATGGGGACCGGTATCAGACCACGATGGGATTCAGCATCCCACCTAAGGCCTGGGATGACCAGGAATGTCGCGTGACTCCTGCTGCATACAATCACAAGAACACGGCGTCCACAACCATCAATGCCTTTATTGAGGCGATAGAGAAGGCAGTGAACCGCCTGGAGAACTATGCTCGTGTCCAGAACGCGACTCTCACCAAACCCATCGTCAAGCAGGTAATCGCAGATGTCCTGGGCGCCGGTGGGGAATATCCAACTGCTCAGGAGCCTTTGTGGAAGAAGATGCTGAAGGAACGTGGCCTGACCAAATCCCGCTACTTTGAGCACTTCAAGGGAGGCAAGTACAAACTCATCGGCTTCGGCAAAGATTCCGAGACGCTGGAGGACGTCGTCATCTACCAAGCCCTGTATGGCGCCGGCCAGATCTGGGTGCGGCCGTATGACATCTTCTTCAGCAAGGCAAAAGACGAGAATGGGAACGAGGTGGATAGGTTTAAAGAAATTAAAATGTAACTATTATTTGACTATGAACACAGTAGATCTTATTTCTAATGCGGCTGAGAACAACCCCGTTTATTCTCTATTTAATAATAAAGAGGTACTAACGTTTCTTGAGGGTCTCGAAATCGAAAAGACCCTATGGAAAGATGATATAGAATCGGAACGATCACTGCGCCTGGCCACTAAATCGCCCAAGGAATCGGATGACCTCATCCATTCTTTTAAACTTGACCCTAAGTCTTTCCCCGCAAAATTCGAGGAAGCCATTGGAGGTGATGGTCAAGAATATAGGAGAATTAGGACATTGCACTCTTCTTCACTCATAAGCCTGCTTTGCTTCTACAATGTGTCCAAGACAAAACCGCTCTCCCTATCAATTGCTGGCCATGATATAGAGTTCGATGAATCTCATTTTGAAAAAAAGAATCCGATTGGACAAGATGAAGATGGTAAACCCCATGAGTCCAATATGGATGTATTATTGAAAGGACGGGACAAAGCAACAGGAAGGGATGTGGTTTTTTTTCTTGAATCAAAGTTCTCTGAGTATTTGACATGGGGAAAGCACACCGATATTTCCAATTATGTATACTGGAAAACGTATTCCCAACTATTCAATGGGGGGTATTTGGACAGAATGGGCCTAAAGTATGCTCCCATGGATAATAATAAACAGTACTCTGAACTGGCTTCAATTAAAGGCCGCACACATCACTATACCAGCGGCATTAAGCAGATGGTTTCACATTTCATTGGGGTAAAGAATATTGCTGATACTGATGAGTATAAAGACTATGACATTTATCTTGGAGAGATACTTTTTCGATTTCCTGAGCCCATTGACCCCAAGGGCAGAAAGTTCAACGACTACGACGGGTTGTATAAGACACTTGCGGAGGGGCTTAATCAATTATCTGAGGACAAATTCAAAGTCCTGGACCAATGCCTGACGTATCAGGATGTCTTCAAGGAGTATGACATAGAGGAATCCGTCCGCTTGTTCTATTCTCTCTGATTGCCATGACCCAGTACATCGCAGATGAAGCCCACTTCAAGGAAGTGATTGCCCGGGTGCCGAAGGTGAAAAGGTCGCTCTGGATTGGCACGGCCGACATCAAGGACCTCTATGTGGAGGAAAGGCCGTTCCTGGGACTGCTGGCCGACCTGATTAAGAAGGGCAAGGAGGTTCGTCTGATTCACACCAAGGAACCGGGTCCGAATTTCCGGGAAGATTTCTGCACTCTCCTGTTGTGTTGCGTGGCCTTACATGGCCAAGCACTCACATTGGTTGGTATCGGCCCCGCGTGACTGCTTGGAGATGAAACAGTCAGTCGGCCAGGATGTAGATGTCGGAGGCTTTGAACGTTCTTTTCCTGCCGCATTTGGGGCAGCCACATGCAGGGCTCCATAGTTGGAGTGTGCCTTTTGAACCGCACTCCTTGCAGTAGCAGTGTTCCAGCGCGGTATTTACGTTCTGAATCTGCTCTGCCGAGAGCCCCTCATCCTCAAAAGGAAAGGGCTCAGGGATTTGCAGATCAAACCGACGAAAATACCTTGATACAGTTTTGCATTTGCTGCATCTTGCAGTTACAAACTCATCAATCATCAAGGCATCATAGGGCCCCCTGCAAGTTTCTATCTCGTAGCCACAATGGCCACAGACATATCTGTATAGTTGTGCCATATGGAATTTAAAAAAGTTATATCATCAGCCGAATCCGTCCTTCAGACTTGACGAAGGTGTCTGGATGTGACATGATTACGGCGTAGACCTGCTTATCAGTCACTGGCGCTTTGTCCAAGCGGGTATAGAGGCCGCGGGCATTGATTTCCCGAGCGATCTGCTCGGTCTTCATGCCGTGGCCAGAACTGGCCAGGATGTAGACTATGGCTTCTTCGAGTTTCATTGGCCGCTTATTATATGATACAGATCACGCCGGCAACCAGCGCAGCCGGGATGGCCAGAAACATGCCGATGAAGCCGCCCTTAATATGGAACCAGTAGTCGTGGTAGGCCGAAACCATATCTTCCGTTCCAGGAATCACGAAGTGCTTGTCATGGCAGAACCAGAGGCAGTCCAGGACAAAGGCGTCGAACCAATCCACGACACACCAAAGAGCGTATGCCGTGAGCACTCCACACCAGAAGGAGGTACAACCGTTCACGTAGCGGACCAGCAGGCCCAGCAGCACGCCGAACAGCAGCAAAGCAATTAGCTTTTTCGCATAGAAGACCGGTCCCCCCGGCCGGTTGGAATCATCCACCAGTCCCAGTGCTTTACAGCGCTCGATGATGGCCGGAGGATAATTGAAGACTGTTTTGATAGGGTCCCTGGACATCAGGTACACCATCAGCGTGAATGTCGCGCAGGCTATGATGGATTCAATGAGGAATATCATAATATCTTCAATGCAATTTGGGCACACGCTTCGGCATCTGCCAGTGCATGGTGATGGCGCGTAAGGTCATATCCGCAGGCGGCTGCTACAGTTTGCAACTGATGATTTGGCAAGCGGCAGCCATAATGCTGACGGGATGCAGTCAGCGTGTCGTAGAAGCGATAATCCGGATAGTCCATCTGGTAGACGCGAAACACCTCCTTGAGGCAGCCTTCGTCGAAGCGGGCATTGTGGGCGACCAGCGGGAGGCCTTCAACCATCGGGGCGATCTTTTCCCAAACAAACGGGAACACGGGCGCATCCTCCGTATCTTCCGGGCCAAGGCCGTGAACCTGACGGCAGAACCACTGGTAGTATTCCGGCTCTGGGTGGATGAGGCTGTAGAACGAATCCACGATCTCTCCGTTCCGAACGATTACCACGCCTACACTGCACACACTGCAAAGGCACTCGTTCGCCGTTTCAAAATCTATAGCTGCAAAGTCTTTCATGACCCATACTATTTTGTCGTTTCAGCCATCTAGTCTTATGACGAAAGTAAAGGTGATACAGTTGATGAGAGATTGTATTACTCTTCTCTTTTTGCTCTTAGCTCTTCAATTTTAAGTTGGGCGTCAACAAAAGTCGTCAGAATGGTATATTATGCTCCTTGCAGTAAGATTCTTGCTCTTCATCCGACTCGAAAATTCTATCGCAAATTCTCTCGAAGGAGATCTTCGCGTCAGCGGTGTAGTCCTTGGAAGCATTCATTACTTTTGATAGCTTTTTAATGAACTCACAGAAGTCAGGATTCAAGTTGTTAAGCTTCTCTATAGTGTTGTAATCTAATGCTTTCTCACGAGCGGAATAAAGAACCTTGGAATCATTAGCCTGCATTCGGATGATTCCTATGCCGAAAGCATTGTTTAAGCGGTTCATCTCCTCATCTAGATCTTCGTTTATTTCAAAAGCAACTAGATATCCGTAATTAGCCCAACTACTATTTGATAGAGCCTGGAAGTAATATTGTTTCAATTGGTAGTCCGTTTCAATCTTTTTTTTCAGCTCGTAAGAGTAAATGTGGATTGATTGTTTCGGTTCCGTCGCCTTGAGGAGCGCTAATGTGGCGTCATTCTTGAAATCCTCGAACTGGACACCCACAATGTCGGGGTGAATCCACTTCTGAGCACTATCGACCTTGTTCGAAGACTTTTCATGATAAATCGTCTTGGCTATAATTCCTCTGGTCCGAAGGTAGCTACAAAACAGTTTATGCAGAGATCGTTCATCAAAATGCTTAAGTGCGACAAGCGGATCATTGTTAGACGTTTGGGGCTTTACATATGTTTCCCCGTTCAAAAGACCCTCGATCTCAGCAGCATACTTCGTTATATCGCAGCACGTACCAATAGAGCCTGAAGAGTTTTTGAGTTCTTTTGACATGCTCTTACGGTCAATCGTGACGTCCATCCAATCAACTTTTCTACGATGAGGAAGCGACGTTCCGGGTACATAATAGTAATCGCTACTTATTGCTCCAACATAGTAATAGCCTTCTCCGGAGGGGCAAAGAACTAAATCTCCAATCTTCAGGCCTTTAACAATTGTCCATAGAAAACCGCAGGCGAGCCCGGCAGATGTCGTGGATTTTCCCGGGACGTTATTCATCCAGATTGGAATAAATTTCTTATTGAACTCGCGCCAATTCTCATAGAGGGAATCTGACAAATCTTGGTTGATGTCAAAATCTGCACCGATATATCCCTCTTTTCGGCACATTTTGGCATACATCCCTGCACGTCCGAGCATTACTCTGTTGTACTTTCTCATTTTAGAATATTCCATAATACGACATATTGGGATTTCTTAGTTATCTTTACTTCCATATTTCGGGCCTTCTGGCTCTGCCGCCATGTGGTATTCGGGATTGAGTTCGTATACTTTAGGTGCGTATCCTTCTACGTGTCCAGCGGTGTCATAGCCATAGTCGTATTCGTTTACATCTATGTCTGCCCACTGCTCGCACTGGTGAATGACAGTTTCCAGCGCGGATTGTTCTTCTTCTGGCGGGTAGTTATATTTCTTTAGGAGGCGCTTGACCTTTGAACGCATGCCGGCACGGGCGGATTCCTTCTTCTGCCAGTCGATAGTGCGGTTTTTCCGGAGCTCTTCTGTCAATTCCTTAGTGAGATTGACCAGTTCCTCATTTGTATAGAAGTCCTTGACGGCCTGCGGGCGTGTGAGGGCATCGTAGAAGGCCTTTTCCTCTGCACTGAGGCCCAGGCTGTCAGCGACTTCCTCGCTCTGAGCAATCTCTTTGGCCAGCTCTAGGAGTTCCTTGATGACTTCCTCGTTGGTGAGAAGACCTTTGAGGTAGTTGGAGAGGGACATGTTGAGGAGATCTGAGAACTTCTGAGCTTGGACCAGGTTTGTTCGCTGGTAGAGGTGAATGCGTTCTTTGAGTAGTTTTTTCAAGAGCTCGATGGCTATATTCTTCTCCTTCATCTTGGATATTTCATCCAGAAAGGCCGGGTCGAATAGTGAAAACTCTGCCTTGACATCTGAGAATAGATTAATTACGCCATCGCTCTTAATGCTTTGTTTCAGCAGCTCACCTATGCGCTCGTTAATCTCTCGTTTAGAGACCTTTGTCTTGATGTTTTTGATTCGGTTAATGGCTGTGCGGACGGTTTCAAAGAAGGCCGCTTCAAAACGTTGCTCTTCATTCAGAAGGCTCCGGCACAGGCTAACTGCATCCTTTAGTAGCAGGGCTTCCTTCAGGAATTTGGTGCACTGCTCGTCCATCGAAGGAGCCAGCATGAAGTTAACAGCACCCTTGATGATTTCGGCGCGGTCTATATCGGTGCCTTTATGGAACTTGGCGTAATTGAAGCCGAAGAAAAAGTCGCGGCAGACTTCCAGTTTCTCTTTGAACTTAACCAGGGCAGTGTCCTTGATGTCTGGATCTCCGTAGTTTTCCTGGTCTTGTTTGGTATAGTCGCGCATTGCCTCCTTCAGGGCTTTGGCGATCCCGATGTAGTCCACAACTAGGCCGCCGGCTTTGCCAGAGAACACACGGTTCACGCGAGCTATAGCTTGCATCAGATTGTGACCGGACATGGGCTTGAACACGTACATGGTGGCTAGTGAAGGCACATCAAAGCCCGTAAGCCACATATCCACGACGATGGCAATCTTAAACGGGTCGCTGTCATCCTTGAACTTTTTTGCCAGTTCTTTCTTGTACTGTTTGTTCCCTACGATGTCGTGCCACTCTTCGGGGTCATTATTGGAGCCGGTCATTACGACTTTAACCTTCTCGGTCCAGCTGGGACGGAGCTCCAGGATTCGTTTGTAGATGCGAATGGCAATAGGACGGGAGAAGGCTACAATCATGGCTTTACCGGTGATCTCATACTGGCGGTTCTCTTCATAGTGTTTAAGGATGTCCTGAACCAAGGAGTCAATGGTTTCAGGAGCTCCAAGGATTTCCTCTAGATGAGACATCTCGTGCATGCTTTCCTCAATCTGCTGGGGAGTAGCGCCTTCGTCGGATAGTTTTTCGTACTCGGCGTCTATCTTTCTAAGAGTTTTCTCATCCAGTTTGAGGTTGATGACCCGGGATTCATAGTATACCGGACAGGTCGCTCCGTCTCTGACGGCCTGCGTCATGTCATAAATGTCAATGTAGTCACCAAAGACTTCCTTCGTGTCGCGGTCTTTTAGGGAAATAGGTGTGCCAGTAAAGCCGATGAAGGATGCATTGGGCAGCGAATCATGAATGATGCGGGCTGTACCGATACTGATGTGCCCCTGGGTGTCTATTTTTTCCTCAAAACCATAGTGTCCACGGTGGGCTTCATCAGCCATTACAACAATATTCTGGCGCTCGGATAACGGCTCGCTTGATTCCTCAAACTTCTGCATCGTTGTAAAGATGATGCCGTTAGCCTCACGTCCAACCAGCAGCTCACGGAGATTCTCACGGCTTATAGCCTGCACGGGTTTCTGACGAAGGAAGCTTTGGCACTTGGAGAACTGTGTGTAAAGCTGGTCATCAAGGTCATTGCGGTCCGTGATGACTACGATGGTGGGGTTGTTGAGGACGGTCTGAATCAGATGTGCGTAGAACACCATAGAAAGCGACTTTCCACTGCCCTGGGTGTGCCAGAAGACGCCAATCTTACCGTCGCCGTTTGTAGCCTTGACGGTGCGTGCCACGGCTTTCTTTACGGCGAAATACTGATGATATCCGGCGAGTATCTTTGCGGAGCCTGCCTCGTCCACGCTGAAGCAGGTGAAGTTCTTGATTAGATCCAGGAAGCGGTCGCGTTTGAACATCCCTACGAAGAACGTGTCGTAGTCGATGAAGTCCTTGGTCTCCTCCATACCGTCTTTGGTCTTCCACTCCATAAAGCGGTCTTCCTTGCTGGTAATTGTGCCGGCCTTTGAGAGTGCCATATCACTCATCACGCAGAAGACATTGTAGATGAAAAGGGACGGGATTTCCTGAATGTAGTTACGGATCTGGCGGTATGCAGCCGATGCGTCGGTTTCCTCCCGGGACGGCGATTTGAGCTCCACGAGGACCAGCGGCAGGCCGTTCACGAAGATCATGATGTCTGCCCGCTTCTCGGATTTCTCCACGTAGGTCCACTGGTTGATAGCCTGGAAGGTGTTACGGTCAGGATGGGCGAAGTCAATGAGGTATACGATGTCGTTGACTGCCTCTCCCTTGTGCATATAGCTCACCTCGACGCCGTTCTGAAGGTAATCCATGAACTGCTGGTTCTTCTGCACCAGAGTGCCAGAGTCGATGTCACGCACCTTACGGATGGCCTCATCAATTGCCGCCGCTGGTTTGGTGGGGTTCACCAGCATCAAGCTGTGGGCGAGCTGCGCTTCATAGAACGGAACACGGTAGTCTCGCTCTATCTCCGGGCCATACACGTGCTCGTAACCCAGATTGTCGAGTAGCTCAAGAAGTGCGTTCTCGTAATTTGATTCCGTAAACATACTAATTATCTAATTCGCCTTTTTCTAATTGCTCTAAATAAAAAAACAATGCTTCCTTGTAGGCTTCTCTATCTTGGGAATACAAAGCTTCAGAGGCCGAGATGAGTATGCCACCGATAATAATTGGGTTTTGCTCATCATAATAATCATTAAATGGTTGATTGTCCTGATATAAAATCCTATTTGTCCCTCTATCTGAGTGATTACGATAAAAATGCATAATAAACCCTCCTATTACATCTGTAATACGGGACGTAAGAAGAGCCAAAGAATAACTAATTGACACATGTTCAACATCTTGTCCATGAGAAGCAAACCCGGCAGAGTCTCTAATTTCTGATATCTTTTGTGCAACAGCGGATATTCGCCGAGCTATTTCAGATAAGTCATCCCCATAAGAGTCACTTTCGGTAAGCATGTTTTCTATAGTTACTTTTACCAGTACCTGAAATTTATCATACTTAGAATAATCAACCCCCTTATTTGTAAGGATGGTTTTGCAAATTCCCTCAATCAACGATTTACATGCCTCAACGCACAAATCCGGATTATTCTCTACGGATTCTTCAATAAGAGAGACCTGCCTTTCATATGCAGAAAAGCTGGGAATATAGCCTATATTTTCCCGGATCCACTTCACTTTGTTTAATTCAAATTATGATTTATGCGAGTGTTGAGATCAATCTTATCATCAATAGCGGACATTAAATCAGCAATTCGATCTTGCACTTTGCGTGAGGGAAGGTTGATCTCAAAACCAGAGACTGATTTGCCACTAATATTTGGTTGAGCGGTCTCACTATCAATGTGGTTTAATACATACTTTTGGAACAGCGGAGAAAGGAGCGAATAATAAACAAATTTGCTATTAACACTGGAGTGTGGCTTGAATAGAAGAACACGCTGGTTAAGATAGGCCGGAGTGTCGTGAATATAGCGACCAATCTTCCCAATCGTCGCACCAGTCATTGCCAATACAAAGTCCCCTTTTCTTACAATATACTTTGCGAGTTTTGAAGGAGTATAGTGATGGACATCTAGTCCAGACGTGGTTTTGTAGTTCACGTATGGGGGCTGGATGTCACCAATCTTGATTGCTCTATCTTCGTAATCACCAAAATCTGCACTTTTGAATGCAAAACCTGGAATTAAATCACAGATATCCGCAAGTTTATACGTCTTCCACTCTTCCATAAATGAGAATTTAATCAAGCAACAATGATTTATCTGACATTAATACAGGCAACAACGTCTCTCGGATGGCAACTAATTCCTTATTCTCCACAGCAATTCTTTGTCTTAATGAGAAAAGAACACTAAGGCGTAACTCAAAATGCTGCATAACCTGATCATCCGATGGAAATAAAAGCTTAAAAGAATTAATATCACTTTGATTAAAGCCAGCTTGTACGGCTCGATTTCCTTTTAGATTAATACCTTCATAAAAACTTGAATCAGAAAGGTAACAGCGAAGGAATTCCCGATAATAAGATTTGACGGGAGTTACTTTAGCTAGAGCTACATTATATGCTCCTTTTAGACCATAACAAATGCGTCCAAGAGAGGCCCCGTACCTTGCAATAAGAATGTCATTTTCATCACAGAGCTTATTACGCTTAGAAATAGGAATGTACGTAATATGAGAATCGCTTTCGTAATCACGTATCTGAATGAATCGTATATAACCTGGTAAGGGTTCACTAATGAATTCAGATGCCGGAGGTTGGCTACCTCCAGAATATCCCATAATATCAGATAACGATACCTGTTTCCAACCAATCGGTATCCCATCGGTGTCTTTTTCAAACGGTTCAAAATCAACAAACCATGACTTATACAAAGCCCGGGCCTGTTCCTCTAAATTATGATTTCTTGGCCTCCTTGGGGTCAAGAAACGATGCCTGCGACGGTTGTATGCGTGAAGGGCTGTCATCAGGCAATAAATTTGCGGTGTGAGAGCTTGACGTTGGTCTGATTCACCATTGCGTAGCGCATGGTAGTGTCAATCTTGACGTGCCCCAGAAGCTTTTGTACCTGCTCCACGGGCATTCCTTTGTCAATGGCCATTGTGGCCAACGTACGGCGGAACTTGTGAGGGTGGATGCGAGGCACCTTTAGACTGCGTCCCAGCTGGCGAAGGCGGACCTCAACGCCAGAAATCTGAAGCCTCTCATGAGGCTTATCGAGCGTCACGAACAATGCGGGATTCTTGTCCTTGCGGGACTTGAGATACTGTTGTAGATGAATCTTTGCACGCGCATTGAAATATACCACACGCTCCTTGTTCCCCTTACCAAAGACAATGCACTCTCGCTCGTTAAAATTAACATCTGCACGGTTAAGCTTGACCAATTCCCCAACTCGCATGCCGGTTGACGACAGCAGGTCAATGATAGCCAGGTCTCGGATATTCTTGCAGTTATCTCGTAGGATCTCCATGTTCTCGTCAGATATAGTCTCCTTCACTTGTTCTCCGGTTTTTACTTTGTGAATACGGCGAACAGGGCTTTTTAGGATAAAGTCCTCATCCTCTAGCCAAGAGAAGAAGGATGAGAAGATTCTGCGGATGTTGTCAATAGTGACTTTACTGGACTTATGTTTCTTTTGGAAGACAGCCAAGTAGGCACGAAGGTCATCAGTCGTGTAATCTTTGACGGCCTTAGGCATATACCGGAACAACTGCTTGATAGTGGTTTCGTAATACTTGATAGTCTTGGCGGAACAACCTTCTACAAGCTTTGCTGACAAGAATATTTCCAGTAGACGAGTATTGGTGACAATGTCCTCTTGGGCCTTGCCTCCTTCATGGATGAGCGTGTAGCTGGACAGCGTTTGAAGAAGAACGCTGCTGAGCTGAGTCATCTGGTCTACTGTCAATGTTCCGGACATGGCTTCCGTAATCTGAGTAATAAATGTTTCTTTCATATCCTTACTGTTAAATTATGATACATTCAGTAAGGAAAAATACATTATTTCAGTTCAAAACCAATTGAGGCTAGCTGCTTGCGGATTTCTTCCTCCAGCTCATGGGACTTCTTAAACATCTCGGAGAGTTCTCCGGTGAGACGGGTCATTTTTTCTTCAAATGGTTCCCCGTCATCCTCGGTCTCGGCGATGCCTACATAGCGGCCAGGGGTGAGGATGTAGTCCTGTTTTGCAATGTCTTCAAGTGTGGCTACGGCACAGAAGCCCTTTTCGTCCTCAAGCTCTCCAGCAACGTATTTGTCGTACGTCTGAGCTATTTTCATAATGTCATCTTCTTCAGTGAGCTCACGCAGACGGCGGGTTACCATAGTGCCAAGGTTGCGGGCATCAATAAAGAGGATCTTGCCGGGTTGCTTTTTGCTGCGGTTGAGGAACCAGAGAGATACCGGGATCCCCGTTGAATAGAAGAGCTGGCTGGGAAGTGCTACGATGCATTCTACGAGGTCTGCCTTTAAGATATTTTCGCGAATGGTACCCTCGCCGCCGCTCTGTGAAGAGAGAGATCCATTGGCCAGTACCATGCCAATCTTACCGACTGGTGAAAGATGGTGAATCATGTGTTGGAGCCAAGCAAAGTTGGCGTTTCCTGCAGGAGGAATGCCATATTTCCAACGTACATCATCCTGGAGCTTGTCTGCACCCCAATCGCTCATGTTGAATGGCGGATTTGCCATCACAAAGTCTGCCTTCAAAGTGGGGTGCTGGTCGTTGAGGAAAGAGTCGGCATTGGCCTTTCCAAGGTCTGCATCGATGCCACGAATGGCAAGATTCATTTGGGCCATTTTCCATGTGGTCGGGTTGCTTTCCTGACCATAGACAGAGATGTCAGCTATTCTTCCCTGGTGGCGCTCTATGAATTTTGCAGACTGGACGAACATACCGCCTGAACCACAGGCGGGGTCAAAAACGCGGCCATGGTAGGGCTTGAGAACCTCTACGAGCGTGCGTACAATGCATGCGGGAGTGTAGAATTCTCCTGCGTTCTTTCCTTCCTGAGAGGCGAACATCGAAAGGCAGTATTCGTAGGTGCGCCCAAGGATATCCTTGCTATCTCCATGCTCCTTCATGTTGATGTTGGTGAAGAGGTCAACCACATCGCCCAGGCGCTGCTTATCCAGTTCAGGACGAGCAAAGTTCTTCGGGAGGATACCTTTGAGCTTGAGGTTCTCACTCTCGATCATTCGCATTGCCTCATCAATGACAAGACCAATCTCTGGGGTATGGGCTGCTGCTGCGATTTCTTCCCATCTGGCTTTGGCTGGCACCCAGAAGATGTTAACGCTAGTATATTCGTCTTTATCTTCTTCCATGCCGTAGCCTTCGGCAACAAGCTCCGTGTGACGTTGCTCAAAACGGTCGGAAATATACTTGAGGAAGATGAGTCCAAGCACGACATGTTTGTACTCGGATGCATCCATGCTTCCCCTTAAAACGTCTGCGGCGTTCCAGATTTGTTTTTCAAATCCAACGTCGGCCGTGTTCTTTTTGGCCATAATTATGTGTTGTTTTTTGTCCTGAATTGTACAAATTTAATGATTTTTTCGTAAAACTTATAAGATAAGGGTACGTGAGCGATAGCGCAGAAAAAGATAGCCCCATTTCTGGTAAGGAATGGAGCATGATCAGTTACAGTTTTAACTACTCGTCTTTTATTTCTCCCCGTTTATATTTCCCCACTAAGTAATTGTATATACATGAGTGAACATTACTTAGAAAGTGATCAACGGCCAGCAGCGTGTTGAAAAGCTTCAGCGAATCCATCATCACTTTGCTTTCGATGATTTCTTTCTGCCTGGAAATATACAGTTTCTCTGTATCTAGGTGTGTTTCAAGATCACGCTCTTCTTTCCACCAAGAAGATGACTTTGCGTGTTTCTCCAAATGGAAGGTCAATTCCTGATACTGACGATTGATCTCCTCACTGAAGCGCCCCATTAAAGGTAGAAGCTTTTCCCACTCAGACTTTTTGTGCGTGTTCTCCTCAAAGCCGTAGAGCCGCTTAAACCCCTCGTTGAGTATAACCATCAGTTTCCCTCTCATAAAGCGGCGGTCATAGTCTCCATCTGCCAAGAGGAAATACTTGCTGGCTACCATGCTGTCAATCATTGTGATAAGAACGAACTGCATCACGGAAACTACGGTGCGGTTAATCTCGTGTAATTCGTCATGCTGATCCTTGGTACTCTCTAGCGCGTCAAGCACAAGAGGTAGACCTTCTGAGTACTGTGCTATGGTTTCATCGATGACGGCAACGAACTCTCTGCGTTCTTCATCCGAGAGCGTCTTTCCGTTGTACTGAACCTCTTCGAAGAAGCGAGAATACTTGTAGTCCCAGACGGTAGAATAATGGATATTTGAGAGGTCTTCGTGCGTAATAATGTGGGTTGGTGTATTACAAACCTTAGATAGTAAAAAGTGCTTCTTTTTTGTACGGAATAAACGGAAGCCGGTATTCTCCACTAAATCACTCGCGTCACAGGTTGCCCCATGCCCTTCGGACGGCGTAGCCGCCCGTGGCTTCGTGAACGGGAGGGAAGGATAGGGCCGTAGGCCCGTATCGGTCCGAAGGGCATGGGGTCGCCGTGTATCATCTACTGAGCAGTTCCAGCATTTTTAGGTTATCTTCTATGATTATTATGTTGGCCGTATCGCCACAAATGACTATATTTGCGGTGGAGCGGTCGTCGAATCGGCCGGTAATGAAACCAGGAGTAGGGCTATTCCGTTCTGGATGGCGCTCCCTTCACAAGGATTTCTTATTTGTTTAGGATTAATAGTCCTATAACCCTCTATTATACCATTCTGGAATGGATGAAGCAAATGAATTGTTTGTCCTGTACAAGCAATACTCAAACAATGGAAAGATTTGGCTGATGCTGGGTTTAGATACTACAGGATCGGACTACTACGACATATTGGCGATAGCAGAATGCTTGGCAAAAAAAGGACATGAAGTAAAAGTACTTCATGCAGTTCATTATAAGGATCCTTTGTATCGAGCAATATTTGGAGAGCTGATAGGGACACGGTATTACCGAAAGTGTCCTGACCTTCAAGTGGATGGAGAATACGTGGAATACGAATCCTACAAGACGGACCAACATAAAAAAGCATTCAGGAACATGTTACATAACGGTCTCTCTCAGTCTGAAAGGATTATACTTCGACACTGTTTTCTCACTGATGGATATATGTCTCAACAAATACGCGGTCAGATAAATAATGGAGTACCAGTATCTTGCGTATGGATTTTTGATGGAAGTGAAGTGAGAGTTCTATATAATACGGAAGGCTAACGAATACAATCGCTAGCCTTGAGATCAGCGAATCCGTAGAATCGCTTTTGCAAAGTTAATACTATTTTCGATACAACAAATAACAATAGTTCGTTAATTTTAAAAAAGATACGCCACGGCGCGAACGCCGTAGGGCGACCTGCTACTTCATTCGGAAAGAGTCCCTGGCCCCTCCATTGGCCCTAACTATGACGGAACGAGCCGTCGCGTGTGTGAAAAGCGGGCAAAACGCACACCGGAAGCAGCAGGGGAGATCCCCGGTCGGGGCCGGGGATGACAATCGGTCGGGGCCGGGGGTGACGATAGAACAGGGGATCCCGGAACATGTCCGGGATGAGGGGCGGGAACGGACTAGAGCGCGGTTCCCGCGTTATACCGATTCCTCAGGCGTTGAGGTGTTGTCTAATGACTGTCTGCGGATGGCCTCCAGGTAGAAGGCTTTCCGCTGTTCTTGCAAGATACGGTAGCGGATCATCCGGGAACCTTCGCTGATCCCGTCGTCGAGGTTACAGACGAAAAGGTCGTTTACGTCGGCGATATAAAGCCTGTCGTACCTTAGGTCCTGGTACTTCTGGAGAAAGAGGGTATAGTCCATCGCCTTCCGGGCCTCCGTCTCGCCGAGGTTCTCCCTGCTGAAAACAAAAAGGCCCATCTTCCCGAAGTGGCCGTAGAAGCCGTTCCCCACCTTGGAGACCTTGCTCTCGAGGATACGCTTCATCGGGAGGGCCATCGACCAGTAGGAGAGCTCCTTTACGCCGATATACTTTCCTTTCTCCAGGCCGAAGGCATAGCCGTTTTCGAGGATGATATCAAGGTCATCATCATTCTTCGGCCCCGGGGTAATGCCCGAGATATCTTTCAGGAGCGCTTCCTGCGCCAGCTTGTTTTCCTCCATGGCCCGGGTGACCTCGATGCCGACGGACGCGCCGTCCGGGGACTGGAGATCCGGCCGGTCCCTGTTCACGAGGGTGGTCATCTCGCCGCCGAGGAAGGTAGCGAGGGTGATCTGAGCGTACTGCTCAAAGAAACAGGTTCCGAAAGGACGGCTATCCATAGGCGTTACTCGCTTAGGAACTCTTCCAGGAACTCCGATGCGTCCGCAACGCAGTCCGGGCAGTCACGAAGGACCTTCCCGGTCCCGATACCCTTAAGGAGCCCGCAACGGGTTGCTCCGTTCCGCTCCTGGAACTTCTCCATGAGAACCTTCATCCGGGCGCGGGAGAGATTGCGGTCCTTCGTGTGGAGGCCGAGGATCATCCCGGCGCCCACGAGGGCTCCGCAGGTCCCTTCCATATTCCCCATACCGGTCCCGTAGGCTCCGGCAATATCGAGGGCCGTCTGCTCCGGGAGGCCCACAATGTCGCAGTAGGTGCAGACCACAGCCTGCGCGCAGTTATGTGAGTTGCAGCGTTTCTTCTCGGCTGCGAGGTGCTTACGTGATTCCATAGGTGTCATTTGCTGAAAAAGAAAAAGAATGCGGCCCACTTCATTGGGATACCGTCGGCATGCCCGATGGTCCGGTAATTAGAATCCTGGACGGTTCCGTCGCTCTTGACATGCCCGATGGTCCTGTATGAGGAGTCCTGTACGGTGCCGTCGTTCTTGATGTGTCCCACCGTCCGGTAACTGTCGTCCTGGACCGTGCCGTCGCTCTTGAGGTGGCCGATGGTGCGGTATGAAGCGTCCTGAACGGTTCCGTCACTCTTGATATGCCCGATGGTACGGTAGGAACTGTCCTGGATGGTCCCGTCGGACTTGATGTGGGCAACGGTCTGGTAACTGCCGTTCGTGATCCTCTGTGCGTGGAGGGTCTCCGAAAGGAGGCAGCCAATGAGCAGTCCTAGGAGAATAAGGAATGTCCGTCTCATAATGAATTATTGGTATTCCCTGCTAAGTTACGGAAAAAGTTGCTAATCGCGAATAGGTGCCTTGTACCAAGTCCGCAAAGCTATTGTGCGACGGCCAGGCCAAGGCCCTGAGTAGCGTTAACCAAGAGCAGTTTGCTTTATATTACGGGATAGGCCGTTTCGTTTCCTACAATACCCGAGAGGGCTTCTGGGGGAG
>JAEEGF010568923.1_pt1 | contig 34402 bp, 25 predicted proteins | sample 9134171 | NCBI WGS metagenome assembly JAEEGF01 (sample SAMN16246542, study PRJNA631951) | gut metagenome | biome: gut microbiome; feature: rumen; material: AP-attached | host: Bos | place: Iran: Karaj | collected 2018-10
TGGTCCGCATACTGCCAGTTAGCGCATTCCTCATCTCCTGTGACAGATGACTCCCAAGGATATCTCGCCCCCTTATAGCCATAGGCATGGGCGTTTCTTTTAGCTCCAGCAAGTGTGTTATATCTAAACATCAAAAGCTTTTTTGCTGCCTCAGGATTTGTATAGATGAAAAATGGTAACAGACTGATTTCTGTATCCCAAAAATATCTGCCAAAATAAGCAGCGCCTGCATAGCCCTTTGCGCAGATAGCCACTCTGTCATCTCTGTCATTGTCAGCTCGAAGCAAATGGTAGATAGACATGCGAAGAGCCTTTTGCACTCTATCATCCCCTTCGATAATTACATCAGAGCGATTCCAGTATGAGAACCATTTTCCCTGGTGACGGTTAAGGAGCACATCACAACCTGTCTCAAGAGCATAATCCATTGTCTTAGCGCAGGTTTCAAAAGGGTCTGTTACATAATCTGCCTTATCTCTGTCTGTGGCCACAGTAATAATTCTTTGGATGACCAGTTCTTCACCTTCGCCTAACTCTAAAGTACCTGTTGTAAAACCTCTTTTTTCATCTCCCAGGCTTACAGTGGCAACCTTTCTATTTGTAAGAAGCTTTGATAGAATCACTACCTTGTTTCCGCCATTTGTATCTACTGCTACCTGAACAGTGTTTTTATCAATAGCTGAAATGTCTGTGCCAGTAAAGTGATTAAATCCATTGGTGCGAACACCTACATTGGCTCCGCCAAAGAATGTAATCTCTCCATTTCCTGATATCAGCTTTAGCTTTATCTGGGATATAGCAAGATGAGCATTTTCCTTGGAAATGAATCTGAAAAATTCCATTTCAACAGTCTGTCCATTCTTTGTATGCCAGGTGAGGTGGCGGTTTAGACTACCGTCTCTCATATCAAGCCATCTTTTATAGCCTGTTATTTTGCTTTCGTTCATATCCAGGGTTTCGCCGTTAATGCAAAACCCTGTTTCAAAAAAGTATGGAAGGTTGATTATTTCTGTCATTAAATGTGGATGCTTTCCTACTATTCCAGGAATGTAGGTGCCCCAATTGCTTTGTTCCTTTAGATGCTTTTCAAGAGTTACATTGGCTGGCTTTCTTTCATACTCTCTGGCCTGATTTACGCCTGCCAAGCCCTCCTCGTAGCTTCCTCTCACATCCATATATCCATTGCCCTGAGTGAAAAGTCCCTCGTAATGCTTTGACTTTTCAGGGTCGTATGTTTCCTCAGTAAGACACCAATTGCTGTCATACTTGTTGCCATTCATTACAAACATGTCTACTCCTATCTAGCCCTTTACAGATCCTGCTGCAAGACCTGCAATTACCTGCTTTTGTAAAATGATAAATGCAATAATACTTGGGATTGCTACCACTACTGTAGCTGCAAACATTGCGCCATAGTCACTGGCAAATGCACTCTTAAAATAGTAAAGCGCGATTGGAAGGGTACGCTTTTCTGTGCTACCAGTTAATGTGAGGGCAAACTGGAATTCATTCCAGGCAAGTAAGAACTGAATAACGCCTGCTGTAGCAAAGGCTGGTCTTGTAATAGGAAGTACAATCTGAAGGAAGGTTCTAAAGAAACCGCTTCCATCAATATATGCTGCCTCCTCAAGGGTAAATGGAATGGTTTTAATGTAACTTACCATGATGTAAAAGGTAGTTGGCATACCAAGGGCTGTGTACACTAAAACGAGACCTGTAAGTGAGTTGTACAAATGGCTACCATTTAAAATAGTGTACAGTGGCTGGATGAGGGCCGCGCCTGGGATGATGAGTCCCAAGGAGAACATTAAAGTCACTAAGCCCTTGGCCTTAAAGTTGCAGCGGACTACAACATAAGCTGCCATGGAACAAACAAAAAGATTAAGCACTGTAGCAACAATGGCTACCACAATACTGTTTTTATAAAAGGTCAAAATTGGCGCCAGCTTAAAGGCTGTCACGTAATTTGAAATATGCATACCAGTAGGAAATCCCATCCCTGCTGACAGGATTTCGCTATTGGTTTTAAAGGAAGAGAAAAGTACCCATATAAATGGTACAAGGGAAATCACAACAATAATTGTGAGGAATAATCCGATAAAAAATTTCTGTATAGCTTTCATATTTAGTCCCCCTTTTTAATCCTCGGCATCCATCTTAAATATCTGACGGATAAGCTTTAGTACTAATACTCCAAGGATTATAAGTAGTACACCCTGGGTGTTTGCCAAGCCATAGTTGTTGTTAGTAAATACAGTTTTATATAGATACATTGGCATGTTCATGGTCTTGCTGCCTGGTCCGCCGGAGGTAGTCATCATGATGATGTCCAACTTCTGAAGCATTGATGTAGCTGCAAGTACAGTAGAAGTACCAATGATATTTCTCATAAGTGGTAAAACAATGTGCATATCTATCTGGAATGGTGTGGCACCATCGATTCTGGCTGCCTCGTAAATATCCTCTGAAATAGATGACATTTCAGCCATAACAAGAATTGTTACAAGTCCTGCATATGGAAGCCAGGTAAGTGTTACAGATAAAAATGCTGTACGTGGATCCATGAACCAGTTTTGAGAATAAGTAGTGCCTGTGATTTTTGAAATCAAAGAATTTACAAGTCCAAACTGTGGATTCATTACGCAAAGGAATAACATACCTAGTGCTGCACTTGAAATAATATTTGGAATAAAGAAGATGGTTCTGATTGGTGATGAGTACCATTTCTTTTTTGAAAGAATAAGTGCAACCACTACGCCGATTGTTACGTGAATTGTGGACTGAAGTACAATCCAAATAAGTGTGTTTTTAATACTTTCAAGATATGTTTTATCTTCTGTAAAAAGTGATATATAGTTTTTTAAACCTACAAAGGTCATGTCCTTTCCAATGGCCCAATCTGTAAAAGATGTTCCCAATAGCACTATGATGGATGTCAAAAAGATGTATGCGAAAATCAGTACGCCTGGTGCCAGAAAGAGAGCTATCCATTTCTTGTTTTTTGTCATGATTTTTCTCCTTTTTAGGAACAAAATTTGCAAAAAAATAGCACAAGCAATAATTGAAGTATTATTCCTTTAATTTTGCTTGTGCTATATGAAAATCGTGAAATGTTCCTATCTAACGATTTTATTTACTAGCATTAGATGCCTCTGTTAAATGTGTTGCAAACTCCTCAGCTGTAATCTCATCATAAGCAAGCTCAGGATATCTAACAGCGAACTCATCAATAACGCTCTCATGTGCATTGTTATCTAAGTTACCAAATGTGTACTTAGCGTTTGCAGAAATCTCAAGTAACTCAGCGAGAACTGGGTTAGCAGCCTTGTACTCATCAGAAATCTCTACGTTTTCTGTAAGTGGAAGAACACCGCCCTTCTCAAGGAATACGCTCTGAGCATACTTGCCAGTCTTAAACTTAAGGAACTCTAAAGCAGCCTGCTGCTCTGCTTCTGACTTGCCATTTGTGCAAAGGATGTAACCAACTTCGTACTGAGCGATAAGACCATCCTCTGGATAAAGAGCTACGCCAACCTTGTCCTGGAAGCCTGGAGCTGACTTTGTCTCATCTGTAAAGTCTGGGCACATCCAAGGACCATTTGCGATCATAGCAACATTGCCCTGCTCAAAGTTGTTAGCAGCGTTTGCATAGATTGCACCGATAGCATCAGGAGTTGTGTACTTCTGTAAGCACTCCTTCATTAAATCAAGACCCTCTACAACAGCGTCTGTGTTGTATGTCTCTGGGTATGTTGTGTTCATGAACTTGTTGCCTTCTTCACCATGTGTACCGATGTAAGCAGCAAGCCAAAGGTTTGTTGTCCAAGCGTTTTCACCTGTCATAAGAGCAAGTGGTGTGTAGCCCTTAGCAGAAAGCTTTTCGTTGTTTGACATCCACTCATCCCATGTTTTTGCTGGTGTGATGCCTGCATCCTCAAACATATCCTTGTTATAGAAGTAACCTACAACCTGTCTCTGGTTAGAGATTGAGTAAACCTTGCCATCATCTGTCATGTTGTAGTTCATAGCGTCTTCGCCAACATACTTCATCCACTCTGAATCTTCATCAAGGAATGGCTTAAGATCAACAGCCTGACCATTTTCGATAGCAAGCTCTCTGATACCGTTCTTTCCGATTACTACATCTGGAAGTGACTTTGACGAAGCAAGTGTCTTCATCTTGTCTACGAAAGCGTCATCACTAGGAAGCTCTTCTACAACTACCTTGATTTTTCCTTCGTACTCTTTGTTGAAGGCTTCGATAACTTCTGTCTCAGCCTCTGCTGAAGCGTGGCTTCCTACCATGAATGTTGCGTAGGAAATCTCGATAGGGCCATCCCCATTTGTTGGCACCTGAGCGTCTTCAACAGTTCCTTCTCCTGTACTAGCACTTGAGCTGCCACAAGCTACTAATGAAAGAGCTGATGTAGCAACAAGTCCAGTTGCAAGAAGTCTTAATAACTTTCTTTTCATTTCTTACCCTCCTGAAATTTAGGTTTGTTTTGTGATGAATAAAATATAAAACAAACCTGACTCTCTATTAATAGAGGGGCTTTACCTTTTCTTGTAATATTTTGCCCTACCTTTGGCGATAGTCGCTAGGGCTGATGTGGGTATATTTATAAAATACATTTGTAAAGTAGGCGGCATCGTTAAAGCCTACCTCCTGGGCTATTTCATAGATTTTTTTATTAGTGTTTGCAAGGAGCTCCTTGGCCTTTGATACTCTGTAAATAGCAATCGCCTCAGTTACAGTAATGCCAGTGATTTTTTTATAGGCACGACTGATATAGCTATTATTCATAAAGAGGGCATTACTGATGTACTGCAAGGTCAAATCCTCTTTGTAATGGGCCTTTATGCAGTCGTCCACCTTTCCCACCAACTCGTTTCTTGTATTTTTTTTACCTATACAAATCTCTCTAAGATTGTTTATTACGTCTGTGCCGATTGTAGTGAAATCCTGGATGGTTCCTGCATTTTTAACACGGTCATAGACTTGCTTTTCATAGTCGTTAAAATCCAGCTTTGTATTAACTTGATAACGAACAGCCTTGTGGATCAGTGAGCTAAATATAACCAGTATGTATAGTCGACATTGCTCAAAGGTAAGCTGTGAAAGTAATAGCTTGTTTGTAAAATCCTCTAAGATAGCAGCAGCTTCATTTTTCTTTTCATCAAAGCAAGCCTCAGTGATTCGCTCAGAATACCAGGTTACATCTATGGATTCCCCTTCAGTAGAAATGACATCACCATCGTAAACCTTTAGCTTGCAGCCGCTACCTGTCAGCTTTGACAGAGCATCTCTGGCATTGGAATAGCCTGCCTTTAAATCGTTAACATCCTCTATCTGAGTGCTGATGCCTATCATCACCTCTATGCGCATAAACTCTTCTATCATAATCAAAATGTTGCTGAAGTAATTTACCACCTGATTAATGCCTATGCCGCTTTTCTTTTCATAACACACACCAATGGTATAAAGATTATCTGTAAGTGGCATGATGTAGTATCTGCACTGTCCTAGGGAAATCTTTAGGATGTTATTTAAAATATCCATCATGTCTCTGTCAGAATTGTTGCCTTCGTATGGCTTTATGTTGGCAGCGCAAACTACGTAATTGTATCTATCTAAGCCATATTTTTCTATATCTGCTGCAGAGATGCTGTTTGAAACTAATAGCCCCTTTAGCACATTGAAAAAGTACTCCTGGCTATCCTTATCAATAAGCTGGCTTGCCTGCTTTTTCTTTTGCTCCTCAATGGCTGCTACACACTTTTTTATAGTTTTAGGCAACTCATCGATAAACTCATTTTTAATAATAAAATCAAAGACCTTGCTTTTTAGAGCGGCTCTGGCCATTTCAAATTCCGAGTAAGCTGTAAGAATGATTACCTTTATTTCAGGGTAGTCCTCCATCAAATGCCGGCTAAGGGTCAGACCGTCCATCACAGGCATTTTAATATCTGTCACTACTATATCCACTGGATTTTTTCCAATATAGTCTAAAGCCTGACTTCCGTTTACACTGTCTGCCACCACCTGACAATCAAGCTTATCCCAATCTACAAGAGCCTTAATTCCATCTCTAATATTTCTTTCATCATCAACAATCAATACATTATTCATTACTTCCCACCCATTTCTTTTGAGGCACCCTTATTGCTATATCAGTGCCTATGTCTTTATAACTTACTATTTCTAAACCATATTTTTTGCCGTAGATTAACTGAATTCGTTTTTGGGTACTTCTTAGGCCGACTCTGTCGGATTCCCCTGCCAGATCCATTTCATTTACATCAAATCCCACCCCATTATCCGTCACATGGATTATCAGATCTGAAGCATCAGCTGTGACATTTACTGTCACAAGAGCAGGTCTATCCACAGCCTCCACCCCATGAATCACTGCGTTTTCCACAATAGGCTCGATAGAAAGGCGAGGTATTTCACATTTATTCAGCTGTTCATCATCAACGGTGATATTATAGGTCAGCTTGTCCTCATATCGTTCCTTTTGAAGAGACAGATAATATTCCACATATTTCAGCTCCTCTTCCACAGATATCAGGCCCCGCTCGTCCTTGTAAATTCCTGCGCGAAGTAGGCTAGATAGAGAACCTATCATTTTATAGATAGATTCATCCGAGGACATTTTTGCCTTTATCTGAATGGTAAGCAAAATATTAAAAAGGAAATGTGGATTCATTTGATGCTGCAGGAATTTTATCTCTGCCTCATCATTTAAATGTCTGGTTTCGTAACTGCTTTCCACCAGAGTCAGAATAAATACCATAAGAACGGCAATGATAACAGACACGATAATAAGAGACTCCATACCAAGAAGAGTCTGCCTCATAATTGCCTGCTTAGGGAACATATAAAGAATCTGAAAATCGTTATTAACACGTTTTCTGATAAGATCGTATTTTTCGCCTGCCAGTCTTACCTGAGCTCTCTGCCCCTTAGCCTTTAATAGCTGGTCGTTGACAATATTGCCAAGGTCCTCAGGATTAGTGCTGGCATAAACAATACCATTATTTTTAATGAGAAAAGCCTTTGCTCCTTCAAAGCTGGTCATGGATGTAAGCTTTTCATTAAAACCGGCCACACTAGTGCCACCGATAATGTACATTGCATCATCAGAAGCAAAATCTGACTGGATTTTAAGAACTGTATAAATGGTCTGATCCTCGTAAGTAGGAGACAGCATTTGATTATAGCTATCATCATTTTTTACAGCATAAAAGACCTTTTTAGTCCTATCTATAATCTGCTGTGTACTGTAGGATTTGGTGTAGGTATAAGCCAAAAGTTTTTCGTTTTCGTACACAGTTAGATAGTCAAAAAGGTCAAAGTTCCAGACATTGTTATAAACAAGTACTCTCTGCATTTCCTTGTTAAGACTTTCGGTATGCAGAGAGCTACTTTTATCTTTGGAACTAAAATATGTTTTTTTATTTCTCCATTTTGAAATGGATTCACTGCCAGATAGGGCGATAGTTGCTCCATCCATCATTTCGAAGGTACGATTTATATTTTCCGCACCAGTGTCCAGCATACTTTCGATGCTGTTATAGTTTTCCTCAAGTACATTTCTATATACTACGAAGGTGACGATTGCTCCGTAAATCATGAATGCCACAAGAAGCATTACCATGATTTTAAGGTACAGCTTGGACCAATTCTTCTTCATAACATGCTGCTCTTTCAATTAACTTTTCAAAATTTCTTATAGAAGCTTCTTCCTCTAGAAAACCAAATGCAATCTGTGTTTTACTCTCTTCACCAGGATGCAGATATTGCAGTTCCCCATCAATGGCCTTTTGCTTTAAAGAATTTGGCCTGCTCTTGCATGGCTCGATTGCATACATAGGACTGCCATCATTTCTTTTTGCAATCAGAGTTCTTGGAAAGCTACATAAAGGTCTAATAATAATGGCTCCCTTGCTTCGATTATTATTAACCAACATTTCAGCAGTAAGATTAGTAGGATTTTGATTGATAAAATCGATCCATTCTAAACCCTCTCCTTGATTTAATCCGTATACCTTTTCAGGCACATATTGATAACACCTGATAGGCTCAAAGCTTTCATCAAGAGGATAAATAACCTTTGGATCTTCCTCCACTGGAGCGCTGTCCCTTAGCAGCATTTTATCTGCAGTGGTTGGAAGCACGTACCTTCCGCCATCATTTAAATATTCTCCAGAAAACTGGATGTGATAGCCATCATCCATAGGCACTGTATTTTCCGATACATTTTTGGAAACTTCTTTTCTAATTATAAAGTTTGAAAATAGCTTTGTCTGTATCATTATTTTTTTTTGGTATATTTGTTTATCCTGGTACCCTTTAATTGGTACATTTACCTGGATAGAAATAATGCAACCACAGACATCTACTTTTAGTGTATTAATATCAGAAATGGAATAAGAACCTGTGCCATGGACTGTGACAACATCATCTGGAGTGCCAAAAACCTCTGGGCCGATAACTGCCACTGCAGAATAAAAGCCCTTATCCCAGCCTTCCATTTTTAGGTCCACATTTTCAGGATGAAGCTTAAAGGAATCAGACCTTCTCCAGGACATGCAGGTGTCCTTTAAGAACACCTGCCCAATTTCAAGACCTCTCTCTGGAATCAGAGAAAAGCGTAAGGTCCCGTTGTCTACCCACAGCTCATGAAGAGTTGAACCGTATTTGTCTTTGATTTCTTTAAGCTGTACATTTTCTAGCATATGTTAAGTATCTCCGAAAAACTCTTTATCCTGTAGTCTGCCTTGTCATAGTTTGTTGCATCTCCTATGGCTACAGCAAACATATTGCCTGATTTTGCTGCGTCGATTCCAGAAAAAGCATCCTCCACCACAGCGCATTCAGTAGGCTTTAAATTTATAAATTCTGCTGCCTTTTCAAACACCTCTGGATCAGGCTTTGAATTAGTAATGTTAGTACCATCACTTATGGCGTCAAATGCATCAAGTAGCTCCACCTTTTCTAAGATAAATTTTGCATTTTTGCTAGAGGAGCCAAGGGCTACCTTGATGCCTCTTTCATGGAGGCTATCTAAAGTTTCTCTTACCTCATCACTAACATCTTCCCTTGTCATGGTCTCTAAAAGCTTTCTGTAGATATCATTTTTCTTTGTGGCAAGCTCTATCTTTTTTTCTTCCGATAAAGGCTCACCGTGATAATTCTCTAAAATGATTTCTAAGCTTTCCATTCGGCTAACACCACGAAGCCTATTGTTGATTTCTTCATCAAAATAGATTCCCATGTCATCGGCCATTTCCTTCCATGCCATGTAGTGAAATTTATCCGTAAATACGATAACTCCGTCTAAATCAAATATAAAACCTTTGATGTCCATTACTACAGTCTTCTCCTTCTGATAAATGTAAATCCTGCTGCACCTGCTCCTACTACTACAGCACCTGCTGCAATAGGAACTACTGGAGATGTTTTTTTCTCAGAAACAGATGAAGGAACATCATCGTTTTCTACTGTAGTATCTGGTACATTAGTTTCTGCTTGTATTTCTTCTGTTTTTTCTTCTACTACTTCTTCTGTATTATCTTCTGCAGTCTCCTCCATGTTTGCATTTTCCTTTACAGGTGTAGATGCATCTGCTGGCAAGATAGATGGAGCCTTTGCTGCTGTTGTAGGAACTGCTGTCTCAGGAATAGCTGCCACTGGTACTGTGTACTGCTCCCCTGAAGAGCTAGGAGTTCTATTTGAAGAAGCTGCATTTCCTGTAGGCTGCTGTCCACTAGGGTTTACTGGAGTAGTTGGCTGTTCAGGAGTTTCTGGCTCTTCTGGAGTTTCTGGCTCTTCAATATCTTCTGGCTCTTCCAGGTAGAAATCAAGATAGTCATAGTTAACATCACCAGCATGGCCTGTCAGGCTAGATGAATTTACAAATGCAATCGCACTTGTTCCCTTTGAAAGCTCTAACTCAAACTCTACTGTGCTCCAATCATCCCATGTGCCTGTCTTTGGAAGCTCAACACCCTTAATATATTCTCCATTAACTGTGACTGCTGCCACTTTTTCTTCAACATCTGCTCCGTGACCATTGCAGTAGCGAAGGACCATCTTATATGTGTTAGTTTCTGGAACATTGACATTTAAAATGATTTTTGCACTACCGTTGTACATGCCACCTACGAAACCATCAGCTGAATAATCCTTATGATCTGTAGCAAAGCTTGCTCCACTTTCAAGTGTTACTTTTTCTAATTCAAAATGTTTGATACATCCATCTTCTGAAAGTTCGTAAAGGCTTTCATCTGCGCTTACAACAATAGGATATTTACTAATATCCAAATAGTCATAATTTACATCACCCTTGAATCCAGATATTTCTGCATCGTTTCTAAATGCGATCTGATTTACACCTTCATGAAGATTCAAAGCGAATTCTGTAGTGCCCCAGTCATCCCAGCCCCCTGTCACTGGAAGCTCTGTTGGGCCAACATATTCTCCATTTACATAGGTTGCTGCCGCTCTTTTTTCATCGCCATTACCATTACAATAGCCAAGGCGTACCTTATACTCACCTGATACATCAACCTTTACTCTAAAGGTCAGTCTTGCGTCGCCATTGTACATACCGCCTACAAAAGCTTCGCCATAGTAGCCTGGATGTCCCTGGTCTTTTACTGCTCCACTTTCAAGCAAACAGTTTGCCCCATCGTATCTAAGGTATCTTCCACCATCTACTGTCTCTGATGGGTCAAATGGTTCTGGCAGCTTAGGATCTGCAAGCTCGTACTGCATGCCATATGCTGCGTAGTCCGCTGGATTTTGTGGATTTACAATATCTCTAACCTCTGTAACATCATTGAATAAACCACCATCGATGCTAAAACGCTGACTATCAAGTCCTTCATCATCAGCCACAGTAAGACGGGCGCCGGCTGTCTTGGATGCTCCATCTACTGTTAATACCTTTTCATACTTTTTGTTTATAAGCTTGTAGTATCTACCGTCCTTTTCAAGCTTCCACTGGACTGCATCATCTGAGCTGCCCTCTGGGAAAGTCATAGCTGTAAGATTTTCATTTATACCAAATCTCTTGCTACCATAGGTTCCTTTAAAGGCCCAGTATCCATTGCCAAGGTCAATAGCCTTCCACTTTTGATTGTTATTCTCAAGATAATGCCATAAATGGATTTCTCTGTTAGCATCCTGAGAATATCCATCTATATCTGCAGAAAGGTCACTGTTTTTATCCTTTATTACATAAACCTCTCCTGCAATAAGCTTGTTTACTGTAGCTGTAGGCTCACCCATAGCGTACTTATCTACGATGATTTCATCGATGTTAATAACACCGGTATCCTCCTGGTCACGGCGAAGCTCAACAATATTTTTTCCTGCTCTAAGGTAAACCTCTTCATCAATTTCCTTCCAGCTATCCCAGTCTGCTGTGCCTCCTGTCACCAACTGCTTTACCTTCTGTCCATTGATATAAAGAGAAAGTGATTTTGTATCACCTGTGCCTGAGTATCTAACTGTTAATGTATGGGTGCCAGAATAAGCCACGTTTGTGGTGATTTTTACGCTGTTTCCCACTTTGTCAAAGCCGCCTACAAAACCCTTGCCGTTGTAGTAAAGGTGGTCAGATTTGGAATCACCCATTCCTGAATTTTCAGCATGCTCTGCCTGATAGTGCCATGGAATTCTCCGTGATATATGAAGTTTTGTTGTACCATCTAAAACATCGATTGTATTTTCACCCTGGTCTAATTTCTTAGCTAAAGTGAACACACCATCTTTTGTTGTAAATGTCAGGTCATATATTCCTTCTGACTCTACATGTACTGTAGCTTCACTGCCACTGACATCATATGTGCTTGTTATGGCTTCGCAAACAGTTACTCTGTCGTACTTGCCATCTGGATTGTTGATTGTATTTGAACCTTTTGTAAGATTTACATTTTTAATTACATTTCCATCAGCCCCCTCAAAAAGCACCTGGAAGCTGCCTGTATAAGGAGCATTTACAGAAACATTTACTTTTCCTGTTCCTTCATACATGTAGCCCTTTGTAATAACCATTGCATCAAGGGCAAACTGTGTGGCATCCTCTACTGAGATGCGAACCTTATTTTCACCTTCATTTAAATGTACGTTGTAAACCTTTGCTGTGTCTAAATCTACTGCATAAGTTCCATTCTTTTTAAATGAAGCTGTATGGTCATCATCATTTACTTTTACATCAGCTGTAACCTCATCACCTAAGTTGTTATATCTTAGATTTAAGATGTAATCTCCAGCCTCTGCTGCATCTACATCAAACTCTACGTAACCGTTTCCTTTGTCATACTTTACATAGCCTGAGCCAGACGCCTTTGCTGTGTTATTAATCATCTGCTTTGTGACACTAGAACATGTAGCATCCTCTGCCTCGTATACATCTGTTTTCATTTCCCCTGATGGTGCATCAAGGACTGTATCAGGGTTAGAAGGAATACCAAGATTTATCTGGTCATCATCTGTCCAATTGATAATCTGAGCTCGGACGCGTCTGTCTGTGGCTGTTTGTCCACCGATAGGACCACCATGATAAATGAGCCAATCCTCTGTTCCATCTGGAGACTTTACAAAAAGTGGTGAGCCCGGTCCATAGGATGAGTTTTCATCTGAACGAGACATAATTGGTGTAGTTGATTTTTTCCAATTTTTTTCATCCATAACATCCTGGTTTAAGTCGATAACAGAAAGACCAACGCAGTAGTTATCATTCATAAATGAGCTGGATGAATGAGCGAAATAGCCATAACCGTCATGCTCTACATAAGCACAACCTTCATCGATGTTGTCCCCCTGTAGCTCCCACTTATAGGTAGGGCGAGCCACTGTACATTCTGGTCCTGTAAGAGTGTATGGATTTTCCATTTTTACGATTGTAGGACACTCGTTGAACTTTGTATGACCTGGTTCATTAGCGAAATAATCGTACTTGGTATAGGTGTAATAAAGTTCCCCATTAATTCTTAAAAGTCCACATACCAAGCCATAGCTTTCGGTTTTCATCAGGCCATCCTTTTCAGACTCGTTTCCCTCAAAATCATCTACATTTGTGTTTTTACATGGGGATTTCCATTCTCCCTCAAATGGATCTTTGGAATCATTTGCAAGTACATAGCAGGATGGATGACCATATCCGAAATCATTTTCTGTACTTGAAGAATAGTAAATATACCAAGTACCATCAATATGATAGATGTATGGTCCCCAAATATAGCGGTTGGAATCTGGGTTGTCATAAACCAGATGACTATCAGCTGTAGATAGTCCAAGAAGTGTTTCAGAACGCTTGATATAGATATCGTTATCTGTACCAAAGCCTGAATAGAAATATCCATCCTCTCCTCGAACGATAGTAGGATCCGCACCGTTCATAAGAGGATTTGTGTATTGCCCTGTGGTTCTAGCCTCCACAGGCAGTGCTGGCATGCTTGTAGCCGCAAGCCCCAGCGCAAGTGCAAGCATCAAAAGCCTTTTTCTCATAAAAAAACCTCCCTAAACATAATGAGTTTTTAGCGTATTCTCATTATATTTAAGGAGGTTTGGTTTCTACATAAACACAATTGACTTAGTCTTTTGTGATTTTGACTTTTGTTGTACTTAGTCTACGAAATCCTGTATTTATTCCTTTTATTATTAAATTACTCAACAGTAACAACCTTTGCCAAGTTTCTTGGCTTATCTACATCTAATCCCTTGTCAGCAGATACGTAGTATGAATAAATCTGAAGGGCTGTGATTTCTGGGAATGCCATGTATTCATCAGCTAAATCTGGAAGTCCGATTACATGATATTCATCAGAAAAATCTGCCTTAAGTTCATTCTTTGCAAGAAGTACTACGTTTGCTCCTCTAGCTCTGATTTCCTTTACATTTGAAAGTGCCTTTGAAATAAGAGCTGTCTGAGTAACTGCTGCAATAACAGGAGTACCCTCAGAAATAAGAGCGATTGGACCATGCTTAAGCTCACCAGCTGCGTAAGCCTCTGAGTGAATGTAAGAGATTTCCTTGAGCTTAAGAGCACCTTCCATAAGTACTAAGTAATCAAGTCCACGACCAATCATGAATAAATCAGAAGCTGTGATAACTTCCTTTGCAAGTCTGTGGATGTAATCCTTCTGCTCTAAAACTGCACTGATTGAATCTGGGATAAGTCTTAAGCTTTCGATAGCTGACTCAAGCTGCTCCTCTGACATTTTGCCTCTTAAGAAGGCTGTCTTTAAAGTGAGCATGTAGAACATTAAAAGCTGTGTTGTGTAAGCCTTTGTGCTGGCTACTGCAATCTCTGGGCCTGCATCTGTGTAAAGAGTAAAGTCTGCCACTCTTGAGATAGATGAACCGCGCACATTAAGGATTGCAAGGCAAAGTGCACCGTCTGCCTTGGCCTTGTTCATAGCCTCTAATGTATCGATAGTCTCTCCTGACTGGGAAACTGCAATAAACAAAGTGTTCTCATCCAAAACTGTATCTGAATAGATAAACTCTGAAGCCATCTCTACCTCTACAGAAAGACCGCACCATTTTCTAAATAACTGAGCACCCATCATACCTGCATGAAGTGCTGTACCACAAGCCACAATGCAAACTCTGTTAAAGCCCTTTAATGCCTTATCAAGCTCACCATTGAAGCCAAGATCGATATCGTTATTTGTTAAATAGTTGGATAAGATTCTGCGAATGCAAGAAGGCTGCTCAAAGATTTCCTTTGCCATGTAATAAGGGAATCCCTGCTTGCCCATAGAAGAAACTTCCCAATCAACCTTTGTAAATTCTACCTCTACTGGCTGTTCATTAAAGTCCTCTACTGTGTAGCCATCTGGAGTAACAGTAAGGATAACTTCCTCATCAAGGACAAAGTACTCCTTAGTATACTCGTAAACAGCTGCTGGATCAGAGGCAAGAATAGTCTGTCCATCAGCATTTGCTACTACGATTGGGCTAACATTTCTAACTGCAAAAATAGTATTTGGGATGTCATCAAACATAACAACAAGGGCAAATGTACCCTTTAACTTCTTTACAGTTCTCTTTAATGCTTCCTTTGGATTACCATTGTAAAACTTGTCTAAAAGAGCTGCTACAACCTCTGTATCAGTCTCTGAAACAAGCTTATCAGAAAGTTCATACTCTTCCTTAAGAAGGGCATAGTTTTCGATAATACCGTTATGTACAAGAGTAACACGACCGGATCTATGTGGATGAGCATTTATATCACTAACACCACCGTGAGTTGCCCATCTGGTATGACCAATACCGCAGCTGAAATCAGCGTCTGAAGGCGCAAGCTTTCTCAGATCACTGACACGACCCTGGCATTTATAAATCTCAGACTGGCCCTCATCATTTTTACGAACAGCAAGACCAGCACTATCGTAACCTCTGTACTCTAACAGCTCCAATCCATTAAGAATCTTTGCTAAAGCATCATTTCCTATAAAACCTATAATTCCACACATATTGTATTCCTCATTCTTTCTATGTATTACAGCAACGCTGTTAAAAAATCTAAATCACCTATCACATTAGATTTGTTTTGCAGTCACCTGCATATTTGCTAATGTGTACGCGCAAGGTTGCACGGGAGGGCACCCGCCGAATTTTCGATACTCCCTCCTCCTCGTTAACCAGTAGAACTGGTGCATGGCGCTAAAACGAGGAATAAATACGTGGATTTCGTAGCTATTCAATTATCAATGTACAACGGGAGTATTGTAATATAATGGGTTATTTATGTCAAATAGTTACTATTCACAGTGGAGTATTGCTATTGGCCCGGCCCGCCTGCCCCCGCCCCCACAGGTATGGCCTGCATCGCATTCGGATTAAGATTATCTAGGTGCCAAGAGTCGCATTTTCTATTGCGCGTGTTCTTTTAATTCTTTGCAATTCGTGCGCCAATGTTTATGGGACACAGACACACATAATCTAGGTACTAGTCTGCCATGGAGCCCTCGGGATAACTGCTGTGCCGTTTGAAATGAACTTAGAAAAATAAAAACAGGTTTTGCAATATATAAGTATGCGCCGCTAGGACGGCGGCGCAAGTGGTCACTTGAGACACGATGTCGAATGTGCCACGGTACTTATATATGCAAAACCTGTTTTTAAATTTTTCTTAGTGAATGTAATAGGCACAGCAGTTATCCTGAGGGCCCCATGGAAGACTATTAATTAATCTAGGGTGTCTGTGTCCCATATACATTAGCTTCGAATTGCAAAACCAATAAAAGGACACGCGCCTTATGCTCCCTTTTGGCACCAAGATAATCTAAAATCCTCGCGAAATTGCAGGCCATACCTGTGGGGGCGGGGGCAGGCGGGCCGGGCCATTTACACACCACTGTGAATAGTAACGTCAAAAAAAGAGTGCAGGCTAGCTGCACTCGGATTGTTAGTATTTGATTTCGATTTCCATGGCTGTTTGTATTGGGGCGTCTCCTGCTAGAATGCTGTAGTCGATGATTAGCTTTGTGGAGCCTGCCTGCTCTATCACCTGGTAATGGTGGGTGAAAATTGAAAGGGTTAGGTCACCCATTGGGGTGCCATATACGTTTGAGGTTTCCTTGCCAGGTATCAGCTGAAGCTTTGAATTCAGTGCTCCCTTTTGTGTCATAGAAAGGCTTTTTCTATCGTAGGAAATCAGGCAATCGATTTTGCCGTCCTCTACTTTTCGTATATACGATATATATTTCTTTGAATCACGGTCCACATATGAACCTTCGTAGGTTTCAAAGTTTTCCTCTTTGTCTGCCCCCATCTGCTGACTTGAATGAAGACTAATATTGCATTTTATTCCTGCCATGGAAGCTCTCCAATTCTTTGTTATACTTGCTCGCGGATAACCTCGCGAACTGCGTTTATCTGGTTTGCCAGATGAGTATGCATTATATTCTTCAAAAACTCCACATCTCTGTTAGCAAATCCATCTACGATAGTTTTGTGCTCAGATATAAGCTGAGCATATACAGAAGGGTTCTTTACATACTCGTATCTATAGCGGTACATCTGCTCTCTAGCTGAATTAATAATATTTTGTAGCTTTGGATTGGCAGCAGCTGCATAAATCACATCATGGAAGCTTTCGTCAGCCTCTACAATGCGGCGAACATCATCTGTCTTAGTTGCTTCTTCAAAGGCCTGCATAGCTTCCTTTAAAGATACAAACTGGCCATCTGTCATACGTTTGCAGGCGCATGTAACAGCCAGTGCATCAAGTGCATCACGTACTTCAAGCACATCCTGCAAATCCTTTTCTGTCATCTTTGCCACCTGGGCACCTTTTCTAGGGATTGTCACAGCAAGTCCCTCGTGCTCAAGCATACGTATTGCCTCTCTGATTGGCGTACGGCTTACCCCAAGTTTTGTAGCCAAATGCATCTCCATCAGACGCTCTCCTGGCTTAAGTTCCCCCTTAAGAATAGCCTCACGTAGGGTGTTAAACACCACATCGCGAAGTGGCAAATAATCATCCATTTGAAGTGTAAGGTTTTCAGTCATTGATTATATTTCTCCTTTAAAAATTTGACGAGCTATTTATTATTAAACAAGGTTGTAAGATATAGCTGCTTTACCATACCTGTTTTAGTTAAAGCATCCTTTGCTGCTTTTGCTGTCTTGTTGTCCTTGAAGAATCCAAACACTGTTGGACCGCTTCCACTCATCATTGCCCCCACTGCACCATGCTCAAGCATGTGCGCTTTAATATCTGCAATAACTGGATGCATTGGAATTGTAACTTCTTCCAGCACGTTCCCCATATGGCTGCAAAGAGCTTCCAAATCCTGCACCTTGATATCCTCTATAAGTTGATTAATATCAGGGTGTTTAACAGTGTCAAAACAAGCATCAAGGGATGTATAAACATCCTTTGTGGATACTGATATGCCTGGCTTTGCAATAAGCACTGGGCATTTTATCATTGGTGGAAGTGGTGTTAGCACCTCTCCTATGCCCTCTGCCAGAGCCGTTCCTCTCATGATACAGTAAGGAACATCGGCGCCTATTTTAACGCCTCGCTCCATCAAATCCTGCCTGCTTAGTTTTAATTTGTAAAGCTGATTTACTCCAAACAGTACTGCTGCCGCATCAGTAGATCCGCCAGCCATACCTGCCGCAACTGGAATATGTTTTTCCAATTCTATATGGACACCTGTAGGCACATTAAACTCTTCAAGTAAAAGCTTTGCCGCCTTTATACAAAGATTGTCATCATTTACTGGTAAAAACTTAAGATTAGTGCTCATGGTAACTGAGCTATCTTTTGTTTTGGTGATGGTCAGCTTATCAAAAAGATTTACCGTCTGCATTATCATGGCTACCTCATGGTATCCATCCTCCCTAATGCCAGTAACATCTAAACCAATGTTGATTTTAGCTAACGCCTTTAGATTAATACTATCCATATATTACTGCTCCATTTTTTAAATTGTACTACCGTGTATTTTGTATTTGTGTGTCTTTGGTATACAATCCTAATAAATTTTAACAAAGATATAACTTTTTGACAAGTCGATTGTATTAAAATAAATACAATCTAATGCTTAATTTTTATCAATAGGCCTCCGATAAAAGAAATAGGAAAAGGATTTCCATATGGTTTTGTAATTTGGCCACAGAAACAAGGAGGTTTATATTATGGAGTTAAGTACACTTAGCAGCGTATCTTCTAATATTGCAGGTACCTATTCAAAGACCACTAATGCAGATGGTTCTGTAACAGAGTCCCTGGAATTTCAGGCATCTAAATCTGAAATCACAGCTTCAAAGTTTTCTGATGAAGCTGCTGTATATGAAAAATCATCAGATGACAAAGCTCTCACCACAGATAAATATTCAAAACAGGATAGAACAGCCCTCGTTCAGCAGTTAAAGGCTGACCAGGAAAAGCTTATTAACAATATGCTTGATATTGTTATGAAATCTATTAATGGTCAGGGAAGCACTTTTGCTATTGCCACACAGGACGATATGTGGAAGTTCTTGGCAGAAGGCAAGTTTGATGCTGATCCTGAGACTATTAAGAAAGCTAAAGAAGATATTGCTGAAGACGGATACTGGGGTGTTGAAAAAACATCTGATAGAATTCTTGAATTCGCAATGGCTCTTTCAGGCGGAGACCCATCAAAGGCTGATATGCTTTTAGATGCATTTAAGAAGGGCTATGAAAAAGCTACAGGGGTTTGGGGCAAAGAGCTTCCAGACATTACAAAGGATACATACAAGCGAGTAGAAGAGAAATTTGAACAGTGGAAAAATGGCACATACGAGCCAGCAAAATCACAAGCAAGCGCTTCTATTCCAGCTGGCACAAATATCTTCTACAAAGAGGATATTTCTACAGTTAGTTCATCTACATATATTGAAACCTAAATAAATTTTAAGGGGCCTGACTACAGGCCCCTTTTATTATGCATTTTATACACAAGCTTTAATATACAAATCATTTCTTTCTCTTAGATCTACAAATGAACCATCATCCAGCTTTACTAGTGGACTAGACAATGCGTTCTGTTGAATCATTGTGATAATTCCTCGGCTATTATCCGAAAGCAACACTCCCGTTCCAATATAAGAATCTGCTATATTTTCTAGGAATACCTGCAAAATGCTTTGGTCGTATTTTGTAGGCTTTTCTCGCTGGAACTGGGCTATAACCTCAAATGGGCAAATACCTGCTCTATAGCAACGGTCTGCTGTCATTGCATCATACACATCTGTGATAGCAACTATTTTCGCATATGGTGTAATGAAATCCTTTGAAAGTCCATAAGGATAGCCACTTCCGTCATTTCTTTCATGATGCTGCAGGGCTGCCAGCTTTATTCGCCTATCCATATTTAGGTCGCTTAAAATATTGTATCCAAGCAATGGATGTTCTGCCATTCTTGCGAACTCGTCGTCTGTTAGAGCGGCAGGTTTAGTCAAAATCTCATTTGGAATAAGGGCTTTTCCCACGTCATGGAATAGTCCGCACATGGTAAGCACATCTAATTCCTTTGGGTCCTTGATTCCCATCCAGCCACCGCAAACTCTGGATATAATTGCCACATTTACGCTGTGCTTGTATGTACCAGAATCTATAACCTGCACATTTAGCATCATGGCCATGATTCCAAGACCTGTGGAGTGGTCCTCGAAAACCTTATGTATATCATCCAGTATCTCTTTATCATCTAATGGAACTTGGTTATGAACTAAATCCTCTATTGTATGTTCAAGCTTATCAGCGCATTTATCATAAGCCTTTTTAAAGTCCTTGAACTCCTTTGAGGTTTGTATTCTCCAGGATTGGGTCTCACCTACAAAATCATCAGGCGCTTCTAGATTATATTTTTCAATAGCATCCTTTTCGTCCTGTACATTTATCTTTTTAATATTGTAGTAGCTTATATGCAAAAGCTGCTGGGCTGTTATCATGGTGCCCTCTTTTGCAAGAAGCTGACCCTTAGGACTGATTATATCTTCTGCTAAAATCATTCCTGGTTTAATCTCTGAAACGTCTACTTTCTTCATATTTCCTATGCCCTTTCAAATCCATATTCAGTTTTATTCTAATAGGCATACGTTAACATTTTGTGAAAATAAAAAAGGCTTACTACATTTTTTAATGTAGTAAGCCATAAAGAACTAAAACTATCTCTGTCCCTTATCGTATGGGATACCCTCTGCCTTTGGAGCACGAGAGTTCTGTGATGTGAATGCAAGAACGATAAGTGAAACAATGTATGGGAACATGTTGTAAACAGTTCCTGAGATTGGAAGTGCGTGAAGGAATCCAATACCCATGTATACATTTGAAAGTGATCTAAACAATGCGAAAAGCACTGCTGACCAAGCGATACGCTCTGGCTTCCACTGACCAAAAATCATAACAGCAAGGGCAAGGAAACCTGCACCAGCTACACCGTAATCAAAGTGCCATGTAGAGTTGGCAGCTGCGATGTAGATGATACCACCGAGACCACCAAGGAAACCTGACATGAGAACACCGATGTATCTCATAGCGTATACATTAATACCTACTGAATCTGCAGCCTGTGGATGCTCACCACATGCACGGATTCTAAGAGCAAGCTTTGTCTTGTAGAAGAATACGATTGCTACTACAAGAAGAACAGCTGCAACAACAACGAACCAGCTAAGCTGAAGCTTACCAATGCTAAACATGAAAGCATCGTGGCCTCTCTTGTAATCAAGCTTAGCAGAGAAATCTGAACCGCCTGAACGTGTTGTATTGAAAGCCTTAATAATAACTGTTGCTGATGCTGTAGCAAGCATGTTTACCGCTGTACCGATAAGTGTCTGGTCAGCCTTGAAGTTGATACAAGCAACTGCAATTAAAAGTGATGAAAGCATACCAGCAACTGCTGATGCTAAAAGTGTAAGTGCTACAACAGTAAATCTTGAAGCGTCAGCTGGAAGGAGAACCATTACCATAGCACCAGCCATAGCGCCGAATACCATGATTCCCTCAAGTCCTAAGTTAATGATACCGCTTCGCTCTGAGAACATACCGCCCAAAGCAACTAAAATAAGTACTGCTGAAAAGATTAGTGTATATTGAATAAGTAGTAATACTCCAGCCATCTCTTACACCTCCTTCTTTTCTTCAGTTTTTTCTGGCTCAGCGTTAGCATTTACCTTTACCTTGCCAGGTCTGTTAAGTATTGTCTTGAAGAACAATACGAATCCACATAAGTAGATGATAATTGCGATCATAAGATCAGCAACCTGTGGGTTGTAATAGTTTGTGTTGAGGTACTGACCACCAAGTGTAACATACTCAACGAAAAGGCCTGCAACAATAGCACCAATTGGATTAAGACCGCCAAGGAATGCAACGGCAATACCTGTAAAGCCCATGCCTGGTACAGATGATGCTGTCTTGTAATGCTCAATTCCTGTAAGGTAGTAAAGACCTGCAGCAAGACCTGCAATAGCACCTGAAATAACAAGAGTAAGAATAATATTCTTCTTTGCATTCATACCTGCATACTTTGCAGCGTCCTTGTTGTGACCTGTAGCCTTAAGCTCGTAACCAAATGTTGTCTTGTTAAGAACAACAAGAATAATGATAGCAACAATAACAGTAATTGGAATAGCAATTGTCATGTACTGGTTGCCACCGAAGAAATCCTGCATAAAACCAGGAAGTAATCCTGAAGGGTTAAGCTCAGAGATTTCGTATGTCTCTGACTTAGACTGGTTCATACATGCCTCACCACCAAGGATGATATTGCAGACATAAAGACCAATCCAGTTAAGCATGATACCTGCGATAACTTCGTTTACGTTGAAGTATGCCTTGAAGAAACCAGCAACTAAGCCCCAAACAGCTCCTGCAGCAACTGCAGCGATAAGGCAGAAGAACCAGTTCCATCCAAGTGCAAGTGATGTATAAAGGCTGGCAATGATACCAACTGTATACTGACCTGCTACACCAATGTTAAATAAGCCTGCCTTGTAAGCAAATAAAATTGCCTCGGCACAAAGAATAACTGGCACTGACTTTACAAGGAATGAACCCATGTATTTCATTAGTGTAGCTGTGCTAGCTAATCTATATTTGAAGAAGTTTGTAAGAATTGCAGTCATACCTTCGACAGCATGCTCTGAATTCATAAACCAAAGGATAATTAATCCAAGTAAAATACCAAGAACAGCACAAAGAATTGAAGCAAGTAATGTCTGTACTCCCGGTCTTTTAATAAAGCTAACTTTCTCTTCCATTACTTAGCCTCCCTTCCGTTGTCACGCTTAGCACCTGACATGTATAATCCTAATTCCTGAAGAGTGGTCTTCTTAGGGTCAACTTCACCAACAATTTCGCCCTCGTACATAACCAAGATTCTATCTGAAAGGTTCATAACCTCATCAAGTTCAAGAGAAACTAATAGGATAGCCTTGCCATTATCTCTTTCTTTAACGATTTCCTTGTGGATGTACTCGATAGCACCAACGTCCAAACCTCTAGTAGGCTGAACAGCAATGAGAAGCTCATGGTTTCTATCCATCTCACGGGCAACGATAGCCTTCTGCTGGTTACCACCCGACATAGAACGAACCTTTGTAAGAGCGCCCTGTCCTGAACGAACATCAAATGCCTTTGTAAGTCTGTCAGAGTAAACACGCATATCCTTCTTCTTGATGATGCCAGCCTTCTGGAACTCAGGCTCAAAGTATCTCTGAAGAATCATGTTTTCCTCGAGAGTGTAATCAAGAACAAGACCATGCTTATGTCTATCCTCTGGAATGTGGCTCATGCCGTGTGTATTCTTGTAGCGAATAGACTTCTTAGTAATATCCTCGCCACAAAGAGTAATCTTACCGCTTGAAATATCATCAAGTCCTGTAAGAGCACCAACAAACTCTGTCTGACCATTGCCATCGATACCAGCGATACAAACGATTTCACCTGCACGTACATTAAATGATACGTTGTGAACTGAATCGTTAGAGTGAAGCTTGCTCTTAACACATACGTTTTCTACCTTAAGAACTTCCTCACCTGGAGTAGCCTCTACCTTATCAACAGCAAACTTAACGTCACGACCTACCATCATAGAAGAAAGCTCTTCCTTAGTAGTGTTTGCAACGTCAACTGTGCCAATGTACTTACCCTTTCTAAGGATAGAGCATCTATCAGCAACTTCCATGATTTCGTTTAGCTTATGAGTTATGAAAAGAATAGACTTTCCTTCTGCTGCTAAATCCTTCATGATTTTCATGAGCTCATCGATTTCCTGTGGTGTAAGAACCGCAGTAGGCTCATCGAAAATAAGAATATCATTATCTCTGTAAAGCATCTTAAGAATCTCTACACGCTGCTGCATGCCTACAGTGATATCCTCGATAAGCGCATCAGGATCTACCTTTAAATTGTACTTGTTTGAAAGGTCAAGAACCTTCTTTCTAGCCTCTGCTTTTGTTAAAAAGCCAAACTTGCTAGGTTCTGAACCAAGGATAATATTATCCAATACAGTAAAGATATCAACCAACATGAAATGCTGGTGAACCATACCAATACCAAGATCAGTAGCGTCATTAGGGTTGTTGATTTTAACTTCTTTGCCGTCCTTCTTAATGACACCCTTCTCTGGTGTGTAAAGTCCAAATAAAACACTCATAAGTGTGGACTTTCCTGCTCCATTTTCCCCGAGAAGTGCATGGATTTCGCCGCGCTTTAATTGCAAAGTAATATCGTCATTTGCAATAATGCCTGGGAATTCCTTTGTGATATGCAACATCTCAATTACATAATCTTCCATCACATTACCTTTCTGATAGTTTATTTCTTTCTTTTATCTGGTTGCATCTGCAAAACCATAAAAATCATTATAAACCCCTCTTATAATGATTGTTAAAGCTTCGCAAAAAATATCTTACTTCTAAAAAAAAGGGAAGGAAAAATTTTCCTTCCCTTTAGATTTTAGATTACGGGAATATTAGTGGATATTGTCGTACTCTGTAACCTTGATTTCTGTAGCTGGCATAGCGTCGATTGAGTTATCAACTGTAATTGTGCCATCAGCTAACTGAGAAACAAGTGTGTTGTAATCATCAACTGAGAAGTTCTTCATTGACCATGTATCTGTAGGAAGCTGTACATAGTTAGCTGAAGGATCTGTACCAGAAACGATACCGAGGTTCTCGATCTTTCCTGAGTACTTGTCCCAGTTACCAGCGAAGAGGTCTGTAAGAGTAGAATCAACTGTAGGAGCAAGACCCTTCATAGCTGATGTGATGCAAAGATCATCAACACCGTACTGGTTAGCGATTGTGCCAGACTGATCAGAGTCAACACCGATAACCTTACCATTTACCTTAAGAGCAGCCTCGCAAGCTGATGTGTAGATACCACCACCACAAGCGAATACTACTTCTGTACCATTTGAATACCATGTATCCATCTGAGCTGTGATAGCGTCATCACCGAAGAACTGTCCACCATATACATAGTTAACTTCTACTTCTGAAGCGTTACCAAGCTCAACTGCTGCTTCGTTAGCACCCTGTACGAAACCAAAGCCGTAACGGATAACAGCTGGAACAGCCATACCGCCAAGGAAACCAAGCTTCTTGTAGCCTTCCTTAACAGCAGCATAACCTGCCATATAACCTGCAAGCTCTTCCTGGTATGTGAAAGAACATACGTTAGATGGAAGCTTGTAGTCGCCGAAATCACCCTCGCCACAGTCAAGAGCGATGATTGTTACATCTGGATATGTCTCTGCAACAGCGATGATCATGTTTGCGAATAAGTAACCTGGAACAACTACTACGTTGTATCCATCAGCTACAGCGTTCTCAAATGAAGCGATACGAGCATCATCTGAATCCTCTGTTGGCTTGTAGTACTGGAACTCAGCACCGTTAGCCTCAGCAAAAGCCTTTGCTGCCTCGTAAGTTGTCTGGTTGAATGACATATCTGTAATGTCACCAGAGTCAGTAATCATTGCGATCTTGTAATCGCTAGCTGCTGTAGATTCTGCAGCCCCCTCTTCTGTTGAAGCAGTAGCATCTGAAGCTGCGTTATCGCTTGAAGATGAACCACATCCAACGAACATAGTAGCTACCATAGCAGCTACAAGAAGTACACTTAATAACTTCTTTTTCATTCTTAATTCCTCCTATTTCTGGCTTTTCTGTTAGTCAGAAAAACACCTAAATTAAATTATAATTTATTTCACATTTTTTTCAAGAAAAATGATGTAAAGGAGCCATTATATATCCAAATTTTTTGGTCCAAAGCCTAATGGCAATAACTCTTTTAGGCTTTTTGTTACAATTTGCATATCTTCAGGAGAAATTTTAGTTAAATCTTCTATATTATTTACAGCTGCCAGAACCACTTTAAAGGTATCTGGCTCACAAAACTCATTTAATACCTGACGGCACACGCCACAAGGAGCACAAACAGGAAGGTCCTTTAAATTGTCCATACCTCCAACAACAGCGATAGCATCAAACTCTGTGTAACCTTCGCTTACTGCCTTAAATACAGCAGTTCTCTCTGCGCAATTAGTAGGTGTGTAACCTGCATTTTCTACATTGCAGCCCTTAAATACAGTGCCGTCTTTACATAAAAGAGCAGCACCTACCTTATGATGTGAATATGGTGTATAAGCCATTTCTCTAGCTTCTAAAGCCAGCTTTATGAGTTCAAAATCTGTCATTAATCCCCAACCTCCGTAGCTTCTAACTGGGAACCATCTGCGGCAATATATACCTTTGCCTGACGTCCCCACTTATTGTTAGGATATAGCTCTAACACTTTATTAAAGCATTCTAGAGCTTCCTCTGATTGCTCTGTAAGACGGTAGCAGTCCCCAAGTAAGAATAAAGCTGCTCCATCATTGTAATTTTCATTTATTTCTACAACCTTTTTAAAGTTTGTGATGGCACTGTCGTAGTTTTCCTCGGTGTAGAAATTGTTTCCATCATCATAGTATCCCTGGATGATGGATGGTGCCAACTGGGCATAGATTGTGTCATATGCCTGCTTGCCCTGGTCTGCCAACACATCCTTTGTTACAAGCTGGATATATTCTGCAGCTGTTGCCATATCTCCAGCATTCAAATAGTTCTGTGCAGCGAAAAGATTGTCGTAGCTAGTTGCAATATCCTGCTTATCATCAAAGGCACTAAGGTCCTTTTTCAAGCTTTCGATTTGATCGTTAAGGCCTTCCTTTTCTGAGTTGGATTCTGCCAAAGCTTCGTTCAAAGCTAATACCGTGTCAGTATTTGTATCTGAAATATTTTCCTTAACAGTAGGAACCACCAGGAAGAAGCAAATCAAAAGACCAATAACAAGACCTATCAAAATATTCACAAGACTGGTCCTTGTGGTGTCAAGCACACTCCTGAAAGAGTTTTGAGACATCATTGTGGAATCTGTATCCAGCTTCTTATGTCTCTTGCCCTTATTCTCTTCCTTCAAGCGTTCCTTTACTTCATGAATGTAACGAATAGTTGTGGTATTGTTACTGTCTATCTGGGCTGCCTGCGAAAGAACCTTTCTGGCATCGTAGAATTTACTTTCCTGAATATAAAGTAGTGCCAGAAGCTGAAGAGCCTTAACAAAGTTAGGGTTCTGGCCGATTACCTTTTTCAGCTGAATCATGGCTAAGTCACGACTACCTGCCTTGCAATACTCAATAGCCTGATTGTACTTTTTTATAGTCGAATTAATCTTGGTCAAAAGACCAGGATCACTTTCAATTTCAGCAAGGTATCTGTCTGCATCAGGATTGTTCTCTTCCTGAAGATTTTTTGAAAGTACCCACTCATTTAAGGCGCGAACCATCTCTCCTGTCTGGTAATAGCAAAGTCCCAGCAGGTTTCTAGCCCTTGTATTGTATTTGTAATATTGAAGCGACGATTTAAGAGACTCTATAGCTCCAGACAAATCCTTGACTTTAGCCTTTTCCAGGCCTTGATTATAGAACACGTAAGACGTGTATATGATCTGTTTGTATAATAAAATATCGGCGCCGCAATTGTAACAAACCTTGTCGTTACCAACTTCGGCACCACACATAAAACACTGCATTTACTATTCTCCACTAAGCAAAACAATTATTCTTTGGAACCATTCTGTGTCATATTAAAAAGCAAATCTGTCAGGTCTGTTAAATCTCTGGCCTTAATATCTGCCTCCGCCTGCTCAACCTCAATGGCTGGCTCGTACTTTTTTAATTCTTCTTCAAAATCAATCATATTCTCTTCCTTTTAAGTGACTAGCCGAGTTTTCTAAGCTTAACGCCCTCTTCTGTCTTTTCCACTTCCACCGCTGAATGAGTATCGTTGATAGTCACATGGTGGTCATCCACAGAAATATTTGTGCCAGCGTATAGCTTTCTCAAACATTTGATAGTTGCACCTCGTCCCGAAAGGATTACTTCCTTTAGACGATCAAGTTTCTTAGTCTCCTCAAGTACAACAGCCTCATCTCTAATTCGAACGCGAAGAAGCTGCATACGTCGTGGATCCTCTTTATAATTAATACCGCGTTCTTCGCCTAATTTGTCGAAGTCCTCGATACCCTTTTTAATTTTCTCAACATTAGCTGAGATGGACTGAATTTTCTTTGCCAAGATTTCGTATTCAGCGGCACGCTCCACATCTATGCCTACTGCAACAGATGTGTTTGTTCCGAAGGAATTGCCAATATCATTAGCTACTATTCCCTGAACTGCAGAAACATGTCCACCTATTATAGAAGCATTATTTCCATTAAGCTCCACTCTTCCATCGCAAGAAATCTTACTCTTAAAGAAATAATCCGCTGTAATATTGCCAGAGCAATTAATCACTGCATACTCCACAAACTGAGCGGTAATTGAGCCGCCACAGTCGATGACAGTTTTCTCGTTGCCCTTCACGCCTGATAGCAAGAACAAATCCTTACCTGCATGAATCTCTGAATCTTCAATAAGGCCATGGATAATAACATTTCCTGCCGCATCGATAATGGCACCGTCATGAACGCCACCATGAATAATAACATCGCCGTTAAACTTAATGTTACCAGTTTCAATACCAACATCTCCCTGGACTTCGTGAACAGGCGAAACATTTATCTTGCCCTGGTTAACTTCTATTTTACCGTCGATTTTTGCAGTATATGTAAGGTTGTCCATAGATCTGTCAAAGCCTCTACCAATGAGAGGTGGCAAATCACGAACAGGCTTTGGCTCCAAAATCTGGCCTCTAACAGACATACCTCTAGAGCCCTGCACCGCTGGATGATATGTGGCAATAACATCCCCAGCCTGAACAGTTTCTATGGTTTTGATGCTCATGTAATCAGCTGTTCCGTCAGGTCTAATTGTAGGCTTTCTGTTTACTGATGTATCAAAATGATACTCATAGTATCCAGGTGTACCCTGCTGCTGAGCAGTACCCTCAGCAACTTTTATCGGTCTACCAAAAATAGGACTTTCAGCAAGGCGCGCCAGCATTTCCTGATCGATACCAAAAGTAACATTTGCATTCGACAAGAAGCCAAGCAACTGCGCTGCAGTAAAGCTTGGCACCTCATTTTTTCCATCTGGGATTTTGAAAGTCATAGTGGCCTCCAAACCGTTAGATGAAACCTGTACTTTTGGCGCTTGTGCTGATAGTGGCCCTGCCATAAGTCCCCCAAATAATACGTAATAAGAAATTAGAAAATAGCGAACTATATCATACTAATTATAATTTTATTCATATGATTTGTCATGAAATTTACTATTTTTGTATAGATTTTTCATTAAATTTTCACATTGCATAAAATATGTGAATTAGTATGTACCATCCTCAGGAAGGCCCTTAACAGCCTTAACAACACGGCTTGTTCCAAGACGGCTTGCGCCAAGGTCGATAAACTTCTGTGCATCCTCAAGAGAAGCGATACCGCCAGCAGCCTTAATAAGCTTGCCGTTTGTCATGTGATCTGCCATAAGCTTGATATCATCAAATGTAGCTCCGCCTGTAGAGAAGCCTGTAGAAGTCTTGATATAGTCAGCATCTGACTTAGAAACAACTTCGCACATCTTAATCTTCTCTTCATCTGTAAGAAGGCAGCACTCAATGATTACCTTAAGAAGCTTGCCCTTGCAAGCAGCCTTGATTGCGTTAATCTCAGCAAGAACATCATCGTAACGTCCTTCCTTAACCCAACCTACGTTGATAACCATATCTACTTCTTCAGCGCCGTTATCTACAGCATCGCTTGCCATAAAGCACTTTGAAGCTGTTGTAGCATAACCATTAGGGAAGCCAATAACTGTACAGACTGGAAGGTGTCCACCCTGAGCCTTTACGTACTCAGCAGCCTGCTTTACAAAGCTAGCTGGAATACATACTGAAGCAGTTTCATACTTCATTCCGTCATCTACAATCCCCTTAATGTCGTTCCATGTTGCGTCTACACCAAGTAATGTGTGATCGCACTTGCTTAAAATGTTCTTAATATCCATAATTTCCTCCTATTTCATAGAAGCAAGACGGGCCTCAACCTGTGCCATCATCTGCTCATATTTAGCTAATTTTTCTCTCTCCTCAGCAACCTTTGCCTCTGGAGCTTTGCTCATGAACTTCTCGTTTGAAAGCATTCCGCGTGAACGAGCAAGCTCTTTTTCAAGCTTTTCTTTTTCCTTTGTAAGACGTTCCTTTTCCTTTTCGAAGTCTACAAGATCTTCAAGTGGAACGAAAACTGTTGCATCTGGGATGACAGCTGATACTGCATCTGCCCCAATGCCAAGCTTATCAGCCTGGACGATTACATCTGTTGCACCAGCAAGTGTTGCAAAAATTGGTGTAATCTCATCAAATATAGCTCTAACTTCTGCCGACTCTGTAACAATGTGGATAGCTGCCTTCTTCGAAGGTGGAACATCCATATCTGTACGAAGCTGTCTCATACCACGAACAACGTCCTTTGCACGTTCAACCTTCGCTTCCTCGGTAGGGAAGTTAAGAGCTGCATCAAACTCAGGCCAAGCTGAGAGCATGATTGTCTCCTCTTCGCTCTGAAGTGTGCAGAAGATTTCTTCTGTGATGAATGGCATGAATGGGTGAAGCATCTTAAGGGCATTTGTAAGTGCAAACTTAGCTGTCCAAAGTGCTGCATTCTTACTAGCTGTATATTCCTGCGAGTACATTCTTGGCTTAACGATTTCAATGTACCAGTCACAGAATTCATCCCAAATAAAATCGTATACCTTTTGAACGGCAATACCAAGTTCAAACTTGTCCATATTTTCAGTAACATCTTTAGCCAAAGTGTTTACCTTAGAGATAATCCACTTATCTTCTGTTGCAAGCTCTGCATCGGCAGGTTTTGTAACAGCATTGTCTGCAAGGTTCATCATAATGAAACGTGATGCGTTCCATACCTTGTTTGCAAAGTTACGGCTGTTTTCTACACGCTCGTTGTAGAAACGCATATCGTTACCAGGTGCATTACCTGTAATAAGTGTAAGACGAAGTGCATCAGCACCGTAGTTATCAATAATCTCAAGTGGATCAATTCCATTTCCAAGTGACTTAGACATCTTGCGTCCCTGTGAATCACGAACGAGACCGTGAATAAGTACTGTGCTAAATGGTGACTTTCCTGTGTGAGCATAACCTGAGAATACCATTCTGATTACCCAGAAGAAGATGATATCATATCCAGTAACAAGTACGTTTGTAGGATAGAAGTACTCAAGCTCCTCTGTCTTCTCTGGCCAACCAAGTGTTGAGAATGGCCAAAGGGCTGATGAGAACCATGTATCAAGAGTATCCTCATCCTGCTTCATATGAGTGCATCCGCACTTAGGGCAAACTGTTGGAGCCTCAGATGCTGGCGCAACAACTGTCTCACCGCACTGCTCGCAGTAGTATGCAGGGATTCTGTGTCCCCACCAAAGCTGACGTGAAATACACCAATCACGGATGTTCTCTAACCAGTGTAAATATGTCTTATCGTAATTCTTTGGTACGAATGTAAGCTCGCCTGTTTTGATAGCCTCGATAGCTGGCTTTGCAAGTTCTTCCATTGCAACGAACCACTGTGGCTTAACCATAGGCTCAACTGTTGTCTTACATCTATCGTGTGTACCAACATTGTGTGAGTGATCTTCAATCTTAACAAGAAGTCCCATCTCATCCATCTTAGAAACGATGAGCTTTCTTGCTTCATATCTATCCATTCCCTCGAACTCGCCACCGTTTGAATTGATAGTAGCATCGTCGTTAAGAATGTTAATTACAGGAAGGTTATGTCTCTTTCCAACCTCGAAATCGTTAGGGTCGTGAGCTGGTGTAATCTTAACAACACCAGTACCGAATTCCATATCAACGTACTCATCAGCAACAACCGGAATCTCACGATTTACAAATGGAAGCATTACAGTCTTTCCGATGATATCCTGATATCTTTCATCCTTAGGGTTTACAGCAACGGCTGTATCACCAAGCATTGTCTCTGGACGTGTTGTAGCGAATGTAACGAAACGACCTGGCTCGCCAACGATTTCGTACTTCATGTGCCAGAAATGTCCTGCCTGCTCCTCATGCTCAACCTCTGCATCAGAGATAGAAGTCTGGCAAACTGGGCACCAGTTGATGATACGATTGCCCTTGTAGATGTAACCCTCTTTGTAAAGCTTTACAAATACATCCTCAACAGCCTTTGAGCAGCCTTCATCCATTGTGAATCTCTCGCGCTCCCAGTCAGCTGACGAACCCATCTTCTTAAGCTGGTTAATGATGCGTGTTCCATACTCATCCTTCCACTCCCAGCATTTCTCAAGGAAACCTTCACGGCCAAGCTGGTCCTTTTCGATTCCCTGCTTCTTAAGGTGCTCGATAACCTTTACCTCTGTAGCGATAGCTGCATGGTCTGTTCCCGGCTGCCAAAGCGCTGAGTAGCCCTGCATTCTCTTATATCTAATAAGAATATCTTGCATTGTATTGTCAAGGGCGTGGCCCATGTGAAGCTGACCTGTAATATTTGGAGGTGGCATTACAATTGTAAATGGCTTTTTGCTGCGGTCTACCTCAGCGTGGAAATAGCCATTCTCCTCCCACTTTTTATACAAACGATCTTCTAACCCTTTTGGGTCGTATGTTTTTGCAAGTTCTTTCATACTATTCGTCCTTTCTGCATTAAAAAAGCCCTGTGTACGGCAAATTGCTGTACACAGGGCGCCATAATCAATACGGTCGCGTTACCACCTGCATTTATATCTCATCTTATTCCTTACGGGAACGACTCGGATGGTTTGTCCGCCTGATGGGCGCTTTGTTCACCACCTGCTCCGAAGCTACCTTCGTCAGCTCAGCTCCTAGGTCACCTTTCAGCCGGTGAGCGACCCTCTCTACAGGACGACACTGATTACTCCTCTTCATCATTGCATTTAAACTTATATAATAATAGAAAAAATCTTTAACCTTGTCAATGTTTAAGACTGATTAAACTTCCTCTAGACAAGAAGGTCCGTGAAATTATTTTAAATTCCCTCTTGTAATTTTTAAATCTCTGTGATAAATTAATCGCCGTAATAATTTTCGTTTTTTTCAAGGCGTTTCGCCATCATATCCCTTTTTTTATTTTTCTATCAAAGGAGGAAACTATATATTTTTGAAAAACATCATCAACCAGTATTTTTAAAGGAGATTTATGAAAAAGAATTATACAGAGGAAGACTATACCCTTTTGGAGGAAGTTGTTAGGACTTTTAGATATCCAGATGGGACTTTAAATAAAATTGCCGTTTTTATTTCTACATTGGCTTTGGTGCTGATATTGGTGCTTGGGCATTTTGTAGTGGAGCAGGTAAAAAGAATGGCTGGGCCGAAGGAAGTGAAGGCCTCGGAGCTGACAGTAAGCGAGATTGAAAATTACATTACTGATTCATATCTAAAAGCCATAGATGAATATTACAAGGGCGACCTGAATGAAGCCCAGGCCAAGGATAAAATTATTAAGCTTCTTGCAGATTATTTAAGCAGCTCTTCTGCGTTCACCGCTGAACAGCAAAAAGAAATCATCGAAAGCATTTCAAAATATTTTTCTGAAAAGGAAATCGAAACAATCATTTCTGATAGCTCTGAACATATAAAAGAAATCAAGGCTACTTTAGAAAAATATATGTCTGAGAATCAAACATCCATTGATAATCTCAAAAGTGCCCTTCTATATGAAATCCAAAACAACAAGCAATTATCAGACCAGGAGCTAGCAACTCTAAAAGAGTACTACGATAAGATTTCAAAGCTGGAAGCCAGCGACTTTACCCAGGTTAATGATTACATAAACGAAATCAATCAGACATTAAAAAAGACTATAGAAAAAAATCAGGCTGACAATGAGCAGCAGATAAACAGTTTAGATGAGCGAATTAAAGCTTTAGAAGAACGAACTACTGCTGAAGATGAAAATGAATTTAATTTCGAGGTGAAGGATGGCGCTTATGGGTATACCATCAAGGGCACATTTTATCCATTTTAAATATAGAAAGGGAAAATAATGAACTATTTTAAAATACTTGCAGCTACTGTCACAGTGCTGTTCACCATTGCTAATATTTCTATGCCTGATGTGCAAGCTGAAGAAACAAAAGCTACTGAGGTTGTAGAAGAAATAACTGAAGAACCTGTTGAGGTTGAAGATGTTGCCATAGAAGTAGAGGAAGAACTCCAAGATGAAGATGGTCCTGAAACTGAAGATAAGCCTGAACCTGAAGATGAGCCTAAAGCCGAAGAATTGATTTCAGAAGAATTCCAAGAAAGCTCACTTTTACATATAGAAATATATCAGGACGTGGAGATGTTTGACCATGATGGCAACAAATATATTGAAACTCTTTTAACCACTGAGATGTCCATTGG